>SWCD01023717.1_pt1 | contig 20373 bp, 12 predicted proteins | sample 4693011 | NCBI WGS metagenome assembly SWCD01 (sample SAMN10267278, study PRJNA491770) | bioreactor metagenome | isolation source: DHS bioreactor inoculated with marine | place: Japan: Omine Ridge, Nankai Trough | reverse complement strand
TTTTTTTACAACCGAAGTTAAAAGCTGGAGTTAATGTGATGATGGAGTTCAACAACGAACTATGAAATCCATCATTATTGAATTTAACTTACTTTCGGTATGCTGGTAGCACTATATAGTATTAACCACTTAAAGAAAAAAATGTGGCAGCTCATGACGAACTGATGTTGGGCCAGTTGGCAAGTTAAAAACATCTTCTTGTTTAAATTGTAATGGATATAATTGCGGAGAAAAGGCTCTAGTTACAAAAACATTTTTATCTTGAAAGCACAGCGGGGTGCAATCTAGACCATAAACATCAAACTCCGCTTGTCTAAACCTGTCCACAAGCGCATCTAGGTCATAAAGTTGAGCATCTTCAAAGACGCCATCAACTAATGGGTTATTACTATCTAAAAAGGCAAGCTTTTCTCTTGGAGCACTTGTAGCATAAAAATTCCCTCTATCTGGAATTTCTTCTATTTTTGTTGTAAAAACTTTTGTTAAAAACCCTTCGATGGCAGAAATCCCTTTCACCTGATTAATCGCATTAGACCTAAGCTCTTCTGACGCACTTGTTAAAGCTTCAGAAAACGAAAACCCTACACCACAACCAAAACTCAACGAAGGCGGCCTTTTAAAATCTTTACTTGATATAGTAATCAATACCACGGGGAGTTTAATTGGCGATTGAATGACAAAAAAATTACTTTCTAATGTATCGTTATCAAAAGGATCTCTCAAAACTGAAATAATATTGTTCACTTCCGACATCAGCTGCTCATCAGGCTCAAATCTATAAGCACGTTCTGGTTCATACCAAAATCGTACAAAAGCATCTCTTTCTACGAGTTCAAGTATGCTATGACATAACGATTTTTCAAAATCAGTGTGTGCAGCAAATCCGCTAGAAGTTGGTTTTATGAAACTCACCTGATCTTTATTAAAAATAAACGACAGGGGAATCGGGCATATTTCATCTGTGACTAAATTTATTCCCCAGCAAGCTTTACTTTTTATTTGCTCTAATTCTTTTTTAGTAACTTCAAACCGATAACGTTTAAGATAGCTATTTATTATATTTTCATCATACTCTTCGGTATTAAATCGTGTTAGCTGCATAAAAAAAGCATAGCGCTCAATATACTCCATAAAAGATTTAAGCTCAGCAAGATCTTTGTTTAGGGAAACCCCCATACAAGAGAAATATTCAGAGAGGCCTTTAAGCGTCATCAACCTAAACACGATCTGCGCCTGTAAGAGGCCACCTAGGAGTTTGTCTAGTTTAGGATCATCTAAACCTAAGCTATTCACAGTACCATATGCTTTTGCAAAACCAAAAGAAAATATCTGCGCCTTCAATGCCTCTATATTTGGATTTTGGGAGCTCGTCTTTTTACTCAGCAGTAATCCATATTGATCCTCAGCTTCCTTCTTTTCAGCAACATGATTACCTCCACACTCGGGACAATCTTCGTAAATTACAAACTCAAAAGATTTTGAGAATTGTGGATTTTGCACTGAAAAAACTTTCCACAGTGTATTTTTTTTAAAAGTTGGATTTAATTGTTTTACCAGATCCAATACTCTTTTATCTACCTGTGTAATTTTTTGTGCATCAGATATTTGGGTAAGGTATCTTCTCTGAAAACAGAGTCGACAGAAATCACCATCTGGTGCAACAAATAAATTTTTATTGTCCGTAATATATAAATCATTAATACGGAATTCAAAGCAAAAGTCACCTAGTTTTTTAAACTGAATTGGTAATTCTGAAAATGTCACTTTACTCACGCACACACCCTACTCTACAAAATAAATTAGAAGTAGATTGAACCAACACGGATTGTCAGTCAAGTGCTAATGAATAAGTATAATGAATCATACTTACAATGATGCGAAGCGCATAGCAAACTAAGGATCAACTAACAAGTGGCTGTGTCGCTGTGCATTGCAACAGAACTTACATATGAACCATTTTCTATCACAAGACACGCGCCCTCGAAACATGTACAACCAGAAATATAGTCATACCCAACTGCTATAAAAAGTCATTGTTAACATTACAGCTAAACAATATATTAAAAGTAACAAGCATTGCTCATACTAGTAATTATAGCAAAGAAATATACCACTCCAGTCTCCACCAAAAACCCACTTACTTAATCCATATAGGCCAGTGATTACAGTTGTTGCTTAAATAGCTATCAAGAGCATATAGAAGGCATTATCAATATAGTTGAATACGCTTTTAGTATTCTCATCATCACTTATTATTCCTATATAGCTGTTTATCTTCCGTACTTTAGTAACGGGAAATTTTTTGCAGCTATATGTAGTCCTAAAGAGGACGTCAAAGGGAAAGTATTTATGCTTAGGGGCGTACAGAATGTACATTAATCTGTTTTGTTTCGGCTTAGCTCGTGTTAATTCTGCCAGAATGCACAAAAAATCGCACGTGATTTTATTCACCTAGTTTATAGAAAACATAAAAAAAGGGCACCTTTCGGTGCCCTTTTTTTATGACCAAAAAGGTCATTGTAGGTAATGAGCTTAAATTAAGCTACTTTACGACGACGCGCAACACCTACTAAACCTAACAGGCCTGAACCCATTAACCATACAGCAGCAGGAACTGGTACTGCAGATAATGAACCATTACCATTGAAGCCTGGAACAGAACCTGGGAACGGACCGTTCTGCATACCACCGAAGGTAACGTTATCAGTATTACCAATACATGTACCTGGAGTGGTAACACAGTCAAATACAGCTAGTACAGCAATACCATTATTAGTGTTCCAGTTAAATAATGCACCAACAGCTACTTCAGTGTTTGACATAGCAGCGATATCAGCCGCGAAGTCCCATGAACCACCAGCAGATAGAGTTGTTGAACCAGCCCAAGTAACACCGTTTGAGTTAGTGATTACAGCAGTTTCCTGTGTTGCAGTCCAAGGCTGGTAGAAGAAGTTATCTACAGACTGGAATGAACCCAATGTGCCATCATCATTGATTGAACCGGTAGCAGCATAAATGTTACCAAAGTTCATTGCTGTCACAGAGAGGTTAGCATTTGCATTAGTAGCAGCAATAGAAGTTAAAGCAATTGCTGAAGCGATTAAAGTTTTTTTCATTATTTATCCTCAAGTTTGAATCAGTTATTTAAGGTACCAGCTCAAGCGAGCATGTATCCCTTGCTTGTATCCAATGCAATCAGCGTGCCAGATTAGCCTGGAGAAATGTAAGTATATGTAATAGTTAGTTTTATTTAATTCCACCCTTACAAGTATGCTTAATTTTATTTAAAATCTTCACCTGGGGTAGTAAATCTAAGGTATAAATTGTAAAAAGAATCGACTTCAGACTTGTTTCGTTTTAATTTAACCGTCAAGATTATAAAAATCTTATATACTTATAAACAAAAAATAACACTTAACTGATTGTTTATTATGTGTATTCACCCTGTCTCACAAACAACCATTCTCGAAATAATTTCAGAAATTGACAGCAAACGTAGATACTGATGTAAAAATTACCGACAAGTCACAGAAAGCCGCCCTGTCTTCAGGCTACCTGAGTGAATCAATTAACGGTTTAAGGTGTTTTTCGTAGTTCTTCCAACGGTCAATTGCGTTTGTATAGATAGTCTCACGAACCTGATCATAACTCGGCGTTGCAACAAAACGTCTGTTCTTATGAAAATTCAAACATTGTTGATCCCAGTCAAGATCAATAAATGCCAGCATATTTCTAGTCACCTCTTCCTGATTATTAACTAGCTCTTCGTAAGATACATTAAGGACTGGCACATCTATCAGACTTGTGATGTGCCGCATGAATCTTAGGTACTCTCTGTAATAGGCACCTATGTGTTCCAGATCAGTTGCATAGCGATTAGCTTCACTGAAACCCTGAAAGTATATTGACAGGCAATTATCCATAGGATTTCGAGTACAATGAATAATTCGTGCATCTGGAAATAACAATGCAATCAAACCGAGGTGTAAAAAGTTAATTGGCTGCTTATCGGTAATACGTCTTGCTGTCGAAGACAGAGCATTGATATGTTCCAGATAGCGGTCAGCTATGTCATCTAAGGTGTCGCTACTAATATCTTTCATATTCGATGGATATTGTAGTTGACCTGCCGCATTGATGAATTGAACTGCATCACCAACGTCTGTGAGTTCGCCCGCACCAAAAACTTCAGGATGGCTCGCCAGTATCTGTTCTACGAGCGATGTTCCACTACGGGGCATACCAACAATAAAAACAGGACGGTCTGATCTTATTTTGGCACGCGGAGACTGCGTAAAGAACTGCCAGCTGTATACTTGAATGAGCGCATCAATAAACAATCTGTGCTCATTGATGTCAAAAGACTGGCGACTTATAAGATTCGCACGATTATAGTGTGAAAAAGCAGTCTCAAAATCACCCGTTTTATCAAACCTTCTGCCAAGGGCATACTCGAGCCGGCTGATGTCCTGGTCAGAAATATTTTCTTTGTCCAGTGTTTTCTGTGCATATTCAATCGCTTCATCACAATTGCCAAAGCGGTGGCATAAACGCACAAATGTCGCTGCAAGGTCAACATTCTCTTTCGAGTTTTTTATCTGCGGTAGAAGCAGTTCATAAGCCTTTTCAAAAGCCCCTTCTCTTTCGCACAAGTCAATGATGCCTACAGTCGCAGCCATATTACCCGGGTCAATCTTTAATGCTTCCTCATATGCTTTCCTGGCCTTATCTGACTCTCCATTTTGCTTGAAACAATGCCCTATATGTATGCGCGCAGAGATATTGTCCGGATCCAGATTAATAACATTTTGAAAGTAGTAAAGTGCCTTGTCATCTAAACCTAATCGAAAACAACTGTTCCCCAGATAATAATTTGAGTCAACACGATCCGGAGCAATGCTTAGTGCATCTTTATAATATTTTATCGCATCCTGGAACTGTTCTGTCTGATAATAAATGTCGCCAAGTACGTCAAGAGCATCTACCAATCTCGGCTGTTTTTGCAACAACTTGAGTAACATGGTTTTAGCTTCTGACAAATTCCCCTGCTCTGCTAACGCAATAGCCAGCCGAACTTGCACATCAGGATCACCGGGTTTTAATGCCAACGCCTTACGGTATGCCAGTTCAGATGCCTGATATTTTTTTAATGCCGCATAGGCCTGGCCAAGATTTAAGTGACCCACCACAGCATCTGGCTGTAGTTTAGTGCATGTTTTGAAGCAAACTACCGCATCTTGATAACGCTTCATCCCACCATAGATTGAGCCCAGGATGTAATGTGCTTCAGCATCGTTTTTATTTTTTTTACACAGCTTTGCAGCTACACTTTCCGCAGCTGGTAGCTTTCCCTGTTTCATCAATTTAACTGCTCGCTGCTTTTGCGCGGCCAGGTGATGTATATTTTTACTCATGAGAAACTTCTAGTAGTTGTTGCGGACTTATCACAATGACAAGGACATTTAAAATCGTATCAATCAGGCGATTATCAGAAGCCTCGTTTAAATCCGTCTTTTAGATCATTCAGGTATTTATCGTAATTTTTCCAACGATTTACAGAGCGGGTATGCAATGGTTGACGTACCTGATCAAAACTTGCCGTTTTAACATATCGCTTTATCTTATTAAAATTCATGCAGTTATCGTCCCACTTTAAATTGCAATACTCGAGCATTTTACTGATAACTGGTTTTGGATCTTGCACAAGATCTTCATATTGTATTTCACACATATTTATTGATAACACAGACCTCCAGTGCTCCATAAGACGCAGATATTGAGAATAATGCGTGCCGAGATGAAACAAGCTGTTAGAGTACTCATGGCCTTCTTTAAAATTTTGAAAGAGCACAGATATGCAAGTGTCAAATGGCTCTCTGCTGCAGTGTATTATTTTTGCGTTAGGAAACAGTAACTGAATCAAACCCAGCGCATAAAAATTATGAGGCATTTTATCTGTAACATAGACTGTATTATCAGCAAGTGAGCCCAACCCATCCAGATAACGCTCAGCTAGCGAATCAACAATTTTCTGATTCACACCCAGGATACAACCAGGCCATGTTTCTGATGATTTCACCAGAGCCGGTAAATCATATATGATAGATTGTATATATATTAATTCTCCTCCTCCAGTGATTTCAGGGTGCGCAGAAAATATTTGCTCAACCAGACTCGTACCACTTCTAGGCATGCCAATAATAAATATCGGCGAATGTGCTGAAACAACATTCGCACGAGGCAAATTAAACATGTTTGAAAAACTAAATGTTTCAATCAAATTATCTATGAAAGCCTTATGGCTAACAGGATCATATTGTTCGTGTGTAGCAATACCTTCCTTACTTGCCATTAAATGCTGCCATGCTTCATTATAAGCATGCTTATGATCGAAAACCGATGCTAGCTTAGAATGAATGTTTCTCCTTGTTTCAGAGTCAAGTCCCGTGTGATTTAAACAAGATTCAGCATATTTGATTGCATCATCACACCTATCGTCATGTTTACAGCATAGTAAATATGTTATTGCAGTATCAGGCATATATAATTCACGACTTTTCAATATATCGATTTTTTCAAAAGCCGACTGCATATTGCCCTGTTTAACACTGACAGCTGCTAACCTGCTTATAATTGATGGATTTTCTGGTTCCAGCAAACTAGCCTTGTTGAAAAAATTTTCTGCTTCGTCATAACGTTCCTGATTAAGCAAACATTCGCCAAGCGCCAGGAGATATTCTGTCACATCCGGTTCAAGTTCTACCGCAGCGAGAAAGTGCTTATATATAACTGAAATGGGGGCATTGATTTTCCGGCATAAAAGACCTAATGCATGATGAGGCTGCCCGGAAGATGGATTATATACCAGGGCCTTCTGCAAATGTTTTTGTGCTTGATTGACCTGACCTGTTACGGCAAGAATTTTTGCGAGCGCAATATGCGCTTGAAGATGAGTTGGATCATTGAATAATATTTTTTTATAACAATCAATACCGGCATCATGACTACCTTGAGCCAGCATAGTCGAGCCCATAGCCATATATGCTCGCGGGTCACCAGGCTCATACAAAAGCATTTGCTTAAAAACATTTAATGCTTCTGCATACCTACCTAAGCGACTCAGGCAATTACCCTGTAGATAAATAGAGTCTGCATCTACATTCTCTGATGTAGATACGACTTCTGTGATTTCCAATGCATCGGCAAAATGCCCCGATTGGAACAACCGCCAGGCTTCCTGCAATTCTGTAACCATAGTGCTCTGCCAATAACTATTTTTATACCTTACACGGGAATTCGAAGTCAGTTATTGCCGTTATAGATATTATCTTTTAGCCACTGATAGTGGCTTGGCATTTTTGATATCTGCGTTTGCTTTATATGCTGAATCTGTTTGTACCGTTGCCGTGCTTTATCAAGGCTGTTTACTACTATATCTTCATAAGCACCTACTTTTGTCTTACGTAATTCAAAATGGTCAAACGGCAAATGATTCATACCTACAAAAACGCTCATCCAGCCATCATTAAAATTGAAACCCGCAAGACTCGAATCATCAAACATGCTTAAAACTTCCTGATCTGGCATTTTAGTTCTGGCAATCTGTAACTTTTTACTTAATGTATCAGGTATTCTAGTCTCATATTTTACATCCTTCCAATATGGCGTGTCTTCACGACAAGTTAACGCGTAATGACTAACTAGAAAATCTCTTATAAGTTCGTATAAACGAGTAACGCTATCATTGTAGGTTTTGACATCACTAATACTATAGTCATTGCCGTTTGCCCTTAGTATTTGCATAAGCAAATCTACCTGTCCCTGTACAATTTGTAAACCTGTTGATTCCAGTGGTTCAACAAAACCACCAGATAGACCAACAGCAACACAATTTCTTACCCATGAACGTTTATGTTTGCCAACACGTATCTTCAAATGAAGCGCATCAGCATCTTTGGTGCGATCCTCTCCAAGGTGCTGCCTCAGCTCGCTTTCAGCTTCATCTTCAGTTTTATGATTACTGGAATATACATACCCGGTGCCCAATCTATTATACAATGGCACACGCCAGATCCAGCCGGATGAAACAGCTGTACATTCGGTGAACGATGACATCTCTCTATGCTTGTCTTCATATTTTATGCGTATTGCGACGGCACGATCATTAAATAGACAGTCATAATAATCTTCAAATGGCTCCTTCATCACCTTATCCATTAGATAGGAACCAAAACCTGTGCAATCTATAAACAGATCACCTTCAATATCTTCACCTTTTTCACGAGACAATGACGCTATTTCACCTTTCTCATTAAGGTTGGCTTTTGTGATGTTATCTACAATATGTTCTACGCCATGTTCTTTTGAATAATCTTTAAGGATACCGCCTAACAGGCCAGAATCTACATGATAGGCATACCCCATTTTTTGCGGTAGTGCTTTTATCGTACTACCATGCTTACAGATAGCTGGAGTAATATAACAATAGTCATAAAACAGATGCCGATTCTTATAATCCGGGTTATTGAAGTGTTCGTGCAGCCAATGGCGATTGATAGGTCGTCCTTCAAAGATTTCGATACCAGAAAAAGGAAACCAGAACCTTGGATCGCCTTTTTTATAAAAGTCCTTAAAACAGATAGCACTTTTAATCGTCGCATTACACTTCGGCATCCAGTCTGGCTCTTTAAAGCCAAGACTTTCCATAAACTCGACTATTGGTGGAATTGTAGACTCACCCACACCGATAGTTGGGATATCGGAAGATTCTATCAATGTGATACTTATATCTTTTAAATTTTTTGAAAGATAAGATGCGGTCATCCAGCCTGAGCTGCCACCGCCAGCAATTACTATTTTTTTAACCATTATTATTTATAACCTCAATGAAACATCAATTACAACAAATACCATGTACCATCTGACAATAGCTTTAAGTAACAACGAGAGTACATGATAATTTAACAATCATTTATAAGCACTCAACTGAGTATATGCTCTGAATGAAAACGCGAACACCGGCTATCTCGCGCATAAAACAGAAAACTTTGAGTGACATCAATCCGCATTCAGAATGACAAAACAGAAATTAATCAGAGCTTCCTTAACCATTCGAGACTTTTTAAAACTGTATCCCTAACATATGGCGATAAATTCTGGTCTGTAATTAGACGCTCCAGAAGCTGATGACACTCGTTTTCCAGATCAACGGATTTACAGAACTTGCTCAATATAATTACGGCTGTGGCATTAGGTGAATCCGATTCAATATATGGTTTTAATAACTCAAAAGCATCTTCGTATTCGCCAGTTACCTGCAATATGCTCGCTTTATTAAGGATATATTTTTCCTGAGAATCCGTTTCGATTGCCTTATTAATACAGTCCAGAGCTTTGGCATTTAAACCTTCATTCGAGTATGCTGTAGACAATTGGAATAAGACCTCGGATTTTTCCTTTATCTCATCTGGAACAGTCTCCAACAAATTTAATACTTCTGCGGAATGGTTAATGCTGTTCAGGAATCCGCAATAGCCAAGAAGTGTATGTGGATCGGCAGATTCAAATGAAAGCGTCTTTTCGAAACACTCTTCAGCAGAAGCAAGATTGTTTTCCTGGAAGTGTAACGGGCCTAACATCGCCCATGCGTTAATGAGTGAGTCATCCAGTGCAACGGCTTTTTCGTATAACCGTATAGCTTCTGGTACTTTACCCTGATCCTGGCATAGTGATGCAAGTGTGCAGATAGCATCTGTATTTTCCTGGTCGCATTCTATCGCCTTTTTAAAAGATGCATTTGCTGCTTCCTGGTCGCCGATAGAATTTTTTATCTGGCCAAGAACCAGATAAGCATAACTGTCATCAGGATTGATGCTTATTGCTTTTTCTACATGGGCAATGGCCTTTTCAAGATCACCGGACTCACCATATAATGAACCGAGCATCAGCCATGCTTCATCACATTCGGGGGAATTACTAACTATATTGTTATATAAATCTAAAGCAGCTGGATAATCACCTGCACTAATAGACTGGTCTGCTTTATCTAATTGTTCTTGTATATTCATAATTGTATTTCGTATGTTATTATTTATTTATCTCATCTAATAGATGATTTTAGTTTAGAAATGTTTTTAATAGTCAAATCGATAGTTTAAAGTTTCCTTTTTTTACTTCCTGCAAATACCAGCCGGTAATCGAGAGTCTTTTATTCTCGGTATCTTTTAGAACAGGCTCGACCCAGTGATGGCTATTCGTAGTTACATTAAATAATACGAGTGTGTTAAATTTTGGCGTAATTATCGAATGTGGTTTTTTCCAGACAAGATTGCCACCCCAATCTTTTTCCCAGTTTTTTGTCAGATAATAGTTAAAAGTTAATACCCGCTTATACTTAGGCGTTTCATCATAAACAAACAGATCATTATGATCAGATATATGGTCACCTTTATTAAATATCGTGGCCGCTGCCCTGAAAGAATCACATTGCCTGCCACTGATCTCACTAAACATCTGCCTTATTTCTTTACTATTTAAATAGTCATACAACATTTTTAAAGCAGTTGGTGCGACTGGATTCTGCATATCTATACTTCTTCGATGAAATTTAAAGTCCTTGCCGTACTCTTCGCTCCTTATAGTATCTGTCCCCTGCTGCTCCCAACTGTTTGACTCCATAAGTTGCTCAAATAGCGCTTCAGCTATATCTGTATCTAGAGCGTTTTCAACAACCGCCACTGGCTGTTGCAAAAGTGTCTGCATTTTTTTTCTATCTGAAAAAGTACCTTGGTTCAACATAATATATCTCTAACTGTAGCATTCATTACATATGTTTAACGTAAACAACCGCATCATGCAGTTATATTAAGTTTTTTGATTAAATCATAAAGTGTCGGACGGCTAACACCCAGCAATTCAGCAGCCGGGGCAACTTTTCCATTGACGTGAGACAAAGCACGCAAAATTGCCTGCCGCTCTACTTTCTCACGCATATCACGAAGATTGAAGTTCATTGTTTCAGAAGCTGTTCTATCAAGCTCCAGATCCATTGATGACAGTTGCTTGCCATCAGTCATGATTACCGCACGTTTGATCCTGTTTTGTAACTCGCGTACATTGCCTGGCCATGAATATGATTCCATTGAACTTAATGCATCCTTAGTAAAACCCCGTATCTTACGGCCATGATCTTCATTGAATTTTTCAAAAAAGAAACGCGCCAGAATGATGATATCTCCTTCTCTGTCACGTAATGGTGGTATTTCTAATGGGATCTCGCTGATACGATAAAACAGGTCTTCTCTGAACTCACCCTTTTCGATTTTTTCCCGTAAGTTCTGGTGTGTTGCACAAACCACACGAACATTGACGGGGATTGGTGCATGACCACCGACACGCTCAACAACACGCTCCTGCAAAAAACGCAATAATTTCGCCTGCAACGTATAAGGCAAGTCACCCATTTCGTCGAGGAAAAGCGTGCCGCCATTAGCATATTCAATTTTACCGATGGTCTGTTTATTAGCGCCTGTAAAGGCACCTTTTTCATAACCGAAAAGCTCACTTTCAAGAAGGGTGTCAGGAATAGCTGCACAGTTTATTGCTACAAAATTACCAGCGCTATTTGAGCCAAGTGTATGCAACCCTCGTGCGCAAAGTTCTTTACCTGTGCCGCTTTCACCAAGTAATAGTACAGTCGCATCTGATGGCGCAACTTTTTCAACCGCCTTACATACGCCCTGCATCTGCGGGCTACAGGCAATAACACCCGCAAATGGCTCATGTGTGCCGTTTATCTGTAAGCGCTGATTCTCGTCTTCCAGTTCTAGCAAGCGAAACGCTCGATTTACAATTAAACCAATAATTTCAGGTTCAAACGGTTTACTGTAGAAATCATAGGCACCAAGGCCAATAGCCTTAACAGCGTTCTCACGTTCTTCCTGGCCAGTGACAACGATGACTTTTATATTAGGGTCAATCTCCAGGATTTGCTCTAATGTGGCAAAACCTTCACTTGGATTATCCTCATGTGGTGGCAAACCCAGATCAAGCGTGACCACAGCAGGTTTGTTTTTTTTGACTTGTTCTATTGCTGATAAGCGATCATCTGCCAACAAAACATCGTAATTTTCAAAACACCAGCGTATTTGACTTTGTAACCCGGGATCGTCTTCTACGACGAGTAATTTATTATTATTCATAGAGTAGTTTTTAACATAGTTTTTATGATTTGTCGAAATATTTAACAGTGTTTTTGTATGTTTTTCAATGATCTATTAGAAAAGTAATAAATAGTGAATAGATTTTAAAATCTCACAGTAGCCTGTCATCCTGAGCGATAGTCGAAGAATCTTGAGTTTTGTAGCAGGAAAGGAGAATTAAGATCCTTCGGCTTCGCTCAGGATGACATATCCCTTGAATATTATCATGGTCGTTCATAACGTATTCAAGCAGCGGAAGGGATAGTCAGCTTAAAACAGGTTCCAACATTAACTTCGCTGCTAACTTCGATCTGACCACCGATTGCCAGAATAATCTCTCTGGCCTCATACACCCCTATTCCCATTCCTTTACTACCTTTCGTGGTTTTAAAAGGCTTAAACAGATTGTTTTTTATAAAGTCCTCACTCATACCGCTACCGGTATCTTCTATCTCAATCACTACACCATCAGTTGAGCGTTTCTGCGAGATAGTTACTCTGCCATCATCGTCAGTAGCATCCTGTGCGTTTTGCACAAGGTGGCCAAGAATTGCCAGCAGCTGATTTTTATCAGCTTTTACAAAAAAAGATGACGATTCACAACCTAGAATTGGCACAGGTTTGCCACCAGAAATCTGGCGATGATGCACTAACTCTTCCAATACAGATATAATGTTTACTTTACTTGATTTACTCACCTCTCCTTTTCCACTTAACACTTCCATCATCTTATTCATTTTCGAAACAGAATTATTAATGGTTTTAAATACATCTTCCATAAACAACGGGTTGTCTTTATGTTTTTCAGCGTTACTTGAAATCAGCGAAAGTTGTGCCACCAGGTTTTTTATATCGTGTACTACATACGTAGATACTTTATTGAAACTCTCAAACTGCCTGGCCTCAGCTAGCGCCTTTGAAGCGTTCATTTGTTCTAAAAATGCCGCAACCTGGCGAGCAGCCGTTTTTAATAAATCACTATCTTCCCAGTTGAACGATTTTTTACGTGCAGCGGCGTGGTCAAGTACAACAAAACCGATCAGTAAATCATTATAAATAAGTGGTACGATCAACCATGGCTGCACTTTTTTTACCCACTCGGGCAATTCCAGATAGCCTAAACGGTTATATACTTCTGGCTGTTCCAGAAACTCATCCACACTGATAACGAACTCATACTCTTCCATAAACTTTGGTAATGATGTCTCGGCGGGTTCACGGTCACTTACACATTCCATCTCCCAGGCATCGACACAAACAAAAAAGCCGTTGTCTTGACGCAACCATAACATCCCGCCAGGACTTTCAATAATTTGTGCGATTGATTTTATCGTATTATGGTAAAGCTCACTCTCCTCACTGGAGGTAGAAAGTGTTCGAATAAAACGCAACCATTCCTCACGGTAATCGTATTTATATGGATAAAAATGTTTATTTACCAGAACGTAAATACGTGCCCGTATACGGCGAGATGACACAAACAACACAAGCGCTAATATTGTTACAAATAAAAATATTGCCTGTGCGACAAGCCCCCAGTTTCCTCCAAAGTCACGAACATAATATCCGGCGATACCCATGATAACCAAATAGATACCACTCGCCAACAATGTAGTAGTATGAAAAACAACACGGCGAGATATAAATATCTCAGGTGACCATAAAGGATCACGTGAAACCGAAAGACCGAGTAGTGGTACGGTCAAAGCATAAACGAAACCTCTGGCTTCCCAGACAACGGGATCAATTCTCTGATACAAAAGCGCATCAGCATACATATAAAAATCATAGGTAAACATTCCAAGCAAACCCAGACATAAATATTTAATAGCCCACTTTTGTTCTGTTCGTGTATTACGATAAACTTGTTCTATTAAAGCAATACCAATGATTGTAGCCAGTAAATTTAGAGCTATTAGATACTCATTTTTTTCTACATGAAAAACGTCATCAAGAATATATACAGATGAGGCCGGTACGATTAAAAGGACTATCGTAGTGATAACGGCATATTGAATCTTTTTGATAGTTTCAGCACTAAAGTGATCAATATATGCAACACTTAAAAGCTGAATCAATAAAACCAACCATGACACACTCTTGAAATATTCAATTATTGACAGCTGAATATCACCCACCAGCAATAGTGATTCATACGCTAGCAAAAAGAAGCCAATACAATTTACACTGGCGGCAATTACTAAGGCCTTTTTTGTCGGGCCTTTATGCCTGTCGGTTAGCAGAATTGCTAAAAATATCAGGAAGGTAAAGGCGCTAATTGAATAACTGATTGCACCTATGTTCATATAGAATAACCGATAAGTTAAATTGGAATATGCAATTACCCGTCATCCTGACAGTTTTATTGTCATCCTGAACACGCAAATGTCATCCTGAGCGGAGCTGAAGGATCCTGGAGAAGCGGCGTGCAAGATCCTCCAGCTCCGCTCAGGATGACAGCTTATTAAAAAAACAAAGTGATTAAATCAGGTACTCTAGCCACATATAAATTAAAGCTCTTTCAAAGCTGCCTTAGCCAGGTCTTTTTCCTTGAATTCTTTACCATTAGCTAAACTCTTTTCCAGATAAACTTTAGCCTTTGCTTTATCACCGGACATTTTATATGCCATACCCAAATGATAGTTAAATACAGTAACTTTGGGTAACATCTCTACATTCTTCGACAAATACTGTATGGCCTTTTGATATTCACCTAGTTTGTAATGCACCCAGCCAATTGTATCTAAGTACACAGGCTGATCATTTCCTTTTAACTTATCAGCCAGTGATTTCGCTAATGCTAAATCGTCTTTATTTACGCTATAGTCAGATAACAAAGATGCCAGATTATTCATAATGACAGGATTATTTGGGTATTGATTATTTATAGTACGATATAGATCAATTGCTTTATTGAAAGCACCTTCATACTCATAAACAGACGCTAATCTAAGCGGTAATTTTATGCTTGCCTTTACGTTTCCCATCCCTTTGATAAGGATTGCTTTTGCAGACTTAAAATCTCGTTTACTTTGATAAAGCTGAGATAGCAACAGGTATGGCATCTCTAGCTGCGAATCACTATTAATAGCAAGCATCAAAGAACGCTCGGCAGAATCCGTATCGTTTTTAGCTATATACACTTTAGCCAGTAAAAGATTCAATTCCGCATTCTTCGGCGATGATTTTAATTCAGCTTTGATTCGATTGATTACCACCTCAAACTGCTTTTCAGCCACTTGAAGTGAAGATAACAATACTAGTATTTTTCGATTATCTTTTGCATTTAAATAACCGGTTTCCAAAACTGATATCGCTTTTTGTTTAGCATCATTTAGAGCAAAATATGGTACTGCCAGCAGATAACCATTCGGCTTGTCAGGATAACTCTGCATTAGCGTTTCTGCTACAGAAAAAGCATCAGTAAAAGCTTTTTTCTGATTCAAGATGCTCGCCTTTATGGACAAACCTTCGTAGTCCACCTCTTCGATTTCATTATATCTATTTATAACTTTCTCAGCTTTATTAATATCATTATTTAGATAAAATTCAGCAAGCGTCAACAACCCCTCAGCATTCGTCCTATTCTGCTCATATACACTATTTAACGTGCTATTTAATTGCTCTTCATTACCATCCATTTTATAAACTTCGGCCAATAACAAAGATGCTTTGACATTTTCAGGTGTTTCTTTTGTTACAATACGAAGAGAAATAATTGCTTGTTCAATATTTTTTTCACGTAATGCTAACCTTGCCTTTAGTAAATTAGCTTTTGGATCGTTGGGCGATATTTTAAGAACCTCATCAATAATAGCTGTCGCTTTTTCATAATCCTGATCATTTAGATATATTGCTGCCAAAGATATACGGGAATTAACGCCAGTATCTTCCTCAGGAAAATCATTGATAGCCTGTTTATAAACATCAATTGCGGAACTTTTATCACCATTCAAATACAACAGCTCGGCAAGTGCTATTCTTAGTTTACCCAGCGATTTATTTTTATCAATTAAACGCTTTAACTCTGTAGCGGCCTCAGTATTACCTTTCACTGTTTTAATATATTTAACTAAATTCACCTGTCTTTCTATATCACCAGGATCATTATCAATTGATACACGCAATATTTTTTCAGCTTTCGCCTTATCGCCAGAAATACTATAAAAATTGGCAAGATTATTATAACTAGCTGCTACATTAGGATTTTTTTCAAGAAAGTTTTTATATATCGTCTCAGCTCTGGCATAATCTTTATTTTTCACAAGCACAAAAGCAAGCCGTTTACTAAGCAGCTCATTTCCTGGATTTAATTTTATAGCCTTTTCTAATACAGTAACCGCATCGGAAAGTTTATTCTCGCTAGCATATATTGCTGCTAAAAAAGTAGCACCATCAACATGGCCTGGTGTGGCAGCAACCACCTTTTCGGCAATTTTTATTGCCTCACTTTTATTTTTGTTTTTAAGGGACTGAGCGGCTTTCAACAACAGACCTTCCACATTACCTGGATCTTTTGATAATATAAAATCAATTTTTTCCTGAACCTTGTCTGCACCAAATGAATTTGAAAACACAAGATAAATTCTTCCTAATTTCGCCTGATTAGCTAAATGATCAGGATTAAACTCTTCAGCTTTTTTATAATTTGCAAAAGCTTTACGATAGTTTTGGAGTTGCTCATATACCTTGCCTAATTGAAAATAGGCTTCCGCATCTTTAGGATCTATTTGCAAGACGTTTTTTAATTCGATTCTTGCTTTATCAAGGTCACCAGCCTCTATTGAACTCTTTGCTTTTTCAAGATAAACAGCCTTTCTTTCTTCCGCGCCACCGCATGCAATCAATGCAGTTGTGAGAAGTGCAAGTATAAAAATTCTAAATAGTTTCATCTTATTACCTTATTTAAATGTTTAATCATTATCAAACCAGGGTCAGGTTAAATACCCGAATCCCAAGAGGCCACTTCTGTCGACCTGCAATAAAAACTCGTCGTTGTCATCCTGAGCGACAGTCAAAGGATCTTAATTGTCGCTTTCTACTATAAAACTCAGGATACTTCGACTGCGCTCAGGATAACAACAAAAAACAGGTGGGCTCTCAGAAGGCCTGCGTTAAATTACCTGATAATAGCATCATTGACCTATATATCCTTCTCGAATCAAATAAAGATAGATATCCTGTGCCGCCTGCACAGGACTTACATCTTTTGTATCAATCCTTATCTCGGGATATTCTGGAACATCATATGGATCACTAATCCCGGTAAATTCAGGAATTATGCCTTTTCTAGCTTTTGCATATAGCCCTTTTCTATCTCGACTTTCACATTCTTCCAGTGAAGTTGACACGTGAATCTCAATAAATGAGCCATACTCTTCAATTTTTCTACGAACTTCTCTACGGATGTCCTGATATGGAGCGATCGGTGCACAAATTGCTACACCTCTATTTTTCGTTATTTCACTTGCAACATATCCGATTCTACGCACATTTGTATTTCGGTCTTTTTTTGAAAACCCTAGTTCACTGGATAAATTCAGTCTAACCACATCACCATCAAGCAATGTTACAGGTCGCTTACCTTCTTCGATAAATTTGGCATAAATGATTCTTGCTAAAGTCGACTTTCCTGAGCCAGAAAGGCCAGTGAAGAACAATGTTAAGCCCTGCTGCGAACGTGGCGGGTAAGATTTCTGTAGAACTTCCAGGACTTCTGGAAAAGTCACCCAGCCAGGTATTTCTTCCTGGTTAAGTAGTGAATTTAAAATACGGGTATTAGAAAACGATTCACTGCTGCATAACGCCTGTTTATTGTCAGTTCTTGTTATAAAGCGTTCTTTATCTTCATCATAACAAAGCTCTTCGATATTTATAATTTCTATATCAAGATCACCTTTGTATTGATCAACGTACTTTTGCGATGCGCCCGTTGGGTAAAACCGCTTGCCAGAATCCCTGACATTTGGTGGGCCGGCATGTTCGGTACCAACAATATAATGTGTACAACCATAGTTTTGACGGATAATAGCATTCATTAGCGCTTCACGGGGCCCCGCCATACGCATCGCCATAGGGATGAGCGCGAGAGAAACAAGACTCTTTGGGTACTGCTTTAATATTGCCTCATAACAATGCACGCGAGAGTAATAATGTAAATCACCGGGTTTGGCCATGCCGACAACCGGATGAACTAGTATGTGCGCATTCGCCTGCTTTGATGCGCGCATGGTCATCTCGTAATGTACCGCATGCATCGGCTTGCTTGTGTGGAACGCGACAATAGAACGCCAGCCTAATTTATCAAAATGCCGTCTCAATTCCGCAGGTGTAAAACGCAAAGCTTCAAAATCATAATTAAAGGGCAGTTCTATGGCATCAACTTTTCCACCTATATATACATCACCAACCATAGTCATCAGATAAGCAACACCGGGGTGATCAATATCCGTGGTTCCATAAACACTTTCAGCTTCCAGGCTTTTATCAGGTCGCCATTTACTTTCTACAGTCATAACAGCAGGCATAAAGCCTTCGATATCACGCAGTGCAATAACATCACCGATATTTATAGACACCGCCTGTTCTTCAGTCACGTCTAAATAATAAGGGATAGGCCAGACAGTACCGTCTGGCAATGATGTATTTTCTATAACAGACTCATATTCATTTTGAATCATGAACCCAGTTAACGGTGATAAGGCACCAGTGACAAGTAACTCTAAATCACATTTCTGACGTTGTGAAAGTAAAACAGCGGTGTAAGATTCTGACTCCGTTTTAATTTGCTCTGCATCAGATTTATCTAATAACAAATTTACCAACTCACCTTGATACGGCGTTATTAAGTGCTCCATCTTCAATACTTAGCTTTGTTTAGCACCGTACCGATGATATTTGTTACCGACAACAAATCAACTGTTTGTGTTAGCTCAGCTTCCTTAGTAGTATCATCCTCAACAACAATCAACGCACAATCAATACAGGGCACAAATGAAAGCGTGTCGGCTGTATTCAACACCGGCGGCAAATCAAAGATAATCACACGTTTAGGGTATCTATCTTTTAACTCATCGACTAAAGAGCACATCTTCGGCGACCCCAACATTTCTGTTGAATTCATAATGGGTGAACCACCAGGTAGAATCACAAAATGATCGATATCACCAGGGCGAACTAACAGATCAGCTAAATCAGCATCATTTTGCAGGTAATCACTTAATCCTTTTTCGGGCGTTATCCCAAAATATTTATGCAGCTCTGGTTTTCTCAGATTAGTATCGACCAATAGAACTGTATATTCGATTTCTCTCGCAATACTGATACCTAAGTTTATTGCGGTGGTTGTTTTACCTTCATCATCACCAACGCTGGTAATAGCAAGAGAAGACCATTGATGCTCTTCCATACGCTGCATAACCTGTGTCGACAAAATCTTAAACGCATCGGCATATTCGCTATGCTCCATCGCGCTCAAAATTCGATTCTCACGCTGGGTTTCTGCATGGCCTTCCATCGATTGAGTTCTGGTATAAATAATCGACTGCACATCATCAGCACGACCCTGACGTGTACTTGCACTCTTATCAACACCTTCTCTTTGCCGCTTTGCTCTTTCTAATGCTTGCTGTATTTTTTCCATCGAACTGATCTCAACCCTGTAAAAATTATGCCATCAATCTATCAATTTTTCGTAATATTCTAAACCACAGAACATCTAGCGGTGAAACGACAAAATGTATAAACAATAACGCGAAGACAATAACCGCAATAAACAAAATAACTACACGTTTTTTGATACGCTTTGATTTGATTTTGTCTTGCAGATTCATTTCATAAGGTATGATCGAAAGCGGTAACGCACCAAGTGATCGCTGAATACTTCTAGCACCACGTACAGTCCCACTAATTGCATCAGCAACGATCGCAAAAACCAAACCGCTGCCCAGCGCCAGAACAAAACCCAGAAATATAATAGCCGGCCTGTTCGGGCTAACAGGCTTTTCAGGCAGGGCAGCAGGATCAATTAATGTAAATTTCTCACCTTTACTTTCAGCTTCTAATTGCTTTGCAACATCTGCCTGCATCTGCTTGGCTTTTGTTTCCTGATATCGAACGACTGCATTTTCATAATCTCTTTTTAAAACCAAATATTCACGCTCCACCTGGGGGG
>SWCD01011368.1_pt1 | contig 20445 bp, 15 predicted proteins | sample 4693011 | NCBI WGS metagenome assembly SWCD01 (sample SAMN10267278, study PRJNA491770) | bioreactor metagenome | isolation source: DHS bioreactor inoculated with marine | place: Japan: Omine Ridge, Nankai Trough | reverse complement strand
AGAGCGCCTCGCCGCCTCCGAGAAAGCGGGCGCGAACCTCTCCTTCCGCTCGAATCTCCTCCTCTGGCTGTTGTTTCTCGTCATTCCCCTCACCGCCCACCTCTACGGCGTAACGGTGATGTGGCTGCCGGCCCTCGCGACGCTCCTGGTGCTGACGGCCGCCAACCTGGCCACGCTGTGGCGCGCTCACCGCAGGCTCTACCCGAATGGACGGACCGGACAGAGGGGGCTGCTGCTCCTTCGCTCCCTGGCCCCTCCGGCATTGATCCGCGCGCCGGACTCCCTGACCCTGCCCCTGATGGAGGACTTCCACCCCGTGGCGGCGGCCGCGGCGCTGCTCGATCGGGATGCGTTCGAGGAATTCGCCGCGACGACCCTCCGGGACCTCGCCCACCCGCTCCCGCCGGCCACGCCGAAAGAGGGAGCAGGGATCGTGGCCTGGTATGGCGATCGCGTCGGTCACCACCTCGGTCGTCTGGCCAGGGCCGAGGGCATCGATCCGGCCAGGCTCCTCGAAGCTCCCACCCCGCGCGACGGGAAGGCGCTCAGCTGTTGTCCCCGCTGTCGGGCCGAGTACCTGCTCTTCGACGGCCGCTGTTCGGATTGCGATCTCCCACTCGTGCCCTTGCGAACGCACGGCGGCGAGGCGTAAGATCCCGGGATGGAGACCGAGGGCCACGCCGGCAGTCCGTTTCGAGATCCCGAGGACCCGAAGTTCCAGGAGCCGCTGGAGCCGACGACGACCCCGACGACGACCCCGACCGGGCCGTCTTCTCCCCCACCGCCCCCTCCCCCGCCGCCGGGCTACGAGCCTCCGAGCGGCGGCCTCCACCGGCGCAGATTCTTCCTCGACGTCGGACGCGTCCTGAGTCAGAGCTTCAAGACCTACTTTCGGAACCTGCACTGGTTCCTGCTGGTCGCCCTCCTGGTCTACTCCCCGATCCTGATCTGCGGAGGCATCTACCACAGCCGGTCCCATGACCAGGTCACGGACATGACCTTCGGCTACTTCATCCAGGCGGCGGACGCGCTCCTTTTGCAGAGCATCCTCACCGCGGCGCTGGTCTGGTGGGTCGTGGAGTACCTCCGCGGCGGCCGGGTCTCCATCGGGGCCTGCCTGAACGCCAGCCTGGCCCGGATCCTGCCCCTCCTCGGCCTGGCGTTGCTCTCCTTCGTCATATACGCCGCGGGGTTCATGGCGCTGTTCGTTCCCGGGTTGATCCTGATGTGCATGTTCTACCTGGCCTTCCCGGCCCTGATGGTGGAGCGTGTCGGCGTCTTCAAGGCCCTTGGTCGAAGCGCCGAACTCACCGAGGGCAGCCGCTGGCCGATCTTCGGCCTCATCCTCATCATCGGGATCGGCGGCTTCGTCGTCGCCATGATCTTCGTCGCGCCCATGACCGCGATCGCCATCGCCGCGAAGGAGCAACCCGACCCCGCGCTCAGCTTCTGGATCACCCAGGTCCTGGGCCTTTTCACCCGCTCCTTCGGAGCCGTCGTCCCCGCGGTGGTCTACCAGGAAATCCGGGTGGGAAGAGACGGAGCGGATCTGGAGCATCTGGCCGCGGCCTTTGAGTAGCACCCCGCCAGGAATCACGCCTCCCCCTTGGGCTTGCGCGTGCGGACGCCCCCCTCCATCCTTTTTCCCAAACCCAAAAAAAGCGGCGCCGACGACGCGGCGCCCTCCACCATGCCGACCGAGCGCTTCTACTCCTCCCGGCTCGACTCCCGCCGCTTCCCGAACAACAACCCCCGCTCCAGCCGCGCCCGCTGGGCGGAGTAGAAATCGGAGAGGAACTGCCGGGGCGTCACGTACTCCTCCCCTTCCCACCCGATCTTCTCCATGATCTTCGTCACCACCACCTCGAGGGCCTCGGGGTCGGTGGGGCTGTCCGGGCGCAGGAGGTCCTCCAGGATCTGGAGTTCGTAGACGCCGTAGACGTCGAGTTGCTCCGGGGTGAACTCGTAGCGGGCCTGCGTGGGCTTCTTCGAGATCAGGTCCGGGAGCAGCATCTCGCGGGGAGAGAGCACGACCACGGTGCCGCCGATCAGGTCGCCGGCCCTCAGTCTGTCGCGGTTGAAGACCGGCAGCAGGGCCAGGATGAAGACCCAGGCCGTGCCGACCACGATCAGGAGCCCCGTGGAATCCGAGGGGAGCGCCGAGAGCGACAGGAGCAGCACCAGGGGAATGAAGAACTCGACCTGCCGGGTCAGGTTGCGCGCGAAGATGGACTCCGCGGAGAGAACCCCGCCGTGCCGGTCGATCACCTTGATGCCGGTGGAGCGCTTGCCGGGGGTCGAGCCCTGCCGGCGGATCTCGAAGAAGATGAAGTAGAAGTTCGTGAGGAAGAACCACGAGAGCATGAGCAGCGCCGCCCCCCAGCCCAGGCCGATGCTGAACATCAGGGCGAGACTCGGTATCAGCATGATCACGAGCGCGACCAGGATGAACCCGATATCGATGGCGAAGGCGCCGAAGCGGGCGGAAACCGGCGCCACCGTGAAACGGAGCGGAACGCCCTCCGGGGTGAGGATCTCCTTCACCGTCCCGCGTTCGCGACGGCGGAGATAGCGCTCGACGTAGACGGAGTTCTGGCTCACGGCGACGCCTCCGCCCTTCTCCCGAAGACGCGGAAGTAGAGGATCCAGACGACGGCGGATCCGATCGCCACCGTGTACCGGATCGGGACGGAGAGGACGGTCTGCCGGAAGATCCCCTCGATCAGGCCGGCGACGAAGAGCATGAGGATCGAACCGAGGACCACGCGGGCGGCCGACCGCCCGGCCTCGATCAGACTCGCCATCCGCGTCCGTCGACCGGGAAAGATCAGGGCCTGGGCCACCGCGAATCCCGCCCCCCCGCAGATCACGATGGCGAGCAGTTCCGTCACCCCGTGCGGCAGAAGCCAGCCCCACAGATCGACCGAGAGCCCCCGTGAGTGGTACAGCGCGGCGAACGCCCCGAGCATGATGCCGTTGGTCAGGAGCACGAAGAACGTGGGCACGCCGGCGGCGAAGCCCAGCGCGAAAGCTTTGATGGCCACGCCGGAGTTGTGCGTGGCGAGCATGGAGGCGAACCCCGCCAGCGAATCGGAGGAGTTCTCCTCCTCGTCGTAGAGGACCGACTTGAGATCCTCGGTACTCGCCGCCGGAGTCCGGCCGCTCGCCATGCCCTCGGAGACGAAGGCGTAGTAGCGGTCCATGTCCGCGAGCGTGAGGAAGAACCCGGCCGCGACGCCGAGCATCGTGATCGCCGCGGACAGGGCGATGTGCCACTTCAGGGACCGGAAGGCCTGCGGAAAGCTCTCGCGAACGAAGGTGCGCGCCGTCTCCACCACGCCCTTCTTCGTGGCGTAGATCTGCACGTAGGCCCGGCCGGCCAGGCTCTCCAGGTACTCCATGGTATTGCGATCGAGCGAGACCGCCCGGGCCACGGAAAGCGACGAGAGAGTCGCGCGGTAGAGCACCGGCATCCGGGTCAGGTCCCGGGCGGAAAGAGATCCCAGGCCCCGGTTTTCGGCCTTGCTGACGAGGGTGTCGAGTTCCCGCCACGTCTTCTCACGCTCCCTGCGGAACTCCAGGCTCTTCAGGCGGAAGGTTCCCATCAGACGAGCTCCCTCCGCTTGATCTCGAGATAGCGGTTGATGAGTTCCGAGGAAACCGCCCGGGCCGGCGCCTCGATGCAGTGCACGCCGAGCCGCCGCAGGCGCCGGAGAACGACCTCGCGCTCGCGCACCAGGTCCAGGGCCACCACCGCCCGGCTCAGGGCCTCGGCGCTCCGGGGCGCCTGGTCCGCGGCGGCGCTCAGGCCGGGATCCCGGAGCGTGACGCAGAGCACGAGGTGGCGGCCGGCCAGGCGCTGGATGTTCTCCACCATCAGTTCCACGGTGACCGTGTCCACGAAGTCGGTGATCAGGACGACGAGAGACCGGCGTCGCAGTTTCAGGGAGAGCGAAGTGAGGCCCAGCGTGAAGTTGGTCTCCCCGGAGGAGTAGTCGAGGCTGGCGGTCTGGCGCTGAAGACGGGAGAACGAGCGCATGCCGCCCTTCGGTTCGCTGAAGAAGCGCACCCCCTCGTCGAAGGCGAAGAGCCCCACGCGATCGCCCGTCTTGAGCGCCGCCCACGCCAGGAGCAGCCCGGCGTTGATGCCGTGATCGAGGCGGGGCATCGATCCCAGCCGCTCGCTCATCAGGTGCCCGGTGTCGAAGGCGATCACCACCTGGTGGTTCCGCTCGGACCGGTACTCCCGGGCGATCAGCTTGACGTGCCGCGCGGAGGCCTTCCAGTCGATGGCCCGGTGGTCCAGGCCCGGCATGAACTCCCTGAGAGAGTCGAACTCCGAGCCGTCTCCGGAGTAGCGCTCCGGTTTCAGACCGTGCAGGAACTCCCGGGAGCGGAAGAGCCGCAGCGCGGCGGCCCGGACCGCGCGCACGTTCGGCACCACCGGGATTTCCCGGTCGAGCCGGATCTTCACCGTGCGTCGCATGAGCCCGAGCGGGCCGTACCACCGGACCCAGAGCGCATCCACCTTCGCGGTTCCCCGACGCTCCGGCGTCAGGGTGAAGGAAAGCCGGATCTCCATCTGACCGGGGACCCGCCCCGTAACCGTCCCGATCGGAGGCAGCACGCCCCCCGTATCGAAGACCGCCTCGAGATCCACCGGCCGCCGAAGGCCCAGGTTCTTCACCCGCACCACGGCCTCGCCCTCGTCACCAATGAAGAACACATCGGGCAGCTCCACCTCGATGGGGAGTTGCTCCGGCCGGGGCGTCGCCAGCAGATCCAGGCCGATCGCCAGCACCGTGGCCGCCGCGTAGCCGATCCAGAGAACGAAGAGCCGGCTCTCCAGAATCGCCGGCAGGAGGGCGGGCAGCACCCCCGCGGTGGCGATCAGCACGGCTCTCAGGGTCGGCCTCAAGATGCTCTCCTACCTCGGCGCCGGGATCTTGGCGACGATCCGCTTGACGACCTGCTCCGTGTCGAGGCCCTCGATCTCCGCGTCCGGGGAGAGCACCAGGCGGTGGCCGAGGAGCGGCAGCGCCAGCGCCTTGACGTCGTCCGGGATGACGAAATCCCGCCCGGAGAGCACCGCCAGCGCCCGGGAGGCCACGGCGAGCATGTTCGAGGCCCTCGGGGAGGCGCCGAAGAGGATGGCGGCCTCCTCGCGGGTGGCCCGGACGAGGGCAACGATGTAGTTCATCACATCGTCCTCGAGCCGGATCGCGCGCACCGCGGCGCGGGCTTCGGCGAGGAAGTTCCCGGTAACCACCGCCGAGAGGTCGAAGTCACCGAGCTTCGGCATGGCCGTCCGATGGCCGTGGAGCCGGACGATCTCCCGCTCCTGCTCTTCCGTGGGATAGCCCATCTTGATCTTCACGAGGAACCGGTCGAGCTGCGCTTCCGGCAGCGGGTAGGTACCCTCCTGCTCGATGGGGTTCTGCGTGGCGAGCACCAGGAAGGCCGACCCCAGGTCGTGGGTCTTGCCGTCGATCGTCACGGAGTGCTCCTGCATGGCCTCGAGCAGCGCCGCCTGCGTCTTCGGCGGTGTCCGGTTGATCTCGTCGGCGAGCAAGACGTCGGTGAAGATCGGCCCGCGGGTCAGGGCGAATTCGCCGGTCTGGAAGTTGAAGAGGTTGGTGCCGATGACATCGCCCGGCATCAGGTCCGGCGTGAACTGGATCCGCCCGAACTTGAGCGCCAGACTCGCCGCGAAGGTCCGGGCGAGCAGTGTCTTGGCGGTCCCGGGGACGCCCTCGATCAGGACGTGGCCTTCCGAGAGCAGCGCGACCAGGAGCAGATTCACCACGCGTTCCTGGCCGATCACCACCCGGTGCACCTGCTGACGCAGGTGATCGGTCGCATCTCTAACGGCTTCCGGACCCATCGAGGATCTCCTCTTTGTAGCGATGTACTTTCATGGCCACGGCGGAGAGTCGTTCCGCCGCGCGCCGGTCGTTGCCGGACGACGCCCGGATCTCGGGCCGAAGCTCCCCGAGGTCGGTGCGAAGGCCCCTCTTGCGCCCGAGTCGATTGACCCAGTCCATGGTCTCCGCCGAGCTCAGGCCGGGGGGGCAGTTGAAGGTTCGCGCGAGGTCCAGCACGGTGGTGGAGAAGTAGCGCGTGAGCACCGACCCGACATGCCCGCCGAAGACGAGGAGGTCGGCGGTGTTGGCGATCAGCACGTCCTTCCCCTGCGCCGGGCCGGCGCCGCCGGGCAGCGGCGCCCCGAAGCGCCCCACCGCCGCCCAGATCAGGATCAGGAACACCAGAAAGACCTGGCAGGTGGCGAGGGAGAGCGGATAGACGAAGAGCGCCCTCCAGATGTTCGGGGGCAACTCGTGGCCGTGCATCGTCTCGTCGATGAGGACGGCACGGTTCTCGGAAAGCAGCCGGAACACGGTGGCCGCGGCCACGACCGCGTTGTCGCCGGCCGAGAGGCCGTGGGTGGAGAGCAGGTCCGGGTCGGCAAGGACGATGAGTGTCCGGTCCCCCCGCTGGATCTCCCCCACCAGGATGCCGCGGTTCGAGGCCAGGAGCGGCCGGATCGTCGCGGACCGGAGAAGCTGCACCTGCTTCAGGTAGGGCCGACCCTCGATCTCCCCGCCCGGGAAGACGGGGGGGAGTTCCCGCTCGCCCACGCGCACCAGATCCGCCTCGATTCCCGCCGCGGTGATCACGTCCTCCACCGACTCCCGCGACATGAGCGGCGCGTGGGCGATCCAGCCCGGCCGCTTCTCATCCTCCAGGGCCAGCCGTTTCGGCAGGACGAGGATCGTCTTGTCCGCGAGGGTCAGCATGCGCTTGAGCTTCGCGGCTCTCTCGTCGTCGATCCCTCCGAGGCGAGGTTCGGCGATGACGAGCACAGCCTCGTCGCGAGCCTTGTCCGCGGACTTGAAGCGGCTCACGTTGACGGTCACCCCGAGCTTCTCGAGGAGCGCCACGAAGGCGTGGTGCCCCACCGCCGAGCGACTGTAGGCATCCGACCCCGCGGAATTGACGCCCGAGATGTCCGCCCCGAAGAACATCAGGAGGAGGAACGCGACCAGGGAGACGCCCCCGATCACGGAGAGCCAGACCACCACCCGCTTCTCGAAGGGTCCTCGGCTCATCGGCGCTCCCCGCCCAGGGCCGAGACGAATCGATCGTAGCGTTCGCGACACCGCTCCCAGTCGGTGTGGTCGACGTCGGCCCCGCCGAAGTGGCTCACCTCCACCGCCAGCACGAGGGTGCGCAGGTCCTTTTGCGCCGATTCCTCGAGCTTCGCGCGATTGAGAATCTCCCGGGAGGTGAAAGCGGCCTTGAGATCGAACTTCAGGCTCTTTCTGAGGATTTCCTGCGCCGCGAGCAAAAGCGCGTGCACCGCGCCCGGGAAGTCACCCTCCCGGGCCAGCGCGTGGGGATCAGGGAATCCCTCCAACACCAGCGCGGAAAGAGCCGCGACCTCGGACACCGGCTCCGGCGGAGGCCGGCGGCGATGTTGCCACTCCGTGATGAGCCACCGGACGAAGAGGATGAGGATCAGGGCGAGAACCACCCAGAGGAAGATCTCGATCGCCGAGCCGCCGAAACTCCGCGCCAGCCAGGCGAGGAGCTTCCGGAGCCACTCCGGCATTTCCCGGCCTTCCACCTCGGTCGTCGGGATTTCGGTCTGGTACTTTTCCTCCTCGAGCACCTGCCGAGCCGCATCCCGGATCTCCTCCGGCCCCGGCGCGGAAGCCAGGATGCTCAAGCTACAGAAGAGGAAGACCGTCAGATGGATACCCGCACCTCGCTTTTGTGAAAGTGGATTTTACATAGGGCTCTCAAAAGCCTTTCATCAACCTCGACGCCTTCCCCTCGGGATTGCGGGTTCAACCGCCCCCGTCACCGCGCCGCCGGCTTGAACGTCCCCCCCGCTTCCCCGCTCTCCCGCCTCAGATCCACCTCGATGTTCACTCGCGAGCGCCCGCGCACCACGGTGAGGGTTGCCCTCTCCTTCACATACGCCGCCCGGAGCAGCGCGCTCATCTGGCGACTGTCGGTCAGCTCGGTGCCGTCGATGGCCACGACCAGGTCGCCGTTCGCGAGTCCCGCCGCGGCGAGCCGGCCGGTGGTGTCGGTGATCTCGACCTGGTAGCAGTCCTTCACCTCGACCGTGAACTGCACCACGCTCTGACCCGGAAGGGTGACGGACATGCGGCCGCCCTGGGCGCGAATCTCGAAGGTACCGGCGGGGACTCGCTCGAAGACCGCCTTGCCTCCGGTGATCTTCGCGTTGGCGTAAAAGCTCCGCCCGCTCCGCTCACCGGTCTGGCGAAGGGACGCCGACCCGCCATCGGCCACGTCACCCATCATCACCGTCAAGGTGTGGAAACTCGGCAGCGACAGATTCTCCGTGTTCAGGCCGGACTTGATGGAGACGGGCACGCGGGCTGCGGGATAGTACTGGGAACGATCCCGCTCCAGGTACAGCACGAGGTCATACTCGCCCGGCGCAAGGCCGGGAAAGGTGCGGGATCCTTTCTCGTCGAGCTGGTTGTTCTGACCGGGGTGGAACCAGGAGCTTCCGGACGAGCCGCCCGCCTTCGGCACGAGTTTCAACCCCACCTTCGGCGCCTCGGGGCCCGAAGCACCGAGGACCGTGACCGTCAACGTCCCTGGCTCCTGGAAGTTGATCGTCACCGCCGAGGCCGCGGTCTTCTGGTACTCGACGACCTTCGTTCCATACCGCGGAGAGATGGCCGTGATCGTCCAGGTCGTTGATCCCTTGATCTGCTCCGGCTCCATCCGGGCGTGCCAGATGCTGTAGGTGCCGTCTCCCTGGTGGAGGAACCGGCTGCTGCCGGAACGCGAACCGCCCTCGGATCTGACGCCGGTTAGAAACCGCACATCGGTGAGTCTCCCGCCATCGGGCCCCTCTACGATGACCGCGACGTAGTCCGCCCGGTCCGGCTCGGGCAGGACCAGGTCCTTGACGGTCATCTCAGAGCCGACCGTAACGGTCTCCATGCACTCGATCTTCTGCCGGTCGAAGGAGATCCCGATGGCCCAGGTGCCGGCGGTCAGGTCCGGGAAGCTGTAGACCGGGTTGCTGGACTGGACCGGCTTCGACTGCCCCTCCCGTGCCAGACGCTTCTCGTCCGGTTCTTCCCCCGGCTTTAGCGCCAGGAGGTGCACCATCACGTACCCACCCTGGCCGGGGGGAAACTCGACGTTCCCCCGCAGCCCGGGCCGACCGGCGAGAGGAAAGTCGATCGCCCCCGGAGAGACCCCCTCGACGACCTCCACCGTCACCTCCGGCGACTTCAGCTCCTTGTACTCGCCGGCCACCGCCGTGAGGACATGGGGCCCGGGAGAGAGTTCGAGGGAGGGACTGTCCGGGTGCCAGTTGTGCCACTTCGAGTTTCCCCGTGCGAGCTTCTCCTCCAGGAAGCCGCTCTCCGGCGCGGAACCGTCCGGAAGGGTGAGCCGGGCAACGAAGGTGCCGAGCGGCTTCCCGATGAAGTTGGTGATCCCTCCGGCGCTGACCCGGTAGCTGCTCTGGTCGGCAGAGCTGAACTGGTAGCCCTCCTTGTAAGCCTGCAGGTAGTACTTGCCGTCGCTGATGCCGTGCACGACGAACCGGCCCGCCCCGTCACTCCTCCCTTCCCGACGGTTCTGACGATCCTCCTTGATCCGGGCGATGTACTTCCGCGCCAGCTCATCGAGGTCCTCGTCCTCCGGCACTCCGGATCGGGTCTGGTGCCTCCGGTAGCTGCTCGGATCACGTTGCAGCGTGGCGCGGACGACCACGCCGGCGAGGGGCTCACCGGTGTGGGACTTGACGGTGCCCGAGATCATCCCCGTCCCGTCCTGCTCCGGTTCGCAGGGCACGTCATCGAGCGCCTCGGTAAGGGAGGCATAGCCGCTCGCGGGCGCCTCGGGCATCGGAGGAAGCTCGCGCTCCGGTTCCGGAGCCGTGCCCTTCGCGCCGGTGTGGCCGGCTTTCTCGAAGACGACATCCCCGGATCCGGCCGCGAAGAGATAGCCCAGCAGGCCGCCGCCGCCGAAAGCCACGACCAGGAGTAGAAGCCCCGCTTTGCTCATTCCACGCTCCCCATGTTTCCTTTCAAGTCTACGCGAAGAGGCGACATGTGGGGAGAGCGCGGCACGGCTCGCGCTCAGCTTCCTCCACGGTTCACGCCCAGCTCCGGGGTTTCGACCTCTGCTGTACTATGCGAACATCAGGGAGGAAGCACCTCGGAGGAAGCCGACCATGAGGAAGACGCTCCTTTTCTGCCTTCTGGCCCTGATCTTCGCCCTACCGGCCCACGCCGAGTGGGCCCGCCTCCTCGGCAAGCCGGCGCCGGAGTTCGAGGCCGAGGCGTGGACGGCGGCACCGGAGGGCCGTTCGCTCGCCGCGCTCCGGGGGAAGGTGGTGCTGCTGCTGCTCGGTCGCATCCCGGACGTTACGGGGATGAACGACCTCCGGGCCGCGTGGTGGGAGGATGGCCTGCGGATCATCGCCGTCGCTCCCGGAGCCCCCGCCGAGGGCGGCCCGGCCATCGAGTTCTCCATCGCCGACTCCGGCTTCGCCGCCTACGGCGAGGGCGAGGCCCCCCACGCCGTCCTGATCTCCGCGGACGGAAAGGTGATGTTCGAGGGCCCGCCGGGCAAACTCGACGAGGGGCTCGTCGTCACGCTGCTCAAGAAGGCGAAGGACTTCGAGGTGGAGGGTTTCTGCGACGACGTGAGGCCCATCGTCGCCGCTTTCAGGAAGGGCAAGCTGGAGGAGGCGCTGGTGCTGGCCGGCGCACAGCAGACCGCCGAGGGCGCCACCGAGGACGCGGTGCGTGACGCGGGAATCCTCGCCGAGCGGATCGGGACGATCCTCACCTACTGGCAGGAGCAGGGCGAGCGGGCCTTCGCCTCCGGAAACTACGCCGTGGCGAAAGAGTGCTTCACCCGGATCGAGAAGCACTTCAAGGGCTCCGACGAAGCGGAGGCGGCGGCAGGGAAGCTCAACGAAATGAAGGAGGACGCCGCGGTCTCGAAGGCGATCTCCGCCGACGAAGGCTACGCGAAACTTCGGGCGGACAAGGTCCGGGCCGGTGACAGGGAGAAGAAGATCGAGGCCTTCGTCAAGAAGGCCGAGCGGTTCGTCGACCGCAACGAGGGTACCCGCGGGGCGGAGCGGACGGCTCGGCTCGTAACGTCCCTTCGCGCCGACCCGGCCATCACCGCGATCCGGGAGTTCATCGCCCGGGAGCGGGTCAACACCTCCTCCTCCCAGTGGCGCGTGAGCCTCGAGAAGCCCCCGGTGGCCACCTTCGCCGCGGCCAGGAGCTACTTCTGGTGCCTGACCACCAACAAGGGGGAGATCAAGGTCCGGCTCTTCCCGCAGGTGGCCCCGATGCACGTCACCAGCACCATCTACCTGACGGAGCTGGGCTTCTACGACGGCCTGATCTTCCACCGGGTCATTCCCGGGTTCATGGCCCAGGGCGGGTGCCCCGACGGAAAGGGCACCGGCAGCCCCGGCTACAAGTACGCCGGCGAGTTCAGTCCGAGCTTAAGGCACGATCGGCCGGGTATCCTCTCCATGGCCAACGCGGGCCCGAACACCGACGGCAGCCAGTTCTTCCTGACCTTCGCCCCGGCGCCGCACCTCGACGGCAAGCACACGGTCTTCGGCGAGGTCGTTCAGGGCATGGACACGATGAAGAAGCTGGAGGCGGCCGGCACGTCGGGCGGCCAGACGAAGGAACGACTCGTCATCGAAAAGGCGATCATCGTCGTAGAGTAATCCGACCTACCGTGCCGGGCCCAATTGGTCGATTTTCGACCTACTGTGCCGGGCCCAATTTGTCGCTTTTCGGAAAAAAAGGCCCGGCACGGTAGGTCGGAATTGAGGGAGGTGGTGCCTGTGAAACTCGATCGGACGGAGCGGCGGATCATCGGGGTGCTCATCGAGAAACGGTGGGCCACGCCGGAGCAGTATCCGCTCACGCTGAACTACCTGGTGGGCGCGGTCAACCAGAAGAGCAACCGCGACCCGGTGATGGCCTTGAGCGACTTCGAGGTGGAGGGGGCGCTGCTCGCGCTTCGGGAGAAGGGGCTGGTGCTCGTCCGCGAGCGCGACGGCGGCCGCGTGACCCGGTACGCGGAGAAGTTCACCGAGGAGCTGCTGCTGCCGGAGAAGGAGTGCGCGGTGATCGCCGAACTCCTCCTGCGCGGCGCGCAGACCGCCCCGGAACTCGCCCGCCGGGCGAGCCGCATGGTGCGCATCGAGGGGCCCGAGCAGGCCGAGGCGACCCTGCGCGGTCTCCTCGAAAAGCACCTCGTCCGCCTGCTGGCGAGGCAGAGCGGACGCCGCCACACCCGCTGGGATCACCAGCTCTACGCGGAAGCGGAGGCGCCGGAGCCGTCGCAGCCGCCGGCCGAAGCAGCGCCGGTTGCGGTCCCCCCGCCGACCGTCGCCGCGCCCTTCGCGCCAACCCCGATCGTCCCCTCGGCCCCGGTGGCGGAGGACGAGATCGCCGCGCTCCGGAGGGAGTTGATGGAGCTCAAGCTTCGGGTGACGAAGCTCGAGGAGGCTCGCGAGGACGAAGGCCGGCTCAGTTGAGCCGGATCTCGTCCTCCGAGTCCTTCCAGCCCTTGAGCGGCGTGGTGTAGAGCTGCCGAAGAAGCGACGAGTCCACCGCCAGGTCGTCCCCGATCAGGCAGGAGAGCCGCCACGGCACCTTGTCCCGGACCTTCGGCAACCATGCCATAAACCGGATCAGCGACCAGCCGAAGCCCGGCATCGGCAGCGACCACTTCGAGTCCCGGGAGAGCCGCCGGAGGTCCTTCAGGAGCCCGGCGTACTCGTACACGTGCCCGTCCCCGATGTGCACCGCCCGGCCGTCCGCGGCACCGGTCTCCCCGAAGTGCCGGAGGATCTTCACCGCGTCCTCGCGGCGGATGATGGTGATCCGCCCGGGCCAGCACACCCGGCGCAGGATGCTGCGCCCCATCACCTGCTCCCTGAAGGCCTTCAGGAACCCTGTGGAGAGGTCGGTGGTCCACACCGGACTGAATCGCGGGATCGCGTAGTCAAAACCGAAGCCCTCGGCAAAGATCGCCAGATTCTCCTCGGCCTTCAGCTTCGAACGCCCGTACGCGGTGCGCGGGCTCGGCGGGTCGGTCTCCTTCATCAGAGTCCGCGGCGGGCCGCCCCGGTCGATGGAGGCCGTGGCCCCGGCGAGGATCACCCGCTTGCCGGCGAGGCGCTTCTTCCCGAGGGAATCGAGCAGGTTGCTGGTGCCCTCGGAGTTCACCTTCAGCCGCGCCTCGTTCGCGGAGGAATCCGTTTCCGCGGCGAGGTGGTAGAGGACGTCGAACTCGAGGTCCTTGAAATCCGCCACGGGAAGCGCGAAGAGGTCGGTGGGCAGAAGCGCCACGCCGAGCTCCTCGAGTTCCCCGGCCGCCGCCTGTTCCGCCTCGGGGATTGGATCACGGACCAGGGCGACGACGTTCTTTGCCCCGTGGTCTTTCACCAGGTCCTTTACCAGGGCGAGCCCCAGAAATCCGGTGGCGCCGGTCACGAGCGACTTCATCCGAACGTCCTCCGGAGTCCTTCGGGAAGCGGGGTCCAGGTCATGTCGAGCGCGGCCCGGATCGGTTCACTGTCACAGAGGATCGTATCGTCGAGCGCGGCCCTCAGGCTCCAGGGGGCGAACTTGCGCACCCCCGGCAGCCACAGCGTCAGGTTGATCATCTTGAGGAGGAACCGCGGGATCGGAGCCCGCTTCCACTTCCCTCCCTGAATGTCCCGCAGCATGACCGCCGCCGCACCCATGTCATGGCCCTCCCCCTCCGAGAGGAAGAAGGTGCCGGTGACCGGATCCTTCGCCTTCGCCAGGCGGAAGAACACCTCCGCCACGTCCTCGACGAAGCCGAAGCTGATCTTCCCGGGCCACGGCAGCCGGGCCATCAGCCCGCCGTCCTTCGCCGCCCCGGCAAGGGTCACGAGCCCGCCGGCGACCTGCCCCGGGCCGTAGATCGTTCCGAGCCGAAGAACGGTCAGATCAAACCCGCCCGCGGCGGCCTCCGTAAGGAGCAACTCCTCACACTCGAGCTTGCTGACGGCGTAGGCGGAGCGCGGCGCGGGCGTGTCCTCCGTGGTCAACGGGCCACGGGGCTTTTTGACCCGATCCACCGCCGCGATCGACGAGGCGAAGAGGAAGCGCTTGCCCCGGAGTCCCTCACCGAGACGGGCCAGGAGATTGCGGGTGCCGGCGACGTTCGCTTCCATCTCCTCGGGCCCGACGTTCATCCGGGTGTCGGCCGCGAGGTGACAGACCACGTCGAATTCGGGCCGGCCGTCGAGGAAGCCGAGCCCCTCCGGTCGGGTGAGATCGCCGGGGATCACGGTGACCCCGGGGAGGTCGAGGCGAACGGAAGGCGGCCTGACGAGGGCCGTCACCTCCGCCCCGCCCGCGACGAACCGCCGGACGACGTGGGTGCCGATGAAGCCGGGTGCTCCGGTAACGAGAACGCGCAAGATGACGCTCCAAGGTGGTAGTCCGCCCCAATGGGACAAGGATACTCCCGGTTCCCGCGGGCATCGAGCCCTTCCCGGGCGGGGTGGGTGAAGTGATCGTTCGGTCGTCGGCCGTGCACGGGACGCGAACAACGCTTCAGGGAATTCGGTTGCCGGCTGGGTGGAGGGCGCCGCGCCGTCGGCGCCTGGTCATATTCACAGGAAAGGCAAAACAGCTCAGGGGGGCGCCCGAACGCGCAACCCCAAGGGGTTGGCCCAGGATTGACTGGACGGGGCGCAACAGCAAGGAGGACGCATTTGTTCCGGAAGTCCCCCCTTCTCCCGTAAAAAGAGGGGCCCCCCGCGCCAGCGCGGAGGCTGCCCCGCACACCTTGATGGGAGACCTGCAGTGAGAACCCCGATCGCGCTCCTCCTGATTCTCGTCCTCGCCATGCCGCTCCTCGCCCAGTCCATGGGGGAGGACCCGGCCGGCGCGCCCGCCAAGAAGCCCGCTCCCGCGGCGAAGCCCGACAAGGCCGCGGCCAAGGTGGACCTCGGGCTGACCGGCGGTCGCTACCCGCACGTGAGTCCGGACGGGAAGCTCCTCGCCTTCGCCCTGCACGGAGACCTGTGGGTCATGCCCGTGACGGGCGGTCGCGCCACGCGGCTGACCCTGAACGAGTCGAACGACATCAAGCCGGTCTGGTCGCCCGACGGCAAGCGGATCGCCTTCACCTCCGATCGCTCCGGCAGCTTCGACGTGTGGATGATGCCCGCCGACGGCGGTATCCCCACCCGGATGACGTACGACGGGGCCACGGATCACATCTGCGAGTTCGCCCCCGACGGGAAGTCGATCGTCTTCCAGTCCACCCGGAGCGGCCAGTGGCGCATCTACAGCCTCCCGCTCGACGGCGGCACCCCGACGCCCCTGACACTCGGCTCGGCCGCCACCGCCAGCGTCGGCAAGGACGGGATGATCTACTACCAGGAACCCCGCTCGGACACCCTGCAGATGGGCTACCGGGGCTCGGCCAATGACGAACTCTACCGGTCCATGCCGGGGCAGATGCCGGAGCGCCTGACGAAGAACCTGTTAAACGACCGCGAGCCGCACGTCGCAGCCGACGGCAAGAGCCTCTACTTCACGCGCGAAACGGGGAAGACGGGCAAGGACGTGAACCTGCACGTCATGGACCTTGCCACGAAGAAGGTCACCGCCCTGACGAAGCTCGACGGAAACGGCCTCTCCTATCTGTCGTTCGACGCCGAGTTCAAGAACGTCTACTTCGTCTGGAAGTTCCGGATGTACACGCTCCCGCTGGCCACGCCGGAAGCGGCGCCCACGTTGATCCCGGTGCAGATCGTCGAGGACACGCGCCGCGACCCGGTCTCCGAGCGAACCGCCACCGCCGGCGCGGAGGCCGTGGACATCTCCGCGGACGGCTCGAAGATGGTCTTCGCCATGGCCGGAGGCATCTGGATCATGAACGCGGGCGGCGGCAATGCCCGTGAGATCACCGCCGCCGGTTCCGGCGACGCCGCCCCGCGCATCTCCCCGGACGGCAAGCGGATCTGCTTCTACTCCACCGGCCGCAGCCAGAGCGCGGACCTGTTCCTCATCAACGTGGACGGCTCCGGTCTGCGCCAGCTGACCTTCGACAAGGGCGGCGACTTCTTCCAGTCGTGGGCCCCGGACGGCTCCTACCTGGTCTTCTGTTCGGACCGTTCGAAGAACAAGGACATCTGGAAGGTCGACCTCGTGGGCAGCCCCCCGGTGCAGCTGACGAAGAACCGCTTCAACGAGGACGACCCCTGTGTCTCCCCGAACGGCCGCCTGATCGCCTTCGACGCCTGGGCCAACAACCGCGCGGACATCTTCCTGATGAACGCCGACGGCAGCGGAATGCGCCAGGTCTACGGGACCATCGCGCAGGAGGAATCGCCGCGCTTCTCGGCCGACGGCAGCCTCCTGGTCTTCACCCGCACCTCCACCGCCGGCACGTCGGTCACCCGCCACGTGGTGGTCACCGACCTCGCCGGCTCCGGCGAGGTGATCGTGGCGGAGGGCAGCGGCGGGAACTTCACACCGGACGGCGCGGAGATCATCTACGTCGACAACGGCGGACACTTGAAGGCCGCCCCGGCCCCGAAGGACATCCGCGGCGGCCGGACGATCCCCTTCATCGCCAAACGCCAGGTGCAGCAGTCGAAGCTCTTCGCCCAGACCTTCGACGAAGCCTGGAACACCATCAACCAGGCTTTCTACGACCCGAAGTTCCACGGCACGGACTGGAAGAAGATGGGCGAGAAGTACCGTCCACTCGCGGTCGGCGCCAAGACGCGCATGGAGTTCTACTACTACATGCGGATGATGATCGGTGAGTTGAACGCCAGCCACCAGGGCATCGGCGGACCGATCAACGACGTCCCCGGCTTCTCAACCGGCAGTCTGGCCTGCGTGCTCGTCCCCGAAGCCATGCCCCCGGCACCCGGCCGCGGCGGCAAGCCGGGACCGGTCATGCAGCGGCTCAAGGTCGTGAAGCCGGATCGCGGCGGCCCCGCCGACCAGGCCTGGCTCCGGGACGGCGACTACATCTTCGGCGCCAACGGCAAGCGCCTGAAGCTCACGGACAACTTCTCCCAGATGATGAAGGACACCGTGGGGAAGGAGATCCAGCTCCTCGTCGGCACCGAGGCGGACGGCAGCAACGTCCGCGTCGTCACCGTGAAGCCCGAGAGCGGCAACACGGCACGCTCCCGCAAGTACGGCCAGTGGATCGCCAGGTGCAAGAAGACCACCGGCGAACTGAGCAAGGGCGCCGTGGCCTACATCCACATCCCGCAGATGAACGCCCTGGCGCTGCGCCGCTTCGAGTCGGAACTGGCTCACCCCCAGACCCAGCGGGCCAAGGCGCTGATCCTCGACGTCCGGAACAACGGTGGCGGCAACATCCACCAGGCCCTGATCGACATCCTCTCCCGCCGCCACTACGCCGACAACACCAGCCGCACCGGCCGCAAGACCCGGTCCCCGGACCTCTTCTGGGCGCGCCCGATCGTCCTGATGATCAACCAGCGCAGCTATTCCGACGCCGAGGTCTTCGGCCACGCGTTCAAGACCCTGAAGCTCGGCCCGATCGTCGGCGTCCCGACCCCGGGCGCGGTGATCGGCACCCGCGACATCACCCTGCAGGACGGCAGCCGCCTGCGCGTCACCCTGGCCGGCTTCTTCAATCTCGACGGCAAGGACCAGGAGCGAAACGGCTGCAAGCCGGACTACCTCGTGGAGATGACCCAGGACGACACCCTGAACGACAAGGACCCGCAGTTGGCGAAGGCCGTGGCCGTGGCACTCGAGGCCCTGGCCCCGAAGAAGCCGAAGGCGGAGCCCAAGAAGGCGGAGCCGAAGGTCGAGCCGAAGAAGGTGGAGCCCAAGGCCGAGCCCGTCACCCCGAAGGCCGAGCCGAAGCCCCCCGTCACCCCGGAGAAGCCGGTGAAGCCGGCCGACACCCCGGAGAAGCCGACGGAGAAGCCGGAGCCCCCGAAAACTCCGGTGAAGCCGGTGCCGGACAAGCCGGCGGAGCCGAAGCCGACGCCGAAGTAGGGCGGGTCGAGGCCGACACGGCGGTCGGCCCTCCAGGCCGCGGTCGGATGCACGCCTGGAGGGCGCCGCGCCGTCGGCGCCTGGTTGGATTCAGGGGAAAGGAAAACAGCTCAGGGGGGCGTCCCTGCCCGCAATCCCAAGGGGGAGGCTGAAGGGTAGGTGAACGGTTCTCTACTTCCTGGGCAAGCTCCGCCACACCCCCACCAGAAACACCCCCAACGAAACCGCCATCGCGGTATGCACCACCCCGTAGACCGCATACCGCGCCGCGGTGACCCCACCGAAGTACGCCGCATCGATCGCCGCCAGATCCGTGACTCCACCCCGCATCTGAAGCAGGAAGTGGTATCCCTTGTAGAGCATCAGAACGGTCGTCAGAGCCGCGAACGGCAGGAACCCGCGCGTCAGCCACTTGACGGTCCGCGTGGCGAGCGGAGCGCCGCCGATCTTCAGACCGAGCAGCATCAGCCCCGCCATCGCGATCGGCAGGATGGTCCCCAGCACCAGGATGTGCCCGTGCACGAGCGCGAGGTGCAGCGTGCCGTGCAGGCGAGCCCCCCGCCCCACCGCGTCGAAGGCGAGCTTCTTCTGCGACTCCTGGTACAGCACGCCGGAGAGCAGCCCGACAATCGCCATGACGATGGCAAACCGGATCAACACCCGGGCGGCGTCCCGGTAGTGCTCAGGCAGGGAGTTCGAGGTGGTGGTCATGATGGCGGTCATCCTACTCAGCGGGCGGGCAGGATCACTGAACTTGCCGGGAACAGGACCACCGTATCCGGAGTTGTACAGATGGTGCGTCAGCGAGCCTCGCCGCGGCAGCCGCTCGGTCGAGATCCCGGCGCAGCAGAGCGATCTCCACGAAAATCGACCAAAAAGGCCCGGCACGGTAGGTCGGAATTCGCGCACTGCCGGCATCCAAGAAAAACAGGAACAGCTCAGGGGGGCGCCCGACCCCGCAATCCCAAGGGGAACGCACAAGGACTTCTGAACGAGGCCGACACGGCGGTCGGCCCTCCAAAAAGGACTCCCGGTGTTATTTTTGGCGAACAGCGAAGCGCCTTCGCCCCTCGTCCGGCGCAGGCGCCAGCGTGTTGGGGTAGCGAATCTCGTGCGAAGCACGAAGCGAGCGTAGGGGCGTACCACGCCCCTGAAGATGGTCCACCGGGGAGGTGCCCCCTCGGGGGCGCCGACCACGGCCGACGGCTCTGCCGACGGCCGCCCCGACGAGCGAAGCGAGGAGGGCGGTGGCGGGCCTGAAGGGATTCGAACCCCTAACCCCCGGTTCCGTAGACCGGTGCTCTATCCAATTGAGCCACAGGCCCGCCGAAGTGCGCCATTGAACCGGCGGAAGGCCGATCGGCCAAAGATTATCCCCTCGTGGGCGCCGTACCCCGCCGCAGCCTCTCCAGGAACCACACAACGCCGCCCAGAACGAGGAGCGCGGGCAGGGCGGCATAGGGGTTCGGCTCGATCTCGGGCACCAGGAACGGGATGGCGTTGTTCACCAGGTGCGCCAGGATGGCCGGGTAGAGGGAGCCGGTGGCCACCACCAGGTAGCCGAGCCACAATCCGATCAGGCCGGTGGGCAGGAACTTCGACGGCAGGAAGTGGAAGACCGCGAAGATCGCCGAGACGAGGATCAGGGCGGTGACGACGTTGCCCTTCTGCCGAAGTCCCGAGAGCAGGAACCCGCGGAAGAAGATCTCCTCGCAGATGGGCGGGAGGATGATCAGGATTGGCAGGCCGACGGTGCTCGTAAGGTCCTCGAAGGCCTTCTCGAGGGGCTTTAGGGACTTCTCGTCCACTCCCACGTAGCTCATCAGCACCATCACCAGGGTCAGCACCGCGGGGGCTCCGAAGAGCGCCGCGGGCCAGGCGCCGGGCTTCGGCATCTTGAGGGACAGCGTCTTTTTCAGGTCGAGCTTGTAGAGCAGCACGAACGCAAACGGCAGCCCGAGGATGATGCCGAGAAACTGCACGAAGAACGCGATCGCGGTGCCGTTTTCGCTCTTCATGAAGAGCGGCGGCAGGAAGTAGATCAGGGTCATCGCCAGGAGCGCGAGCCCCATGGCCTGGCCCGCCTTCGGCAGGGCGTTCTTGCCGCGGCCGCGGGTGAAGAGGCTGAAGTCGGCGCCGCCCGGGTCGCGGAAGAGCACGTCTTCCCGATTGAACATCCGGACGGTCATCCAGATGGCCAGGCCCGCCAGCACACCGGTCACGCCGAGCACGGTCAGGATCTGGGAAATCGCCGCCGTCCCCAGCAGGAGATCCCGCACCAGCAGCACCGCGCCGGCCACGGGGACGAGGACGAAGCTTTCGAGCCGGGTGCCGGGGATCATGGCCACCATGGCCA
>SWCD01003873.1_pt1 | contig 20451 bp, 16 predicted proteins | sample 4693011 | NCBI WGS metagenome assembly SWCD01 (sample SAMN10267278, study PRJNA491770) | bioreactor metagenome | isolation source: DHS bioreactor inoculated with marine | place: Japan: Omine Ridge, Nankai Trough | reverse complement strand
CATTGGCCTGTTTCGGGTCCATCAGTTCAATGATCGAGCCGCGCGCTTCCATCTTGCTGCGAAATCCTTCGTCCGCCGTGGCCGTCGCCATCCATTCCCCCCACTTGGCAGCCACGTCATCCGGCAGGCCTGCAGGACCGGCGATGCCTGTCCAGCCAACCAGCTGATGCAGAGCCGGTTTGCCGAGGTCAGCGGCCGTTGGCGCATCAAATCCCGCCACCGGTTTGGCTGTGGTAACCATCAGGGGCACCAGTTGGCCGTTGGATACAAAACTGGCCAGGGCTGATGAGTTGGTGCATATGAATGTCGCTGTGCCGGTCAGCACCGCTGTTGCTGCGGCACCACCGCCCTTTTGTGGAATATGGGTTGCCGCCTTGAGCGGATCTTCAATACCGAATTCCTTCAGCACCATGGCGGCTGCAATGTGCAGCAGGGACCCGACACCCGATGAACTGTAGGCAACACCACCGGCCCTTACCTTGGCAATGAGTTCGTCCATCGACTTGATGCCTGACGCCGGCGTTACCGCACAGGCCACCGGATTGATTTCGTATACGGTCACAAAGCGAAAATCATCCAGCGTGTAGGGCAAGGTTGCTTTCATCGCCGGATTGACCGAGTGCGAACCAACCCGTGCAAACAGCATCGTGTAGCCGTCAGCCTTGGCATTCTGCACGGCGACGGATCCGGTGGCACCACCGGCCCCGGTGATGTTCGACATCACCAGCGGTTTGCCGACAGCGGATCCAAGCGGCTCGGCGATGGTACGCGCGGAGATATCGGTTGCACCGCCTGCACCATAGGGAATGACCATGTTGATCGGACGTTCAGGATACTCGGCCAGAGCCGCAGTTGCTGTGATCCCAAGGGCTACGGCCCCGACAAAAGCAGCTTTGACGAATTTCATTAATCTCTCCCTCTTGGCGCCATGAATTGAACTTCACGGCTATCGTTGTTGCAGGCAGCCAATCTGGCAAGCCCATTATTGTTGAGAAAACATATGATTAAGTCAGCGTTGCACAAAGTGACAAAAAATAACATGGACTGAAAGAAAAAATTACGTCAAGTAGACGGCATGTCTATTCGCGTATTAAGAACGCTGATTGCAGTCGAGGAAAACGGCACCTTCAGCGCGGCCGCAGATGCTGTTTTCGTGACCCATGCGGCCGTCAGTCAGCAGATGAAGACCCTGGAAGTGGAATGGGGCCTGGCGATTTTTGACAGGACCAGGCGCACGCCTGTGCTGACCCCCACCGGCCGGGCACTGGTCAACAAGGCACGCGAGGTCGTCGCTGCCTATGATGCGCTGGTGCCGTCGGTTCTGGGCGATGACGGGCTACGCGGCAAACTGATGCTCGGGGTAGTGCCGACCAGCCTGATGGGCCTTGCCCCGATTGCCATTTCAATGCTCAAGGAAGAGTATCTCGAATTGCATGTGTCAGTGCAGCCCGGATTGACCAACGAGCTTCTGCACCAGGTCGAACGGGGCAATCTGGACGCGGCCATCATCTCAAAACCCAACCTGTTGCCGCGCCGGCTGAACTGGAACCATATCGCCAGCGAACCGATGCAGCTTCTGGCCTCCACCTCGACTGACAGCGACGACCCGGTTCACCTGCTGAAGACCAACCCGTTCATTCGTTTTTCCAGGAATGCGGTCGTCGGCATGATCATCGAGAAATGGCTGCAGAGCCAGAAGATCGACGTATCCGACACCATGGAACTGGAAGGGCTGGAGGCCATTTCCAATATGGTTTCCTGCAACCTGGGTGTGTCCATTGCGCCGAGAAGCTGTGTTCCGGCAATCAACCGCCTCCCCCTGAAACAGCTGTCCCTGGGACCAGATGCACCGGTCCGTCAACTTGGCCTGGTCAGCCGCGACGACAATGCCAAGGCACGTGTCATAGATGAAGTGCACGCCAAGTTGCTGAAGGCCGTGGCCGCTGGCGCCCCGTTACCCGGCAAATTTCCGGGCGGGTCGGCGTAACCTTTCACGATGTTTTGGCAACTCCACTCTGGCTATCGGTACACATAGATCGGACTTGTCCAGGCACGGGTGCCGTCTTCCTGCGTAAGGCGCACGTAGATCGGGTTGTCGCCTGCCTCTTTCAGGTCAATCTTGCGACTGAACCTGAAGCTGCGGTGATCGTTCTCGTCCGGCAGCCGATAAAGCTTCACAAAACGCGGAAGCTCGCCCGAGGCGTCATGGACCGTGTCTTCCAGTCCGATTTCTGAAACGGCTTTCTCAAACCTGATCAGCGGCGTGTCGAGTTTCAGCATACCGTCTTGCGCAGTCTCGAGGACCAGCTCGAAGCCACCTGAGTTGCCGGTTGTCAACGCCTTCCAGGACACGACATTACCGTCGCGATCAAGCGTCTTGTCACGGTTCAGGAAGTTGATCGGGGCACAGCCCGTAACATTGTTTCCGGAAATCTCGGCGCTGCCGTCCCAGATCACTTCGCGGAATCGGCCGCGATATTCCGCGCCTTCCCAAAGAACCCGGATGCGCGCGCCCAGATCAACGTCTTCGTATGGCCGCACGGTTTCAATCAGGTCAACGCCGTTGAAGATATCGACACGTTCAATCGGTGACGTGGTTTCCAGCGCGACACTGAGCTCCATTTCACCTGACGGCATATGCACGATATCGCCCATCAGGGCCTTGCTGGAAACCGTACTCTCGGCAGTGTCAAACAGCGCCGGATCATCACGGTACAGCGTGCCGGCCTGGCTGAACGTTGCTTCCATGTCGATGATCATCCGGCCATTCGCGCCACCGGTGCTGCCATAGTGCCGGCGCTTGCGCATGCAGTCCAGCAGGGAAGTTCGATCCAGTTTGTCCAGCAGGAAACAGGTCAGGCCGCCAATGGCACCGAACTTGCCGGCACCCGGGTAACTTGCGCCGGGGCGTCCCTTGTGGCCGTCAGAGTTGGTGACTACACCGACGCGATAACCCAGCTTGAACGCATCATGCAGTAACCATTCAAAGCTGCCCCAGGACGAATGCACTTCGACCGATTTTTCAAAGCGGCCATCATGGGCAACGGAGATATCGGCATAGCGTCCCCCGCAATGGGCATACATCACGACATCGAATTCCTCGTTCACTGCCAGAGCCTCGAACAGCTTCTGGCAGGTCAGTGCGTCGGTCCCGGCCACGTCACCACCCTCGATGAGCGCGTGCGACGAGCGACGAATCACCCGATCATCGGTTGGGAAGAAAACGTTGCGGTCACCGCCAAGCGATGTGTTGCCGGACCATTCATACCCGGGAAGCGCAACGAATGTACCCGGCGCATCGTGTTTTGCGGTCAGCGCATTCAGTTCAGCCCAGAACTGGTCGGTAATCTGAAAGTCGTTGCCCTGGTGAGCACAGGCATCCACGAATGCCAGTTCGCGGGCAAACGTGAAATACCGGTCCGCTGATCCGGTGCCGATGGTCTCTTCGGTCTGTCCGTGCATATCGCCCCAGAAATGCACCAGTTCCGTGTCCTCAACCACAAGCGGGTTCGAACTGGCGACACAGTTTCCGCTATCGTCCACAAGTCGCACGGAAACCCGGCCGGGCCCGGACACACTCAGGCCCGGGATCTCGAGCTTGAATTCACCCGGTTTGAGATGCACCGATTGCGGGAGACCGTTGATTGCGCCATCGACCTCGATGTTCAGTCGCGTGTCGCACTTGTCCGACGGATTGCCCCACTTGTCTTCGCCCTTGAGTTTCAACGCGAATTCCTGGTTCACGCGCCGGCGCGTCGGCAATACCGCCACGAACCGTTCCGGCGCACCTGGAACGATGGCAATCATCGGTTGCACGGGCAGCGGCTGGAAGTTGAAGGTGGCAATCGGGTCCACCAGCACCCTGAATTCATAGGTGTCTTCGCAGAAGGTCTGCAGGCGCATGCCGGGGCCGCCATGATCTGTCACGCCAAACCGGATGGTAATCGTATCGCCTTCGGTCAGGTAGCCTTTGACGACCTTGATCCACAGCGTGCGGTCCCACGGGCGCACATTGCCTTTGGGGTCCCAGCGGACCTGCAGGATGGCGCCGTTCGAGGCCTCGACCCTGGTGTAGTTGGCACCCTCGGGATCATCGAACTGCGGGTTGCTCTGGTCCGACGCGAAGCGGAAACAGACACGCAGGCTGCCGGAATCATCGATACCGAACAGGCCCGCTATGTAGGTCAGCGTGAACGAGGCATTGGAGCCGGCTTCGAAATCACCGTCGGGAGAGATGGTCGCGGTACCCAGCTGATCGACCGGGATCGCGTGGCGCAGGACACCACTGTTAATGTCGGCCCAGGGAGTATCGGAATCATGAGATGACATAAATCAGTCCTTTGCTTTGTCTCAAGTTTGGGAAGGTTTGTACAGTTATGCTCGCGTCAGGCAGACGCGGCGTCCAGAAAGCTTGGCCGCGGCGACAAGACGAACCGCATGATCAACCGATCAGTTCGTCGCTCTTGTCGTCGGTTTCGCCAAACCGTTTCAGTATTGCAGGCTTGGTGCCCTCATAGGCCTTGTGCAGGTTTTTGGAGATGCGCTCGTTTTCGCGTTCGAACAGGCAATTGCCCTCCAGGTCGGAAGCAACGATAAACGGGCCCATCCTGTTGCAGCGGATCACCCACATGGCCTGCGCCAGACCGAGCTCCTCGTTCCAGTGCACGGCCTCGACGCTTTCCACCCCACGGCCCAGCAAGGCACCTGTGCCATAGCCGACAGTGCTCAGATAGATGGCACCGTTGGGCACAAAATAGCTTTTGTAATCCTTGCTGCTCATGCCGCCCTTGCCGATGATCAGCTTGGCACCGGACTTGGCCAGCCATTCCGGCAACCATTTGGCAAACCGGAACGATGCGGTCGCGGTGACCGCTCCCATTTCGAAGCTGCCGTCCGGATTGATCCGTGCGGCAGGCGAGCAATGAAAATTGGTTGCACTTTCAGCCGGCAGGTCCATCGGAATATTGGCCCTGTCCTCCAGCGCGCGCATATAGACACCTTCGCGCGCCGTATACATCAGCCCGTCCAGGTAGACGATGTCACCCAGTCGCAACTCGGCCAAAGCTTCCGCAGTCGGCCTGGTGCTCAGGCGGATTTCTCGTGGCTTGCGGGCATTTCCCATTCCACAGTCTCCCGGCGTTGATAATCAGTGAACCATTCAGGGTCGGTGCGGTGTTCCACACGCCCGTCTGCAAAAACCCGCGCAACAGCCCGGCGCGACGACAGGCAAAACGCATGCACGGACATCTGCATGCCGCCGGTATGGCAATAGCCCACCTCGATATGGGTATCGATGACCATCGACTTGCCGACAAACCCCATCGCGCCCATGCCGATGGAATTGCCCAGTTCGGTAAATTCCAGTTCCAGCGCGGCGATCTTCGGGTCCGTGTTCCTGTCTCCCACGGTGCGCAGGCAGGCAGCCCGTTTGCCAAGAACCATGCAGGTGTCCTTGCAGCCGCCGAGCCCGATGCCGATAATGGCCGGCTGGCAGGCCAGCCCGCGTTTTCCGAAGGATACCAGGCTATCGAGGAAAAACCGCTTGATCCCCTGAACACCGTCAGACGGAAACAGCATGCGGTAATCCGTACCGAAAAGGCCGCCCTTGTGCACCGTGATCAGGTCGATCCATTCACCGCCCGGCTCATAGCCATATTCGATCTCGGGCGCGCCGATACCGACATTGTTGTCATGGTCCGTGCGCCACAGCGGGTGCACGCGATTGGGGCGCAAGGGCACGCCGTTGGTGGCGTTCGCAGTTGCGCGCCGCAGCGCCGCCTCCAGCGCAATCGGACCGCCTTCAATCTGGGTTTCATTGCCCATTTTCACGTACCAGCGCGGTGTCCCGGTATCGCCGCACATGGCGCGGCGGTCTTCCTTGGCCGCCTGGTAGTTTTCCAGCATCGCCTGCAGCACAAAGGATGACAGATCACCGTCCTCGACATCGGCCGCCGCCTTCAGGCCTTCGAGATAGTCATCCGGAATCTCAATTGCCGCCTTGTCCATCAGGATTTCAGCGGTTTCCTGTATCAGGTCAATCGGGATCATTGCGCAGCCTCCAGCAGTGTTTCGGGTTCGCCGGCAGGCAATATGGTTTCGCCGGGCCTGACGATGGTAAACTGAACAGCCTCGCGAGCCACATCTAGTTTTCCGCCCTGCATCCGCGCGACGGTGAAGTACGAGCTTTCCATCGGCCCGCTATCGGGGAAATCCTCGCGGTAATGGGCACCGCGGGAGTTTTCGCGCGCCAGCCCCGCCTTGGCGATCACTTCCGACACCTCACAAAGGCTCGCCATGTTCAGCCAGTCATGCCAGGTCAGGTTGAATGCCAGATTATCCGGCGCGACGCCGGTTTCTCCCAGTTCCGACCTTATCTCTGCAATCCGGCCAATGGCGCGTTTCATGCCGGTTGCCGTTCGCAGCACGCCGACATCATCCCACATGGCATCCTGCAACGCAGTGCGAAGCCGCTGCACATTACCGGGACTGTGGGACAAGGGCCGTTGCGCGCGTTCAATTTCGGCATCGAGTACGTCTTCATCAGGGTCACGCAGTGTCCTCATCCTGGTTATATCGGCCGCCATCACATCACCTGCCACACCGCCATAGACGGTTGAATTGGCGACACCGTTTCCGCCCAGCCGGTTAGACCCGTGCGCACCGCCGGCGTCTTCGCCGGCAACATAAAGTCCTTCCAGTTCGGTCCGTGTATCCGGGTCCACAACAACACCGCCCATGAAATAGTGCGCGGTTGGCACCACCTCGACCAGCCCTGCCGCCAGGTCGAAACCGCTGTCCTCGCAGCGCTTCACCATGCCCTTGAACTTCTCGCGCACATTGTCCGGGCCCAGGTGAGCCATCGAAATATACACGCCGCCGTGCGTGGATGAATTGTTCTTGCGCATCTCCGCGTAAATGCCCCGGCTGACCACATCACGGGTAGCGCGTTCGCCAAGCGGGTCATAATCAAACATGAAGCGCTGCTCGGCACCGTTCAGCAGACGCCCGCCCGCACCGCGCAAGCCTTCTTCCAGAACCGTCCCGGTCATCTTGGTATGATCACCTGCCAGCAGGCCGGTCGGATGGAACTGCACCATTTCCATGTCGCGCAACGGTAGCCCGACGCGCAACGCCATGGCCAGGCCGTCCATGGTCTTGTCGCCCGACGCGGTGTGATACTTGTACATGGTCGGCCCGCCGCCTGTCCCCATCATCACCGTCTTGGCGCGCACAAACCGGAACTTCCCGGTGCGCATGTCAATGAACAGAACACCGGCCAGTGCCGAGCCGTCCTTTGTCGGTATCAGGCCGATCGCGCGATGTTCCTGCAGTTTTTCCACCGGCCGGCTGAGCACCTGTTCCATCAGGCGGTTGATGATTTCAATACCGGTCAGATCGCCCTTGTGAACCGTCCGGTCAGCAGTTTGCCCGGCAAAGGCCTTCTGGTGCAGCGTGCCGTCGGAATTACGATCAAAGAAGCAGCCAACTTCATTTTCCAGTTCGCGAATCCGGACCACCGCCTGCTCGCACAGTTTCCAGGCCATATCCTGATCGGGCAGCCACTTGCCGCCATTGATGGTGTCCATGAAATGGCGCTCGATGGTGTCGCCGCCGCCAAGAGCCACATTGTATCCGCCCTGCACCATCCGGGTGCAGCCGCATTTTCCGATCAGGCCCTTCACCGCAATGGTAATCCTGGTTCCAGGCGCTGCGCGCTGTTGCGCATGCAATGCCGCAAACATCCCGGCACCACCCGTGCCGAGGATCAGGATGTCTGTGTCATGTCGTTCAATTGAGCTGGCAGGCATCATGATTATATCGCCCTTAGAAAAAACACGCCGGAAATCAGCAGCGCGACAGCGGCAGCCCCGGCCGCGAGGCTTTTCTGACTGTCGGACCACGGCAGCCATTCCATCGCCATCAGTCGCAGGCCGCCAAACATGTGTACCGCCAGCAGGAAAACCAGCCCGAATTCGGCAACCTTCACGATGAACATTTCGCTCCACACGAACAACCCGTCCAGACGCTCCGGCGCGGTCAGGGCCAATGCCAGCATGTAGAAATGCACCGGCAGGAACAGCGCCAGCACAAGGCCGGAAATGCGATGCAGGATGAATGCGTACCAGAGCGGATGGCTGCGATGCGGGCGTATCATGACACCGTCACCGCCATCACCGCGCGCAAGCCGAACCCCAACAGGCCCGCTGCCACTGCCCAGGTGATCACCTCAAGCAGCGTGCCTTTCAGGCCAAGGGTTTCATGCACGATGACCCGCAAGCCGATGGCTGCGTGAACGGAAACCGCAATGACAAACCCGCCATAAAACAGCAGCCACGCAATGCTGCCTTGTGTGCGGCCCAGGATTTCTGCCGCGGACAGTCCGCCCTGCACTGCATAAATCATCACCGCAAGGTGTCCCAGCACCAGTGGCGCCATCAGCAGCGCCGTGATGCGCTGCAGCATGTAGAGCCTGACAGTCAGCATGCTATTTCCTCCCCTTGAAAAAGGAGACCGCCGATGCCCGTTTCAATCCGGCAATCGCTGCCATCGGGTTCAACCCATTGGGACAGAACTGGCTGCAGCTTCCCTGGCTGTGGCAGTTATGGCAGCCGCCTTCTCCCGACACCGCATCGAGGATGTTGAGCTTGTCGGCATCCTTGGCATCATTGTACAGCGTCCATGCCCGCAGCAAGGCGGCCGGGCCAAGATAGTCCGCATTGCCGGCAACCGTATCGCAGGCCGCATAGCAGACCGAGCAATTGATGCATTCGATGCCCTTGTTGGCCTCCAGCCGCGCACTGTCTTCAGGGTCTATCCGTTCAATCTCGTCGTCACGCGACCGTGTCGGATGATGCACCCCTTCGGCTGCGACCCATTTGTCAAAGAACGGGTCCATGTCTGTTACCAGGTCCTTGATGACCGGCAGATTGCGCAGCGGGGCAATACTGACCTTGCCAGCCTCTAGCGCTACCTTGATGTGGGTACGGCAGGTCCAGCGCGGCACCCCATTGACCATCATGGCGCAGGAGCCGCACATGCCGACACGGCAGGCATATCGATATGAGAGCGTCGGGTCGAGATTCTGCTGAATCCACGAGACCACATCCAGAATAGTCTGGTTCTCCTGGGCTGGAACCCTGAAATCCTCGAACCGGCCGGATGTCCCGACTCCTCGCCAGACCGAAATCTCCAACTCATCTGGCAGGGTCGACAAATCAGTGCTCCATTATCCGGACAATAATTATCACCCACCATCTATATGTATGTGTTTTTCTAACGAAAAGAGATAAAATCTAACCAACAGCATAAGCCAAACTTACATAAGCCAGCACATGAGAATCCGTATTGCTCGGCAGCCCGCCTGCCCGGGGTCACATCCACGTGGCGTCCGTTGCAATGAAGACGCATGCCTGACAGGCCGCCGGCCCTGTCTGAACCGGTCAAACCTGTCCGTTGTTCAGCCTGGTCAGGGCCTGCGTTACAGCCTGCACAAATACCGGCTCATTGCGCAGGTCATGGCCGAAGATCGGGATAATGTCGACATAGGCGCGCACCAGGCTGTCAGGGTCATTTCCGGCATGGCGTGCAACCTCTTCCAGTTCATCTGCCATCGGATCGCGAACATCGATCGGCTTGCCCGTCATGTCAGTGCCGGTCACATACCGCATCCATCCGGCAACCCCGGTGGCCAGCCGCTCGATCGGTAGCCCGGCGGCCAGACGATCCCGGATTGTCGACAACAGCCGCTGCGGGAGTTTTTGCGAGCCGTCCATGGCAATCTGCCAGGTCCGGTGTCTGAGACCGGGATTGGCAAACCGCTGCAGCAGTGCATCGCGGTAGGCAAACAGGTCGATACCGTCCGGCATATCCAGCGTGGGAATGACTTCCAGTGTCATCATGTCATGTACCAGCGAGTACAACCGGGTATCGCTGATGGCCTCTGCGACCGTTTCATGGCCCGCAAGATACCCGAGATAGGCAAGCGTTGAATGGCTGCCATTCAGCAGTCTGAGCTTCATTTCCTCAAACGGGCGTACATCGGCAACGAAGGTAACCCCTGCGTCCTTCCATGGCGGCCGCCCGGCGCAAAACCGGTCTTCAACCACCCACTGGCAAAACGGTTCCGTTGTTACCGGTGCTGCATCCACAACGCCCAGCCGGGCATTGATGGCGTCAGCATCATCCTGCGTGGTTGCCGGTACAATCCGGTCCACCATGGTGGACGGGAACGTGACATTCTGCTCGATCCAGCCGCCCAGCACAGGGTCCTGCAGACCTGCCATCTCCAGCACGGCATTGCAGGTAACCCGTCCGTTTTCCGGCAGATTATCGCAGCATAGAACTGTAAACGGACCGGTGCCGGCAGCCTGCCGGCGCCGCAGCGCTTCCACGATGATGCCGATGGCAGAGCGTGGTTCGGCCGGGGCCAGCAGGTCTGCTGCAATGTCCTGGTGGGTCCGGTCAAGGTGGCCGGTGGCCGGGTCAATGCAATAGCCCTTTTCGGTGATCGTCAGTGAGACAATGCGGATTGCCGGATCCACCATGCGTTGCAGCAGCGTTTCAGACTGAAGACTTGCGTCAACCACCTCGAGCACGCTGCCGACAATACGCGACGATGAGCCCGACGCTGCATTGATTGTCAGGGAGTACAGCCCGTCCTGCGGGTTCAGGGCCAAAGCCGCGGTCTTGCTGCGCAACGATGCGCCCACGATTGCCCAACCAGGACTGCTGGCCAGGATATCATCGACATAGATCGCCTGGTGGGCGCGATGAAACGCGCCGACGCCAAGATGCACAATCCCCGCCGTCAGATCACCGCGCTGATAGGTGAACCGCGAAGCTTTGGCGCAGGCAATTGTTTTCTCACTGAGCCGCATGCAGTCGATATCCTTTCCAGGCACCGGTTTCACAAATTGTAGGATTTTTTGGCGAGGCCATAGGCAAGATCAATCGCCACCTCGCGCGCCTCGTCTTCGTTGATCCGATGTTGCGCGACCTGTTTTGCCAGGAATGCACAATCGATACGCCGAGCCACATCATGGCGTGCCGGAATCGACGGCAGGGCGCGCGTGTCGTCATTGAAACCGGCAGTGTTATAATACCCCGCCGTTTCGGTGACCTGCTCGCGATACCGCAGCATCCCGTCCGGACTGTCGAAAAACCACCAGGCCGGACCCAGCTTCACGGTTGGATATGCCCCTGCAAGAGGGGCAAGTTCACGCGAATATGCCGTCTCGTCCAGCGTGAACAATATGATGGACAGGCGCGGGTCCATGCCAAACCGGTCCAGCAGCGGCTGCAATGCGGACACGTAATTGGTCCGGGTGGGGATATCGAAACCCTTGTCCCGCCCGTACAGGTCAAACACCTGCCTGTTGTGATTGCGGTGCGAGCCTGGATGGATCTGCATGACGAGTCCGTCCTCGCAACTCATTGCCGCCATTTCAGTCAGCATCTGCGCCCTGAACAACTCCTTGTCCTGCGCCGATGCAGCCTGTTTGATGACGCGGTCGAAAAGCTCTTCAGCCGCTTGCCTGCCGATATCGGCCGTGCGCGCCGTGGGATGACCATGATCTGTTGACGTCGCCCCCATAGAGGCAAAATAGGCCCTGCGGTTGCGGTGTGCCGCGAGATAGCCTGACCATGCTGCCGTGTCTTCATTGGTGATCTCGCCCAACGTTTTAAGGTTACCGGCAAAGCCTTCGAAATCCGGGTCGACAACCGGGTCCGGTCGATAGGCGGTGATCACGCGTCCATCCCAAGCGCTGTCGCGAATTGCCCGGTGATGGCGCAGGTCGTCATTGGGACCTTCGGTTGTCGCAATGACTTCGATATTGAACCGGTCAAACAGCCCACGCGGGCGGAAGCCATCCTGCGTTAGGCAATCCGAAATCCGGTCGTAATAGGTGTCTGCGGTTGACGGGCTGAGCAGGACCTCCATGCCGAACAGTTCCTGGAACGTGTGATCCATCCACAGCCGTGTCGGCGTCGACCGAAACAGGTAATAGTGCTCCGCAAAAAGTCTCCAGATCGCCCGACCATCGGTTTCGCCGGGCCTGCCGTCGCGATCGGCAATGCCGAGTGCTGCATAGTCGACACCTTGTGATCCCAGCATTCTGAGAATGTAATGGTCCGGCACGATCAGCAATTGCGCCGGGTCGGGAAAACGCTCGTTGCTGGCAAACCATGCAGGATCAGTGTGGCCATGGGGGCAGATCAGCGCCAGACCCTCGACTTCGCGAAACAGCCTGCGCGCAATGTCCCTTATGCCGGGATCAGCGGGAAACAACCGGTCTTCATTCAGCAACATTGCACTATCCTTTGTGCCGCAGGTCTATTTTTCATCTGCCAGGGATCCTCGCCGCACAGCCTGATTCTGCGCCTGCAGCGCAAGTCCGCACACCTTGAACGTATGGCTCTGCCGACATGCGGTTTCACTGCGCTCCATGACATCGCGTGCGAGGTCAGCAGAGTATGGCAGCGCGGCAGAACTGCAATCCATGTACTCACACTGCTCGCCGTTGACCAGGAACAGGTGGTCGCTGCCGTCACGGCCTTGCACATCGACATATTTGCGAAGCTCGATATAGCCTTGCGTGCCCAGGATGAACAGGCGCCCGTCACCCCAGTTCGGCAATGCGTCAGGCGTGTACCAGTCAACCCGGATATAGGCTTGCGCGCGTCCGCCGGTCAGATTTACTTCTCCGAAATCCTCAAACTTCGGATAGGCCGGATTATTGAAATTGCCAACCGCGGAATGGACGATTTCAGCGTCATCCAGGCTTGCGAAATGCAGAAACTGGTCAATCTGGTGAGATGCGATATCGGTGAGGATACCGCCATAGAGCCGGTTATCGAAAAACCAGTCCGGGCGCGTCGCTGCATTGAGCCGGTGCGGGCCGATGCCCATTGTCTGGATCACCTCGCCGATACGGCCCTGGCGAACCAGCTCCGTCGCGGTGGTCACGGCGCGAACCTCGAAGCGTTCAGAAAAATTCACCGACCATATGCGACCTGTTTCAGCCACGGTCTGGCGAATACGATCCAGCTCCGCCAGCGAAATACAGCCCGGCTTGTCGGTCATAACGTCCTTGCCGTGCCGCATTGCTTCAATGGCCAGGTCAGCCCTTGTATGCGGAGCCGAGGAAATCAGTACGAGCTTGACCTCCGGATCGTCCAGAATCCGCTGCCTTTCCGCATGCCGGGGCACATCCGGAAATCGCTTGATGAAGCCGTCCAGGGGTTGTGGATTGCCATCGGTCCAGAAACCGGCAAAGCTGCAGCCGGCATCAATCATGCCCGCTGCCATGCCGTATACATGGCGGTGGTCGAGCCCGAGAGCGGCAAATTTGAACAGTTTGGTCATGTTGGCTCAGCTTTCCTGGGAAACATTTGCGACCTGGCCGGTCTTGGAAGACGTCACCATGGCGTCTATCAGCGCATGAACCCGCAAGGCTTCGCGGCCGGTGATCGCAGGCGGTCGGTGATCGCGGACAGCGTCGGCGAAATCCGCGATCAGGTCTCGATGCCAGTCGCATGGAAACGCCATCGGGTCGGCACCACCGCCGGTGCCTGAAATCTCGCCCTGATCTTCTTCCCTGCCGTCACGCCACATCACCTTGAGATTGCCGCCGGTCAGCACGGCGGTTGCCTCGGTTCCGTCCACGGTAATGCTTTCCGTAGACCCCGGAAAGGTTGCACTCGTGGCAACCACCGAACCAATCGCGCCGGAGCAAAACCGGATTCCCCCGCAGGCAAAATCTTCCGCCTCCATCTTGTGGAGATCGGTGGTTGTGCAAATTGCCTGCACGGATTGCGCCGGGCCGGTCAGGCTGAGCATCAGATCGAGCACATGGATCGCCTGGCTGATCAGAACACCTCCGCCATCGCGCTCATAGGTGCCGCGACCTGGAACATCATAATAGGCCTGATCCCGCCACCACGGAATATCTGCACGAACCAGCGCAAGTTTACCCAGTTGACCGTCCCGGATGAGGTCGGCCAGCCGGCGCGCCCCGGCGCGAAAGCGATGCTGGAACACCACCCCCAGCAGCACATTCGCAGTCTCGCAAAACTCGACAATCTGCCGTGCTGCTGCCGTGCTGCGTTCAACCGGTTTTTCCGTGAGGATGTGTTTACCGGCTGCTGCGAGAGTCCGGACAAGCTCCAGGCGCTGGTTAGGTGGCGTCAGGACGATCACGGCCTGCGTGGAGCTGTCGGCTGCGATGGCTTCAACACTGTCGAAAACGGCATAACCGCTTTGGGTCGCAACCTCTTCGGCCCGTTCCCGGCTCCGGTTGAAAACCCCGCTGACCCTGATCTGGTCCTGCAGCAGTTTGAGCGCGTCCAAATGGGGTTTAGATGCCATTCCCAGGCCTATTACGGCAACATCGACCGGTTTCTTATCCAAGTTCATGCTCCAGATTTCTTGTCAATTTAAGGTTTCGGTTGCGTCCAGGGCCGCCATGATCCCGCGCAGTTCTGCGAGGCCACGCAGACGGCCAACCGCAGGATAGCCGGGGTTAGCGGCTTCGGTGAGGTCCGACAGCATCCGCTGTCCATGATCAGGACGAAATACGATTGCGTCATGCGGGCTTCGCCGGCGATTTTCAGCCATCAGTTCGCGCAGCACCGCTACCATATCGACATCGCCTTCAAGGTGGGCTGCCTCGTGGAATGTGCGCCCGTCGCCTTCTCGTTTTGTCGCCCTGAGATGCACGAAATGAATGCGCTCGGCAAACCGCCGAGCGATTGCGGGGAGATCATTGTCCTGCCGCACCCCAAGGCTGCCGGTGCAGTAACACATGCCGTTTGACGCCGCCGGAACCGCGTCAAATACGGTTGCAAAATCAGCCTCCGTAGACGCAATGCGAGGCAGTCCGAACAATGGCCTCGGCGGGTCATCAGGGTGCAGGGTCAACTTCACATCAAGCGCGGTGGCTACCGGCGTCACCGCTTCCAGGAAACCGATGAGGTTTTTTCGCAACGCGTCCGCATCAATGGCAGCGTACATTTTCAGCCTGTCCCTGAACTCGGGAATGGTCAGCGGTTCAGCAGTTGAACCCGGCAGCGCGCTGGTGATGTTGGTGACGATCCGGTCAATGTCGTCTTGCGTCATGCCATCAAACACAGCCCTGGCCCGCGCCTGATCATGAGGTGAATAGTCCTGCCCTGCGTTTGGACGTTCCAGAACAAAAAGGTCAAATGCCGCGAACCGATCCTGATCGAACCGCATCGCCGTTGACCCTGTGGGCGTCACATGGTCGAGATCAGTGCGGGTCCAGTCGACCACCGGCATGAAATTATAGCATATCGTCTTGATACCGTTTTTTGCCACAGCTTCCATGCTGGCGATCCAGGCGTCGATGTCCCGCCTCGCGGCAGCACCGGTTCGCTTGATTGAATCAGCAACGGGAATGCTCTCCACCACCGTCCATACAAGCGGTGAGCGACCGGCAGGTGTGGTCTCGATCAGCGCCTTGCGGTCCGCCACGTCGGCTGAACTCCACGCCTCCCCGATCGGTGTTTCATGCAATGCACTGACCACATCGGTTGCGCCTGCCTGGCGGATGGTGTCGAGCGGAACACCGTCATCAGGGCCATACCATCTCCAGCCCTGGCGCAATTGGTTATGTCGTGTTGCGTTGGTCATTTCAAAAGGTCTCGTTATCCGGGTGAGCGATCAACTGTGATCCTGATTACGGGCCAAACAGTTGGACTGGAATGAGGGTGAGTTGCGGCACGTAGGTCACCAGCAGCAGGACCAGGATCAGCGCCGCAATAAACGGCATGATTGCCCTGAACACAGCCGTCACATCCGCCCCTCCGACACGTGCTGTCGTGAACACCAGCATACCAAGTGGCGGTGTCAGCGCCCCAATCACCAGGTTGAGAACCAGTACGATGCCGAAATGAACCGGGTCGACGCCCGCAGCAATGATGACCGGCACCAGGATGGGCACCAGGATGACCATCGCGGCAATCATCTCCATGAACAAACCGACAAAGATCAAAAGCAGGTTGATCAACGCCAGCAGCGCATACTTGTTTTCTGAAATCGCACTCATGGCAGTGGCAATTTTTTGCGGCATCTGCTCGAAGGCCAGCACCCAGGCAAACGGCGCAGCAGCCGCGATGATGATTGCAACGGCAATTGTGTCAGACGCCGATTCCCGCAGCGCCGCAATGAAGTTGCTTGCCGTCAGGCCGCGATAGACAAGTGACCCGCACACAATCGCGAAGAAAAACGCCATGGCGCCTGCCTCGGTCGCGGTAAACACACCAAACCGCACACCACCGACGATCAGCATTGGCAGCATCAATGCCGGCACTGCCAGCCACAAGGCCGACAGGCGTTCACCTGCGCTCGAGCGTTCCCGGTCGCCGCCATAGCCGCGCCGTCGCGACACCAGGTACACAACCCCGGACAATGCCGTTGCCGCCAGCAGGCCGGGCACGATGGTAGCTACGAACAGCGCACCGACCGAAACCGACGCAAGCGCTGCATAGATGATCAGCCCGAGGCCGGGCGGTATCAGGTTTGCCAAAGTCGATGAGGCACTGGTCAGCGCACAGCCGAAGGCCCGGTCATAACCCCGCTTTTCCATTTCCGGGACAACCAGCTTTGCAATGGCCGAGGCATCGGCAGTGGACGAGCCCGAGACACCAGCCAGCATCACATTGGTGACGACATTTGCCTGGCCAAGACCGCCGCGAAAATGTCCCACCAGATGTGTTGCCAGTTCGACCAGTCTTGATGTGACCCCACCGGCATTCATCACCGCAGCTGCCATGATGAAAAACGGGATGGCCAGCAAGGTGAAGGAATTCAGCGACGACGACATGTATTGCGTAACGATGACCAGCATCCGGTCACCCAGCGGGGCAAAGGCAGCGAAAGCTCCAAAGGAAAGTGCGAAGGCGATCGGCACCTCCAGCAGAATAAGGGCAATACCTACGACCATCAACACCATGGCACTGCTGCTTTCGCCATAAAACGCCGACGCGCCATAGCGCAAGCCGATGTACAAGGCGATGCCGAGAACCCCGGCAGCCACTGTCTCAAGCAACCGCCCGTTTACAGGTTTTGCAAGGAAAACCAGGTTCAATGCGCCGCCCACCGGCACCGCCATGAACAGATATTTGAGGGGCCACTCCATGGCAGGAGAAACCTGCAATGCCCGGTTCATGAAGTCGATCCCGTGAACAACAAGCATCACGCTGGCAGCAATCATCACAGTATGGATAAGAAGCCTATGCGCCATATTCCATGACGAGGGAATGAACCGATGCAGAAAGCCGACGGCTATATGGCCGTTTCTCCCGGTGAGCACTGACATACCAACGAAAACTGCCCAACTGAAGGCCCATTGCGATACTTCGCCCGGCCACGACAAGGAGGCGTTCAGCACGTAGCGGTAAAACACCTGGATGGCGGCAATTGTCGCTGCACTGAGCAATAACGCCACTGCGATCGATTCGAGTATGCGGTCGAGCCAAAGATAGAATTTCGATACCAGGTTCAGGTTCTTGTCAGTGTGTTGATCAGGCGTCTGGGTGCGATCAGTACTCATAGGTGTTTTTCCCGGATCGACTGAACTGAAAAAAGCATCTCTGCATGGTTGCAAGGAGCATGCGCAGCGGAACAATCTCCGCTGCGCATGTGTGGAACATCAATCAGCCCAGCGCCCTGATCTTTGCAATCATGGCTGCAGTCTCCGGGCTCTTCGAACCGAACTCATCGAACAACGGCGATGTCAGTTCTGCCCACTTTGCGCGCTCGGCATCGTCGATGCTGTGCACGGTTACCCCAACGGCCTTGAGATCTTCAAGCGCCTGGTCAGCCTTCGCGCGGTTTTCCGTGCGCTGCTCGGCGAAGACTTCCTTGGCACTGGAGCGAACCAGGGCCTGCAGATCCGCCGGCAGACTGTCAAGCCAGGCAGCATTGACCCGAACCGCCTTTGGCAGGAACCAGTGATAGGTGGGCGTTACGTGCTTTGCCTGTTCATGCCACTTGAAACCCAGAACCGAGAAATAATCTGATTCAAGGCCTTCGATAATCCCGGTGGACAGTGCGGAATACTGTTCGGAATACGGCAGCGGTGTCGGGTTGGCGCCGAGTTTCTTCCAGAAATCGATCCAGACACGCAGTTCCGGCACCCGCAATTTGACACCCTTGAGTGAAGCAAGGTCGGTTATCGGTTCTTTTCCCAGAACATGCCGAAACCCGCTTTCGCCATAGGCGACGAATTCGACACCGGTTTTCTTGCGGGCAATCTGGGAGACTTCTTCACCCAGTTCGCCCTGCAGGACCCTGTCTACATGGGCTTCATTCTTGTAGATAAACCCGGGCGCGCCGCCAAAGGCGGCAATTTCCGGCGCAATGGCCTCTTCACTGTCGGGACCTGCCGTCGTTGCCTGAATGGTGCCGATGCGGCTGCCTTCCAGAAGCTGGGACAGGCCTCCAAGCTGGCTGGCAGGGAAATGCTGTGCATCGATCTGGCCGTCGCTGCCCTCGTTCATCGCCTTGGCCCAGCGTTCGAAAGCGTTGGTCAGCGGCGACCCCACAGCCTCGGAATGTGCGATCTTGCAGGTGAACTTTGCTGCCGCGCGGGCTTTGGTGATGATGGCCGGCAAAGCGAGCGCTGTCGCCCCTGTCTGCAACAGTCGGCGACGGTTGATAGCGAAACGTGTATCCATGTCATTGTTCATGATCTGATTTCCTCCACGGGTTGATTTTATGGGACCCTTTAAAAATTCGGCAGTTGGTCTATCCGTACGGCCACCATACCGGTATGGTAATTACTTGATGGAGAAAGGCAAGAGGCGTCTGAGTGTTAGATAAAATCCAGCTAAGCGAACCAATAGCCCCGCAGTTGTTCGAGAACCTGCGTGCAGCAATTGTCGAGATGCGCCTGAAGCCGGGCGAAGCACTTTCTGAAAAAGACATCTCCCTTCGCTACGGGGTAAGCCGGCAACCGGTCCGCGAGGCATTCATCAAGCTCTCCGAAGCCGGTCTGCTGGAAATCCGACCGAGCCGGGGCACCTATGTGAGAAAGATTTCCGTCCGGGAGGTCGCGGATGCGCGCTTTGTCCGCGAAGCCATAGAATGCAGCCTGGTCAGGCATGCGGCAATCTCTGCAACTGATGAGCATATTCGCCAGCTTCGTGTCCTCATTGATGAACAGGAAGCCGCCGCGCGAAATGATGATTTTGCCAGCTTCAATCGCAGCGATGATGCCTTTCATCGCGCCATCGCCAGCATTGTGAATTGCAATTATGCACGACGAACCGTGGAAGGTGCCCGCAACCAGATCGACAGGGTCAGGTTCCTGAGCCTCGACAAAGCCACCCCCCTGTCCCGTCTTATCCAGCAGCACAGGGAAATTGCAGCGAGCATCGAAGCCAGGGATCAGGATCGGGCCGAACGGGCCATGCAGACACATTTGCGGGAAGTTCTCCTGGCACTGCCGCATATTGCCAGGGCAAACCCGGATGCCTTCGAAGACCAGATCATGCCGGATCATGCCGTTCGACTGGTTGCAACAACACCGCCGGAGAATTGACCCGGCCTCATGCGCAGTACCGGCCCGGTGCAGCCGGGTTCATAACATCTTCATAGAGCGTTCGATTGTGTCTTCAAGCGTCCCTTCTGCGTTGATCCTGTGCCAGCCGACCGGTTCGCCGAGGCGCTTCAACTGGAACCGGACCACGTCTGCAGTCGCGTCGGATGCATCGCCCTTCCGTGCGCTCACCCGGTCAACCAGAATTTGCTCATCGGCTTCCAGCCACACACCGGCAAACGCCGCACCGGCGTCACCGGACACCTGCTCTATGGCTGCGCGCTCGGACGGGTCCAGAAAAACTGCATCCGCGATGACAGTTTGCCCGGCCTGCAGGGCGATCATGGCCTTGTGCAGGACCCGCTTGTAAACGGCATCACTGGCCTCTCGCGTATAGGACTCTTTCGGCAGCCTGGTTGTTTCATCGACACCAAACATGTGCTTGCGCTCAATATCGGTTCGCAAATGCACGGCTCCGGGACACGGGGAAATACGCGATGCAAGCGCGCGCGCGACCGATGTCTTGCCTGTGCCGGACAGTCCGCCGACAGCAATCAGCCGGGGACCATGAGGCGCGAGATACCGCGTCGCCTCGCCAAGGTAGGAGCGGGCATCCGCAGCAGTATCAGATGACTGTTCGGCCCCGGATGTCTGCTGCAACCGCGTAACGGCCACCATGGCTCGCACACCGGCCCGGCACGCCATGAACAGTGGCATGGCCCGCAACCCGGCCAGATGTTCGGCGTTTCCCACCTGCGACAGGTAGCGGTTCAGAATGCGGTTTGCATGAGCCTCTTGCTTGAGATGCCCGAGGTCCATCAACAAAAACGCCAGGTCATACAGGATATCGACGGTAGCAATGTCATCATTGAATTCTATGGCATCGAAC
>SWCD01011342.1_pt1 | contig 20470 bp, 19 predicted proteins | sample 4693011 | NCBI WGS metagenome assembly SWCD01 (sample SAMN10267278, study PRJNA491770) | bioreactor metagenome | isolation source: DHS bioreactor inoculated with marine | place: Japan: Omine Ridge, Nankai Trough | reverse complement strand
CCCCCCGCTTCTCCTTCTGGGTCACGATGGGACTCCCGGTGTCTTTTCTGGGAGCGTTCTTCTTCCTGCCGTTGATCGGCTACACCATCAACATGATCACGATGGTCGGGCTGCTGCTGGCGCTCGGCCTGCTCATGGACGACGCCATCGTCCTCGCCGAGAATGTCGCGTCACATCTGAGACGCGGCAAGACCGCCCTCAATGCCGCCGTCGACGGTGTGCTCGAAGTCAAAAACGGCGTCATCGCATCCTTCGGGACGACGCTCTGCGTCTTCGCCCCCCTGGCCTGGATGGATGGTCACATCGGCAAGGTGATGCTCGTGATGCCGGTGATTCTGATCCTCGTGCTGGCGGTCAGCCTGATCGAGGCCTTCCTGATTCTTCCCCATCACCTGGCGCACTCCCTGAAGAACCACGATCCGGAGCGCCTGACCCGGTTCCGAAGCGCGTTCGACCGAGGACTCGATTTTGTGAGGCGGCGCATTCTCGGCCGGGTCGTCGATGCCGCGGTGAGCCGGCGATACCTGACCGCGGGCCTGGCCCTCATGCTCCTCCTCGTTTCGGTGGCGCAGCTGGCCTCGGGGCGGCTGAAGTTCAAGCCCTTCCCCGAGATCGACGGCGACGTGATCGAAGCTCGAGTGATGCTCCCGCCGGGCACTCCGCTCGCGCGAACGGAGGAGGTTGCCGCGCGCGTCACCGGCGCATTGGAGCGGGTGAACCGGGAATTCGCGCCGCGACAACCGGATGGGCAGAAGCTGGTGCGGCAGGTCACCGTGCGGTTCAACGAGAACCAGGACGCCCACGAAGTCGGCCCGCACCTCGTGACGATCGGAGCGGACCTGCTCGCCGCAGAGGTGCGTGACGCGCGCCTGGACGACGTCCTCAGCCTCTGGCGCGAGGAGGTCGGCCTGGTACCGGACGTGATCGCCATCAAGTTCACCGAACCTCTCTTTGGACCCGCCGGGCGGGCCATCGAGGTTCGCATCAAGGGAGAGGACCCGAACGACCTCCTGACGGCGGCCGGTGAAGTGAAGGAGTACCTGGCCGATTTCTCCGGGGTCTTCGACCTGTTCACGGACTTGAGGCCGGGCCCGCCTGAACTGCGGATGCGACTCCGGGAAGGCGCCACATCGGCCGGAATCAACGCCCACTCCATCGCCACCCAGTTGCGTGCCGCATTTCATGGGGCGACCGCGCGGGAAATCCAGGTGGGGCCGGAGGCGTACGAAATCGACGTGCGACTCGATGAAGCCGACCGCGGCGACCTGGTGGATCTCTACGACCTGCGAGTCCTCTTGTCGAATGGCACGCAGGTTCCCCTGACATCCGTGGCCTACATCGAGGAAGGACGCGGGTTCTCGCGCCTGGCGCGAATTGACGGCCGCCGCACGGTCACCGTGGAAGGCGACCTGGATCCGCTGCTCGCAAACACCGTCGAAGTCATGGGGCGGTTCGAGGAGGAGTTCCTTCCCGGGTTTGCCGGGCGGTATCCGGACCTTACGGTGGTGATCGAAGGGGAGATGGCGGAATCGAAAAAGACCGGCGCCTCCGTCAAGCGCGCCTTCCTGATCGGTCTGATCGGCGTCTTCCTGCTTCTCAGCTTCCAGTTTCGAAGTTACGTCGAGCCACTCATCGTGATGGTGTCCATCCCCTTCGCGCTCGTCGGCGTGATCTGGGGCCACCGAGCGATGGGCATTCCCCTGACCATGCCGAGCATGGTCGGATTCGTCTCCCTCGCCGGCGTTGTCGTCAACGACTCGATCCTGCTCGTCGAGTTCGTGAAGAAGCACGTCCGGCAGGGCGAGACGGTGGTGGATGCGGCGCGCAACGCGAGCCTGATGAGGTTCAGGGCGGTCCTGCTCACGACACTGACCACCATTGCCGGGCTCCTGCCCCTGCTCGCCGAACGCAGCATGCAGGCGCAGATCCTGATCCCCCTGGCGACGAGCATCGTGTTCGGCCTGCTCGCTTCCACTGTTCTCGTCCTCGTCATCCTGCCCACCCTCTTCGCGATCCTCTCCGACTTCGGCTTCGCGAAGCCCGGACGCGGGGAGACCGACTGAAACAGGTCGGAACTCATCCTCCCCGCCCGGGATCGCGTACCAAGCCGTGTTTGAGACCGGGTTTCAGTGACCACAGCCCGGTGAGGATGGCAGACGCGAAGGATTGACCGGAGATCCGCGGCGAATTCGGCCGTTCCCAAAGGGCGATGGTCCCGAAAGGTGCAAGATGCCATGGAGGGACGGGTCGTCACCTGGCTTCATGAAATTCGTGCCAGGTCCCTGCTGTAAAAACATCGATATATATAGATGCGTATGGAAGTATGGCCCTCATGCAAGCCGTGGAAGACTTCGTCAGGGTCAGCAAAGCGCTCTCGGACCCCACCCGAATTCGCATTCTCTCCAGCCTTTCGGTCCGTGAACTCTGCGTCTGCGAACTCGTCCATCTGATGGACCTGGGGCAGCCCACGATCTCCCGTCACCTGGGGATATTGAAGGATGCCGGCCTGGTGGAAGATGTCCGCGAGGGCAAGTACGTGAACTACCGCCTGCGCCGCCCGGCCCGGACCCCCTTCGCCGAGTCGGTACTCACCGGACTTCTCGAAAACCACCAACACGACCCCGATCTCGAGGATCTCGGCAAGAGAGCCCTGACCGTCGACCGGGAGAGCATCTAAGTGTTTTTTTTGCCTTATTGCATCTAGACATATCGATATCACCATGGAGCGATAAGGAGGAGGCAGCGATGAAGATCGAGGTTTTCGGGCCGGGATGCCCGAAGTGCACACAGTCCGCAGAGACCGCGAGAGCATTCCTCGCCGCGAAGGGCATCGATGGCGAAGTCGTGAAGCACACCGATCTCGGGGCGATGGTCGACCGAGGGGTTCTCCGCACCCCCGCCGTCATTGTCGACGGGGAGAAGATCGTCGAGGGTCGGGTGCTTCGGGAGAAGGACCTCGAGGCCTTCCTCGCAAAGAACAGAGGGTAGTCCCGTGAAGCCCCGCGTATGGATCACCCTATTGGTGATCGTCCTGATCGTGGCCGGTCTGGGGGCCTACCGAAGCCTCTCCGCACCGAAGGGTGAAAAGGCCGCCTCCGAGGTCCCGGAGCCGGGGCACGGCCTGCCCGGCATCCTCGATTTCGGGCGGGGGGAGTGCCTCCCCTGCAAGCAGATGATGCCGGTTCTGGATGCACTGGCCGAGAAGCACGAAGGCCGAATCGTCGTCCGGTACCTGGACCTGAACGTTCCCGAGAACAAGGTCCGGGCGGATGAGATGAGAGTCCGGATCATCCCCACCCAGATCTTCATCGACGCCAGGGGCGAGGAGATCATTCGCCACGAGGGCTTCTGGCCGCTCGATGACATCGAATACGAGATGGAGGTGCTGGGTTGGATCCCGCAACGCTGAGCCTCCTTGCCGCGGGGACGGATTGGGCGGCCCAGGCAGAGCGGCTCATCGCTTCCTCCCCGTGGGTTGCCCCCCTGGCCATCTTCGTCGGCGGAATCCTGACCGCGGCCAATCCCTGCGTACTCGCGACCATCCCCCTGCTCATGGCTTATGTGAGCGGAAGAGATGATGTCAGGTCGTTTCGTCGGGGCGTCCTGCTCTCGCTCGTCTTCGTCGCCGGCCTCTCTCTCTCCTTTGCCGCCCTCGGTGTGGTCGCAGCGTTGGCCGGCACCATGTTCGGCGACATCGGACGCTTCTGGGACTACGCGATCCTGGTGGTCTGCCTCCTCATGGGGGCGCACCTGACAGGGCTGCTCGAAGTTCCGATGCCCAGCGTGAACGTCACTCCGAAGTGGAAGGGCTTGCCGGGAGCATTCTTGCTCGGCTGCCTCTTCGGCCTGGTCTCGACCCCCTGCGCAACTCCGATTCTGGTGGTCGTGCTCACCTACATCGCCGGCACCGGGGCCAGTGTCACCTACGGTGCGCTACTCCTCGTGGTCTACGCCCTGGGCCACAGCCTCCTGATCCTGCTCGCGGGAGCCTCCGCCAGTCTGGCGAAGGGGCTCGTGGCGTCGAAAGGGCTGGCGAAGGCCGGTAGGGTTTTGCGGTTCGCAGCGGGCATCCTGATCGCCGCGGTGGGTGTCTATCTCTTCCTCGGGAGTACCTAGGATGAAGGAGCGAACCACACTCGCCCTGATCGTTAGGGCTCGTCTGGGAATAACCGCTGCATTCGAGGGCCGCTGCATCCCGCCCAGCTGCGTTGCTCGTGCGATGAACGCGGGCTCCACTGGACCCCGCTCCCGATCTGTCTCCGGCTTCGCCGGCCCCCGATCGGAGTCGCACGAAGGGTTGAAACCAGTAAGGTTGCGCCTTCCTCGCGCCTTGCTGGACGGGCGCAGCGGCGCTCTCGGTGCAACGGACGCACTTATTTCCAGACGAGCCCTTAGCACCTTCGTAGCGTGGGGGTGCTGGGAACGAAGAAGACTCTGACCTACGCCGGCCTGGTGGTGCTCCTCTCCACCCTCGCCGGGGTGAAATTCGGAGTCATCGCAGGATGAATGTACTGAAGCGGGAGGTGTGCTGATGATGGCGAGTCGTCCACTCGGCCCCTGGCTCGTCCCTGGGCTGCTTTTTCTCGTGGTCCCGGTCGTGGTCACGGGTGTAACCGGCCTCTGGGTGTTCACTGCAATCCCCATCGGGTTCCTGTTCGGGTTCTTCCTCCAGAAAGGGGACCTCTGCGGTGCAAGCGCCATCAGCGAGGTGATCCTGTTCCGGGACCGGAGGAAGATGTTCGGCCTGTGGGTGGCCATCGTCACGAGCATGGTCGGCTTTGCCGTTCTCGACCTCACCGGTCTGGTTCAATTGAACATCAAGCCCCTCCTGTGGCTGAGCATGAGTGCCGGTGGGATCGTGTTCGGGGTGGGGACCGTTCTGGCCGGAGGCTGCGTCAGCGGGTGCCTCTACAAGGCCGGGACCGGAAATCTGAACTCCATGGCGGCGCTCGTGGCCATCCCGATCGGGGTGGGAATCGTCGAGACCGGGCCGCTCTCGGGCCTGAACAAGGCCATGAAGTCCCTCGTCGTCAAGAACGCAGAAGGAGGCCCGGTCTCTCTGGCATCGGTGCTCGGGGTTCCATTCTGGGGCGTGGCCCTCGGCGTTGCGGTCGCTGCCATGGCCGCGGTGCTCATCTATCGCCGCAGGCATGCCGGTGAGCAGGCGAAGCAAAGGCCTTTCAGGCTCAGTCTTCGTCACTCCTGGAAGCCCTGGCAGGCCGGGATCGCGATAGGGATCCTCGGAGCGCTCGCCTGGCTCTCTTCCGCCGCATCCGGTCGGAACTACCCGCTTGGCGTGACCCACGGGGTCTATTTCCCAGCCGTCCTCGCCTTCCATGATTCGCCACAACCCGTCTTCCAGAAAACGGAAGCCGCGCCGGTTGCTGCCTCCCCCGCAGAGCCTTCGAAGGTCGCGAACGTCGCGCCCCGGCCGAAGGTCGTCTGGTGGTTGGTCGCCCTCGTCGGGAGCCTGGTCTTCGGCTCGTTCGTGAGTGCCCGGATGTCGGGACAGGTGAAGTTCCTGCCCCGGCCGCCGGAGGAAACCGTCATCGCTTTCTTCGGAGGGATCCTGGTTGGCCTCGGCGCAGGGGCGGCCAAGGGCTGCGTGGTGGGAAACATCATCTCGGGAGTCGGACTGTTGAGCGTGGGGACGATGATCTTCTTCGTTTTCACGGTCCTGTCCAACTGGGTGGCTACCTGGTTCTACCTGATGGGGGGAACCCTCAATTTCAGATGTACGGAGGCAGAGTAGTTTCACCAGTGATTGGAGAAACTGTTCGGAACTGATTCAACGGTGACGGGTGAAACAGGTCGGTGCCGGAGACGCCTCAGCCCGGGCAGAGGAGCTTCACGACGATCACGCCGCCGAAGAAACCGTAAACACCGAGCGCGGTGGCCAGGGCCAGGCGGCGGGAGAGGCGGTGCACTACGACCGGCAGGTGGCGATGGCCAGGCACCCGAAGGCCACCGCCGAGGCGAGCAGGAAGAGCCCGGCGGCGCCCCACTCGTTCTTATCGATGGCTCCGATGCACAGGACGACGCCACCCCAGCCCAGCAGGAAGACGTGCAGGCCGGCCATCGCCGAGCCCTTCCCCAGCTGCAGGTCACTCATGGCCTACTCCTCGTCCGCGGCGGCTTCCCCGCTCTTCGCCTCCAGGCGGTCCTTCACGCGGGAGATGGTCTTGAAGAAGTTCTGCTCGTCGATCGGGACGCTCAGGATGGCGAAGAGGTTGGAGGATGCCTTCTCCTTGGTGAGCAGGCGGGAGGAGCGGCCGCGAGCCAGGGCGAGGATCTCCGCCGACTCGTCGAATTTGCGGATGGCGCGGATGACCTCGATGCCCCGGGCGCTGTCGCCGAGCTCCACGTTGACGATGATGAGGTCGTAGTTTTTCTCCTGGGCCATGTCCACGGCTCCGGCGTCCCGGGCGTGGTCGACGTCGAACCCCTGGAAAGTCTCGAGTCCGACCTCGATAATGTCCCGAAGTGTCGGATCGCTCTCGATCAGCAGAACCTTGAGCATTGGCACCCTTCCTGGTCGGATTTTCTAACCAGTGATTGTCTAGCACAGGAATTCGGCTTTGCGCAACCTCATGACCGTCGTCGGGGTGGACGAAGCGGGCTACGGACCCCGCCTGGGGCCGCTCGTGCTGGGGCTCTCCGCCTTTGCGGTTCCCGTCGGAGCGGGGAGCCTGCGCGACCTCATGCCGGAAACCGCCGACCGGCGCGGGCCGATCCCCGTGGACGACTCGAAGGTAGTCTACCGCAGTGGCGGCGGCGCAGACGCTCTGGAGCGCAGTGTTCTCGCGTTTCGGGATCATGCGGCTCTGCCGCGGGTGCCGGATGAGCCCGGGGAGTCGCAACTCTGGAGCCCGGCCGTGCCGTTCGCACTGCCCGAATTCGCCACGCCGGAGCAGGTCTCCGAATCCCGGGCGGCGCTGACCCCGGTCCTCGACCGGGCCGGCATCTCGGTGCTCGCCGTCCGGACGCTGACCGTGGGAGTCAACGAGTTCAACCGCGCGGTGACGGAAGCCGGGTCGAAGGCCACGGTTCTCTTTCACGCGGCCATGGAACTCATCGAGCCCTGGCTTTCCGAGACGGGCGATGTGGTGGTGACGGTGGATCGGCACGGCGGCCGCTCGCATTATTCCGAACTCCTCGCCGAGCGCCTCCCCGATCGCTACCATTGGGTTGTGGAAGAGAGCCGGACCCGATCGGCCTACCGGTTCCCCCGGAAGGAGGGGGACGTGCGGATCAGCTTCGAAGTGAAGGGGGACGCCCGGTACCTGGCCATCGCGCTGGCCTCCATGGCCGCCAAGTACGTTCGGGAGCTTCACATGCGGGCGTTCAATCGATGGTTCGGGAATCGTGCGCCCGACCTTCGTCCGACCGCCGGATACGCGGTGGATGCCGACCGTTGGCTCTTCGAAACGGAGTCGATTCGCACCTCACTTTCGGTGCGCGATTCCGATCTCGTCAGAATCCGGTGAAGCTGGCGATTTCACGCGGCGCTTTCCGCCGGTAGCATGGGGGAAGTTCTGGAGGGAGTACCGTGGCGTCATTCGAATCCGATCGTCGGGAGTTCACCCGCGTCCGCGTGGCCGTCCCGGTCCGCTACAAGTTCCTCAGCAACGAGCTCGAGGATCCCGAACTCGACCGCATCTGCGAAGGGACCACGTCCAACCTGTCCGGCTCAGGACTCCTCCTGAAGGTGAGGATCCCCAAGCTCGATTGGATCCCGCTGCTCCTGACCGGGAAGATGAAGGTGGGCGTCAACCTCATCGTCCCGACCTACGAACTGCCGGTGAAGGCGCTCTGCCGCGTGTCCTGGATGGAGCAGATGGACGCCGCGACGCACAAGACGAATCTCGGGCTGAGCTTCCGGGAGATCTCGAAACGGGCGCAGGACGAGATCCTGCAGTACATCATCAAGACCCAGATGCCGGGCTAGCCGCCATTTCAGATTTTCGTCACTTTTCCCCGCCTCGAGCGTCTCCTATCGGGGGCGAACACCTTCTCCCGCTCCGAATCCCGGGCTCGACATGCTGATCACGGAAGACACCCGCCGCGAACTCCGATTCGGGGCCGGATTCTGGGCACTGGGTAGCCTCTCCGTCCTGGCGATGGTTCCCGTTCTGGTGGAGCACGGCGGATTTCGCTTCGGCGCCGGGGGCCTGTTGGCGGTGCAACTGTCGAACTTCGCGTTCGTCGCGATCTTCGCCGGGGAGTTCATCACCGGGTTCCTCCGGTCCGGGGATCGGCGCTCGTTCCTGAAGGCGGAACTGGTCGAGGCCGCGCTCCTCGTCGGTCTGGTCCTGATGCTGGTGCTCGTCGTGTTCCGCCCGCTCGGGCTCTTCCATGCCCCGGGCCTGCGGGGGGCGGTGATCCCGGCCCAGATCTACCTGCTCGGCAACCTCATCATCAAGGTGCTCACGCTGTTCAAGGTGGCCGCCAGCCGACGGTTCAACTACGCCCGCGCTTTCGGCGTCTCCTTCCTCGTCATCATTCTGGTCGGCGCACTCCTGCTCTACCTGCTGCCGGGCACGAAGGCGCCGGGAAAGGATCTCGGTTTCGTCGACGCGCTCTTCACCTCGACCTCCGCCACCTGCGTCACCGGGCTCATCACCGTGGACACCGGCACGCAGTTCTCCCGCTTCGGCCAGATCATCATCCTGATCCTGTTCCAGGTGGGTGGGCTCGGGCTGATGACCTTCGCCGCCTTCTTCGCCATCGCCCTGGGGAAGGGCATGGGAATCAAGGATCGGGAGGTCATGCGCGGGGTGCTGAACCTCGACGTGATGGGGAAGATCGTGAAGGTGATCGTGGGCATCCTGATCATCACCGTCTGCTTCGAGGCGGTGGGGGCGATGGTGCTCTACGGTCAGTGGTCCGGGGATCTCACCCCCGACGACCGGGCCTTCCACTCGATCTTCCACTCGGTGTCCGCCTTCTGCAACGCGGGCTTCAGCCTGATGGGGGACTCCCTCGAGGGCTACGTCACCAACCCCCTGGTGAACGGGACGGTCATGCTCCTGATCGTGATGGGGGGCCTCGGCTTCGGCGTGGTGCTGGAACTGCTCGGCCTCCCCCTGTTCGGTCTCCGGGTGCTCCGGAGGATGCGGCGTCCGGTGGACGATTTCGACCAGCTCCCGCGGCCGCGGCTCGGCGTGCAGACGCGGATCGTCCTCATCTCCTCGGCCGTGCTGATCCTCGGCGGCGCGCTGCTGCTCTACGCCCTGGAGTACGACAATCCCGCCACGCTGGGCGCGTTGTCCGACGGGGAGAAGGTGCAGGCGGCTCTCTTCCAGTCGGTGACGGCGCGGACCGCGGGCTTCAACACCCTGCCGGTGGGGGAGATGACCGCGGCGAGCAAGTTCCTCACGTCGGCCCTGATGATGGTCGGGGCTTCTCCCGGGTCCACCGGCGGCGGCCTGAAGACCGTGACCGCGGTGGTGCTGCTCCTGAGCGTTCTGGCGGTGCTCCGGGGGCGCGGGAGGGTCGAACTGTTCCGGCGCGCGCTGCCGCAATCCACCGTGCAGAAGGCCGGCATCATCGTCGTGCTGTCGGTGGCCTTCGTGTTCTGCGGCACCTTGATCCTGACGGTGACGGAAGCCGGTCGGCTGCCCTTCCTCGACATCTTCTTCGAGGTCTGCTCGGCCTTCGGGACAGTGGGGCTCAGCACGGGGATTACAGCGGAACTCTCGACGGTTTCGAAACTTACGATCGCGGTGATCATGCTGGTGGGCCGCATCGGACCGCTCTCCCTGGTCATCGCCCTGAGCCAGGGCGGCGCGCCGCGGAAGTACGAGTATCCGGTCGAGAACGTCATGATCGGCTGAGAGGATGTCGGACCCGCGTGGTATACCGTGACCGCGCTGGAGGGAGGCGATGCAGAGATACGCGGTGATTGGTCTCGGGAGGTTCGGTTCGACCCTGGCTCGCCGGCTCGGCGAGTCCGGCGCCGAGGTCATTGCCATCGACAAGGACGAGGAGCGCGTGTCCGCGATCCGCGATCACGTCTCCATCGCCGTTCGGCTGAACGCGACCGACGAACGCAGTCTGCGCGAACAGGGCGTGGACAAGGTGGACGTGGCCGTGGTGGGCATGGGCGAGAGCTTCGAGGCCACGCAGCTCACCACGGTGGTGCTGAAGGGGTTGGGCGTGAAGCGGGTGATCGTGAAGTCGGTGGATCCGCTGCACGAGGAGATCATGCGCCGGATCGGGGCCGACGAGGTGGTCAGCCCGGAGAAGGAGGCGGCGTACCGACTGGCCCAGGTCCTCCTGGCTCCCCGGCTCCTCGACTACATCCAGCTATCCGAAGGACACTGCCTGGTGCAGATCAACGCACCGGAGAAGTTTTACGGCAAGACGATCCGCGAGTTGGACGTGCGGAATGTCTTCTCCGTCAACATCGTAGCGATCAAGAAGAGAAAGGAGACGGGCAGGGACGAAGCGGGAAAGCCGGTCTACGAGGAGAAGCTCGTGGATATACCCCGGCCGACGGACGTGATCGACGTCTCCGACGTCCTCGTCGTCATCGGCGAGGATGCCGATATCAGCCGTCTAGCTCGCTGAGCCGGTGTTCCACGTAGCCGTCGATGGCCTGCTGGGACGCGGCGTCGAGATCCTGGAACAGGATCGCGGCCTCATAGAGCGGACCATCGGCCGACTCGACGACGCGATTGCGGACGACGACTCCGCGGCAGGCCACCTCCCGGAAACCTCCGCCACCCTCCGGGGTGGGGATCTCCAGACGGAGGGCGACCGCGGTCATGGCGGACAGGGGCTCGCTTGAAATGCAGCGGACTCCGGCTCGCGAGATGTCGCGGACGGTGGCGAAGGACGGTGGTTCGAACCGGAGGACGAACTCTGCGGCCACCCGAGGGTGCCGGCGCTTTTCAATGGTTCCTGTCACGCCTGAGACTTTAGCTTCATGGCCGGGCCGGGTCAATCCCGGTCCGGAAACGCCCCGCCACCCGAGGTGAGGAGTTGGAACGCAGAGATCGGGAGCGTCGCCCGTCGTTCGCACCCGGCCCTACGAGGTCGGGACGGCGGCCGGCGGCCGGTCCCGACGAGAACTGCAGGTCAAGGAGAGTGAGATGGCGAGTATCAACAGAGTCTTTCTGATGGGCAACCTGACCCGGGATCCGGAGTTGCGCTACACCCCCGGCGGGTCGGCGGTCACGGAGATCGGCTTGGCGGTCAACCGTCGGTACAAGGCGCAGTCCGGAGAAATGCAGGAAGAGACCACTTTCGTGGACATCACGGTCTGGGGCCGACAGGCCGAGAATGTGAACCAGTACCTCTCGAAGGGCCGCCCGGTCTTCGTCGAGGGCCGGCTGCAGCTCGACTCCTGGGAGACTCAGGACGGGCAGAAGCGTTCGAAGCTCAAGGTGGTGGCGGACAACGTGCAGTTCCTCGGGAGCCGAAGCGATGGCGGCGGCGGCCAGGGCGGTGGAAGTCAGGGCGGTGGCGGCCAGCGTGGCGGCCAGGGCGGCGGCGGCCGGGACTATGGTCAGGGGCAGCGAGGCCAGGGGCAGCAGGACCAGCGGCAGAGTCCTCCGCCGTCCACTCCCCGTCCGCAGGAGCCACCCACGCAGCAGCCTCCCTCGGACGATGACCTGAACCTCGACGACATCCCGTTCTGAGAGACGCGACCGAAGATCCCGGAGACGGTTTCATGGCAGACAGCTTCTTTGTTCACGAGTCCGCCTACCTCGACGAGGGGGCTGACGTCGGGGAGGGGACCAGGATCTGGCACTTCTCCCACGTGATGTCCGGCGCGGTGATCGGGAAGGGCTGCTCTCTCGGGCAGAACGTCAATGTCGCACCGCAGGTGGTCATCGGCGACAACGTGAAGATCCAGAACAACGTCTCGATCTACGAGGGCGTCACGCTCGAGGACGACGTCTTCTGCGGGCCCTCGATGGTCTTCACGAACGTCGTGAATCCGAGGTCGCATGTCTCCCGGAAGCACGAGTACCGGCAGACGCTTGTGAAGCGCGGCGGGACGCTCGGCGCGAACTGCACCGTCGTCTGCGGCACCACGCTTCACGAGTACGCCTTTGTGGCGGCGGGGGCGGTGGTCACGAAGGATGTGGCCGCTTACGCCCTCGTGGCCGGGGTGCCGGCCCGGCCGATCGGCTGGATGTGTCACTGCGGCGTCCGTCTTCCGCTTCCCCATGGGGCGGATGGCGAAACCGCCTGCGAGGCCTGCGGGGCGGCCTATCGCGGACAAGGCGAAACCCTGAGCCCCATCTCCGGTTCCTGATGCCCATCGACGATACGGTGATTCTGGTTCTGGCGGGCGTGGTGGGGTCGATGATCGGGTCCTTCCTGAACGTCGTCATCCACCGCCTGCCGGATCGAAAGTCGGTGGTGAGCCCGGGGAGTCACTGCCCCTCGTGCGAGACGCCGATCGCCTGGTACGACAACCTCCCGGTCCTCTCCTGGCTCCTTCTGCGGGGGCGTTGCCGGCACTGCGGCACCGGGATTTCCCCCCGCTACCTGGGAGTGGAACTCCTCACCGCGGGGCTGACCGTCCTCGTGGCGATGCTCTACCTGACGGGTCCGGAGGGGCGGAGGTTCGGCCTCTTCTTCGCCGTGGCCCTCCTGACCTGGGCGCTCATTCCGGTCACCTTCATCGACCTGAAGCTCCGCATCATCCCGGACCGGATCACGAAACCGGGCATGGTCCTCGCGCCGATCCTCTCTCTCCTCGTACCCGAGTTGCACCGCCAGTCGCCCATGATCGACGCTTTCTCCCGCCTGCAGGACAAGCCCCAGGTGGTCGCCCTCCTGACCTCCCTCGCCGGCATGGCCATGGGGGCCTTCGCGATCTGGTTCATGGGCTTCCTCGGACGGCTGCTCTTCAAAAAGGAGGCCATGGGCCTGGGCGACCTGAAGCTGATGGCCATGATCGGCGGCTTCGTCGGGCCGATGGGCGTGCTGATGGCGATCCTCCTCGGCTGCGTGCTCGGCTCGGTCTTCGGCCTGATCGGGTACATCTTCACCCGCTCCCACTACATCCCCTTCGGCCCGTTCCTCTCCGGCGGCACCCTGCTCGTGCTCTTCGCGAGGCCGGAGCTGGTGCACTTCTTCACGGTGACCTACCCGTCCTTGTTCGTGGGCTGACTCCCCCCAAGCCGTTCCAATCCCCGCCCAACCACCCTTCCCCGCCCCCCGTGTGATTGCGGGTTGGACCCTCCCCCCTCGAGCCGTTTCCCTTCCCCTGAATCCACCAAGGCGCCGACGGCGCGGCGCCCTCCAGGCTGCAGCCGAGCTTCCATCCGTCAAGCCCGGTCCACCCTCCTTGGCGCCCTTCGGGCTCAGGTGGCCGACGGCGCGGCGCCCTCCATCGTGTGTTCAACCGGGGACGGGAGGGCCGACCGCCGTGTCGGCCTCCACCCGCCAGGGCGCCCTTCGGGCTCAGGTAGCCGACGGCGCGGCGCCCTTCATTGTGTGTTCAACCGGGGACTGGAGGGCCGACCGCCGTGTCGGCCTCCACCCGTCAGGGCGCCCTTCGGGCTCAGGTAGCCGACGGCGCGGCGCCCTTCCGCGCTCAGCGGAATCGAAAAAAGGACTCCCGGTGTTGTTTTCGGCCTACACCCCCCTCCTAGCGTCAAAACCAAATAGATCCACCATATTTAGTGCTTTTCGCCTTGACAGACGTTCGGATCGGGCTAAACTTCCCGTTGACGGGCACCGTTCGGGGACGGCCGTGATCGTCGCGGCACAGTTCCTCCTTTTCAGGGCGATACGCGCAGTGCGCAGAGAAGGGGCGTGGAAATGCGCTGGCTTAGTTCCTTAGCAGTCGCGGGGATCCTCTTCTCCTTCCTTGCTGCCGGATGCGCCAGCACGGATTGGGAGTCCCGCTACCTCGAGAAGGACCAGGAGGTCCGGGCTCTGCAGGCCCAATATGATCTCCAGAGGCAGGCCACGGCCGAGCGGGATGCCACCAACGAGGAGATTCGACAGGAGTACAACCGGGCGAAGGAGCAGGTGGAAGTCCTGTCCCGCCGCCTGGATAACCTGAAGAACGCTCCTCCTCCCCCTCCGGTCACCGATACGGAAACGGCCCGGCTCCAGTCCGAGCTCGATCGCCTCAGGCGATTGAACATGGACGCGACCATGACGGACGACGGCAACATCGAAATTACGCTCGATGCCGATGTCTCCTTCGCTTCCGGGTCGCACGCCCTGACCCGCCAGGGGAAGGCGACGCTCGACTCGGTGGCTCGGGAACTCAACGGAGAGTTCAGCGGCAACCTGGTGCAGGTCATCGGCCACACCGACTCCGATCCGATCCGCAAGTCTCCCTACGAGGACAACTGGGAGCTTGGGGCCGAGCGGGCCCTCGGGGTCATCCGCTACCTTCACGATGCACACAAGGTGGCGGCCGGCCGGCTGGTCGCGGCCAGTCGCGGAGAGAACTCGCCCATCACCAAAAACAGCACCAAAGAGGGCAAGGCGAAGAACCGCCGGGTGGAGATCGTGGTGATCATCTCCCGGCAGCAGATCGTCGGCGCTCTTCAACATGCGGACTGACTCAGGAGTCTTGTGTACTTGGGTTTCGTGGAGGCCGATCCGTCTCGGGGATCGAAGACAAGGTTACGGGGGTAGACGTTCGATCTGGTGTTCGCCCCCCAGGGGGCATCGGGACAAATTCGGTCGGGTCGGCCCTCCACGGAAACCGGGAAGAACTGAATGAGAAAGCACCGCTCAGGCGGTGAGACTACTCTCTTCCAATGGTGCCGTTCCCGGGCGGCCTGGCCGCCGGGAGAGGGAGACTGAAACAGGAATTCACTTCCGGCTAGGGCGGGGCCCCCAACCAACTCCTATCAACACTTCGCCCACTCTTTAGCACCGCCCCGCCCTGCCGGGAATTCTTCGGTCTTCTACCGCTCCTGGGAAAGCCCGATCCTGTTTTCCCTCCCCCCGCCCTGCGTTTGCTCCCGCTTCCTCTTCCCTCTGCGCCCCTGCGCCTTTGCGCGAGTCCATCCTCCTCTCTCCCGGTGCCTCCCTCCGGGAGAGTCCGCATCTGAATGAAAACTCCCGCAGGGGCGCAGAGGCGCGAAGGAAGGACGGGGGGCTCGGTTCAGCGACGGCCCCCAAAGGGCCTTTTTTCTTGTCCGGATCAGGCCCCGCCTTAGGATCCATGTCCTGCTTGCCGCTTTGCCGGTCAAGGCCGGCCGAGAGGGGCGAGTGAACCGCGACCCACCGGCCCCACGCATCACGGAGGAACCTCTTCCCATGGCAGCGTATACAACGAAAGACATCCGGAATGTAGCCCTCTGCGGCCACGGTGATGCTGGAAAGACCACGCTCGGCGAGGCCATGCTCTTCGCGGCGAAGGTGACCACTCGCCAGGGCACGGTGGGCGACCAGTGCACCGTCTCCGACTTCGATGTCGAGGAGAAGGAGCGGGGACACTCGATCGACACCTCGATCCTGCACCTGGACTGGAAGGGCCGGCACCTGAACCTGCTGGACACTCCAGGTCGCCCCGAGTTCTTCGGTCAGGTCGTGGGTGCGCTTTCCGCCGTCGAGACCGCGGCCCTCGTGGTCAACGCCTCCTCCGGGCTCGGGGTCAACACCCGGCGCTGCTGGTTCGAGGCGGAGAAGCAGGGCATCGGCCGGATCGTCATCATCAACAAGATGGACCACGACAACCTCGAGCCGAGCGCATTGCTGGCCGATTTGCGCGCCGCCTTCGGGGACCGGCTGATCCCCGCGAACCTGCCCGTCGGGCATGGAGCGGCGTTCACCGGCGTGGTGCCGACCCTGACTCTCCCGGCCGACTGCCCCGCGGATCTGAAGGACGAGGCGGAGAGCGTTCACGAGAGCTTCATGGAAGCGGTGATCGAGGCCGACGACCAGCTTCTCGAGCGCTACCTCGGTGGGGAGGAGATTTCTCCGGAGGAACTCTCCGCGGGAGTCGCCACCGCGATCCGCGCCGGCACAGTGGTGCCCGTGCTCTACACCTGCGCCGAGAAGAACATCGGCGTCGGCGATCTCATGGACTTCCTGACCACCGCCTTGCCTTCCCCCGAAGGCGCCATCGGCCGGACCATCTACGCCGGTCAGGAAGGCGAGGAGGTCATCGAGAAGTCGGCGGACTCCGAGCTCGTGGCCCAGGTCTTCAAGACCATGACCGACGACTACGTGGGGAAGATCTCCTTCCTCCGGGTCTTCAGCGGCGAGCTGAAGGCCGAGTCGCACGCCATGAACTCGAAGACCGGGAAGTCCGAGAAGGTGAAGGAAGTCTTCGTCATGCAGGGCAAGGACCAGGATGCGGTTCCGGTCCTGGTGGCGGGGGACATCGGTGCGGTGACGAAGCTCGAGTCCCTTTCGATCGGCGACACCCTCTGCGCGGAGACCGCGGTCTGCCGCGTGGCCCATCCGGAGTTCCCGAAGCCGATGGTGACCGTGGCGGTCAATCCGAAGAGCCGCGGTGACGAAGGCAAGATCGGCACCTCCCTGACCCGTCTGGGCGAAGAGGACCCGACTTTCTGGCACGAGCGGCGTGCCGACACCCGGCAGCTGGTGATTTCGGGCATGTCCACCCTGCACCTGAATGTGCTCATGGCCCGGATGAAGCGGCGGTTCAACGTCGAGGTGGACACCGCCGCGCCGCGCATCGCCTACCGGGAGACCATCACCGGCAAGGGTGACGCGAAGTACCGCCACAAGAAGCAGACCGGCGGCGCCGGGCAGTTCGCCGAGGTCCACCTCAGGGTGGAGCCCCGCGAGCGCGGTGAGGGCTTCGAGTTCACGAACGCGGTGGTGGGCGGGAATATTCCCCACCAGTTCATCGCCTCCTGCGAGAAGGGGGTCCGCGGCGTTCTCGAGACCGGCGCCGTGGCCGGCTACCCGATGGTGGACATCATGGCCACCGTCTACGACGGGAAGCACCACCCGGTGGACTCCAAGGACATCGCCTTCCAGATCGCGGCCCGCAACGCCTTCAAGGAGGCCGTGCACGCCGCCCATCCCGTGCTCCTGGAGCCGGTGATGAATGTCGATATCCTCATCCCCCCGGAGAAGATGGGCGACATCTCCGGCGACCTGAACAGCCGGCGCGGCCGGATTACAGGCATGGACTCGCTGGCCGGCCTGCAGGTCATTCAGGCTCAGGTGCCCGCGTCGGAGATCCTGACCTACGCCGCGGACCTGCAGTCGATGACCGGTGGCGAGGGTTCCTACACCGTGGAGTTCTCCCACTACGACCCGGTTCCGCCGCACCTGGCGGACCGGATCATCGCCGCCTCCCAGAAGGACAAGGAAGCGGACGACTAGAGCCGTTGGCCATTCCCGAGCGCCCGTCTTCGGTCCCCCCGGAGACGGGCGCCTCGATTCCGCCTAAGAATCGGCGGAGCTTTTCCCGATAAGGCACATGACCGTGGGTTTGGCCGCGGTCGGGCAAGAGGTTAGCGGGAGAAGCAATGATTACCATTGAGGAGTTGCTGACCCTCCTGGTTCAGCGGAGAGGCTCGGACCTGCACATCTCCGCGGGATCGCCGCCGAAGATCCGAATCGACGGCAAGCTGGTGAACACCGAGCACGAGATGCTGACGCCGGATACGACGCAGAAGCTCATCTACTCGGTTCTTGCCGGCGAGCAGATTGCCCGCTACGAGAAGGAGATGGAGCTCGACCTCTCGTTCGGCATCGACGGTCTCGGTCGGTTCCGGGTGAACGTCTTTCAGCAGCGCGGCACCGTGGCCGCCGTGCTTCGGGTCATTCCGTACGAGATCAAGGGGTTCAGCGAACTGGGGCTTCCCGTCGCAATCACCGAGAGCCTCTGCATGCTGCCCAAGGGCCTGATCCTGGTGACCGGAGCCACCGGTTGCGGCAAGTCGACCTCCCTGGCAGCCATGATCGACTACATCAACCAGATCCGCTCCGCGCATGTGGTGACGATCGAAGACCCGATCGAGTTTCTCCACCGCAACAAGAACTGCCTCTTCAACCAGCGCGAGGTGGGCTCGGACACGAAGGGCTTCAAGATTGCGCTCAGATCGGTCCTTCGGCAGGACCCGGACGTCGTCCTGGTGGGGGAGATGCGTGACGTCGAGACCATCGAGTCGGCATTGACTTTGGCCGAAACGGGCCACCTGACCTTCGCCACCCTGCACACCTCGGACTGCATCCAGACGGTCAACCGTATCATCGACGTCTTCCCCTCGTACCAGCAGCAGCAGATCCGCACGCAGCTCAGCTTCGTGTTGCAGGCCGTCTTCTGCCAGCAGCTGATCCCGAGGGCGAACGGGCGCGGCCGGGCTCTCGCCATGGAGGTCATGGTGGCGACTTCCGCCATCCGGTCCCTGATCCGAGATGACAAGGCCCACCAGATCTACTCGGTCATCCAGACCGGTGGCAAGCAGGGCATGCGGACGCTCAATCAGTCGCTGTTCGAGCTCTACAAGGCGAACCTGATCACCTTCGACGACGCCTTGAGCCGAACCCTTGACCCCGAAGACCTCAAGCGCACCTTCCAAAGGGCTGGATAGGCAGAATCGGATGGTCAGCTTCAACAAGAGACTTACACGCATCATCGAGGAGTCGGGCGCCCTGGCGCCGGAGAACCTTGAATCCGGTATTCAGCAGAGTCGGCAGGACAAGCGGCCTCTCTCTGCCATCGTCGTCAAGGAGGGGTGGCTTTCGGAACGTGAGCTGCTCGGACTGCTCGCCGATCGCTTGATGTTCCCGCCGATCGACGCCTCCGCGCTGATTCCCTCGCCGTCCGTCCTGGAGTCCATCCCGCAGGATCTCGCCGCCTACTACGGCGTGTTCCCCATCTCCCGACTCGGGAACATCCTGACGATCGCGGTCTCGAACCCCTATGACGTGGTCAAGCTGGACGACATCCGGATCGTGACGGGGTGCGAACTCCGGCTCGCCATCGCGCTCGAGGAGCCGCTCAATCAGCTGATCGAGCGGGGCTACAGCGCCGGCGAAGCCGAGATGGCCCAGTTCCTCGACAACATCTCGGACGCGGACGTGGAGCTGCAGGAGCAGAAGGAACTCGAGGAAGCCGAGAGTCTGAACCTGGACAACGTGACGTCCACCGACTCACCCGCCGTGAAGCTGGTCAACATGATCGTGTACCAGGCTGTGAAGGAGGGGGCGAGTGACATTCACATCGAGCCCATGGAGAAGAACATCCGGGTTCGTTTCCGCAACGACGGCGTCATGCGCGAGACTCACACTCCGCCCAAGCGGATGCTGAACTCTCTCGTCTCCCGTCTGAAGATCATGTCGAACCTCGACATCGCGGAGAAGCGCCGTCCGCAGGACGGCAAGTTCCAGATCCGCATGGAAGGCCGGAAGGTGGACTTCCGGGTGTCCATCCTGCCGCTCGTGCACGGCGAGAAGGTCGTCCTCCGTATTTTGGACGCCGGCAACCTGGCGCTGTCACTCGAGAAGCTGGGTTTCGAGACCCAGGCCCTCGATGACTTCAAGAAGGCGGTCGATTCGCCCTACGGCATGATCCTCGTGACCGGGCCGACCGGATCCGGAAAGTCCACGACGCTGTACTCCGCGGTCAAGGAGGTCCTGACCGTGGAGGACAACTTCGTCACGGTCGAGGACCCGGTGGAGTATCAGCTCGCCGGCGTCAACCAGGTGCAGGTGAACCCCAAAGCGGGGCTGACCTTCGGCGCGGCACTGCGCTCGATCCTGCGGCAAGACCCCGACGTCGTGATGATCGGTGAGATTCGAGACCGGGAGACCATCGAGATCGCCGTGAAGGCCGCTCTGACCGGGCACCTGGTGCTCTCCACGCTTCACACCAACGATGCCCCGTCCACGATCACTCGGATGGTCGACATGGGAGTGGACCCCTTCATGGTGGCCTCCTCCACCCTGCTCGTGAGCGCCCAGCGGCTTTGCCGAAAGCTCTGCCCGCACTGCAAGGAGGAGCTCCACGCTCCGCCGGCCCGGCTGCTTTCGATCGGGTTCACGGAGGAAGAGGTGGCCGCGGAGCCGGCGATCTACAGCGCCAAGGGCTGCAGTCGCTGCACGGGCGGATACACCGGCCGGTTCGCCATTCTCGAGACGTTGCCGATGACCGACGCCATCAAGCGGATCATCATCGAGGGCGGCTCCGCGCTCGACATCCGGAAGGAAGCCCTCCAGGAAGGCATGATCACGCTGCGCCGTTGCGCCATCCTGAATGCCATCCGAGGCATCACCTCCATCGAGGAGGTCCTCCGCGTAACCCTCTCCGACAAGGGCGGCGTGAGGATTGAGGATTCGGCTTGAGCACCGCCCTCCTCGCTTTGCTCGTCGGGGCGGCCGTCGGCGGAGCCGGCGGCCGAGGTCGGCGCCCCTGAAGGGGCCCTCCCCGGTGCATCATTTCAGGGGCGTGTACGCCCCTACGGAGCGGGGTCGCTCCGCAACCCCGCACCTACCCCAACACGCTGCCGCCCCCCGTGGCCCATTCCGACAAAGACCGTCCAGTCCCAATGGA
>SWCD01003633.1_pt1 | contig 20489 bp, 17 predicted proteins | sample 4693011 | NCBI WGS metagenome assembly SWCD01 (sample SAMN10267278, study PRJNA491770) | bioreactor metagenome | isolation source: DHS bioreactor inoculated with marine | place: Japan: Omine Ridge, Nankai Trough | reverse complement strand
TTCTGCGATATTGGTCCTTGGTCATCGCTACCGCGTGCCGCGCCTCCGGCCGGTCCACCTCGCCGCCGAGTTTGCCGAGCAACAGGAGCAGGCCCCGGGTCAGCGCCCTTCTCTTCTTTTTGGTCTTCCTCCTCATCTTGCTATAGGACACGTAGCGCTTTTTCCATTTAAGGTATTTGCTACGGGGCAGCGTCTCCCCCGTCTCTTTGCAGATGTCCTTCATCAGGGAGTGGAGCCAGTCCACCGACTCCCATAAAAGCTTTACGTTGGTGGGGTGCCGTAGATGGCTCTCGTAACAGGTGGCGTCCATGGTAATGGAGCCCTTGTCCTTCATACAGGGGGACCAATGTCCGTAGAAGGCCTGTTGTACCCTGTCCATGTCCAGTTTCCCGGCCAGCTCGCAGCGGATCTCGCTGATCATCTTGAAATTGTCCAGCCGGTCGGCACCCAGATAGATATCGCAGAAAAACTGCCAGTCCAGGTTCCCGTTCAGCTGTTCCATAAGTTTGCGGTCCGAGAATCCGGAATAGTTCTTAAGGAACATAAGGGCCAGTTTGCCCTTGGCCGAGAAGATGGACCTAGGGCCCTTTTTGGGCTCCCCCAGTTTGAAGGCCGTTACCAGTTCGTCCCACGGGACGGCGATGTAGATCTTGCCCAGGTCGCCCTCGAGAAACCGTGCATAAAAGGCATCGAACTGTTCGGTCTGGGAAGAAAATGTAAAGCTGTGCTGAAATCCGGATAATCTTCGTACTTTGGTCATGGTATTTAAGATCAAAACCCCGTTTTTCGAGCTGAAGACTCATTTTCGGGGTTTTATTATACCTAAATATACGGATTAATTACTTGATTTACAAGTGATTATGCTACTTCTGAATGTGCCTTTTAAGTCAAAATTAATCTTCGTAAAAATGGGCAAAACAAATTTTGATAGAGTTTAAATATTATTTTCCAAACTCCTTCAGCGTTTGGGTAATAATCGAGACACAATCCAACAACTGTTCTTCGGTGATCACCAAAGGAGGTGCAAACCGAATGATATTCCCATGGGTAGGTTTGGCCAAAAGTCCATTCTCCTTTAGAGCCATACAAATATCCCATGCCGTTGAACTATCCTCTGTATCATTGATAAGAATGGCATTGAGCAGTCCTTTTCCCCGAACTTGGGTTACTAGGTCGCAATTGGGTATAAATTTGTTAAGCTCATCCCGGAACAATTGACCCAAGCGCATCGCATTTTCGGCCAAATTTTCCTCTTTGATTACTTGAAGGGCAGCGATTCCAACAGCGGCGGCAACCGGATTCCCCCCAAAAGTGCTACCATGGTTTCCGGGATGCAGGACTCCCATAATTGAATCATTGGCCAATACTGCGGAAACCGGATAAGCACCGCCACTTAAAGCCTTTCCCAAGATTAAAATATCCGGGGTGACATTTTCATGGTCCACAGCCAACATTTTTCCCGTACGTGCAATTCCCGTCTGTACCTCATCGGCTATAAAAAGCACGTTGTGTTTTTCACAAAGGGCCTTTGCTTGGGACAAATATCCTTCTGAAGGCACATAGACACCGGCCTCGCCCTGAATAGGCTCTACTAAAAATCCGGCTATGTTTTTATGCTCCAACAAGGCGTGCTCCAAGGCCTTTATGCTATTGTACACAATCTTTATAAATCCTTGCGTAAACGGCCCAAAATTGTCCCTTGCAATAGGGTCGTTGGAAAAGGAAATGATCGTTGTTGTCCTTCCGTGGAAATTGTTCTCACAAACGATGATCTGCGCCTCGTTTTCAGGGATTCCCTTTTTCTCATAACCCCATTTCCTGCATATTTTTATGGCCGTCTCAACGGCCTCGGCCCCCGTGTTCATAGGGAGCAATTTGTCAAAGCCAAAAGTTTCCGTCGCGTATTTCTCGAACTTCCCCAACACATCGTTATAGAATGCCCTGGAAGTCAAGGTTAAGCGTTGGGCTTGGTCCATCATGGCACCAATTATTTTGGGATGGCAATGACCTTGGTTTACGGCAGAATAGGCAGAAAGAAAATCGTAGTACTTTTTTCCTTCCACATCCCAAACATGCACACCTTCTCCCTTTGTAAGTACTACTGGCAATGGGTGATAATTATGGGCACCGTACTCCGATTCCAATCCAATTGCTCTTTCCGATAAATTTGTTGTTAAAACTGACATGATTTGATGATCTAAATAATACTTAGTCCATTCCTTCTTGCAGGAGAGAAATCATCCATTGTAGTGATATCCTCACTCCAAATGGAAACTCGAAATTCTATTTGGAGGAAGTATGCAAAATTAAGAAAAAGAGCGGGGATTTGGTAAGGTTAAGGGTTAAATCTTAAGTTAGAACCCAAGTTCAAGTGGTAACGAATATTTGAAATGTATTTGAACGTTCTTAATATTCCGGCTACATTTTGCAGCTAGCTAATTTGTTCAATTGAATGTCCAATTACCAATTATTAAACCCAAAAAAAATTACATTTACAAGGCATAGATAAATAACACCCATAATCATGAAAAATTTCCTCCTTTGGATTTTCCTGTTCAGCATACCCGTTCAGTCATTTTCCCAACAAAATTCAACCCTACGGCCGCAAACCCCAATTATGGGATGGGCGAGCTGGAACAACTTTCATGTAGCTATTGATGAGGACATCATTAAGGCAGAGGCCGATGCCATGGTGAGCTCGGGGATGAAGGATGCCGGATATTCGTATGTCAATATTGACGACGGCTATTTTGGCGGAAGGGACAAGGCCGGAAAGATAATAAACCATCCCGAACGCTTCCCTAGCGGCATGAAGAGCTTGGCGGACTATATTCACTCCAAAGGATTAAAAGCAGGAATCTATTCCGATGCAGGTATCAATACTTGCGCTTCCAGATGGGACAATGATACCATTGGATCGGGAATGGGGCTCTATGGGCACGACAGAGGCGATCTTACCCAAATGCTAAGTGAATGGAAGTATGATTTTATCAAAGTCGATTGGTGCGGGGGACAGGAACTCGAATTGGACGAACAAATACGTTATACGGAAATCGGGAACATTGTTCGGGAAATAAATCCAGAAGTAGTCTACAATGTATGCCGATGGGAGTTCCCGGGAAAATGGGTAGTCCCCGTAGCGGATTCATGGAGGATTTCTGGGGATATTTCGGAAAAGTTCGAATCCATTCTTCACATCATTGACCTCAATGCGGACCTTTGGAGATACAGCGGTCCCGGTCATGTAAACGATATGGATATGCTCCAGGTCGGGAGGGGAATGAGCTACGAGGAAGACAAATCGCATTTTACCATGTGGTGTATCATGGTATCCCCACTTTTGGCGGGCAATGACCTTAGAAATATGGACAAACAAACCTTGGATATCCTGACGAACAAGGAAGTGATAGCCCTAAACCAGGACCCATTGGTATACCAAGCCAGGCGTTTAAAGGATGATGGCGATCTGGAGGTATGGGCCAAACCCATGGTGTCTACCATGAGCGGGGATGTGGCCGTGGTGCTGCTCAACCGGTCAAATAAAAAAAGTAGGATGGAATTCTCCTTGGATAGTTTGGGCCTAATTGCAGAAAAAGGCTATACCATGCGAGATCTCTGGGCAAAAAAAGATTATTCATCATCCAAAGGCACAGCCCAAAGCTTTGATGTTCCTGCCCACGGCGTCATCACTTTGCGCATAAAGGGAACGGCCAAACCCTTTAATGTTTTTCAATCGAAATAGGAAAGTGCAAGGTCAAACTACGCTGTAGAGACGCAATGCTTGCTTCTCCAAGACAATTAATCTGCCAACCCGAACCCCTAAAAAAACACGTATCCTATAAACCTAAAACCCATAAACATGTTTATTTTTGCGCCATGCGAAAAAACAACATAAGACAGGTTTTCGAGAATGTGGTGGTAACCGATGCGGCCGCCAAGGGAAAGACCGTAGGCAAGGCTCCTGATGGAAGGGTGATTTTTATGAACAACACCGTTCCCGGGGATGTCGTCGATGTGCAGACCACGAAAAAACGAAAGTCCTATTTTGAAGGTAGTGCCATTCATTTCCACACCTTATCGGATAAACGCACGGAACCCGTTTGCGAACATTTCGGAACGTGCGGGGGCTGCAAATGGCAAAATATGGGCTACGAACACCAATTGCAGTACAAGCAAAAGGAAGTGCTCAATAATTTGGTGCGTATCGGGCATTTGGAGTTGCCAGAAGTTACCCCCATTCTTGGGTCCAGGAAAGAATACTTTTATCGCAACAAAATGGAATTCTCTTTTTCGGACAGTCGCTGGCTCACCTTGGAAGAGATTCGTTCCGACAAGGAGATAGAGAATAAAAATGCACTGGGATTCCACATACCTGGTATGTGGGACAAGATTTTGGATATTAAAAAATGTCATCTGCAAGCGGACCCTTCCAATGCGATACGACTGGAAACAAAGAAATTTGCGATCAAAAACGACCTTTCCTTCTTTAATCCCAGACATCAACAAGGACAGTTGCGCACCTTGATGATCAGAACCTCGTCTACCGGGGAGGTAATGGTCCTTATCCAGTTTTTTGAAGACGACCAAACCAAACGGACCCTGTTGTTAGATCATTTGGCCGCCACCTTTCCCGAAATCACTTCGTTGCTTTACGTCATCAACCAAAAACAGAACGATACCCTATACGACCAAGATATCAATTGCCACTCCGGCCGCGACCATATTTTTGAGGAAATGGAAGGTCTCCGGTTCAAGATAACCGCAAAATCCTTTTACCAAACCAATTCGGATCAAGCTTACGAACTGTATAAAATAGCTAGGGATTTCGCAGGGCTCACCGGAGAGGAACTCGTTTATGACCTCTACACCGGGACAGGGACCATTGCCCAATTTATCGCCAAAAAGGCGCGAAAGGTAGTCGGAATAGAATCGGTCCCAGAGGCTATTAAAGATGCCAAGTCCAACGCAATCCTAAACCAGTTGGACAATGTGGACTTTTTTGTTGGGGATATGAAAAACGTGTTGAACCAGGAATTCATTAACACCCACGGAACCCCGGATGTCATAGTGACCGACCCTCCAAGGGACGGGATGCATGCAGCGGTAGTTGAACAGCTTTTAAAAATCTCACCAAAAAGGATCGTTTATGTCAGCTGCAACAGTGCTACCCAGGCCCGCGACCTGGCCTTAATGAAGGATACGTACAAAATTACCAAAGTGCAGTCCGTAGATATGTTCCCACAAACCTATCATGTAGAAAATGTTGTACTTTTGGAAAAACGATAAATCGGATAGCCCCAAAACCTTGAACACTCGCCATCGATCTTTAGTATTAAAAGCTATTGTGCCAGCCCTCATATTGCTGGCCTTTATCTCCTTTGGTTCCTGTGAAAAAGACGACATCTGTGTAGATGGAAACACACCGTTGCTGGTCATCCGCTTTTACGGCGCCGTGGCCACCCAGGTCACAAAAAAGGTCCCTAGCCTTCGTATTGTTGGGTTGGGACAGAATACAACAGTAAATACCCTTGTTGACAGATCTTCCTTGGACTCCATAGCCTTACCCCTTAAAATTAACGAAAATCCTACCAGCTTTTTGTTCATTGAAAACTCGGCCGATGATGGGAACGGTTTTGAAATAGGGAATATCGATACGGTAACTTTCGATTATAAGACCAAAGAGGTGTTTATTTCCCGTGCCTGCGGTTATATCGCAAATTACGAAGAAATGAAAGGGAGTTTTGTCCCGGACACCTCAAACTGGATAAAAACCATTTCCATTGTAGATTCTACGGTCACTAACCAAGCAACTGCCCATGTTAAAATATATCATTAGCCTTTGCCTTTTGTTGGGTTATTTTTCCGGACAATGTCAAAATAAACCTATTGACCTGCAGCCCAAGGACACCGTGGTATATAGTGAACGCTACGGACTTCGGGTAGGGGTCGATCTTAGCAGGATTATCCTAACCATGGTCAAGGACGGATATTCCGGACTTGAGTTTGTAGGGGACTATAGGCTTACCCAAAAAATATATTTGGCTTCCGAACTGGGGAATGAAAAATATACGCAACAGGAAGATCTATACAATTTCACTACTTCCGGCAGTTACATAAAATTGGGGGTGGACTATAATACCTACGAAAACTGGTACGGGATGAACAATTACGTTTTTATAGGAGGGCGATATTCGGTAAGCACCTTTAGCCAGACGGTGAACGACCATAAAATATACGACAACAACCGCTATTGGTTCCCGGACGACTTTGCTCCCGGTATCCCTGGAAAAATGGAATACAAAGGATTGTCGGCCTCATGGCTGGAGTTTATTATTGGTGCCAAGGCAGAACTTTTCGCCAACTTTTTTCTTGGTATTAGTGCGCGATTGCAATTTTTGGTCACCAATAAAGAGCCGGATAATTTCTCCAACCTATGGATTCCAGGATTTAATAAGGTTACGGATGGCACCAAATTTGGGGTAGGTTACAATTATACCCTCACCTATTTTATACCGCTTTACAAAAAGGCGAAAAAACCAAAGAAGACCAAAAAGGAGGAAACGGCAGAATGATTTCGATTACGGGTTAGCGGACATTTTAGAAGCCTTTTTACTACCTTCATACATCACATATTTCACCAAGCGGGACTCCAAATGGCTATTAAATACCTTGATTTTTCTAGAAGGTCTTAGTCCAACATGCTTTAAAGCATCCAAATTGGAGGTTATAAACCAAGCTTCGGTTCCGGGATACTGTCGCTTTAGGGTATTTCCGATGTCCGCATAGAAACTTTCCATTTCAATATCCAATCGTTCCCCATAAGGCGGATTGAATACCATGTGCAAATGTTTTTCAGTATACTTTTCGGAATCAAAAAAATTCTTCTGCTCCACGGTAATATAATCGCTGAGATTGGCATTCTTAATGTTTTCCTGGGCCTTTCTAACCGCTGAGGGGGCTTTGTCGTAACCTACTATTTTAAAAGGGAATTCCCGGGTTTTGTTTAAGCTTACCTCTACAATTTTATCAAACAAGGCCTTGTCAAAATCGTCCCACTTTTCAAAGGCAAATTCTTTTCGGTTAATGTTGGCCGGGATATTGCAGGCGATCATCGCAGCTTCGGTCAACAAAGTACCGCTCCCGCACATGGGATCTAGGAAATCGCTTTGACCGTCCCATCCACTTAACAGTAGCAGGCCAGCCGCCAACACCTCGTTGATAGGGGCTATATTCGTCGCCGTACGATATCCCCTATGGTGCAGGGAACGCCCGGAGGTATCCAAAGCCACATTACATACATCTTTCTGGATATGGATATTGAGGCGAACATCGGGAAATTTAATATCCACGTTGGGCCGACGGCCATCCATATCCCTAAACTTGTCCACTATGGCGTCCTTGGTCTTTTGGGAAACATAGAGCGAATGGGAAAAGTTTTCCGAATTAACGGTCGTATCTATCGCAAAGGTAGTATCCGCGGAAAGATACTCGCTCCAATCCATCGCGTATATCTTTTTGTACAGCTCGTTCTCGTTCCTAACCTGAAAGGAATGAATTGGCTTTACGATTTTGATAGCGGTACGCAGGCACAGATTGGCCTTGTACATAAATCCGGTATCGCCCTCAAAGCTCACGTTCCTTATCCCTTCCTCAATGCCACTGGCTCCAAGAACCCGTAACTCCTTTGCCAAAATTTCTTCGAACCCAAAGAGGGTTTTGGCGACCATTTTAAAATTTTTCTCCATAACCTACCCAAACAATACCGCAAAAATACGTTAATTTTAGCCCTTAAACCCACCATGGTTGCCAGAATGAATGCTTTAATGCATTTCGGGTTGCCATTTAAATTAATGATTAAGGTTAAACCCTGAGTTTTGTTTTTCTATATCCAACAATAACATACCGAACAAACCACCAATGATCTATATACTTCCCATCCTTGCGGTTCTGTTGAGCTTTGTTTTTGTTTTTTACGCCAAGCCTAAAAACAAGGAAGGCTTTAAGCTCTTATTAGCCTTTAGCGGAGCATTCCTACTGGCCCTGACAATCTTTGAGCTATTCCCTGAAGCCTATGTAGGCACCGATACAAAGACCGTGGGCGTCTTCATCATGTCCGGTATTTTATTGCAGATTTTCCTTGAGTTTTTTTCCAAGGGGGCGGAGCATGGCCATGTACATTTTGACAGTGAAAAAGCCAATTTTCCATGGGCCTTGTTCATCAGTCTTTGTATACATTCATTCTTGGAAGGTTTGCCCATAGCCAACAATAACGTTATCATTTATGGCATTTTGGTGCACAAAATACCTATCGCCATCATTCTGAGCATATTTTTACTGCACTCCAAAATCAAATTGGGCAAAGCCGTTTTCTTTATTCTACTATTTTCGTTTATGACCCCAATTGGAACCTATTTTTCCAATAATTTTGTTATGGCCGAAAAATACCATGCAGCTGCCATGGCCTTGGTCATTGGGGTGTTCTTGCATATTTCTACCGTGATTTTATTCGAAAGCACCGAAGGGCACAAGTTTAACCTTCGCAAGCTTTTGGTCATCATTTTGGGAGTGGTCATAGCTTATTTCGTGTAAAAAAACATCGCAATGTTCAGTAAGGAGGAATCTAAAAAACTAAGGGAGGAATTCTGGATCGCTTTCGGCAAATCCTTTCCAAGAAAATGGATTCTGTACGACACCAAAATCAAGGACTTCACATTTAAGTTCTATTTTGATACCAAAAAAGCCATGGTCACTTTGGACGTGGAGCCCCAGGAATTGGAAAATCGCATTGAACTCTGGGAAAAATTGATTTCCTTAAAGTCCATTTTATTGGGCGACTATTTGCCGGATGCCGTATTCGAGGATTATTTTGTGCTGGACAACCAAAAGGAAATATCCCGGATCTACGTTGAAAAGGCAGACGTATCCATCCACAATAAAAATACATGGCAGGAAACCATGGTATTTCTAAAAGAGCATATGATCCAGTTTGAAGACTTTTTTGAAGAATACGAAGACATCCTGAAAGGATAAGATATGGCGGATTGGGTTAAGGTGATATCATCGATAAATTTTCGACGTGCAATCAAAGTCTAACCTTTGCTCATACCACATCCAAATAGATAAACAGCCAATGGCTAATGCAGCCGCCCAGAACAAAAAAATGCCAAATTAGATGATTGTACGGAATGCGCTGAACGGCGTAAAATACAATTCCCAGCGTATAGAAGAGTCCCCCCGCCATTAAGAAAGAGAGTCCCAACAAAGAGGTTTGCCCCATCAAATTTTGAAAATCGAGCACTATAAGCCAGCCCATGGCCAGATAAAGCAAAAGGGAAACCATTTCGTATTTACCGGTAAAAAAAAGTTTAAGAAACATCCCCACGGCGGCAATTCCCCAAACCGTATAAAAAATAGTCCAACCGTTACCGTGCACCAATGTGATCAAGGCAACAGGGGTATAGGTTCCCGCAATCAAGAGATAAATACAAACATGATCAAGGATCCGCAGTTTTTCCTTCAATTTTGGATTGGAGACATAATGGTACACTGTGGAAGCAGCAAAAAGAAGAATAATAGATAGGCTATAGATAATAATACTTATCCTGTCATACGGGCTTTTATTGGAGTTGTTGACGAGCAAAAGAACCAAACCAATTAACCCCAACACCACCCCGATGCCGTGGCTGAGCGCATTCAATTTCTCTTCCCTATCATGCATGGCACCTAGTTTTTATGGGCAAATTTACGAAGTTCGCCAAAAATAAAGATCAAGCTTCAGGTCAAGCTCAAAAATTAAAACTGTTTTCGACTTCTACCCTGCTCCCTTCGTCTTTTTCACTGGCAGTACCACTTTTGTCCTTGATCCTATTTGGAACCTCGTACTTTGTATTTCGTACTACGCGTTATTTTTACACTGCCTAGTGCAGGCTAGGATATATAGAGTCTAACATAGTCCGGGTATATTCCCCCCCGCCTTTGGGTTCCTGACTCCTAAGTTCCTCAATCTTGTTCGGCGAAATTCCCTTTGGCGAGGTGGAAAACGCATTGGAGACATAGGCCATAATGTTTGCAATATCTGCATTGGATAGGGATTTGTTGTTTCCTAGGGCAGGCATAACCCAGTTGTTGTCAATCTCCTTTCCATCCGCAATCATTGGTCCCTTAAGACCATGTAGAATGATGAGCCCTAATCTTTCCATGGGTTTGGACATGTATTTTGAATGTACAAGTGGTGGCGCCAAACCTTCTGTTCCGTTCCCGCTAGGGCCATGACATGCTGCGCAAATTTGGCGGAAAAGCTTGGCTCCCGCCGTCCTTCCGTCATCCTTTGCGATTTGAGGGGCATAGATATTATTTGGTTTTCCTTCCGATTTTCTTTTTAAAATATCATTCAGCCCAGTGATAAGCGGATCACCTTCAATAACCGAGTTTTGCAACAGGTCACTCAACAACGAATCTTCCGTATCTCCCATCCCACTTAGAAGGGCATCGACAAATATTTGACGATCGCCATACGTATTGTAAAACCTGTGAATAAAGGGAAAAAATAGGTCATGGGAAACCTTGGCCCATGTGCCAACCGTTGTGCTTAGATAAAGGTCTAAAGCTATGTCGTTCCTCTTTTCCAACTCCAAAAAGAGCTTCTGTACTTGGGATGCATTATCTTCGGATACAAATTTCTCCAATAAAACTACGGCATGGGCCGCCACATCGTTCCCACTTTTCCTCGCCACATCCATAAGCAGGTCCGGGCTTAGGGCATTTAATCCTTCCAATGCATAAAGTGCATGCAATTGGGCCAAGGTCGATGTAGGGTCCAAGGCCATCGTCTTTAGGTTTGGGATGGTCTTCGTTAGCTCGTTCTGAATGATAAGCTGCTGTGCCCTATCCCTGATCCATCCGTTTTTATCGTTCAATAACCTTACTAGTTTGTCGCCAGAAAGTCGGTCGAAATCTGGACCTTTTTCAACTTTGGCATTCCCGTGGGACACCTTGAGTATCCTTCCGAAATTTATGATCGTGTCCAATTGCATTTCCGTCGATTTTTTCTTGAGGTAGGGACTTAGAAAGGCATAATGCTGAATAACCCCCCGGTGCATATCCACAATATACATGCTGCCATCCGGTCCATTGTACAGGCTTACAGGCCGGAACCCCTCGTCCTTCGAAATGAGAAACTCCTTACCTAGCCAGGCCTGTTTTGCCGAAGTACTATCCCCGTAAAACGTAAGAATGTTTCTTTTTACCAAATTGGCCTCCGGAACGCAAACAAAAACATTTTGATCATAACCGGTAGGGAACGCTCCTCCCCTATAAACCATTGGACCACAAGCCGCTGTAACCTCCAATTGTATACTGTCCTGGTCCAATATTCCCTTTTCATAGCCACGGTTCACTGGTACGGGCTGCAACGGATAGACCCGTTCATCATTTGTTAAACGCTGATTGACCCCTGTTTTCGGAACATAGTAATGGTTTCGGACCAACCTATTGGGCAGCACATAATCGCCCAACAACTGCCTGGAATTGTTATTGAAGTAAAGACGCCCAAAATTATCATGGGATATGCCCCATTGCCCCCTAAAGGTGGTTGGCTCCTTTAGCCACTTCCCATCTTTCAATCGATATCTAAAATTGGAATTGGCATTGTATATCCAGTTGTCCAAGTTCATCCTAAGTCCGTTGGGTTGATGTTCGGGATTTCCGCTGATCGCATAGAGCGAATCTACCAATATCCGCTTTCCTGGACGGTCATCCCTGATCTCTACAAACCACAGATTGGGAGATTCCACATAGAGCAATCCCCCATAGACCAGGGCCAAGGCCCTGGGCATTGTTAAACTATCCAGAAAGGTTTTCGCATGATCAACCACGCCATCCTTATCCAAATCTTCCAAAATTTTTATGGAACCTGTCGCATCATTTTCCCCCGTTCCATCCACATTTTTCATAAAATCGGTCATTTCCACGACCCAAATTCTACCCTTGTTATCAAAATCCATGGCCACGGGAGCTTTCAACAGAGGTTCTGAAGCCACTACATCCATGGAAAATCCATCTTCTATTTGATAGCTTTCCAATGAGACTTTATGCTCTTTATAATCGGGGCTGCAGCTAATTAAAAGGATAAAAAAGGAAAGAGAGAAAAATAATTTTATCAAGGAATTGGGGCAACTCATTTAAATCATTGTTTTAAGGGACTAAATATAGCGGTAAATCCACACCCGACAAACCTAAAAATCACGAACCCCATGTTCCAAGCCCGAAAGTTCCGCCAAACCCAGGGCGCGACCGATAAGGGAATAACCTGGATAGAACTCATTTTCCTTCGCTATATCATTCAATAGTACATGGCCATGGTCTGGCCTTAAGGGAATCGCCACGTCATTTCTACCAACAGCGAGCCTTTTCCTTTGTTCATGGAACAAAGCCTTCATGACCTGCTTCATAGGCACCGAACCCTGCAGATGGGTAGATTCATAAAAACTGCCATCGTCCCTTACCACAATATTCCTTAGGTGCACAAAATGAATTCTGTCCCCGAAATCCTTTATCATTTTTGGCAAGTCGTTCTCCCGATTGGCCCCCAAGGATCCAGAGCAAAAGGTAAGGCCGTTGTTCGGGGAAGGGCAACACTCTAAAACATATTTCAAATCTTCGTAAGTGGAAGCGATCCTAGGTATCCCAAATACTGGAAACGGGGGATCGTCCGGGTGCAATGCCATTTGTATACCCAAGTTTTCGGCCACTGGAATAACTGCTTTTAGAAAATAGGCCAAGTTTTCCCTTAATTTTTCCTTGCCCAGCTTGCTCGCCACTTCCATGTTTCCTTTCAGAAATTCCAAGGGAACACTTTCCTTGGATCCCGGGAAACCAGCCAATATAGCGTTCTCCAATCGATTGAGTCCCCCTATGCCTAAAGTCGACATATGGGCCTTGGCTCGGTCCTTTGTCGGTCTGTCATAGTATTCCCCTGCCCCGGCTCGGTTGGCAATATAAAGATCGAATACCACAGCCTCCAATGGGTCGAAATTTAAGCCAATCGCACCATTGGGCAAGACATAATGCAGGTCCGTTCTTGTCCAATCCAACAAAGGCATAAAATTATAGCAGATGGTAAAGATTTGGTGTTTTGCCAAATTCTCAAGGGTCCCAATATAATTTTGAATATAAAGATCGCGTTCCGGACTTCCGTATTTTATGGCTGGGTGAATGTTGACACTCTCCACAACGGACCATTCCAGTCCCTCTTTTTCAATTACGGATTTAAGTTGGGCAATTTTATGGGAGGACCAGGCCTCGCCGGTGGGTACATCATGACAGGCCGTTACGATGCCATCTACCCCCAGCTGCTTTATATCTGCCAGGGACACTCCAAACGATGGACCGAACCAACGAAAAGTTTTCTTTAAATAATCCATAAGTCCATTACTTGGAAACAGTTATCAAACCAAAGTAAGAAAGAGGGGCCCAATAGCTTAATTTTCTTTTGTCGCCATTTTCTGGGCCATGGTGGTCGTATAGTATTTGGTTATCATGTTGGACACTTCCCATGTAGGTAATTGTCTTTCCTCCAAATACTTAAGATAATTTTGCGTCACTTGGCCAAAATGGGCCTCATGGCCTACCTTAAATTTTTCAGGGATATTGATTCTCCATGAGGTATCCGACAATTTTTCGGCCGTGGTACCTGGAAATTTTTGGGATATTTCGGTTTCCATGGCCTTTTGCAAACCGATTTCAAATCCCTTGCCACCCTTGGATTCTATGTACAATATGGGTTTGTAATTTTCATTCTTTCCCTGCTTGATGATTAAATCGCATTTGGTGCCGCGCATAATGCTGTAATGGGTATCCCCCGTACCTTCCGGGGCCTGAAAATTCCATATCACGGAAACCTTGGCATTTTTACCCCGAATTTTGTAGACCATTTCGCCATTGCTGTACACCTTCAATTTTCCGTTTTCCAAATCCTTGTTAAGATATTCGGGGAAAGTGGACAGTCCCGTTACTTTCCCAAATTCCTCCGGTGAAAGGACGGTCGGCCATTTCTTGGCCGAAATTATTTCAATATCTGTCGAGTCTATTATTTGCTCAGGAAAAGCCTCCCATTGTACAAGATCCACCAAATGTGTAGTGACATCCACGATCCCTTCCCCTTCCTCCTCTACATCAAAAAACCATGCGGGCCTTACCAAAGGGCTGCCGGAAACATATTTGAAAAAATGATGTACGCTTTCTTTGCTTATAGCCGGTTCAGTTGGCGTTCCCACCGTCAATTCCCCGAAAACTTGGGGCAGGGTGGAAAAGAGCTTTTGCATGGCCGAAGTAGACTCGAAGCGCTCCGTCATTATATCGTAAATCAATACCCTATTCTCCTTGGCTATCGCAAAGGCTTGCTTTAATTTATCAAATCCTTCCGCGTTTATCACCAAGGGTTTATCGGCATAAACATTGAGACCTGCCTTTACCGCAGCAAGGATGTAATCTATCTTTTTGGAATTTTTACCGGCAACGATCATAACGTTTCCTGGCTTTTCGGATATCATTTTCTGCAAATAATCATCTCCCAAATAGGTTTTAACCTTCCAACCTGTGGGCGAATCCGTCCGTGTATTGTATTGTTCAATTTTACTTAAAAAATCCGTTACCTCCGGGCCTTTGGGAGCAAACACATAAATTGTGGAATCCACCTGTGGGTACATGGTCTTATGCACCAATGCGGCATGAAAATGCCCCGGGTCCAAGGTCATCAACCTCACATTTTGATGGGCTTCTTGGGAAGCGGTTTTTTCGGCCTGTTTTTTCTCCCCGCAAGCAAGGCAGAGACAAAGTATAGGAAGGGTTATTTTGTATTTCATTTTTCATTTAATTTTTTATAGGTATTCCCATGGGGGCTAGCGGGCAACATAATTTGTTCCATAGGGCTTGCGTTGCGTTCTTTGCAACAGGGCGTTTGCCTCATCGTCATTGATAAATATTTCCTTATCCGGATCCCATTGGAATTTTCGTGGATATTGCATGGCGATATCGCTGATCAAACAAATTGTGCAGGCCTTATGGCCCTTTTGGATCGGTGAGATCGGTGCCTTTCGGGTCTTGATACAGTCCAACCAGTTGCCGTGTTGATCATCGATTTTGTACAAATGCGTTTCGTTTGGACCTATTTCCGACTCCAAAATTTTAGGATCGGAAGCATTTAACGCCAAACTACTTTTTTCCTTGTCCACCGGATCCGAGGCCGAAGCCTGGTAATCGCCTCGGGACACGAAGATCCAGCCATCGTCACCTTCATATTTAATTCCATTCGTGTACCCTTGACTGGTATACACGGTTATGCCGTTCGCGTATTCATGCTTAACGAAAAAATCCTCGTGAACGTTCCATAGCCCCGATTTGGGAAATTCGGCCAGTGCCTCGACAGAAATAGGACCTGTCAGTTCCGTATTCATGCCCCAAGCGGCGGAATCATAATGGTGCTGGCCCCATCCGGTAATCATACCCGCCCCGTAATTTCGAATCCTTAGCCAACCTGGCCTGCTATAGTCGTTTTGTGGATGTACCCCAATTTCGGTATAGGGCACTTCGGGGGTAGAGCCCAACCACATATCAAAATTTAAATTGGAAGGCACGGGCATGGGAGCGGCCTCAGGTCCCGAAGGATCTCCCGGCAAACCTATTTTTACGGTATGGAGCTTGCCTATACGACCATTGCGCACCAGTTCGGCAGCATACCGAAACTGGGCCATGGCCCTTTGTTGGGTCCCGACCTGGAGGATAACACCGGTCTGTTCTACCACCTGTTGCAACTGCTGCCCTTCCTTAACGGTCAGCGAAGTAGGCTTTTGCAAATAGATATCTTTCCCCGCAAGTGCGGCCTCCATCGCGGGCTGGGAATGCCAATGATCGGGCGTACTTATCACCACTGCGTCGATATCCTTATTGAGTAGCAGTTCCCGATAGTCTCCATAGGTCTTTACATCTACATAATTATCCTTTCCTGTTTTTGTCTTATAGTAGTCGTTTACTAAGGTTTTTGCATCGGCCAAACGTTTCGCATCCAAGTCGCATACGGCCATATAACGGGCATCATCAAACCGTATGGTATCATGAATGTCATGGTCCCTTGCGATTCGCCCACACCCAATCTGTCCTATATTGATCTTGTTGCTCGGGGCGTCCTTACCCAATACATGGGCGGGGACAATGGATGGGAATCCCACCATGGCTACCGTTCCTACTGCCGTTTTACCTATAAACTTCCTTCGCTGCATAATTATACTGATTTTATTTCTTGCTTATTTCTGCTATCGGCGGATTTGCAAAGGCCTGCCAATAGCCTTCGGCCTCCTCGGGACTCAATTCCCCATTAAAAACGACCATCCGATATTTTAGCTGATAATCGGTATTGGGTTCGATCTTCCATTCCTCATGCCGAATGGGACAGAACTCAAAGAACATATCCCCCCTACCCCCGTTGGCATCCAAAGGCCATATTCTCATAGGCTCCGGATAGGCTCGGTTTTCGGGATGGCTCATAAACAAAATGCCTTCCGTGTCCTTCCCATTTGTCGATTCACCACTCACCATACACCAACGTGCGTTTGTGCCATCAGCAGTGGCCCTGTCCTTCCCCTCCGAGGTGAGAACTTTGCAATTATCCTTGTTCCATCTTTCGGTAAACCGCATTCCAATCCCGCCGCCGTAGCGATAGGCCTCAAAGAGAATTCCGTTTTCAAGGGGAGTATTAAAGGTCGGTGTATAGTTGAACATATAACGATCGGGCCTACCCAGGTCCCATAGCTGGATTTCAAGGTTTTCGTTCAGTGCAACCAAGGGTTCATCTTGGGTATTAAAATCGATATGCTCTTGGGCAGCATTAAATTTCACAAAGTCCGGCCCGGTGGCCAATTCTGTAAATTCCTTAAAAAGTACGGTCCCCTGCCCTTCTCCCAAATTCCAAAAATCAACTCGTTTGCCATCGACCTGCGTATGTGTCCATGGTCCCCAAATTCCGTAATGGTGAAAATGGTCTGGCGGATTGATACGGGTCAATGTATCCCCATTGGGTGCAAGCAAGGGATGGATATACCCCGATTTTCTGAAGATGGGATCCACTCCCACGGGAGGAAAATGCATTTTATATCGGTAGGTAAGGACTGGTTTCCCATTGAGATTCATCACTAGGTTTCCATCCAATTTTTCCAGCGTCGCCCCCGGTTCTTTTGGAGGATTGCAGGCGCATAGTACCAAACAAAATACTAACGCCAAAACGGTCCCGCATTCCTTTACCATACTTTATTTATCATGAATCCCTAAAGCTATCCATTCGAAATCAAATGCGCAACTGGATATATAATAATTTGGTTTTTAAACCTTTCAAATCGCATAAAAATTGTTATATAAATGTTTAATCCTTTCAATCCATACCCATCCAGTACAAATTACTTATCTTAATGGTGCCCACTAAATAATATTATAATATTTTTAGGTGGTTGGTTACTAGCCATTAGAAATTGACCCTCTTTAACCTATATTATCAAATTGTGAATTATGACAAAAACCATTTTTACTGCATTTGTTCTTCTTTTTCTAAACCATATTTCCTCACAAAGTCTGGAACCATTTGAAATTACGGAAGCATGGCTAACCAAGATAGAGCAACTAGCCCCTAATGGACCTACCATTAAAAACGTAACCAAAAAAAAGATTCTGGTCTTCTCCAAGGCTACTGGCTATGACCATTGGACCATTCCACATAATATTGAAATGTTGAAAATCCTTGCCAGAAAATCGGGCGTTTTCGAAATTTATATCGGATACGATATTGAAAATTTTGATCTAAAAAATCTTGAAAAATACGATGCCGTCATTCTCAACAACTCCAATCCCAAAGGGCCAAAAAGAGATCTATTCTGGGATCTGCTCAAGGCAAATACCTCGATGACCGAACAAGAAATAGATACAAAAGCCCCAAAATACGAACAGAATCTTTTGGATTATGTAGCCAAAGGTGGGGGACTTATGATGCTCCATGGCGCGATCACGGTCCAGAACAACTCTCCTGAATTCAGTAAAATGACAGGGGGCAGTTTTGACTATCATCCCAAACAGCAGTCGATACATCTTAAGGAAGTAAACGCTAGCCATCCATTGGTAGCTGCATTCAAGGGCAACGGTTTAACCCAGGTGGATGAACCCTATTTTTTCAAGAATGCCTATTTTGATTATAATTTTAGGCCCCTGCTATATATGGAGGTCGATAAGCTGGAAGATGTCAAACAAGTGGTTGACAGTAATATTGTCTATGTTTCATGGATCAAAAGATATGGCAAGGGACGTGTATTTTATAGTTCTCCTTCCCACAATGCGCAATGTATGGACAATCCTGAATTTCTTCAGTTCTTGTTGGATGGAATGCAATATGTTGTAGGCGATCTTAAATGTGACGATACCCCAATAAAAAATACCGATATTCCCAAAAATTAACTCCCAAGTTCCCTAGGCGTGCCCGGGCAAAAAAGTAATGGTCAACAAAAATAAAACTATGAACCAAACACCGATTAGAACCACTGTTATAGGAAGTTATCCCTTTCCAGGCTGGCTGGAATTTGTATCCCAAAATTTGGATAAATTCGGACCTGCCGACATAGAGGAAGCCATTGAGGATGCTGTTATAGCCGCTATCCATGACCAGACCACAGCTGGTTTGGACGTTATTACGGACGGCGAACAGACCCGGTTAGATTTTAACCTATCCTTTTACGGATTTATCAAAGGCATACAAAACAATGCTTCCACTACCCGAAAATTTGGACCCGCAGCCCACGATCAACGAGGAAAGAACGATATTGTTGGTGAGCTTGCCGCACCTGAGGGCCTTGGCACCGTAAAGGAATTTGAACGCTTAAAAAGATTAGCCCCGGAAGGGCCAATTCTCAAGGCCAGTATCCCAGGACCTTATACCCTGTCTGGCAGGCTCCTGCCCAACAAAACCTATAAGGATCGGTATGATATCACCGAAGCCCTCTTGCCAATTATAAGTAACGAACTGGAGGCCCTGGTAGCCGCCGGTTGCAGGGAAATCACCATAGACGAACCTTCGATGAGCTGCTATGCCTATAAGTCGGACACCAAGCGTTTTGTAGATATTTTCAACAGGACCGTTAAATCCGTTCGCGGCAAATGCAACTTAAGCACCCATCTTTGTTTTGGAAATTTCAAGGGCAGACCTGTTGGCTACCGGAGTATTAAACCCATGCTACCAGATTTTCTGGAAATGGATTTGGATGAAATTCACATCGAGATGGCGAACAGGGAGTTTTCGGAAATAGAATTATTGGCGCCTTTCGCCGAGCACATGAACGTGGCCGTAGGTATTATCGACGTTAAAAACTATTACATAGAAACCATTGACGATGTTGTGGAGCGAATCAATAGATGTCTTAAATATGTTCCCGCAGAAAAACTGTCCGTTGCCCCCGATTGTGGCCTTAGCCAAACCGCACGATGGGCTTCCAGGCAAAAACTTGTCAATATGGTTACCGGGGCAAAAAAAGTAAGGGAGTCATTATGAATATCCTAATTCCAGCGTTCAAAAAGGACCAAGATCTTATCGAGGAAATGGATCGTTTTATTTCCGAAAAGGAAGGCTTCCGGTTGTGGTGGTTGGGACAAAGCGGCTATCTCCTACAATGGAAAGGCAAGCGGATATTAATTGACCCTTATCTTTCCGATTCCCTGACCAAAAAATATGCAGCCACGGAAAAACCCCATATTCGTATGAGTGAATTGGTCGTTGACCCAGAATTATTAAGGAATATTTCGGTTGTAACATCTAGCCATAATCATACAGATCATTTGGATGCGGAAACACTGATTCCAATTCTGGATAACAACCCCAATATTAAATTTATTATTCCAGAAGCAAATAGGGAATTCGTCAGCAACCGGGTACAGTACGATTCCAATTTTCCAATCGGCATGAATGATGGGTCAAGGGTCAGTGTGGATGATTTTACATTTATCGGAATTCCCGCCAAACACAACGATCTGGCCCGGGATAAAAACGGCAATTGCAAGTTTATGGGCTATGTTATCCAATTTGGATCCTATAGTATATATCACAGCGGAGACACACTTTGGTTTGATGGGATGGAAGTATTATTAAAACCCTTTCATGTCGACATTGCTCTGCTACCCATCAATGGCAACGACCCAAGTAGAAACGTGGCCGGTAACTTGGATTGCAAGGAAAGTGCGAACCTGGCCAAAGCTATTGATGCCCGCTACGTGATTCCCTGTCATTACGATATGTTCACTTTTAATACGGCCAACGTACAGGATTTCGTTAGGGAAGCCGAAAGAATTGGCCAAAATTACAAAGTGCTCCGGGGAGGGGAATGTTTTTTCTTTGCCTGAAAAAAGGTAAAGGGCGAAGGGCAAAAAAAAAGGCCCCGACCAAATAAATGATCGGGGCCCTCAAGGAA
>SWCD01024122.1_pt1 | contig 20491 bp, 17 predicted proteins | sample 4693011 | NCBI WGS metagenome assembly SWCD01 (sample SAMN10267278, study PRJNA491770) | bioreactor metagenome | isolation source: DHS bioreactor inoculated with marine | place: Japan: Omine Ridge, Nankai Trough | reverse complement strand
GTTCGTATTCGGGTGGGGAATTTGACGATGACCAATCACCCGATCCACATGCACGGATATGATTTCTCTGTCACCTGTACGGATGGTGGTTGGGTTCCAGAAGCTGCACGTTGGCCAGAAGTGACGATTGATCTACCGATAGGCGCAATGCGCGCATTTGAATTTGACGCCGTACATTTGGGCGATTGGGCCATCCATTGCCACAAGTCACACCACACGATGAACGCCATGGGCCACGATGTACCAACCTTCATTGGTACAGACCAGCGCCGCTTATCGCAAAAAATCCAAAAATTCCAACCAGAATTTATGGCGATGGGATCCGCTGGCATGGCAGACATGGGTGTCATGGAAATGGAACTACCTGACAATACTGTTCCAATGATGACAGGCTGGGGGCCACATGGCCCAATTGAAATGGGCGGAATGTTCTCTGTTGTCAAAGTACGCGAAGGTATTGGCGCAGATGATTACTCAGACCCTGGCTGGTACGAAAACCCTCCCGGTACACAAGCCTACGAATGGACGGGGAAACTGCCCGAACATGCAAGCATGAACAGCCCCAAAACTCAAATAACAAAGAAACCAATCTTAAAAGGATGATCGAGTTATTCGACACCTAACTCATCCAAAGAAAGAAAAACTATGAAAATGCAATTACTCTCAACAGCCCTAATCTTAGCACTAGCAAGCCCGGTTTATGCCAGTGGGTCTCATACAGGTGGGCACGGTCATGAAACTAAGAAAACCGAAGGCGGATCACATGGCCACTCTGAAGGCAATGGTGATGCAGGTCATCACGAAATGGCTGCAGGGATGCCCGGTATGGCTAATATGGTAACGCGCACAATTAACGTATCTATGATTGAAACAGATGACGGAGATATGATCTTTGAGCCAAAATCACTTGAAATAAAAGCAGGTGAAACGGTTCGCTTTGCAATTCAAAACAAGGGTGAGTTAGAACATGAATTTGTCCTTGATACTGTCGAAAAGAACGCAGATCATAAAAAGCTTATGGATAAATTTCCAGAAATGGAACACGATGATCCTAACTCGGTGCGTCTTGAAGAAGGGCAATCAGGTGAAATCATCTGGTCGTTTACAAACACGGGCACATTCGAGTTCGCCTGTTTGATCCCTGGGCATTACGAAGCTGGTATGCACAGTTCAATTGAGGTTGCAGATGCTGGTGGCACTGCGTCTGTGATATATACCAAAGGTGTTGTGAAGAAGGTTAGCGCAAAATCAGGCAAGGTAACTATTATCCACGAAGAACTAGCAAACTTAGATATGCCTGCAATGACGATGGTATTCCGTGTCTCTGAAGACGCTATGCTTGAAAAAATGAAAGCAGGTGACAACATCGAGTTTGTTGCTGAACGTCTAAAGGGTAAATTAGTTATTACCGATCTAAAATAAATCTCCCGGATTATGGCCTCCCGTTAATATATATTGGGGGGGCCAGCCCCGCATTCGCGGGAATTTGGTTTATGAGTCTAAAACTTGGATGCTATATATGAAAGCTAATAGACGATTATTACTAATAGGTGGTGCTTTAGCCATCATAGCTGTTTACAAGTATCAGCTACTTCCGGCTTTCTTTCAAAAACCTCTGCAATTCGAGCCCCTCGAAACCCCTGCCGGGTTCAGACGTGTGCCTGATGGGCAAAGTTCAATTGGTTTTGATCCATTTGTTAGTATTAACACAGGCTCCGACCCTGGGATTAAGTTTGCCATTACGCGTGTAAAAGAAAATATTTGTGACAGCTTGTTCGGCCCTGAACCTGTTGCCGGCAACATTGTTCAAATCGCGGTATTTTCGGATTTTTACTGTCCATACTGCCGTGTTCTTTCACAAAAGCTTGCGCGTCTCGAAGCAGAATCCGAAGGCATGATACAGATTTCCTGGCATGAGCAGCCAATATTCGGTGAATCGTCCAAATTGGTGGCTAAAGCGGCACAAGCGGCTAAAATGCAAGGTAAATACGCTCAATTTCACGAACGACTCATGAAAACGCCCTTTCAGGCTACACCAGAATATATAAAGGCACTCGCAGATAACGCCGGTGTCGATTATGACCAACTATTACGCGATATGGATATGGATGGGGATGAAGTTGCACGGGCACTTCTTGATAGTGCCGCACTGGCAGAAATCTTTGCTTTCATTGGCACACCTGCAATGGTCATAGGCCGAACAGTAGTTCAGGGTGAAATTAGTAACAAAATGTTAAAGAATATAATTGATCAGGAACGTTCGGATGGTTCTTTGATTGATTGTTGAACCGTATGATAACCTCGAGTAGATCATTAATTCGAGATAGTCATACTAACGCAGAAGTCTCAAATTATTTCCTCATCAACTACCAAATCCGTCAATTACGACGTCTGTATTTTCGATACAGAATATAACTTCTTATCAACGTTGCATTAATCAATATGTAATGCTCTAGGCTCCCGTTGGCACCGCTTTTCCTCGTAGCCGTCATTGGTTGACTTGCCATGCACTTGATGCGAATGTCCGCATTGTGGAAATCGACTTAAACATATGACTCCAAAGCGAATGACTGCATCCCGCCTTTACTTACACTAGTTAAGAAAGACCAAACCTATGAGGAATTTTCTTAATAATTGGGACGGTACTTGCAGGTGAGACACAAAAGTGAGACAATTCGTTAAACCTTCGCACTTGAAGTGTCGCTAAATTAAGTACTTACAAGAATGGTGGCCGTTCCAGGGTCGCCCACCACTTTTCCTAAATGTTGATGTACTTCTGACGATGATTGTATTTTATTGCTCATAGGGATAAACGCCTTAGTGTTTCATAGGGTTTCTATTGGAAGGGCAATATATGAAGATCAGCATTATAATTCCAACACGCGAACGCGCCGAGTATCTTCGTTATTCCATACAAACCGCCTTGGATATTGATGACGAAAACCTAGAGGTTGTTGTTTGCAATAATGCAAGCTGTGATGACACAGAAGCAGTTGTGCAGAGCTTTACTGATCCGCGAATACATTATGTAAATACAGGCGCACGTGTTTCTATGCGTGAAAATTTTAATCGCGCCATGAACGAAAGCAGTGGCGATTATGTAATCTTTTTTGGTGATGATGACGGTATAGTTCCGGGCCAGTTCAAGTATCTGCGCCAATTACTGGAAACACATCGCCCCGACGGTTTGTCTTGGAACCGCGCCAGTTACGGTTGGCCCGGAGACGGTTACGCCAAAAAAACCGGTGGAGTACGTTTCTACCAACACGGGACATTTGGCACACCCTATACATATAATCCGAAAGACAGAAATCTGGATGCGCTGATGGGGTGTCAATTAAGCCATTTGTTTCCGGTAACGCCGAATATTTATCACGGGTGTGTTTCACGGGCTTATCTGGACAGGGTCGCACCTTCCAAAGGTCTGTATTTTGATAGTGTTATCCCGGATGTAAACTTTGAGTACCGCGCGAATATACTTGGAGGTAATTTTTTACATGCTGATCATCCGTTCTCAATAAATGGCTATAGCCCTGCTAGCAATGGTGGTGCTCAAAAGGGATTTGCAGCCAATGATCCAAGGTCAAAACCAGCGCAACAATTTGAGCAAGAAAACCAAGCAGATCCGTATTTGGATATTTTTGAAAACGCACGGTTTGTCCCACTTGTTTATATGGCGACACTTGAAACAGTTCGTGAACGTATGGGATATACCTTACAGACACCAGATTTTTCGCGGTGGTATCGTTATGTGCTTAGCCAAGCGCGGCGTCAAAGCGGTGTTGAAGATAAGGTTATTGGAATATTGCGCGATTATGCGGGGAAAACTGATACAATGGTACAGCTCGAATCTGCACAAAACGCCAATTCCACTCCCAAACGCACAATAGGTGAGCGACTGGCGCGTATTAAAACTCAAATTGCAAGTTTTCGTGTTTCAGCAGAAAAAGATGGCGAAAATACTATTTTATCAGCCGCCCAAGTCTATGACGAAATTTTAGGCGATCAATATGGAGCGGTGCTGAAAGATGCAAATCTCAGGCGCACGGTATGGAGAGGCGTGAAAAAACGTTCAAAGGCATATACGCGCCAATTGTAAGTATGTCTTAACTTACCCGCTTCAAAAAACCGTCATGCGCCACTGTGATCAGCAGTTTATCTGCAACGGCCTTGTCGATTTCAAACTCGGGGTGCGTTTTCAGGTAATCCCAGACGGCTGTCTTGGGATTGTTTCCCGGTCCCCATGTACGGTCAGGGTATTCATCTGCCGGCATATCTTCGATCAAAGTATCAAACACCACACAATAACTGCCTACAGAGGTCAGGGGAGCATAGGCTTCAAGTTCGGCACGCACATGATCGTGGGTGTGATTACTGTCCAAACAGACCAAAACCCGGTTGTAATTGCCGGCGATGGCTTTGACTTGCGAAACAATGTCATCGTCAATACTGGAACCTTGGATCATTTCGATGCGAGAATACATTGGATGCGCTTCAATCGCCGCACGATTATGCTCGCGTATATCGATATCAATCCCCAGAACTTTGCGGTTGGACTTTGCCGGATCAAGTGTTGTACCGGCCTCAATCGCGTCATTCATATCTAGCATGGCCAGAATTGATGCCATAAATATCAAAGAGCCACCGTGAGCGATACCTGTTTCGATAATTAGATCGGGTTTTACCTGCCAGATCAGTTCCTGCATTGCGACGATATCTTGCGGATACTGGATAACAGGGCGGTCTTGCCATGAAAAATTATAACAATATTTAGGTTGTGTGGATGCCTGCAAAAAATTCGCAGCCGCTTTTACCATATCTGTCTCATCCGGATAGCTGGCAATACGATCTTTTACTTCATTTGCAAAATCAGTCATTTGGTACATCCCACGTTTGTTGTTGTCTGACCCTATTTCAATAAAACCAATTTAGGTCAAGTTTCTTGGTGCTAAGATAAAGGGTTTAATCATTCAAGATTGCTATTTTTGGAGCCCAACCCATATCGGCTGTCATGCTTTCAATTTCATCAGCATAGTTAGGGTTCATTATAATGACAGTTGCCACACCCATATTCTGTGCGGCTTTTGGGCTGACAATTTGTGTTCCGCTGATCGGCATGAAACAATCCTGTTTGGCCTCATTCAAATCGATTGCGCAAGTAATTCCGGCGTCATTTTTAAGCATTTCCGACAGTAACAAAGTGAATGTTACCCCCTTGGACGCGGCCCCCCATACTGCAACCGGTCCGTATTGCGAACGTTCATGAATAAACCTTTTCCATTCATCTAACATGGACGTGCTTTTTTCAATATACTCGGCGGCTAAATTTTGTTCGATATGAATTTCAGGCGAGCTTTGTTTCGATGAGAGCTTCGCTTCTGTCCACATGTATTGCCCATCATAAGCCGCATAGGTATTAGATTCTAACCCATATTCATTGAGGATGGTTTCCATGGATTCAGGCGTATAAATAGAGCAATGCTCATAGAAGAAATCCTGAAATGCGGTGTTTTTCAAAATCCAGTTAGCATCCGGTGTTTCAATAAACAGCTTGCGCGCCTCTGTTGTCATTGGTGCAGCAAGTGCGCTGACAAATGAATGTACATCAGGCACATGTTCTATTGTATGTCTTGAACAGATGATATTGGTTTCATCCGGTACAAGTTCCACTTGTTCCGGCCCGAAAAAGGTTTTGTGAACAAGTGACCCTTCGGGCAGGTTTTCTTCACCGGTAAAAGACGGATCAAACCCAATTGCGGTCTTACATCTGCCATTTGCGCGTTCTACCACTAGACGTAAGAAATCGGCTTCGCCACAACCGACCTCGACATAATGAATAGGTTTGTCTTTTGGCACTGAATTGATGATGCGGTCTGCCATTTTTTCCAGATGTGCTACATAATAGCCGGAATATGTCACATCGTTATTATAGCCTTCATCATAGGAAATTTTATCTTGTTGGAAATCGGCATTCCAAACGAAACTGCACTTGGAACAGCGCATCATTGTAAGTGTGCCGGTTGGAAAGTTAACAGCATCATTGTGACTGCGAAGAGCAACGTTTTGTAAAGTTGGAATGTTTTGCCGGGATGCCAATATTGAGTTTGAGATTGTGTTTGTACAAATTGGACAAGGCGTTTTTATGTCTGCTGTCATTATAAACCATTCAAATGGGGTTCTGTATTGGTTTAAATCTAACGCGTATAGGGTCAAACATCAAATTGGAAACCCGTGTTTTATCTTGAAAAATACTATCATTTACAATGTTGGTTTGTTATCCGCATATAAAGACAACAAAACATAGGTGTATTTTAATGGTGAAGGCGGTAATTCTTGCGGGTGGCTTGGGAACGCGTATCAGCGAAGAAAGTCATATGAAGCCAAAACCGATGATTGAAATCGGTGGTCGCCCGATCCTATGGCATATTATGAAGATTTATAGTGCACACGGGGTTAATGATTTTGTGATTTGCTGTGGATACCGCGGGTATCAGATAAAAGAGTATTTCGCCAACTACTTTTTGCATATGTCTGACGTCACTTTCGACATGGCAAACAATGAAATGAAAGTACACCATCAACGCGCTGAAGCGTGGAATGTGACGTTGGTCGATACCGGTGAACTGACACAGACCGGTGGCCGTATTAAACGGGTGCGGGAATATCTGGACGATACATTTTGCCTGACTTACGGGGACGGGGTAAGTAACATCGATATTGCAGATCTCATCAGTTTTCACCGCGCGCAAAACTGTGAGGCAACCATTTCAGCTGTGCAGCCTGCAGGCCGTTTTGGGTCATTGGAGATAACAGACAATAAAGTTTCAAGTTTTCTCGAAAAACCCAAAGGTGACGGCCAGTGGGTCAGCGGTGGTTTCATGGTTTGTGAACCCTCAATCGTTGATCGTATAGCAGGGGACAGTACGATTTTTGAACAAGAACCGCTGATCGGTATGGCCGATGAAGGACAGCTTGCTGTCCGTAAACACGACGGTTTCTGGGCCGCAATGGATACATTGCGTGACCGCAATAATCTGGAAGAGTTATGGGCAACAGGCAGCGCGCCCTGGAAAATCTGGTCTTGAACACGTTTTGGAAAAATAAACGGGTTTTGCTGACAGGGCACACAGGTTTTAAGGGCAGTTGGATGTCCTTGTGGTTACATCAGATGGGGGCAGAGGTTTATGGGTATGCTCTGAAGCCCGACACCAAGCCATCGCTGTTTGACCAATTGCAACTGGAACAGAAAATCCACCACCGCATTGGCGATATCTGCGAGGCGGAAACGCTCGCAGCATATGTAACCGAAATAAAGGCGGATTTTGTTTTTCACTTGGCCGCGCAATCGCTGGTTTTACGCAGCTATCGCGAAACTCTGAATACATGGAATACCAATGTGATGGGTACGGCGCATTTACTGGAAGCATTGCGCAAGGTCGCACATCCATGCACGGTTGTCGTTGTGACGACCGATAAGGTCTATCAAAACCACGAGAGCGATCATGCTTATACTGAAACTGACAGCTTGGGCGGTATTGACCCTTATAGTGCCAGCAAAGCGGGAACCGAACTTGTTGTCGGTAGTTACCGTTCACTTTTCGCGCAGGAAAATCTGCCCATAACACTCGCCTCGGCCCGTGCCGGTAATGTGATCGGTGGTGGTGACTGGTGCGAAAACCGGTTGTTGCCGGATATTGCACGCGCGCTGATGCAAGGTAAATCCATTGAAACCCGCAATCCGAGCGCAGTGCGCCCATGGCAGCATGTGCTGGAGCCATTGTCGGGTTATATGATGTTGGCCCAGATGATGACGACGGATAAAACCTTGGCCGCAGCATACAATTTTGGTCCTGAACCACGTGACAATCGCACGGTAGAGGATGTGATTGAGACAGCTTTGAAAACCTGGCCGGGTGTTTATCATGCAAATGTCGATGCTGCAGCACCGCATGAGGCGGGATTGCTGAAGCTTGCTATAGGCAAAGCGCAAACAAAACTTGGCTGGCAACCGAAGTGGAATTTTGAGACGGCTGTCGCCAATACAATGATATGGTATAAAGAGGCCGCTGCAGGTCGCGCAGCCTTAGATATCACCCGCGATCAAATTAAAGCCTATGAGGTCGCATGAAGTTTGAACCGTTGAACATAGAAGGGGCCTATAAAATTACGCCCCGAAAAATGGGTGACAATCGCGGGGCATTTGCCCGGGTTTATTGCGCTGAAGAATTTTCCGAACGGGGTTTGAACACGAACTGGGTGCAAATGAACACCTCGATCAATGCTGCAAAGGGCACAGTGCGTGGACTACATTTTCAACGCCCACCTTATGCTGAGATTAAACTGGTGCGCTGCGTGCGCGGGCGTGTATTGGATGTGTTTCTTGATCTGCGAAAAGGTGCGGCCAGTTTTGGTCAGGTTTGCAGTGTTTTGCTGGATAGCGATGCATTGGAAACCGTTTATATTCCAGCGGGCTGTGCACACGGATTTCAAACTCTGACGGATGATGTCGAAATGCATTATTGTCATTCCGAACCTTATAAACTGGAATATGAGGGGGCAGTGAACATATCAGACCCTGCTCTTGCCATTGATTGGCCTTTGTCGATAAGTTCGATCTCTGAGCGCGATCAAAACCATCCTTTATTTGCAACTATAGAACCGATTACCTTATGAAATGTCGCCACTGTAATACCGAACTGGAACTTGAATTTCTTGATCTTGGGAATGCGCCACCATCCAATGCGTATCTAAAATACGATGATTTGCGCAAGCCAGAGATAACATATCCACTGCGGATTTTGACATGCACCAATTGCTGGCTGGTTCAAACCGAAGATTATGCGAAAGCCGATGCATTATTCAGCGAAGATTACGCCTATTTTTCATCCACCTCCAAAGGCTGGCTGAAACATGCTGCCGCATATTGTGAAATGATCACCAAACGTTTGGGGCTTACAGCGGATAGTTTCGTGGTCGAACTGGCGTCGAATGATGGCTATCTGTTGAAGAATTTTGTCGCAAACGGCGTGCCTTGCTTGGGGATAGAGCCTACAAAAAGTACAGCCGAGGCGGCAAAGGCCATCGGTGTACCGGTGCGTCAGCAGTTTTTTGGCAAAGCTGTTGGCGAAGAAATGGCGAATGCCGGCGAAAAGGCCGATCTTGTTCTGGGCAACAACGTTTACGCCCATGTGCCTGATATCAATGATTTCACCCAAGGTGTTGCCGCATTGTTAAAGCCAAATGGCGTGGTCACTTTCGAGTTTCCACATCTGATGCAATTGATTGCGCAAAATCAGTTTGACACCGTCTACCACGAGCATTTCTCGTATCTTTCGCTTTGTGCGGTTACGTCTATTTTTGAAGCAGCAGGATTGCGGGTTTTTGATGTGGAAGAATTGCCGACCCATGGTGGCAGTCTGCGGGTTTATGGCTGCATAACAGGTGCTGACCATACAAAAACAAACGCAGTGGATAAGCTTCTATTGGCGGAAAAAAAGATAGGTTTGCAAACCGAAGAAACTTATAAAACGTTCCAAGCAAAGGCAGATGCGGTTAAAGACGAATTCGTGCGTTTTTTACTGGATGCAAAAGCAAACGGCAAATCTGTTGCGGGTTACGGGGCTGCGGCCAAAGGCAACACGCTGATGAATTATGCAGGTATTCGCCCTGACCTTATGCCATTTGTGTGTGATGCCGCGGATGCGAAAATCGGTCAATACTTACCTGCAAGCCACATACCGATACTAGCACCTGCAACACTAAAAGAACGGCGCCCGGATTATCTGGTAATCCTGCCCTGGAATATTGCCGAAGAGGTCATGAAGCAAAATGCCGATCTTGCGGCGAAAGGCACTAAATTCGTTACAGCCGTTCCAAGTTTAAAGGTGATCTAGTGGCGCGTGTTTTATTGACAGGGGCCACGGGTTTTGTCGGTAGGCAAATACTGAAATTGTTGCAGGCACAAGGCCATGATGTTGTCCTTGTACTGCGACCAAATTGGCAGGACCGTATTGCGATTAATCCCAACCGTACACGTGTAATCGAAACCCCGGACCTTTTTGCGATGACATCCGCGTGGTGGTCAGACGCACTGAAAGGGGTTGATACAGTTATTCATGCGGCATGGTATGCAGAGCCCGGGTTGTATCTGACTTCTTCCAAAAACATTGATTGCCTTTGTGGGACACTGCAACTTGCAAAAGCCGCCAGACAAAGCGGTGTAAAGCGTTTTGTCGGGTTAGGTACGTGTATTGAATACGAAATATCCCAAAATCCTTTGTCACTGGAAACCCCGCTAGAACCGACAACACCATACTCTGCTGCCAAAGTTGCGGCCTTTCATACCTTGCAACAATGGTTTTTACATGAGGGTGTATCATTTCTTTGGTGCCGGTTGTTTTATCTATTTGGCGAGGGTGAAAATCCAAAACGTTTAGTTCCCTATCTGCATGATATGCTGAAGCAAGGGGAAGTTGCCGATTTAACCAGCGGTAATCAGATACGTGATTTTATTGAGGTCAAACGTGCTGCGCAAATGATCGTTGATGGTAGTTTCAGCCAAACCGAAGGGGCTGCGAATATTTGTACAGGGCAGGGACGCACAGTCAGAGATCTTGCCGAGGAAGTTGCAGATGTTTATGGGCGCCGTGATTTGTTGAATTTCGGGGCAAGACCGGATAATTTGGTTGATCCGCCTAGTATTGTCGGTATTCCAACTGATTTTAGCAGTTAAATTCAAAATTAAAAACAATGCGTTCTTTATTTGTCATTGTTTACGATTCGCAGACAATAGATGGCAGTGTATTATGACCCACGATGCCATTATTGCCTAAATTACTCCTTAATTGAATAGTAGTTATTCTTCACTTTATTTTGTAAATATTGTATAATAACAATGCATTGTAATAAATACTTAAAGTTAAATATACAATGTGAATTATGGCGGGATTAGGCATAATGCCGACTGAATCCGCCATAGAGTCGCCAAATTCTCGACACTTGGTTGATAGATATTGTCTGGATTATGGCCCTTAAGCTTATGCTGCACTAAGAAACTCGGCCTTATTATTTGGAGGTAAAAATGATTAGGTATCTCAGTAGATTTCTTTCAGACTTTAAACGCGACGAACGGGGGGCTTTTTCAGTATTCCTTGTTGGAATGTTCACAACCTTGATCCTTGTCAGCGGTGCTGCCGTCGATCTGGTACGCTTTGAAGCTGTGCGAAGCAGTATACAATTCAACCTTGATCGCGCGGTTCTTGCCGCGGCCTCCATGCGTCAGGTCGAGGATCCCGGTACTGTAGTACAGGACTACATGAGCAAGGTTGATACCTTGACCTCATTCAATGTCTCACTGGGTAACGATACCAATGTTACATTGACGGGACGCCGGGTTACTGCCTCTGCCACAGCCACAATCAGCACATATTTTTTACGTATCATCGGTATTGAAACGATGAATGTTGTCGCAAATAGTCGTGCAACCGAGGAAATACCAAATCTTGAAATATCTCTGGTTTTGGATGTATCTGGCTCTATGGGGTGGAACGGTAATGATGGTTCGCCTAAAATTGGCAGCCTGAAAACTGCGGCAAATACATTCGTTGATACTGTAATAACACCGGACGATAACAGCCAGACAACGATCAGCATTATACCTTATGCATATAATGTGTCTGTGCCGCAAAGCATGTGGGACCTTTACAACACCGAAGGCCTGACCACGCAGACCCGTTGTATGATCTTTGATGATGCAGACTATAATTCAGCTGCTATTTCTACTGCTGACACACAGCGTCAGCTACCGTTTTATTCAGCTTCAAGCTATTTTGATCCGAGCTTTGATCCAAATGACCCGGACGATTCCGACCTGTGGTTTGGCCGTTGCAGCGTTCAAGCTAACGCCGAGATCATGCCCTATTCAACTTCGGTTGCCGATTTGCAGGCAAAGATCAATTCATTGCAGGCAAGTGGATCTACCGCATCGCACATCGGAACCAAATGGGGTGTTGCGCTGTTAGATCCGGCTGCAAACGTAATCGGTGCCAGTATGGGTGGCGATGTTGCAAACATTCCGGCAGCTTATCAGGAACCGGGTGTCTTGAAAGTTCTGGTTGTGATGACCGATGGGGATAATAGAGACCACTATGATCTTTATGACGGATACCGTTCCGGCCCGTCCAATATGTACACAGTCATTGAAAGTGAAGCGCAATGCTATGGTGATCCAGATAACTGGAGAGTGCCGTATTTCGTTTATAATGGTTCTTACAGCAGTGAGTGTGAATATGTTGAAGTGACGAACCATTACATCTATAAGCCTTCCAATGTCACATATTACAAGGTGAATAATGGCCAATCAGTAGGTGATCAGTATACCAATCTTCCGGGAAACAACGCCGCATTGGCAGGTGACGTCGGTTACCGCGTGCAGCTTTCATGGCCACAGGTTTGGGAAATAATGTCGACCAAAGGCTATGCGCGTACGACCAATACAAGTTCGTCCAGCTACGAGAACATGTATTCACCGGCTTCCGAAGCGGATACCGAAATGAACAATGCATGTACAATCGCAAAGAACCGTGGCGTTGTTGTCTATACTATCGCCTTTGCTGCGCCATCTGCGGCACAGACGCTTTTGCAGGGCTGCGCCAGCTCTCTGAATAACTATTACGATGTGGATAATACGGATATTGCATCAGCATTTTCAGCAATTGCGGTGTCTATTCAGAAACTTAAACTGACACAATAAGAGGCTTTATCCCGCCTGCATATAGTGTTCAAAAGCCAGAGCTTTCGCGTGATCGATAGCTCTGGTTTTGGTTTTGAGGTGCAAATATTATGCATATCCTTCGTATTACATTCTCGGGTGTTATCGGTTAGGGTCGCAAGACCTAAATCCTTATGACATTCAGGAGCTTAATATGGCTGAGGCTATTTGGCAGCTGGCGGGGTTGTTCTTGCTGTCTTTTTCTGCGGCAACGCTATTGCCGGGGGGATCAGAGGCTGCATTGGTTGGTATGGCTGCCTTATCAACGCATTCTATCTACCTACTGTTACTTGTTGCCAGTGTTGGCAACACGCTGGGATCGGTATTGAATTATGGGTTGGGGCGATTAGCGTTGCAGTATCAGGATAGCAAATGGTTTCCGATTTCGCGCCCAGAGTTGGAAAAAGCGCAAAGCTGGTTCGCGCGATGGGGGCAGGGTTCTTTATTGCTGGCTTGGGCGCCTGTTATCGGCGATCCTCTGACTTTTGCCGCAGGGGTGATGCGTATGCACTTCGGACACTTCATTCTCCTTGTCGCCCTATCGAAAACAGTGCGTTATATGGCTGTACTGGGTCTGTTTAAACTGCTGTGGTGATAGGGCTGGTCATGCGTGATTTCTGCGCTATAGTTTTCACCATGACCTTATACAGACGAAAATTCCTGACCCTTTTATCTGCCCTTGTTTTGGGCATTTCAAACACGTCCCTTCATGCCGAAAATACGGCCATTTATAGCGGGCTTGACCGCATCCATCCTGAGGTGGCGACACATGGTATGGTTGTTGCACAGGAAAAAGTGGCGGCCCGTGTTGGGATGGATATTTTACGCAAAGGCGGCAATGCGGTGGATGCAAGCGTAGCAGTGGCTTTCGCATTGGCAGTGACACTACCGCGTGCTGGTAATCTGGGCGGTGGGGGCTTTATGCTTGTGCATGATGCAAAAGCGGGCAGCACAAAAGCCATTGATTACCGCGAAATGGCCCCCTTGGCGGCATTTCGGGATATGTATCTGGATGAAGCGGGCGACGTGGTTGAAAACCACTCGCGGTTTCACGGGCTGGCCATCGGGGTGCCGGGGACGGTTGCCGGAATGCAAAAGGCGCTGGATACTTCCGGTACAATGACACTGGCTGAGGTCATCGCCCCTGCGATCAAGCTTGCGCGTGACGGTATCGTGGTGACGCAAAGCCTGTCGGATGGATTGAAGCAGGCAGAAAAACGACTGAAACGCTGGCCGCAGACGGCGGCGGTTTTCTATAAACAGAATGGCAGCTTTTATGAGCCGGGCGAGATATTCAAGCAGCCTGATTTGGCTGCGACGCTGGACCTGATAGCACAAAAGGGTGCGGACGGGTTTTACAAAGGTGAGATCGCGCAAAAGATCGCAGATGCGGTGCAGGCGGCTGACGGGATGATCACAACCGATGACATGGCTAACTACAAACCTGTGGTGCGTGACCCTATAAGCGGGACGTATCGCGGGTATGATATTCTGTCGATGCCGCCGCCAAGTTCAGGTGGTACGCATATCATAGAAATTCTCAACACGCTGGAAGGCTATCCGATTGCCGATATGGGCCAGAACACGGCAGGAACCATCCATGTGATGGCAGAAGCGATGAAACAGGCCTATGCGGATCGCGCAACCTATCTGGGGGACGCGGATTTTGTCGATGTGCCGGTAAAAGAGCTGACCAACAAACAATATGCCAGCGATATTCGCGGGCAGATCGATATGGGTAAAGCGCGGCCCGTAAGTGAGGTAAAAGCAAGCGTCCTGACACCCTATGAGAGCAATGAAACCACGCATTTTTCGGTTGTGGATCGGTTCGGTAATGCGGTGTCCAATACATATACGATCAACTTCTCTTATGGCTCGGGCATTGTGGCTACTGGGACGGGTGTTCTGATGAATAATGAGATGGATGATTTCTCAGCAAAAACAGGGGTTTCCAATGCTTACGGTTTGATCGGGGGTGACGCCAATGCAGTGGCTGCGGGAAAGCGACCTTTGTCATCGATGAGCCCGACAATCGTGATGAAAGACGGTAAGGTATTTCTGGTTACAGGCAGCCCGGGTGGCTCGCGGATTATTACGACGACACTACAGATCATTATGAACGTTATCGACCATAAAATGAACATTGCCGAGGCCACACAGGCCCCTCGGATTCACCATCAATGGCTGCCTGATGAGCTGCGTGTGGAAGAGGGGATCAGTGCAGATACAAAGGCCATTCTGCGCGCCAAAGGGCATGATGTAGTGACCAAACGCACCATGGGAGCTGTGCAGTCGATCATGGTCGACCCTGAAACGGGGGTGTTGCTGGGGGCGACTGATTTGCGGCGTACAAGCGGGTCGGTGGAAGGGTATTAGCAGCCATGCGCACGGTGATTTAACGTGTCCTGTTTGGGCTGAAAATCTGTGTCTGTATCACGTCGGTATTCTATCGGTATCGCGTCGTGAAGCGGGCGGGAGGTTAAATGTTAACGATGGGAAGATGATAGGGGAACGGTTGTCCCGCAACTTTGAACCCAAAGCGGACGAGTTGCACTCGTTTGTCTGATAGGATTAGGTTTGGATTTACATAAACCTTTTGCAACAGAAAGTTGCCCAGCTCATACAGCGACCATGGCGCTGGATGCAAAAACAGCGTTCACACGCCGCAAATGCGGTTGCTGGGACGGAAACTCTGCGACTTGTTCGGTTATTGCGAATAAGCGATAACCTTTCTGTTCCATAAGTCCCTTAGCGTCTTCAAATCGTGTATGGTACGAGTTTTCCGGGTTCATCCCCAATTCCAGCTCGATCAGGTTAATTTTATCGGAACTCAGCATTAATTCAGCTCCTGCCAATACCTGAAGCTCATGACCTTCTGTGTCGACCTTTAGATAGTCGATTCTTGAAATTTGTTGCTCATCGCAGAACGCATCGATTGTAATTAGCGAGACATTTTCAGTCTTGGTCGAAATACCTTCTGAATTGGATTCACCTACGAGCCGACGCATTACTGACATTTCGTTCAATTCCAACTTGCCCGAACTTTGTTCACTGCTAATAGCAAAATTAAAACACTGAACTCTTGCCCATTCTTTAAGGCGCTCGTGAAGATCGCTGAAAGTCGATCGTGATGGCTCAAAACAGAAAATATGTGAACTTGGGAACTTTATCAGCATTTTTTCAGCTGACTGCCCTACGTTCGCGCCAACATCAAACACAATCAACGGCTCGAAATCTGGAAACGCTCTCTGTATATCTGAAAAAAGATCAAGTCCACGAGGTACGCCACGAGGGCCAAACCTGTAGATATTTGCTTGCAAAACCTTTTCCAGAAATCGGCGGACGCTAGACTTTAAACCCATATACTACCCCAGAGCTCAAATGCTCCTGTATTCATCCATGCTAATTGAGGACACGTAGGGTTGTCCAGTTAAGATTTTTTCTTCATCCGCATAACTGCAATTTAATCAACTATTGCGCAGTGCAATCAGGATAATTTCAGTCAGATGATCGAACAATGCTCTCAATACCAACAACAGCTTTATACGCTATTCGGGAAATCATCATGGAAAACGTGGCAGACGAGTTTGGAAAATGGGCGTTCATAGGTTTTACTCCGTGTTTGAATTTGGTGACATATTGATACGTTTTATTAGCTTACATTGGACAACTCTGACAAACTGTGATTTCTATTGTGACGAGTAAGAATATCTTATCTATAAACTATTGGAAACCTTGTATGCGCCGTTTACCACCCTTAAAATCACTTCAAGCCTTTGAGGCAGCCGCCAGATGGTTGAGTTTTTCTAAGGCTGCAGATGAGCTCTTTGTCACTCCGGCCGCAATAAGTCAGCAAATCAAGCAACTGGAGAGTTATCTCGGCATCACTTTGTTTCACCGCATGACAAGGGCGGTTCAGCTAACCGATGAGGCCAAAACCGTACTCCCCTTGGTAACAGAAGGTTTTGATCGGCTCGCTGAAGCGGTCGAGCGCTTATCTCGCGAGGAGGAGACCGGTTTATTGACAGTGAGCAGTGTCCCAACCTTTGCGATCAAATGGTTGGTTCACCATCTGACTGATTTTTCTAACAAATACCCCGACATTGATGTGCGCCTGGACGCCTCATTGGAGACAAGGGTCTTTCAACGCGACGGCATTGATGTCAGCATACGCCTTGGGATGGGTGATTATCCGGGGCTTCATGTAGCCCGGATCTTTGACGAAGAAGTAGGTCCGGTTTGCAATCCGAAGCTTTTAAGCGGTGCAAATCCCTTGCTCTGCTTAGAGGACTTAAAGAACCATCGCTTAATCCATGTTGATTGGGGAACATTGACATCACAACCACTAGATTGGCGCATGTGGGCCAAGGCGGCTGGAATTGAAGGTATTGATGTAAGCCGTGGGCCAAGGTACACCATTGAAAATATGGCTATCGAAGCTGCAATAAACACCGATGGCGTTGCCTTGGTTAGTCTCTCTGCTGTCGCTGAGGATTTAAGATCAGGTCGGCTTGTAAGACCATTTGACCTCGCCGTGCAAAACGATATCGCCTACTGGCTTGTCTGTCCTCATGGGAATATGCGCAGTGCGAAAGTTAGAGTTTTCTGCGAATGGCTGTTGGCTGAGGCAGCGGCGGTCTCAGTGCAAAAGACAACTGCTCTGTAGTGACTAAGATTATATATTCATAGTTGCCATTGCTTAACATCACGAGCCGCCCGAATTTAATGTAAAATCTGTCAGTGAATCACACCGCCGCCCAAAACACAAAACCATGTATACAGCCGCACACATTATAGGCTTGCCCGAATCCCTTGCATCGCATAAGTTTCTTATCGGAAACATCGGGAGACACTGACATATGTCAGGGCCGAAGGAGCAACCGCCTCGGAAACTCTCAGGCACAACGGACCGTTGTTTTTAGAACTCTGGAGAGTGGCGTGTAATGCGTCCGCCGACGGGATAGCGATCTCAGGCGCAATGGACAGAGGGGGCACCAATGCGCTGTGGTTTGCAGTGTTAACGGGTGCTGGGAATATCTCAGCCAAGCAGAGTAGGACTTAAAATGGCTGATCTATTAAGAACTCCACTATATGATTTACACGTAAAGCTAGGTGCAAAAATGGTGCCGTTTGCGAGTTACGACATGCCTGTGCAATATCCCATGGGTGTAATGAAAGAGCATATTCATACACGCGAACAAGCGGGGCTGTTTGATGTCAGCCATATGGGGCAGGTGATTATCCGCGCCAAATCCGGTGAAACGGCTGATGCGGCTTTGGCACTGGAAACGCTTGTGCCTATGAGCATTGCAGGGGTTGCCGAAAACCGTCAGCGCTATGCGTTTTTTACCAATGATAAGGGCGGTATTCTGGACGATCTGATGGTGGCCAACCGTGGTGATCATCTGTTCCTTGTCGTCAATGCGGGTTGCAAGCTTGACGACATTGCCCATATGCGGGCCAATATATCAGATACATGCGAGATCACGTATATCGAAGACCGCGCATTGCTGGCCTTACAAGGCCCCGTATCTGAAATTGCATTATCGCGTCTGTGTTCCGATGCCGCCAGTATGCGTTTTATGGATGTTATTATCACAGAGATCATGGGATTTGAGTGTTGGGTGTCGCGATCCGGGTATACCGGCGAAGACGGTTATGAAATCTCGGTGCCAAACGACAATGCGGTGGCTTTGGCCGAGGCATTACTGGACATGGAAGAAGTGGCCCCGATCGGTTTGGGTGCGCGCGACAGTTTGCGGTTGGAAGGCGGGTTATGTCTTTATGGCCATGACATCGATACCACCACGACCCCTGTGGAAGCGGCTCTGACATGGGCTATTCAAAAGCCGCGCCGTATAGGTGGTGAACGTGAAGGCGGCTTTCCGGGTGCCGATGTTATCCTGACGCAAATGCAAAACGGTGTCAGCCGTAAACGGGTCGGCATTCAACCAATGGGGCGCGCGCCAATGCGTGACGGCACACCTTTGTTTGCCGATGAGACATCCACAGATCAAATCGGTGAGATCACTTCGGGTGGTTTTGGCCCAACGGTGCAAGCGCCTGTTGCGATGGGATATGTATCAATTGATCTGGCCAAAACTGGAACCGATATATTTGCGGAAGTACGCGGCAAGCGGCTACCGGCAACCGTGGCGGCGATGCCGTTCACACCCGCCAACTTTAAACGATAATCTAACAGGAGAGAAAACATGAAATTTACTGAAGAACACGAATGGCTACGTAAAGATGGCGATATTGTTGTTGTGGGCATTACCGCCCATGCGGCAGAAGCGCTTGGCGAAATTGTTTTTGTGGAACTGCCGGATGCAGACACGGAAGTGACCAAAGACGAAGAAGTGGTCGTGATCGAAAGCGTGAAAGCGGCTTCTGACATTCTGGCGCCATTAGACGGCGAAATTGTCGAAGTGAACGAAGCTTTGGTGGAAAATCCCGGTATGATCAATGAAGACCCGCAAGAGAGTGCCTGGATTTTCAAGATGAAGCTCAGTGATCCTTCCGAGATGGACGCATTGATGGATGAGAATGCCTATAAAGCCCATATCGGCTAAACCCACAGCAGGATTTCCCTATGCCATATAATTTGACAGACTACGCACCATACGATTTTGCCAACCGTCGCCATATCGGCCCCTCTACCGCTGAAATGGAAGAGATGCTGAAAGTTGTTGGCGCAACTTCTTTGGATGATCTGATCGATCAGACGGTTCCTAAAAGCATTCGCCAAAAAGAGCCTTTGGTTTGGGATGCTTTAACGGAACGCGCAATGCTATCTCGTATGCGTGATATTGCGGCGATGAATAATGTGCATATGTCTTTGCTGGGGCAAGGATATCATGGCACGGTTACACCGCCGGCTATTCAGCGTAACATTCTGGAAAATCCTGCTTGGTATACGGCTTATACGCCCTATCAACCTGAAATCAGTCAAGGCCGCCTAGAGGCCTTGTTGAACTTTCAGACAATGATCATTGACTTGACCGGTATGGAGATTGCCAACGCGTCATTGCTGGATGAGGCAACAGCCTGTGCTGAAGCGATGACAATGGGTCAGCGTATTTCAAAATCTAAAATGACGGCCTTCTTTGTGGATGAAAACTGTCATCCACAAAATATTGCGGTGATGCAAACGCGGGCAGCGCCATTGGGGATTGAGGTTATAGTCGGGTCGCCTGATGACATGGAAGCCGACAAAGTATTTGGTGCGGTTTTTCAATATCCGGGCACTAACGGCCATGTGCGCGATTTTACTGATCAAATAACGGCTTTGCACGAAAACAAAGCGGTTGGTGTGATTTCAGCTGATCCAATGGCTTTAACATTGTTGAAAGAACCGGGCGCAATGGGTGCTGATATTGCGGTTGGTTCCACCCAACGCTTTGGTGTTCCAATGGGGTATGGCGGGCCGCACGCGGCCTATATGGCGACGAAGGAAGCTTATAAACGCTCTATGCCCGGTCGTTTGATCGGCGTGTCCATTGATGCAAACGGTAACAAAGCATATCGTTTGTCATTGCAAACCCGTGAGCAACATATTCGCCGTGAAAAAGCGACATCGAATGTATGTACTGCGCAAGCTTTGCTGGCAGTTATGGCATCTATGTACGGTGTTTTTCACGGGCCTGAGGGTATTAAAGCGATTGCCCAACGTATCCATTGGCTGACAGCGCGTATGGCCAAAGGCATTGAAAGCATGGGTTT
>SWCD01023490.1_pt1 | contig 20504 bp, 17 predicted proteins | sample 4693011 | NCBI WGS metagenome assembly SWCD01 (sample SAMN10267278, study PRJNA491770) | bioreactor metagenome | isolation source: DHS bioreactor inoculated with marine | place: Japan: Omine Ridge, Nankai Trough | reverse complement strand
TGAACGCCTGGCTCGAAGACCGCTGCCTGGCCTACGCCCGGGCAAACAAACATCCGGAGATGCGGGACAGGACGATCCACTGCCCGGCAGGGCATTTCGCAGCAATGTCCCGAGAGGGAGGGAGGTGTTCGAGCAAGAGCGTCCGAGCCTCGTGCCCTATGTCGGCCCGTTCGATCTTTGCCCGGCAGGCGATTTGCAGGGCAAATCTGCCGAGAGGGGGATTCCACGCCGTGCCGGCAGCCGTATCCAAGACCTGCCTGATCCGCTTCGACAACAACCGCTACTCCGTCGATGCTCGCGCGGTCGGCCGGCCGGTCGAGATCCGGGCCTATGCCGATCGGTTGGAATGCTGGCAGGACGGCCGGATCGTCGGCCAACACGCACGAGCCTTCGGGCGCGGCAAGACCATCTACGATCCGCTGCACTACATCCCCGTCCTGGCCCGCAAGCCCGGTGCCTTGCGCCCCTCTCGGCAGATTGCTGCGCAATCGCCTGCCGGGCGATGAATGGCGCGCCGTTCAAGGAATGGGATCTGCCGATCGCGACCCGCCGGGTGCAGCGCAAGCTGGAGCGTCAGCCCGGCGGCGACCGGCCCCCTCTCGGGACATTGCTGCGCAATGCCCTGTCGGGCAGAGGATGGTCGAGATCCTGGCCGCCGTGCTGACCGACGGGATCGAGGCTGTGGAGGCCGCTTGCGCCGAGGCGCTGTCGCACAACGTCCATTCCGCCGGCCCTCGCCATTGTGCTCGAACCAATGGCGCATCAATGGCTCGATGCTGAACATCCTGGCCCGCCATCGCGAGCCGCCACCGCCCCTGACGATCACGACGCCGGACGCGCTGAGGCTGGCCTGTGAGCCCGCCGCCGCCTCTCGGCGAGTGCATGCATTCGCCTGCCGGCCAATGGATTGCGACCGTTATGACAGCCTGAGGAGACAGACAGATGGAACGTTCCGACGTGTTGGACGCGATGGGGAAGCTGAAGCTCTACGGGAGTGGAGGGCCAACCGCCATCGGTTCGAGGGCGGCCCGGAACGGCGTCCTACGACGAGATCATCACCACCGCCCTCAAGCGCCAGCACGGGCCGCAACAGATCATCCATTGCCCGGCAGGCGCATGGCAAAGCCATGCTGCCGGGAGGGGGAGATCTGCTGACCGCGGAGATCAGTGAGAAGCAGGCGCGCTCGATCAAATACCAGATGACCATCGCCAAGCTGCCGCTGGCCAAGGAACTCCCCTCTCGGCAGCATGCTGCGCATGCGCCTGCCGGGTGACAGAAGAGTTCGACTTCGACGCGGCCGAGGTCAACGAGACCCTGGTCCGCGACCTGGCCACCGGGGACTTCCTCGATCATCAGCGCAACCTCGTGCTGATCCACTGCCCGGCAGGGCATTGCGAAGCAATGTCCCGAGAGGGGGCGGCACCGGAACCGGCAAGACCCATCTCGCCGTCAGCATCGCCCGCGCCTGCATCCGGGCCGGGCGCCGGGGGCGGTTCTTCAATGTCGTCCATTGCCCGGCAGGCGATTTGCAGAGCAAATCTGCCAGGAGGGGACCTGGTGAACAAGCTCGATGCCGAGGCCCGCGCCGAACGGCAGGGCCGGACCGCCGAGCTGATCTCCCGCCTCGACTTCCTGATCCTCGACGAACTCGGCTATCTCCCGTTCGCTCAGACCGGCGGCCAGCTCCTGTTCCATCTCATCAGCAAGCTCTGCGCGCACCTCGATCATCGTCACCGCCAACCTCGCCTTCGGCGAATGGCCGACCGTCTTGGGCGCCGCCAAGATGACCACCGCGCTCCCCGATCGCCTTACCCCCCATTGCAAGATCGTTGAGACCGGCAACGAGAGTTGGAGGTCCAAGAACAGAGCATGATGCCAGGCGGCACCCCCGCGGGCCCGGCCCCGCTGCGTTCAACGAAGACCACGCGGCACCGGGCCAGCTCCGCTCCAAGGGGGTCAATTCTGGATGCCGAACCAGGGTCACGATTGGATACGATGACGTAATTGCTGCCTGTGCTTCCCATGGCCGGCGACATCGCCACGATGGGTGGAATCACCGCAAACGAGGAGTCGTCACATGAAACACTACGTTGGGCTCGACGTGTCGCAGAAGGAAACGTCCGTCTGTGTGGTCGATGACGCGGGGAAGGCCGTTTACGAGGGGCGCAAGATCCGAGCCAGGTGCGTTGGCCGCGCTGCTGGCCAAGAAGGCACCGCATGCCGAGAGGGTCGGCTTCGAGACGGGCGCCATGTCCAGTTGGCTTTGGCATGAGCTGAAACGAGTGGGCCTCCCGGTTGTCTGTATCGACGCGCGGCACGCCCATGCTGCCTTGTCCGTCCGGTTGAACAAGAGCGATGAAAACGATGCACGCGGTCTCGCTGAGCTTGTCCGGATTGGCTGGTATCGCGAGGTCGCCGTCAAGAGCGAGGCGAGCCAGCAGGTCCGTTCGCGTCTCGTCACCCGGGCGCGACTGGTGTCGATGCGTCGTGACCTGGAGAACCAGGTTCGCTCGATGCTGAAAGAGTGCGGTTTGACCTTCCCGCGATCCATCGGCGGGCAGCTGCGGCGACGTGTGGAAGACCTGACCGGCGAGGCCCATCCGCTCTGGCCCGTGCTGGCCCCACTGCTTCCCATTCACGCGCATGTTTGCCGCGAACTGGAGGGGCTCGACAGCCAGATCCGCCAACTCGCCCGTGCAGACGAGACCACACGCCGGCTGATGACGGTTCCCGGCATTGGCGTGATTACGGCGCTCAGCTACCGACACACGATCGATGACCCTTCGCGGTTCCGAACCGCAGCGACAGTCGGCGCCTATCTCGGGCTGACCCCGCGCCGGCGCCAGTCCGGCGAGACCGACACCAACGGCAGAGTGTCGCGATGGGGGGACCGGCTGTTGAGAACCTACCTGTTCGAGGCCGCCAGCGTCCTGCTCCATCGGACGAAACGGTGGTGTGCATTGAAGGCTTGGGGCCTGCGGCTGGCCAAGCGTGTCGGATGGAAAACGGCGCAGGTCGCTGTCGCCCGGAAGCTGGCCGTAATACTGCACTGCATCTGGGTCGACGGAACTGTCTTCGAATGGGGACAAGACGTGACCACATAGCTACTCCGAGCTCACCCGACCCCGAGATTGCAGGGCTAACGTCAGGCCTGCGATGTCCCGCCGGGACGGTGGTTGCGGTGACCTCGTTCAATCGGCTGCGGCTCCAGGGACCGCGCTGGATACGTTGAGGCGCCCAACCCGAACATCAACATGAGGCCATGACCTCGAAAAGGACCATGACCCCGGCACGGACAAAGCAAAAGCTTGACTATATCCCGCAATTAAAGGGCCGTTTGACACCGAAAACTCCAGCGCCAGACGATCCATTTCTCAGGGGGCAGAGCACGGGATTTCTCGCGGTGCCGAGGGCCGTCTGATCCAGGCTTGCTCATCGGGGCAACCGAAGTGTGCAAATGTGTATTCGCCTGGCTCAATGTCCGGACGTGAATGCGGGTAGCCCCAGCTCGGCGACCGCCAGGATCGCGCCCTTTCGATGCGCCGAGCCGAGCAGATGGACGGCGCCGAGTTGGTATCCGGCAGACGCCGCGAAGTCGGCGACGGCGGCAGGGGGATCTGTGGCGAGGTCGAGGCTGAAGCCGAGGGCTTCGTCGGTGGCTTCGAGGGTCCTGGCGAGGGCGCCCTTGCGGGCCATGTCGCGCATCCGCGCGCCGTAGAGGTCGAGGATCACGACGCTGCCGGGCGCGGCATTTGTCCGGATCGCCTCCAGGGTCGCGCGCACCTCGGTCTCGCTGAGATAAAGGGTGACGCCTTCCCAGAGGAAGATGGTCTTTTCAGTCGGGTCATAGCGCGTGGCGATGAGCGCCTCGATCCAGTCGGGCGCTTCGAAATCGACCGCGACATAGGTGACGCGGCCGGTGTCGAGCCCCGCCCGCGCAGCGGCCGCGCACTTGGCACTCTGGGTCGCGGCCAGGTCGAGCTCGAACATTGCGATACCGCGGTCAGCCAACGGGCCATAGGCGCGGGTATCGAGCCCGGCGCCCAGCACCACAAGCTGTCCGGCGCTTTCGGCGTGCGCCTCGATCAGCCTGTCGAACCGCACCGAGCGGGCCGGAATGAAATTCACCATATCGACGTCCGGGTCTTCGGGCAGGCGCGGATAGAGGAACGGCGCGCCGGCGATCCACGCCGCGACCCGGAGCGGGGCGAGCGCGAGCGCAAGGCCGGTGAGGGAGGTGTTGGGAAGCTCGGCCGCCAGCCGGGCCGAGGCGGGATCATCCCGTAGGCCGAACACATGCGCCGTCCAGCGCCCGTTGATGATTTCGACCGCGGTCTGCGACAGCCCGAGCACCTTGCTGCGCCAGATCTGCCAATAGGCGACCCAGAGTGCTGCGAGCACCGAGACCGGCAGCCAGACGATCTGGAGCGGGACGTAGACGAGCCAGGCGATCAGACGTCTCACGGGGGGTGTCTCCTTTCGGGGGGGGCGGATTGCATCGGCTTGACAGGACCGGGGCTGGCCCTTACATACCGACCGTCGGTTTGTAAGAAGATGGGACATCGAGCGATGAGCGTCAAGAGCCAGACCACCCGCCGCCGGATGGCGCCCGAAGCGCGGCGCGAGCAGATCCTCGACGTGGCCCAGGCCCTGTTCATGGCCCGCGGCTGGGACGAGGTGACCATTGCCGAGCTGATTTCCGCCGCCGGGATCTCGAAAGGCGGGTTCTACCACCACTTCACCGCCAAGGAAGACGTGCTGACCGCGCTTGTCGCGCGGATGACGGCGCAGGCGATCGCGGCGGCCGAGAATTTGCGGGCGCAAACGGTTGGCGATGCGCTGGAGCGGCTCAACGCCTTTCTCGCCGGGTCGCTGCGGTGGAAGGCGGAGAACATCGCCGAGATGCGGTATCTCACCGACGCGCTGACCCGACCCGGCAATGACATGCTGTTTCAACGCCTGTTCAACGCGACGTCGGCGGCCGTCTTGCCCGCGCTGGGGGAGATGATCCGGGAAGGGGTCGCCGAGGGCCTGTTCAACGTGGCCGATGCGCCGATGACCGCGGAGATCATCCTCGCGCTATCGCAGGGTCGGCGCGACCTGCTCAACGCGGTCATCGACCTCGCGCGCCGCGACCTCGACGCCGCCACCGCGCGCCTGGAAGATCGGATGCAGGTCGAGGGCAAGATGTGCGATTGGCTTCTTGGCCTGCCCGCGGGCAGCGTGAAGCTCTCCAGCCCGACCGATTACCGGCGCATGCTGGCTGGGCTGGCCGGGGCGGATGACGCGGGCCCTGCTGCGGACGCCCCGTCGCCGACAGATCGGAAAACACCATGAAAACCGCGGGGTACACGTCGCAGGCCGCCGGCATTTCGGCGCGGGGAGGGTCTTAGACGTGACAGCGACCGCTTTCACAACCCGCGGCCTGACCAAGGTCTATGGCGAGGGCCACTCGGCCGTCCACGCGCTTCGCGGGGTCGATCTCGAGATCCCCCAAGGCGAAGTCGTGGTGCTGCTCGGCCCCTCGGGTTCGGGCAAATCGACGCTGCTCAACATCATCGGCGGGCTCGACCGGGGCAGCGCCGGGGCGGTGCAGTTTCGCGACCAGACCCTGAGCGACATGACCGACCGCGAGCTTACCCTCTACCGGCGCAACCATGTCGGCTTCGTGTTCCAGTTCTACAACCTGATGCCGAGCCTGACGGCCCATGAGAATGTCGAGCTTGTCACCGAGATCGCGCGCGACCCGATGGATCCGGAACAGGCGCTGGCCATGGTCGGCCTCAAGGCGCGCACCGATCACTTCCCGGCCCAGTTGTCCGGCGGCGAGCAACAGCGCGTCGCCATCGCCCGGGCGATCGCCAAGCAGCCCGACATCCTGTTCTGCGACGAGCCGACCGGTGCGCTCGACAGCACCACCGGGCGGGCGGTGCTGGAAGTCCTGGCCGACGTCAACCAGCGCCTCGGCTCCACCGTGATGATGGTCACCCACAACGCCAACACCGCCGCGATGGCCGACCGGGTGATCCACTTCGCCGATGGCAACGTCCGCGAGATCGTCGTCAACAAGACCAAGCTCAGCCCCGCGGAGATCGACTGGTGAGGCCGCTGAGCCGCAAACTGCTGCGCGATCTGTGGCGCATCAAAGGCCAGGCCGGCGCCATCGGCATGGTGATCGCCGTCGGCGTGATGATGCAGGTGATGATGTCGGGGTTGACGACCTCGCTGACCGAGACCCGCGCGGCCTATTACGACCGCTACCGGCTGGCGGACGTGTTCGCCCCCGTCGCGCGCGCGCCGGAGCGGCTGGCCGAGCGGCTCGCCGCCATCGAAGGCGTGTCGGCGGTGCAGACGCGGGTGCAGGGGATTGCGCTGATCGACGTGCCCGGGCAGGCGCTGCCGGCGCAGGCGCAAACCGTGTCGCTGCCCGACCGGGGGCGGCCGGCGCTCAACGACGTCTATCTCACCGACGGGCGGATGCCCGCGGCCGGGCGGTCCGACGAGATCCTCCTGTTGCAGAGCTTCGCCGCCGCCCACGCGTTGCGCCCGGGCGATACCCTGCGCGCGACGATGAGCGGTGCGCGGCGCAGTTTCGACATCGTCGGACTGGCCCAGAGCCCCGAATTCCTCTACAGCACCGCGCCGGGCGAGTTGATGCCCGACGACGCGCGTTTCGGCGTGATCTGGATGGGCCGGTCGGGGCTGGCCGCGGCCTATGACATGGCCGGCGCGTTCAACGAGGCGCTGCTTGGCCTCGCGCGTGGCGCAAACGAGCAAGCGGTGCTCGACGCGGTCGACCGGCTGCTCGAGCCCTACGGCGGCTCGGGGGCCTATCCGCTCGCCGACCAGAGCTCGAACCGCATGGTGTCGGAGGAGCTGTCCGGTCTGGAGGCCGCGGCGGTCGGGGTGCCGCCGATCTTTCTCGCCGTCGCCGCCTTCCTGCTCTACATCGTCATCAGCCGTCTGGTGCAGGCCGAGCGTGAGGAAATCGGCCTGATGAAGGCCTTCGGCTACACCAATCTCGAGGTCGGCACGCATTACTTCAAGCTGATCCTCGCCATCGCCATCGGCGGCGCCCTTCTGGGCTGCCTCGGCGGGATCGCCGGCGGGCGGGCGCTGATCGGCGTCTACACCGCCTATTTCAAGTTCCCCTTCCTCGTGTTCCAGCTCGACCCGGCCTCCTTCGTGTCCGGCGTCTCGGTCAGCATCTTCGCGGCCTCCGCCGGAGGGCTGCTGGTGATGCGCCGGATCTTCGCGCTGACGCCCGCGACCGCGATGCGCGCGCCGGCGCCGCCCAACTTCAGTCGCACCGGGCGGATCGGGCGCAGCCTCAATCGGCTGCTCGACCAGCCCAGCCGCATGGTATTGCGGCGCCTGACCCGCCAGCCCGGGCGGATGCTTGGCTCGGTGATCGGCATCGCCGCGGGCATGGCCCTGTCGGTGGCGATGCTGACGATATACGCCGGGTTCGACCGCACCATCGAACTGACCTTCTCGCTGGTCGACCGCAGCGACGTGACCGTCAGCTTCACCAGCCCGGTCAGCGACAAGACCCTGTTCGAGATCGGCCGCATGCCCGGCGTCGCGCGGGTCGAGGCGGTGCGAAACGTCGGCGTGGTGATGAGCAACGGCCGCCACAGCCACCGCGGCGTCATCATCGGCCTGCCGCAACAGCCCGTTCTCAACCGCGCGCTGGCCGCCGACATGACACCCATCGCCATGCCCCAAAGCGGCATCGTGCTGTCGGATGTTCTTGCCGGGATGCTCGAGGTCGGCCCCGGCGACATGCTGACGGTGGATGTGCGCGAAGGCCGCCAGCCGCTACTCGAGATTCCGGTCGCCGGCACCGCGCACTCGCTCCTGGGTGCACCCGCCTACATGGATCTCGACGCGCTGAACCGCGCGCTGCGCGAGCCCGGTCGGGTCTCGGGCGCCTATCTGATGATCGACCAGGCGCACGCCGACGAGATCTATGCCGCGCTCCAGGACATGCCCACGGTGGCCGGTGTCAGCCTCAAGTCGCAGGCCCGCGACGCTTTCGTGAAGATGATGAACCAGGGCGCGGGCGCGATCCGCTACGTGATGGGCGCCATCGCTTTCATCATCACCTTCGGCATCGTCTACAACGCCGCGCGCATCGCGCTCGCCGAACGGTCGCGCGAGCTTGCCAGCCTGCGGGTGATGGGGTTCACCAAGGGCGAGGCCGCTTTCGTCCTGCTCGGCGAACTGGCGGTGGTGACGCTGCTCGCGCTGCCGATGGGCGCGCTGATGGGCTATTACATGTCCTTCGGCATCGCCACGGGCTTTTCGACCGACCTCTACCAAATCCCGGCCAACTTCGACCCGGTCAGCTACGGCCTGGCCATGATGGTCGTGCTGGGGGCCGCCCTGGTCTCGGGCTGGCTGGTGAAACGCGACCTCGACCGGGCCGACCTGGTCGACACGCTCAAGACACGGGAGTGACAGATGGCGAAAGCGAAGAAGAGATCGCGGCTGGTTCTGACCCTGCTGGCCCTGGGGCTGATCGGCGCCGCGCTGGTGGCGGCGTTCCAGCCCAAGCCGGTGATGGTGGATCTGGGCGCGGTGACACGCGGGCCGATGATGGTCACCATCGACGAGGAAGGCCGCACCCGGGTCGCCGAGGCCTATGTGGTCTCGACACCGGTCGCCGGCCGGCTCCAGCGTGTCGAGGTCCAGCCCGGCGATCCGGTGGTCCGCGGCGAGACGGTGGTGGCGCACATGCGGCCGACCAACCCGGCGATGCTCGACGTGCGCACCCGCGAACAGGCCGAGACCGCGGTGCAGGCGGCCGAGGCCGCGCTGCGCGTGGCGCGCGCCGACCTCAACGCGGCGATGGCCAACCGCGACCTCGCCTCGAGCGAGCTGGCGCGCGCCCGCCAGCTGACCGAACGCCAGATCGCCAGCGAGGCCGCGCTGGACCGCGCCAAGCAAACCTACCGGGTGTCCGAGGCGACCGTGGAAACCGCCAAGGCCGCGATCTCGGTCCGTGAGGCGGACCTCGCCAATGCCCGTGCCCGGCTCATCGGTTTCGATGACCAGGGCCTTGCCGCCGCCATCGGCGATGCCGGGAGCGACGAGATCCCGCTCCAAGCGCCCGCGGACGGTCGCATCCTGCGGATCATCCAGCAGAGCGAAACCACGCTGCCCGCCGGTGCGCCGATCATGGAAATCGGCGACATCTCGGGTGCGCTCGAAGTGACGGTGGACCTGATCTCGTCGGACGCAGTCAAGGTCGTGCTCGGCAGCCCGGTGATCATCGAGGACTGGGGCGGCGAGACCCCGCTCGCAGGCGAGGTGCGCCGGATCGACCCGCTCGGCGTCACCAAGTATTCCGCCCTCGGGGTCGAGGAGCAGCGCGTGCCCGTCACCGTGGCTCTGACCGGCGACCCGAGCGCGCGCGCCGCCCTCGGACACGGCTACCGGGTCGAGGCGCAGATTGTCGTCTGGCAGAACCAGGACGCCCTGCGGGTGCCGTCGAGCGCGCTGTTTCGCAGCGACGAGGCCTGGGCGGTGTTCGTCGATGCCGGCGGCGTCGCCGTCCTGCGCCCGGTCGAGATCGGCCGCAACAACGGCACCGTCGCCGAAGTGCTCGGTGGCCTCGACGAGGGTGACGCCGTGGTGCTCTATCCCTCCACCGCCGTCACCGACGCGACGGCCATTGCCCGACGTGTGGTGAATTGAGCCACGGATGACCCGTGGGAGGCACGGCCGCGAAGCCAATCCATCCCGTAGGACATAGACCACATGAACCTGTCAGCCAGAAAGCTGACAGGTTTCTGTATTTCCGTCAGATATTTGAAGAAATCTCAGTTTTCAAACTGAAGCAAGACGGGAAGTTCAACCTTCCCGTAGATCGGTGCCGTTTGTGTTGGTCCGCTGCGCGGACAAACCGGCCGACCAAATCTCTGCGCTCGGAGGCGGCCCTCGTCCCAATCCGGTCGTAGGCGCGAACACCAGGATGCTGCGTCGCGGCCCAACAGAGCAGCCGTTCCTTGCGACCGCGTGAGCGTGCTGCGGACAGAAGGTCTCCAGATCGAACTGCCCGATCAAGTCGCCCGTGCAGATCTGTTGACCTTCCACGACGGGGAGCGGGACGACCTGGTCTCCCATTTGGAAAGACAGCGCCACGCTATGGCGGGCACCGGTCTGGCTGTAGAACCGCCGGGGCATTTCGCGGCTTTTTCCTGAGACGGTCATCAATTTGGCCGGTTGCCGCGGGCCGTCGGTCTCTGGCGTCGCCGACATGGTGAATGCGGCCGCCAGTAGAGAGGCGCCCCGGAGGCTTCAACGCGGGGGCCCCTCCCGGAAGGTGGCAATCAGCGGGCGGGGGAGCGTGGCCACAGGCTGAGCGCGAGCAGGACCATACCGAGCAGGGCAAAAGGCAGATTCATCGACCCGCCCGGCGCGGTTCCGAGCGTCTCGACCGGCTTGTAAAGTCCGATGGTCAGGCGGATGACATATTCCAGGGTGAAGAGCAGGAAAAGAAGCGGGATCAGCGACCGGTAACGGATCGCTGCGGTCATGTATATTAGCCCGATGATCAGCTGCGACAGCCCCCAGAGCGCGAAGATGCCCACCACTGTGGCGGCGGCCCCGGCCGGGTAGCTGTCCAACGGGATGGTCGCGATGTCCTGCGCGCCGCCATCGGCTGCCAGCAGGTGGTGCTGGCTGCGCCACAGTGTGAGCGCGGTGAGAGCGTAGAAGACGAAAAGCGCGATCTTCTGCCCCGGGAAGCTGTTGTCGATCTGCGCGGGCAGCAGGCGGTTGAGAATGCTGGTCATGTCTGCGTCCTTTCGTGAGGGGGCGGGTTACCGTTCTGCGGAAGGACAGCCGCGGGCCGCGCCGTCAAAGGCGCTTTTCTCGTCCCTGCAGTCCCAGATCAGGTCGAATTGCGGCACCGCCGTCAGCGACGCGCTGTCGCCCTCGGCGCCAAAGAGCCCGGTCATGTCATACCGGGTGACGCGGTAGCTGACGGCATCGCCGCCGACCAGCGGAGTTCGCAGGTTGTACCAGTCGGGGTTCCCGACGCGCATGGTCAACCCGTCCGCCAGCAACACGCCTTCGACGTATAGGCTTTCATAGCTCTCCAGGGGCGGCATCAACTCGGTATTGTCGTAGCCTGCGCCGCCGAGTACCCAGCTATGCTCGACCCACCAGGCGCCGGTGCCATCGGAGGCGGTCAGCCGCTTTCCGCTGCCGTTCAAGTAAACGGCATTCGGGTGCTGACATTGCGTCTGGCCTTCCCGGGTCTCATGGCATTCGCCTGCTTCGACCTGCGGCGGCGACACCACGCGCCCCATGACACGGGCCTGGGCGAATACGGTGATCTTCATGGTTTCGGCATCGACATGCATGTCATTGATTACCGTCATCGCGACCTGCTGGCTGTCGGGCTTGACCTTTGTCACCCAATAGCCGTCATGCAGATCCAGCGGGCTGGCGCTATCGGCAAGGGCAGAAGCCGGCACGGCCAGGGCGAGGGCTAAGGCGGCTGGGAAGATCTTCATTTTCGGCGGCTCCTTGATTTCGAAGTGATGCTGGTGTGATGTGTATGTGCGTGCGCGCCGCTCGGCTACTCGCCTTTCGGATCGTCAGGGCGCAGAAGACCGGAATGGACATCTATCGGAAATCATGAGGAAAAATCCGAAGCAGGACCGCGCCGCGAAAACCGTGGACTTCATTTGCGAAGCGGTTATTCAGCTCTTGGACACTCCAGCGGAGCCGGACTTCACCACCAACCACATTGCCGAGCGCGCCGGTGTTTCCGTGGGCACGCTCTATCGCTATTTCCCGGACAAGGGCGCCTTGCTCCGCTTCGTCGTGCGCCGTGAAGCGGAACGGGCCAGCGCCATCGCATTGCAGGTGATCGACAGCTCCGACGCCGAGAACACGCAAACTCTGCTGGGCGAAGTCGTTGATGCGTCGATGGGGCATTTCAACCAACGCCCCAAAGCCGCACATACGATCCGCCACCTGGCGCAAAACGACCCCGTGCTGATGGATGAAGTGCTGGCCGCACGCCTGTCGGTCCTCAGAAGGCTGAATGCCCGCCTGGTCGAGATCGACCCGTCGATGGGTCCGCCCCTGCCGGACGCCACGCTCAAGGCTACCAATGACGCCTTCCAGGCCGCCATTGCCGCGCTTGCGGCACAAGATGCGGAAAGAACCGTCGACAAGGCTACGCGGCTGCGCCTCATCGAAGCGCTTCTTACCGCATTCTCCGCGAATGGCGGCTCATGACGCGGCAAGAGCAACCTCTCGGTCGCGGTGCCGTCTTGTGATGCGCACTGCGAAAACATGAGAAACGATAATCACGGCTCGAAAAATCGCTTTGGTTTGAGATTTCGGATGCCAGGATTTCATTGGAATATCAAAGGGCTTCTCCCCGCACCCCCCAATCCGCTTTTCGCAGGGAAACCCGGGTAGGCCAGCCGGCCCTCAGGGGATAGCTTCCACTCGCGTGGGTGGTTGAGATGACATTCGTTGCCAACGCCAGATGATGCGGGTTGCGGCAAGGTCTTTGAGCCACGCTTCGCCGCCCGTGCAACGACCAATCCAGCGCCCATCTCGTGCCCTTTCGAACGGACGTCCCGAGATGAAGAAATACCTGGCGCTTGCGCTGCTGTTCGGCCTGGCCGGCTGTTTCGAGGAAGAAGAGGTGGCGGCAGAAACGCCGGTGCGCGGTCTCAAGACCTGCCTGGTCGCCGAAACCGAGCGCGCGACGGTGCGCCGCTTCCCCTCGGTGCTGGAACCGACGTCGCCGAACGTGCTGTCCTTCGAGATCAACGGAAAACTGTCGGAGGTTTCGCTTCAGGTCGGGCAGCGCGTCTCCGAGGGCGACATCCTGGTGGCGCTCGACCCGGAAGCCTTCGAGGCACAGGTCACCTGTGCCGAGGCCAGCCTGCGCTCGGCCGAGGCCAGTTACGAGAACGCCCGCGAGACGCTCGACCGCCAGGAACAGCTCTTCAACTCCGGAACCGTCACCCGCGCCGCGCTCGATGCGGCCCAGACCGAAACGCAGACCCGTCTCGCCCAGTTCGAACAGGCAGAGACCTCGCTGGAGACCGCCGAGGACAACCTGGCCAACGCCGTCTTGCGGGCTCCGTTCGACGGTATCGTCAACTCCGTCGAGATCGAGAGCTTCGCCACCGTCGGCGTCGGCGTGCCGGTCGTCTCTCTCTATTCGCCGAAGGCTTTCGAGGTCTCGTTCCGGGCGAATTTCGACACGGTCATGCTCGCAGCCGTCCGGGATGTCGAGGCAACGCTCGCGACGGTGCCCGACGTGGTGCTCAACCAGAACGACTGGGGCAACAAGACGATCAAGGTCGTGGTCGACATCGCCCAGGATCGCCCCCGCGAACTGGGCGTGACCTCCAGCGAGATCTCGGACGTGATGAACACCTATTTCAGCGGCACCGCATATTCGACCTTCCGCGACGGCTCGGACGCGATCCCGATCGCCGCACGCGCGGGCCCAAGTTTTCGCGACAGCCTCGAAGACCTTGGAAACCTGTCCATCCCGGGCGACGGGCGGCTCGTGTCGCTCAACCAGGTCGCCTCGTTCCGGCCAACGTTGGAGTTTTCGCAGTTCCGCCGCGAAAACCAGATGCGCCAGATCATCATCTCGGGCAAAAGCAGCACGCTGTCTGCGGCAGAGGTGGAGGTGATCCTCGCGCCGACCCTCGCCGGGCTCGATCTCGGCCCCGCCTACCAGGTCACGGTCGCCGGCGAGGGCGAGCAGAGCGGCAACGTGAACGCCAAGCTCGCCGCCGGGCTGCCCGCCGCACTCGTCATCATGCTTGTGGCGCTGGTCTTCCAGTTCAATTCCGCCCGGCGGGTGCTGCTCACCTTCATGACCATCCCGTTGATCCTGGTCGGCGCCCCGCTCGCGCTCTTCCTGACGGGTCGCCCGCCGTCGTTCTTTGTCATTCTCGGCCTGATCTCCCGCATGGGGATCATCATCAACAACGCCATCGTCCTGATCGACCAGATCGACATCGAACGAATGGGCGCACCGCGTGACGAAGCCATCGTCATCGCCGCAAAGAAACGGTTCTCGCCAGTGATGCTGACATCGGTCACGACCGTGCTGGGCCTCCTGCCGATGGCCCTGGTCGGCGGCGCCCTGTTCGAACCGAGGGCGACACTGATGATCGGTGGCTTGCTCCTCGCCTCGCCCCTGACATTGATCTTCGTGCCAGCCGTCTATCGTGTGTTTTTCCGGTGGCGCCATCGGTGCGTGGCCACCGACGTTGAGACCGAGGCCGCGGCGTGAGGGGCGTCCCGCTCAGCGTTCGCCGAAAGCCGTCAGCAGGGCCAGAATGAGCTTCGCCCGCGTGGATCGATCGACCGCGCCGTTCTGGTCGAGGCAACCGAGTGTCAAGATCGCCGACCGGTGGGCCTCGCTCGCGGCCTCGATCTGGGTGCCCGAGAGCGGCGCGAAACGTTCTGGTTCGAGTTCCACCACACGTTCATGCAAGGCCCGCACCACGGCATTTCGCGTCTGCACCACCTCGGCGACAAGCTCGGCGTCTTGTTGGGCCAGTTCACGAATTCTCTGTGCGGCCCTGCATCGCCCAAGGAAACCGGCGAAGTTCATGTCAACGACCTCCTGCAACAGGGCTTCGCCATTGCGGGCGTCAGAGTTGTCGATCACCTCCAGGATAGCACTCGACGCGCGCCTGGCCTCACGTTGCACGAGCAACCGAAGGATGGCGCCCTTGTCCGGGAATTACCGGTAAGGCGTGCCAATGGAGACGCCGGCGCGCTCGGCGATGTGGTTCGTGTTGAACCCGGTGTCACCTTCACGGTCCAGAAGCTGAACAGCCGCCTCCGTGATGATTTCGACGGTGACCTCGGACCGATCCTGCTTGGGTTTTTTGCCTGATCAAACCAGTGGCTCCGGCCGAAGGGGGTTTCGAGCGCGACGAGTGGATCCGAGCGGACCCGAGTGGAGGAATCCGCGCTTGCGGGTGAGTTGTTATCAAGCCGCCGGGGCGAATGCATCCAGAACCGCCCGACCATGTCCAACAAGGAGGAACACGTTCCACGGCCCTCGGTTCGTCCGTCGCTCCCCAATCAGAGGTTCACGCATGGCAGAACTTGGCCGACGCGGCAGCGAATATCCCGCTCTCCGCCCCTTGCGACGGTTGCCGCGCGGCGCACCAATGGGGAGGTTGGGCCTGAACCGGGCATTGGATTGCGCCATGTCGTACGCCAATGGCGACCTTTCGTCTGCGAGCAGAGACTCAACAACACGACACGCAGGCACCCTCATTCAAATCACACGCGGTGAGAAATCTTTGCGCTCGTATCCTAAACTCGGAAAGGCTCCCACCGCCGGACCTTCTTCCCGTCCGGGGATCCATGTCATCACTGCGACCGCGCTCGGAGCGGGCGGGCCGAACCATTTTCTGCCTGGCGCCCGGCCGGACGTCATCGCTTTGGTCAACGGCTTCGGATTGTCGGCCTCCGCGCGGCCATTGGGCGCGGTGTCGGGCCCGATCCACGCCGATCCGGCCACCGGAGACGCGGCAACGTCTCTTTCAGGCGGCTCATCGACGCAAACGGTCCGGGGCCTTCAGCGGCGATCGCCGGCGGTCGTCCCCGGGTCGGACCCGGGCTGCAACAGCCGCTTGTAGGCATCGACCGCCGCCCCGGCCAGAACGAGGACTTCGTGTTCCGCCAGGCCCTCCCAATGCTCGAAGACCCAGCGGTCGAACGCGGTGGAATAGCCCATCACCGTGGTGACCAGGAGGTCTTCCGGCAGATCGCGGCGCACCAGCCCCAGCGCCTGCCCGCGTCGGATCAGGCCAACCAGCCACTCCGTCGAGGCCGCAACCGGTTTTCGGGTCAGTTCCCGCTCTTCGGCGTCTTCCATCGCCCGGAAGACCATCCTGGCGATCAATTCCATTTCGGGCGAGCGGGTGGCCGACAGGGTCTGTCCGCGCACGATCTCTTGCAGCGCCGGCCAGAAGGTGTCGACGTCGAGGGCCTCGAAATCGAACGCCTCGAACTCCGCGTGGAGCGGCGCGAGGCTGTTGTCGATCGTGCGATGGAACAGATCGGCCTTGTTCTCGAAGTAGTTGTAGAACGACGACTTGCTCATGCCGGCGCCGGCGATGATCCGGTTGAGCGAGGCATGACGGAACCCCTGGGCCGAGAATTCTTCGACCGCGAGCCGGAACAACACGGCCCGTTTCTCGGCCGGGAGCCTGTTCGAAGGATGCTCGATCGCGGTTTCGGCTGTGTTTGATGTCATGATCCGAGCCCTGCGTTTCGTCAGGGCACCCCTTTGTCTGGACCGGTCGGTCCAATCTTCTGTTGACTTCTGGACCGGGTGGTCCAATAACGCTTGTAGGGCGCCGGAGCCATGTTGGCAATCCGGCGCGACAGACAGGAATGGGCAAGCGATGACACAGGTTCCAACCCGCCGCGCGTTTCCGGCCTCCGTGTCTGGCGGTCCGGTTGTGCTGGTCCGAACGAATGTGCGCGCCTACGGCGCGCCCCGGACCCCGGCAGGGACCGGGGTCGGCGTCTGTCCTGCCACCCGCGCGCCGCTTCTGTTGGCGCACGACCTCTGACCTTGCCGGGCACAGCGTCGCAACGGCGCGACCGTTGCGGCCCGAGACCTGCGGGATCCGCTCGCCGGGACCAACGCTCTTTCTGGCACCCGGATCGGTTGGACCCGGGCGTCGCTCCGGGACCGGCTCATGGGCCGATCCGGTCCATTCATCATCGGCCCGGCCCGTTCTGGACCGCTGCCATCCCTGACACCGAGACCTGACCCGAGGAGGGCGGCGCATGGCTGTTCCTGAACAGACGACCGAGACCACCGCGCAGACCAAGCCCGATTGGGCGATGAGCAGGCGCGAGGCCGACCGCGCCCGGCGCGCCCGCGAGGGGCTGGCGCAGAAGCGCCGCAAGTGGCCCTGGGTCTTGCTTGTCCTCGCCGCCGCCGCGGGTGCCGGCTACACCTACTATTCGTCCGAGATCGCCCCGGCGGCGCAGCCGGTCGTGACCGCTGCGCCGGATGCGCCGCCGGTGATGCAGGTCAACGCGGTGGAGATCGAGACGCTCCAGCCGCAGACCCTGCAACGCACCGTGCGGGTGATCGGCACGATTGAACCGATCCGCAAAGCACAGCTTTCCGCACAGGTGAACGGCCGGGTCGAGACCGTCGCGGTCGAGCCCGGAGATCCGGTCGCGGCAGGTGCGGTTCTGGCCCAGATCGACGTCGAGACGCTGACGCTCGAGCTTCAGCAGGCCCGCAGCAATGCCGATGCCACCCGGGCGCAACTCGCCCTGGCCGAGGTGCAGCTGGAAAGGGCGGAACAGCTCATCAACCGCGGCGTGACCACGACATCGAGCCTCGACGAGGCCCGCAGCACCGTGGCGCAATTGCGCGCCAGCGTCAGTGCGCTCGAGGATCAGGTCGCCGGCGCCGAACTGCGGCTGCGCAACGCGACGGTGCGCGCGCCCTACGCCGGGGCGATCTCGGCGCGCGCCGCCGAACCGGGGCAATACGTGTCGGTCGGCGCGCCGCTGGTCACCGTGGTCGACCTGACCACGGTGGTGATGCGGGCGAGTGCGGCCGTGGGCTCGGGCGTGCTTCTCGCCCGCGGTCAGACCGTCACGGTCCGTCTCGACGGCATCCCGGGGCGGGTGTTCGACGGTGTCGTCACCCGGATCAACCCGGTGGCCGAGGAAGGCACCCGGACGATCCCGGTGTTCGTGCGCATCGACAACGCCGACGGCGTCCTGCTCGGCGGCATGTTCGGCGTCGGCCAGATCGTGGTCGAGCAGGCGGCGGAGGCCCTGGCGGTGCCGGCGGCGGCCCTGCGCGAGGATGCCGAAGGCCATCACCTTCTGCAGATCGCCGACGGCCGCCTCCTGCGCCGGCCGGTCGAGACCGAGGCCGACTGGGCCGGCCGGCTGGTCCGCATCGTCTCGGGCGTCGAGGCCGGGCAGACGGTGGTGACCGCCCCGCTCCCGTCCCTCAAAGACGGCGACGCCGTCGAGATCGTGGAGGAGTGAGCGCATGTTCCTGACCCGCATCAGCGTCAACGCCCCGGTCTTCGCGACGATGATCATGGCCGCCCTCATGGTCATCGGCATCTATTCCTTCCAGCGCCTGCCGATCGAGCAACTGCCGGACGTCGACTTCCCGGTCGTCGCCGTGGTGGTGAGCTATCCCGGCGCCGCCCCCGAGGCGGTGGAAAGCGACATCATCGAGCCGATCGAGGAATCGGTGAACACGATCAGCGGCATCGACTACATCCAGAGCACCGCGCGCGCCGGCGAGGCGCTGGTGATCCTGTTCTTCGAGATGGATGTCGACAGCGCCACCGCGATGCAGGAGGTGCGCGACCGGCTGGGCACGATCCAGGCGGCGTTTCCCGACAATGCCAACGATCCGCTCCTGTTCAAGTTCGACCCGGCCGAGCTTCCGGTCGTGTCGCTCGCGGTCAGCTCGCAGACCATGTCGCTGCGCGACCTGACCGCGCTCACCGAAGACGTGATCGAACCGCGGATGTCGGCGATCCAGGGGGTCGGGCGCGCCTCGGTGGTCGGCGGCATCCCGCGCCAGCTCAACGTGCTGATCGACCCCGACCGGCTCAGCGCCTTCGGCGTCGGCGTCAGCGAGGTCACCGCAGCCCTCGGGCAGGACAACCAGGACCTGCCGGCGGGCTCGATCGAACAGGGGCTGGCGGTGCAGTCGATCCAGGTCGAAGGCCGGATCGAGAACGCGACCGACTTCCTCGACATCATCGTCGCGCGCCGCGGCGGCCAGCCGGTGCGCCTGCGCGACGTCGCCACCCTGGTCGACGGCGAGGCCGAGCCCGAGAGCATCGCGCTCCTGAACGGCGAGGCGGCGCTTGCGGTCGACGTGGTCAAGACCCAGGGCGCCAACACCGTCGAGGTGGCCGAAAACATCCGCCATGAGGTCGAGGTGCTGATGGACGGCGCGCTGCCCGACGACGTCTCGGTCGAGATCGTGCGCGACAACGCGGTGGCGGTCGAGGAAAGCTATCACGGCGTTCAGAACATGATGATCGAAGGCGCCGGCCTCGCCGTGCTGATCGTGTTCCTGTTCCTCAATTCCTGGCGCTCGACCGTCATCACCGGGCTGACCCTGCCGATCTCGGTGATCGGCACGATGACGGTGCTCTACTTTCTCGGCTTCACCCTCAACATCATGACGTTGCTGGCGCTGAGCCTCGCCATCGGCCTGTTGATCGACGACGCCATCGTGGTGCGCGAGAACATCATGCGCCACCTGCACATGGGCAAATCGCACCGGCAGGCAGCGCTCGAGGGCACCAACGAAATCGGCCTCGCCGTGCTCGCCACCACCCTGTCGATCGTGGCGGTGTTCCTGCCTGTCGCCTTCATGGAAGGCATCATCGGCAAGTTCTTCCTCCAGTTCGGGGTCACGGTCTCGGTCTCGGTGCTGATCTCGCTGTTCGTCGCCTTCACGCTCGATCCGATGATGTCGTCGGTCTGGTACGATCCGGCCGGCGAGCCGAACCCGAAACGCGGGCCCCTCGGGCGCGCCGTGGCGCAGTTCGGCCGCTTCTTCGACTGGCTGGGCCAGCTGTACCGCGGGCTGCTGCGCTGGAGCCTGCGCCACCGGATCACCACGCTGGCCATCGCGCTGGCCGCCTTCGTCGGCAGCTTCTTCCTCGTCCCCCTCGTCGGCGCCGAGTTCGCCCCGGCCGTCGACAACAGCGAGTTCCAGGTCGAGGTCGAGACCCCGGTGGGCTCGTCGCTCACCTATACCGCGACCAAGGTGCGCCAGGTCGACCGGGTGTTGCGGAGCTTCCCCGAGGTCACCGGCACCTATGCCACCATCGCCGGTGCCGGGGCGAGCGGCCAGAATGCCGCGACCGTCGCGGTCTCGATGGTGCCCTCCTCGCAGCGCGTGCGCAGCCCGCAGGACATGACCCTGCCGGTGCGCGTGGCGCTGGCCACCATCCCCGGCATCGACGTGACCATCGGCGCGGCCGGCGGTCTGGGCGGGGTCGCGGCCCCGGTGCAGATCAACCTCTACGGCGACAATCTCGACGTGCTGGGGCCGCTTGCCGACCGGCTGGTGCGCAGCCTGCAGACCATCGACGGGCTGGAGGACGTGTCGTCCAGCCTCGACGCGGCGCAGCCCGTGCTCGGCGTGCGGATCAACCGCGAAGCGGCCAGCGATCTCGGCGTCTCGCTGCAACAGATCGGCGCCACCCTGCGCCCGATGCTGGGCGGCGACGACGTGAGCGACTGGACCTCGCCCGACGGGCGCAGCTTCACCGTGACCGTCCGCCTGCCCGAGGAGATGCGCCACGACATCGACGTGCTGCGCGCGCTGCCGGTGGCCCAGAGCGGCGGCACCGGCATGGTGCGGCTCGACCAGGTCGCCGACATCGTGCAATCCTACGGCCCCTCCGAGATCCTGCGCCGCGATCTGTCGCGCCAGGTGCTGGTGAGCGCCAAT
>SWCD01004297.1_pt1 | contig 20518 bp, 21 predicted proteins | sample 4693011 | NCBI WGS metagenome assembly SWCD01 (sample SAMN10267278, study PRJNA491770) | bioreactor metagenome | isolation source: DHS bioreactor inoculated with marine | place: Japan: Omine Ridge, Nankai Trough | reverse complement strand
AGCCATTCGGTCGCCTGCTCGGTGGCGCGGAACTTCACCTCGATCTGGTCTTCGATGTAGAGCCGGGCATGGGTATTGGCGATCAGCGCCGATTTCTCCGGGTCGGTCGTCGTCACCGCGATGTTGAACAGGTAGCTCTCCGCCTCGCTGCTCACCCGCAGCCGCGCCAGCACCCGGTCGATCAGCCGGTCCATCTGCCGCCGGTCCAGGGCTGGATCGGCATCCGGATCGACGCCCGCCGCCGCCGGCGCCGCCGCACCCGGGTTGAACTCCGCATCGGTCTCCGGATCGGCCCCCGGCGCCGCCGCGCCCGCCGCGCCCGGGTTGAACTCAGGATCGGCGCCGAGATCGAGCGCGATCACCAGCTTCTCGACCAGGCCGCGCGAGCGCATCACCCCGAGCTCGGTGTTGATCGTGCCCAGCGTGCCCGGAAGACCGGTCACCACCCCGGCCAGGTCCAGCACGTTCTCGTCGCGCGTCTCCATCGCCACCACCGTGCGCGCGGTGTACATCGGCACCGCCGCCACATTGGCCTGGTACCAGCCCCAGCCGACCGACAGCACGCCCGCCAGCAGGATCCAGACCTTGCCCCGCCACAACGCCTTCGCCAGACCCAGAAGGTCGATCTCGTCCGCCCGGGTCCGGTCGATCACCCCACCCCCGAACTGCCCGCCGCTCAACGGCGCTTCCCGTGTCATCATCTCGCCCGCTCTTTGTTCTCTGCTCTTTTCCGCAACCCTAACAACTTATCCACAGTTCCGCACCCCAACATCTCCGCCACCGCGTGACCCGACGCAGGAGTGCGCGCAAACCGTGGAAAGAAGCCGGCATTATCGGTGCCGGGTGCTTGCGGTACTTTGCCTGGCTCCGTATCTGACGCCTGAAACCGGCAAAAATCGGCCCGACAAATGACAAAATCATGGGCCAGGGTCGCCCGCGAGGCGCCGGTGGGGCCAAGGGTGGTGCAAGGCATGGCAGATGATCGCGAGATAATGGAAGACGCGGGCGAGACGACTTACACGCGGCGCGAGGCGCTGGCGGCGATGGCCAGGTATTCCGCCGTGGTCGGCGGCGCTGCGACGACCATCGTCACCGCCGAGGGGCTCGTGAGTGCGGCCTCTGCCTATCCAGCCTGGCTGTCCAATTTCTGCCGGCGGAACCCGACCCATTGGCTCTGCACCTGGGAGGGCTGGGACCAGTGGGACAACCCCGGACAAGGCCGCGGAAACGGAAACGGCCGGATCCAGTTCTGAGCGGCCGCCCGGGCACCGCAGGGGCGGGCAGTGCGGATGGACCTGCGGCAGACGAAAGCCGGGGCCGCGATCGCGGGTCTTCTCGGCCTCTGGCTCGCGTGAGCCGGGGCTGGTAGGGTTCAGGAATGAACGCCGGACGGTGCTGCCGCCGGGCAGCGCGCGGTCTGGCAGGCGACAACCCGATGCACGGGGAAGATCATGACCGATGCCAACCCTTCGCACACCGCCCGCGACACCCAGCGCGAGGATGTCGGATTCCGCATCCTGCGCGCGCTCGACGCCAGATCCGGTCTCAGCCAGCGGCGCCTCGCGGGCGAAATCGGGATCAGCCTCGGGGCGACCAATGCACGCCTGAACGCTTTGATCCAGGCCGGGCTAGTGGAGATCGGCAAGTCCGAGGCCGCCGCCGCGCAGTTTCGTTTCGCCTATGTGCTCACCGGCGCCGGCCGGGCGGAAAAGACCCGCCTTGCCGGGCGCTACCTCGCCCGCAGGCGGCATGAGCTGGCGGCGCTCCGTCGCGAGATCGGCGCGCTCGAGGCCGAGATCGAAGCCGAGGCAGATCGCTCCGGGTGAGTGGCCTGTCCCGGGCGGCCGGGCGGAGGGTCGCAGCCGGCGGCACCGCAACCGGGTAGCGATTTGCCACAGAAGGCGGACGGGTATATTGCATCCCCGAGTCCCCTGTTCACAGAAAGCCATACCCAGACCATGTCGCCGCTCAAGGTACAGAAAGCCGTTTTCCCCGTTGCCGGTTTCGGCACCCGATTCCTTCCCGCCACCAAGGCGATGCCGAAGGAGCTTCTGCCGATCGTCGACAAGCCGATCATCCAGTATGCCGCCGAGGAAGCCGTGCGGGCCGGGATCAACACGCTGATCTTCGTGACCGGTCGGCACAAGCGGGCGATCGAAGACCATTTCGACGCCAATCTCGAGCTCGAGGCCGCGCTGAGGGAAAAGGGCAAGGACGATGCGGCGGAAATGGTCCACAACCTGCTGCCGCCCGGAGTCGAGTGCATCTTCGTGCGCCAGCCGGTGCAACGCGGGCTCGGGCATGCGGTGGCCTGTGCCGAGCGCGCCGTGGCGGGTGCGCCCTTCGCGGTGCTGCTGGCCGACGACTTCATTCTCGCCGAGGGCGCGGGCGTCACCGCGGGCCTGGTGAAGTCGTTCGAGGAAACCGGGCACACCCAGCTTTCGGTGATGGAGATCGAAGGCCCGGACATCTCGAAATACGGGGTCGTCAAACCCGGTGACACGCCCGGTCAGGTGGCGGGTCTGATCGAGAAACCGAGCTTCAACATGGCGCCGTCCAATCTCGCCTCGATCGGCCGCTACGTGCTGACCCCCGACATCTTCGATCTCTTGCGCGATCTGCCGCCGGGATCGGGCGGCGAAGTGCAGCTGGCCGACGCGATCAATATCCAGGCCGCCGCCGGCAAGGTCGACAGTGTCGTGCTCGACGGCGCACGCTACGATTGCGGCTCGGTCGACGGCTACCTCGACGCGATCACCGCGGTGGCGGCAAGACGGCGGCGCGACCGCGAAGCCGGCGGTTAGAGACCGGGTCGGTTTCGGCCGGCGCCTGCGTGACACATTGTGTTACATTGCAAGGAGTTGGACCCGGAGTTTGGCAGGGGTGACCGGTTTTGCGCCCACCGCCCCGGGCGCGTCGCGGCTTCACCCGGCCGGGACTTCGCGGTAGAAGGCGGCCGACTGACACCCTCGCCAAGGATTGCCGGCATGTCCGACTCACGCCCCTTCGACATCGTGCCCCGCGGGAGAAGCTGATGGCGGAACCGGTGGACTGGATCGCGGTCGACTGGGGCACGTCGCAGCTGCGCGCCTGGGCCTTCGATGCCGACGGGACCGCGCTTGGCGAGGCCCGGTCCGACAGCGGCATGGGCGGGCTCGCGCGTGACGCCTTCGAGCCGGCGCTGCTGGCGCTCGTCGAGCAATGGCTCGACCCGTCCCGGGTCACCCCGGTGATCGCCTGCGGCATGGTCGGGGCGCGGCAGGGTTGGGCCGAGGCGCCCTACCGGTCGGTGCCCTGCAGGCCGCCGGGAGCGGTCGACGCCATCCGTGCGCCGGCGCGCGACCCGCGCATCGCGGTGACGATCCTGCCCGGCATTTCCCAGGCACGCCCGGCGGACGTGATGCGCGGCGAGGAGACGCAGGCGGCGGGTTTCCTGGCTGCCCATCCCGATTTCGACGGCACGCTCTGCCTGCCCGGGACCCACACCAAGTGGGTGCAGGTCTCGGCCGGCGAGATCGTCAGCTTCCGCACGGTGATGACGGGCGATCTCTACGCCGCCCTCGCCACGAGCACGGTGCTGCGCCATTCGCTCGGTGACGGCGACGACCGGCCCGCCTTCCTCGACGCGGTGGCCGACGGCCTCGCCCGCCCCGAGGCGCTGACCGCGCGGCTCTTTTCGTTGCGTGCGGAGGGGCTTCTGGGCGATCTCGATCCTGCGACCGCCGCGTCGCGGGCCTCCGGCCTGCTCATCGGCGTCGAACTCGCGGGCGCGCGGGGCTACTGGCTCGGCACCCGGCTTGCGGTGATCGGCAGCGGGCGTCTTGCCGAGCTCTATGCCGCTGCGCTCGCCGCCCAGGGTGCGGCGCCGGAACGGGCCGGGGCGGACGCGATGGTGCTGGCCGGTCTGAAAGCCGCCCGCGCTGCGATGACCGGAAAGGACGCGACATGACACGCAGGATCATCGCGATTCTTCGCGGGGTGACTCCCGGCGAGGTGGTGGCCATCGGCGAGGTTCTGTTGGCCGCGGGGATCGACACGATCGAAGTGCCGCTGAACTCGCCCGAGCCTTTCGACAGCATTGCCGCCCTCGCGCGCGCATTGGCCGGCCGCGCCCGGATCGGCGCGGGCACGGTGCTCGACACGGGCCAGGTGGCCGAGGTGAAGGCCGCGGGCGGCACGCTGGTGGTCTCGCCCGACACCAACCCGGCGGTGATCGCCGCAACCCGCGCAGCCGGCATGGCCTCCTACCCCGGGGTGATGACGCCCACCGAAGCCTTCACCGCCTTGCGCGCCGGGGCGACGGGTCTCAAGCTGTTCCCCGGCGCGCTGATCGGTCCCGACGGGCTCAAGGCGATCCGCGCGGTGCTGCCGCCCGGCACCGAGTGCTGGGCCGTGGGCGGCGCGGGGCCCGAGAATTTCGCCGCGTGGCGGGCCGCCGGGGCCACCGGATTCGGGCTCGGCACGGCGCTCTATGCCCCCGGGCTGACGCCCGACGAGGTGCGCAGACGGGCCGAGACCGTGGTCGGGGCATACGACGCAGCGACGGGCTGAGAAAGACCGCTCAATGGGTTGACGCGCCCCGCGGATAGGACGAGGCTCGACCTGCGTGACAGGGCAAAATCGATGGGACGCGGGACTCGTCCCCGAAAAGGGGCGTCGCCGTCAAGTTGCGGTTACACCTCGCAAATACCGTCGATCCGGGAAACGCAAATAGGGAGAGAGAGATGAATTCTTTGAAGCTAACACTCGCCGCGACCGTATCGACCATGGGCATCGCAGCCCCGGCGGTCGCTCAGACCGAAATCGAGTTCTGGCATGCCTTTACCGGCCGCCTCGGCGAACTCGTCGACGAGCAGGTTGCCACCTTCAACGGCTCGCAAGGCGACTACATGGTCACCGCCAGCCACAAGGGCAACTACTCGGAGACGCTGAACGCGGGCATCGCTGCCTTCCGCGCCGGCGAACAGCCCGACATCCTGATGGTGTTCGAGGTCGGCACGGCGACGATGATGTCCGCCGCGGGCGCGATCAAGCCGGTCTACGAGGTGATGGCGGATGCCGGCGCCGAGTTCGACGCCGACGCCTATATCGGCTCGGTCAAGGGCTACTACACCACGGCAGAAGGCCAGATGCTGTCGCTGCCGTTCAACTCGTCGACCCCGGTGCTCTGGGTCAACCGCGATGCGCTGAACGCGGCCGGGATCGCGGCGGATGCCGATCTCACCACCTGGCAGGGCGTGGGCGCGGTGCTCGACGCGCTGAAGGCGGCCGGGAACGACTGCCCGCTGACCACCGCGTGGCAGAGCTGGATCCACCTCGAGAACCTGTCGGCCTACCACGACGTGCCGTTCGCGACGATGGGCAACGGCTTTGACGGGCTCGGGACCGAGCTGGCGTTCAACGGTCCGTTGCAGGTCCAGCACATCGACCAGATGGGCCAGTGGGCGGCCGACGGCAAGTTTGTCTACGCCGGGCGTCGCAACGAAGGCGGGGCCAATTTCCGCGCCGGCGAATGCGCTCTGTTCACCGAGAGCTCGGCGGGTTACGCCGGGATCAAGGCCGAGGCCGAGTTTGCCTTCGAAGTGCACCCCCTGCCCTATTGGGAGGGTGTCGAAGGCGCACCGCAGAACACCATCATCGGCGGCGCTTCGCTCTGGGTGATGGCCGGGCAGTCGGACGAGGAATACAAAGGTGTTGCCACCTTCCTCAACTTCCTCTCCAGCCCCGAGATCCAGGCGAAGTGGCACCAGGACACCGGCTATCTGCCGATCACCACGGCGGCCGCGGAGCTGACCCGCGAGCAGGGGTTCTATGACGCGAACCCGGGCACCGACATCGCGGTGATCCAGATGACGGCCAAGGCGCCGACGGCCAATTCCAAGGGCATCCGGCTGGGCAACTTCGACCAGATCCGCACGATCATCGACGAAGAGCTGGAAGCGGTCTGGGCCGGCGACAAGGACGCGACAGCGGCTCTCGGCAGCGCCGTGGAGCGGGGCAACCAGCTCCTGCGCCGCTTCGAGCAAGCCAACCAGTAGGGAACAGCGCGCGTCCCGGGTTTCGCCCCGGGGCGCGCGCGCCTGAGCACCCCGTCGCATGGAAAAGCGCGTCACCTTCAAGGGCATCTGGCTGCCGCTTCTGCTGGTCCTGCCGCAGATGGTCATCACCGGTGTGTTCTTCTTCTACCCGGCCGGCCAGGCGATCTGGCAATCGCTGTTCATCCCCGACCCGTTCGGGTTGTCGATGCAGTGGGTGGGCCTGGGCAATTTCGAATACCTGCTGGGCGACCCATATTACCGCGCCTCCTTCGCCACGACCGCGCTGTTCACCTCGCTGGTGTCCGTGGTGTCGATGGGGGTCGCGCTCTATCTCGCAATTCTGGCCGACCGGCTGATCAAGGGCTCGGGCGTGTATCGCACGCTGCTGATCTGGCCCTACGCGGTCGCCCCCGCCGTGGCCGGCGTGCTGTGGATGTTCATGTTCAACACCCGCGTCGGCGTCGTCGCCTGGTATCTCGGCCTGCTCGGCTATGACTGGAACCACGTGCTGAACGAAAGCGAGGCGATGGGGCTGGTCGTGGTCGCCTCCGCCTGGGGACGGATCAGCTACAACTTCCTGTTCTTCCTCGCCGGGCTTCAGGCGATCCCGAAAAGCGTGATCGAGGCCGCCGCGATTGACGGCGCGCGGTTCTGGACCCGGTTTCGCACCATCGTCTTCCCGCTGCTCTCGCCCACCACCTTCTTCCTTCTGGTGGTCAACATCGTCTACGCCTTCTTCGAGACCTTCGGGGTGATCCACACCATCACCAGCGGCGGCCCGCAACAGGCAACGACGATCCTGGTCTACAAGGTCTATGCCGACGGCTTCGTCGGCCAGGACCTCGGCTCTTCGGCGGCGCAATCGGTGATCCTCCTGGTGATCGTCATGGCGCTCACCGTGGTGCAGTTCAAATTCGTCGAGCGGAGGGTGCATTATTGACCGCTCGCATTCGCAAGACATCGACCGCTCCTGAGCGCAATCGCCGCAAGCCCCCTGCCCCCGGCATGGTCGAGAAGCGCGGTGCCGGCTATTGGCTGACGCATCTCGGCCTCATCATCGGCGTGCTGTTCATCTTCTTCCCGATCTGGCTCGCCTTCGTCGCCTCGACGGTGAGCCAACCCGAGATCGTCCGCCCGCCGATGCCGCTCTGGCCGGGCGACCAGCTGTGGGAGAACTATTCCAAGGCGCTGGTCTCGGGCATCAACGCACCGGTGGCGACGATGCTGCTCAATTCGCTGGTGATGGCGATGGGGATCGCGGTCGGCAAGATCATCATCTCGCTGCTCTCGGCCTTCGCCATCGTCTATTTCCGGTTCCCGTTCCGCAAGGTCTTCTTCTGGCTGATCTTCGTCACCCTGATGCTGCCGGTCGAGGTGCGGATCGTGCCGACCTACGAGGTGGTGGCGAATTTCGGCATGCTCAACAGCTATTCCGGGCTGATCTTTCCGCTGATCGCCTCGGCCACCGCGACCTTCCTGTTCCGGCAGTTCTTCATGACCGTGCCGGACGAGCTGGCCGAAGCCGCAAGGGTCGACGGCGCGCGGCCGACGCGGTTCTTCTGGGACATCATCCTGCCGATGAGCCGGACCAACATCGCCGCGCTGTTCGTGATCCTGTTCATCTACGGCTGGAACCAGTACCTCTGGCCGCTGCTCATCACCACCGACCCGTCGATGAACACCATCGTGATGGGCATTAAGCAGATGTTCCCGTCGGGCGACGACATCGCCGACTGGCCGGTGATCATGGCGACCTCGATCCTGGCGATGATCCCGCCGGTCTTCGTGGTGGTGGGCATGCAGCGTCTGTTCATGCGCGGCCTTGTAGACAGCGAGAAATAGAAAATGGCGACCGTCAGCCTCGACAATCTCAAGAAAAGCTTCGGCCGCGTCGACGTGATCCACGGGGTCTCGATCGACATCGAGGAGGGCGAGTTCATCGTCATCGTCGGACCCTCGGGCTGCGGCAAATCCACGCTGCTGCGCATGGTGGCGGGGCTCGAAACGGTCACGGACGGCGAAGTGCGGATCGGCGGCGAACGGGTCAACGAGCGCGAGCCGATGGACCGCGACATCGCCATGGTGTTTCAGAACTACGCGCTCTATCCGCATATGTCGGTGTTCGACAACATGGCCTACGGGCTCAAGATCGCGCGCCGGCCGAAAGAGGAAATCGCCGAGCGGGTGGCCTCGGCGGCGAAACTCCTGCAGCTCGAACCCTATCTCAAGCGGCGGCCGCGCGAGCTGTCGGGCGGCCAGCGGCAGCGGGTGGCGATGGGGCGCGCAATCGTGCGCAAGCCCGCCGTCTTCCTGTTCGACGAGCCGCTCTCGAACCTCGATGCCAAGCTCCGGGTGCAGATGCGGCTCGAGATCAAGCAATTGCAGCGCGAACTTGGCGTAACCGCGCTCTATGTGACCCATGACCAGGTCGAGGCGATGACGCTGGCCGACCGGATGGTGGTGATGAACGCCGGCGTTGCCGATCAGGTCGGTGCGCCGCTCGAGGTCTACCGCGATCCTGCGACCGCTTTCGTGGCCGGGTTCATCGGCTCGCCGCCGACGAATTTCTTCGATGCGGGGACCTTGGGCCTCGGCGGCGGGGTGACCTCGCTGGGCATCCGACCGGAGCACCTGTCGCTTGGCGAAGCGGGTGCGCGGGCACGGGGCATCGTGCTCTACGCCGAGGCGCTCGGGGCCGAGACCCTCGTCCACCTGCGCCTTGGCGATGGTGAAATGGCGACCGTGCGACAGGACAGTGCCGCCGCCGTGCCCGCCGAGCAGAGCGACGTCGGGCTGGTCTGGGAAGACCGCCACCAGATGCTGTTCGACGCCGCGGGTGCGCGTATTCGGTAAAACGCGACCGGCCGGCGGGACCGGAAACGGAAGGTCCGGCCCCGGCTCAGGGACCGGGACAGGCCAGGTGCGAGACTATCGCCGGTGTGACCGGGGCGAGACACCCGAAATCAATCACGGCTCGCCGGAAGACCGACAGATTTCACCCGAAATGCTGGCCCAGGCTGTTTCACAGAGACCAAACGACGCGGCAAATCGCCGAGGACGTTTCGAGGCGACCCCCGGGCGATATGGTCCGGTTGGCTTGCCACCGCGGGTCGCGAACAGCGGATCAAGGGCGATGTGCACCCGACGCTCAAGCTGATCTGGCCGTGGCAGGCGCTCTTCCTTGGCGCCAGGCTGCTCGCCGGGGTCTATTTCGCCCCGGTCCGCACGCTGGTGTGCCACTCGGGGGTGCTGATGTCTGACGTCCTCGCCACGCTGCTGATCCCGGCGGTGCCGCGATGGAGGGTCGGCGACCGTCGCGCCGGCCAGCGGATCCTGATGCGGAGTACCGCCAACACCGTCGTCAGCGCCGGTACGATCCGCTTCTCCGTCGTCAACCTCGCCCAGCGGCAGGCCGTCGGCGGAGATTCCGCGCCGCTTCTTGCCGCGATGAACAACACCCGGATGATCGCCATCCCGATGCGCAGGCTGAAAACCTACGGCAGCGCCTTCATCTTCGTCACCTGTTTCGGCATCGTGAGATAGCGCCCGCCGCTGGCGTCGTACGTCTGGCCCGAGTATGCGCCACCGACTTCGTGCTTTCTTTCATCATCGACATTTCGCTGGTCTTCCACCGCACCGACCAGGAGCGTTGGGAACAGCTGAAACCGGTCCGGGAAGGGCACGAGTGCACCAGGGCTGCCTGCGCGATCACGTCGCAGTTTCTGTCGGCAATCGGCCAGGCGCTGCGCTCGCCGCTGACCTCGATCAAGGCCTCGCGCGATCTGCTGAACACGGGTGTGCTGGGCGAGGGGCCCGGCACCCTCAAGCCAGCGCTCTCGATCGCCGCCGGGCTCTCGCACGAGGGCGGCACCGCGCAGGTGCGGGGCGAGCAGCGCGGCGAGCGGATGCGGTTCCGCGGTCAGGGCGATGGTATCGGCATTGCCGAAAACGCCCATGATCGGGTGTACGGCACGGTCGGCCGGGTCGTCAGCTCCGACATCCGCAAGGCGGGCGGCACCGGCCTGGGCATTAACATCGCCAGGCAGACCGTCGAAGGTCACGACGGGCGGGTGAACGACGAAAGCGAGCGCGGCCGGGGCGCGACCGTTCCTGTCGAAGTCGACCGCATCCCGAAGGCCGCAAAGGTCGAGGCGGCGGCCGGCGATCAGCCGATGGCGGTCTCGGCTCAGGCACAAATGGCACCATGCGCGGATGAGTCGCGAGGGTTCGGCGGGATTGCGGGCGAAAACGGTTGAGTGGAGGTCGCGCCTCGCCTAGAGTCTGGCCGGGCGACAATGCGCAAATGCGTCTTCATTGACTGGTGCCTGTGACGCCTTGCCTCTCGCGCGCCGATCCGGAGCGCGGATGGTTTGGAGTACGAATTCCCAACCGATCGCATTGACGCTTTGCGGAGTTCGAAATGACCAAACTTGAACGCATCCTTCACGTCGATGACGACGACGATATTCGTACACTCACAAAAATGGCGCTCGAACTCGTCGGAAAGTACCAGGTCGAACAGTTTGCCTCCGGCGAGGATACGCTGGCGAATGCCGAGGGGCTGACGGCGCAACTGTTTCTGCTCGACTACATGATGCCCGGGATGAGCGGCGAGGAGCTTTGGCACCGGTTGAAGGATATCCCCGGGTTGGGCGAGATCCCGGTCGTGTTCATGACCGCGAAGGCGGAGGCCGCCTTTTCCGATCGTCTTCTCAAGATGGGGGCGCTCTCGGTCATCATGAAGCCGTTCGAGATTGCCGATTTGAGCGCGCAGATCGCCGAGATCTGGGAACGGCACGAGACCGCCTGAACCGTTACACCAATTTCCTTTGGCAAGGGTCTGGGCGAGATCTGCCCGACGCAGGGATGGTGTGCGGGCGGCGAACCCGGATCGCGCCGCAGGTGCAGCTCATGTCGCTTCAGCTCCGGCGACCGGGTCCGCTGGCGCGGGCCGTCCGGGACCCGGGCGCTGGCGCGAGCCCGAGGTCGGTTCAGGCCCGGCATTCCTCGTTTTCGGTGCAGACGGTCTCGATCAGGCCGGCGAGGGTGCAGATCCGGGAAATCGATCTGTTGCGCAGGTCCTGGGAGCGGTCCAGCTTGTAGGCCGCAATGGCTGCCTCGGTCTGGCGCGCCGCATCGCCGAGATCGGCAAAGCCGAGGGTCTTGCCCACACCGGCGATGCGGTGGGCGACGAACTGGGCCTCGTCCATCGACTGGTCCGGTCCGTCGGGCCCCGACCTGCGGAAGGTGTCGCAGTCGAGCATCTTGCGGTATTCTGCCAGCCGAGCGACGAATTCGATGCGGCTCTTTCTGACGGCGGCCTCGACGGCCGCGAAAACGCCTGCCGTGCCGTCCTGGGTATACTTCGGGGCCGGGCTCGGGTCCGGGGCCGGGGCAGCAACGGCACGCGGCAGACGCGGCGCGCGGCCGCGCCCGGGGCGCCCTGTCGAGGGCCCGGTCTCGTCGGCCTCGTCGGCCGCCCAAGGGACGCTGTCCGCCTGCGCTTTGCGCAACGCGGCCATGGCGGCCAGCCTCACGGCGGTGGGGTTTGCACCGCGGTCGATGTCATGCATTCGAGTACCTCAACGAACCCGGGCCATCGCCGGGTATCGGCAGAACGTCAGCGCCTTGCGCGGTCTTCTCGCTCTGCTCACTTGTTACAACTGCGTTGGGAAGGGCCTTCTTTTTTGCTGAAGGGGCAACTTTCGGGAAGAGCCGGGTCGAGTTTTTCATTCCATGTTTGAACCCTCCGCCTTCTCTTTTCATGAAGGCGCTTGTCCGGTGCTTGGGCTGCGGTTTGACCGCCTTGCGGTGCTCGCCGATCTCGGAGTTCAACTGGTCGCGCAGCATTTCCTTGAACTCGTCGCGCAGGCTCCCTTCCTGCGCTTCCTTCTCCTGGCGCAGCCGCGAGAACGGATGGGTCCACTCGCGGCCCCCGCGGGACTTGTCCGCGTGGCGCAGGAGCGGGTCGGCCTTGACCCGAACCTTTTCGACGGCCGTCCAGATCGCCTTGCTGAGCTCGCCGCGTGTCGGCAATCGCACCGGCACCGCCGGCCCGAGGATCAGTATGGCCTCCTTGGGCAGCTTGCCGGCGTGTTTGCCTTCGCTCTCCTCGATGGCAAAGCCGATCTCGGGCCCGAGGGTCTTGAGCGCATGTTGGCCCTTGCGCGGGATCACCCCGACGAATTCGCCTTCGCCGCGGTAGGTCAGGAAGACCTCGTGTTCGGCGAGCTGAGCGATCAGCGTGCCGGCCGCGGTGGCCAGCAGGTTCTTGAACTCGAGCGGCGGCAGCTTGTGGTGAAGCTCGCGCACATTGCGGATCTTGGCGGCGAAGACGGTCGAAAGGAACAACACGCCGCGCCCGGATTGGTAGAGGTAATTCTCGAAGGCGGGGTAGCGCAGGAGCCGGTCCATCTTGCCGAGATCGATCGCCTCCTCGAGGTCGTACTGGGTCGAGCGGTCGAGCACTTCGATCAGGCTGTCGACCACGCCTGCGGTCTCTGCCAGCGACTTGCGCTCGCGCATCAGTTGTTCGGCAAGTCCGAGCCGAACGATGATCTCGGTCGGATCGAAGGGTTTCGACAGGTAATCGGTTGCACCGGCGGCGAAAGCTCTGTCGATGTAGGATTTCTCCGACATCGCGGTCAGCATCAGGATCGGTGTGCGGGCGTATTGCGGCATTTCGCGGATCCGTGCACACAGCCCGATCCCGTCCATGCCCCCCATCTGGATGTCCAGAAGGAAGCAATCGAACGGCACCTGGGTCTCGCCGATCACCTCGAGCGCACGTTCGGCCGAGGGGCATGTCCGCACTTCGCCGTACTCGGCGCTTTCGAGCACGTCGGTTAGAAGACCGAGAATGATGCTGTCATCGTCGACAGCCAGGATTTTCATAGCCTACCATCCGATCCTGATGGGCACCCGGCTTTGCCGGACACCGGTTTCGCGTGGTTACGCCGCTCACACGTGCCGCGACCACGTTCGATTTTTGCTAGGGAATTTGCCGATTCCGAGGCATTGCCGCGACGAGATCATGCAGAGCGGCAAAATCGTCGCCCCGGGGCGTCTTTTTGTCCGAACCGGAAACGCGAACCGGCGCGTTTGTGCCAAGTGCCTGCCGAGATCGGCTCAGAGGCAAATCGGCCAAGCCCCGGGAATGCCGGAAAAATCCGATGCCAGACGCCCGGACCGGTGATTCGACGGCACCCGCGGGACCGACGGCAATGGAGGGTCTGTGCAACCTTGAAGGGTGCGGGCTGGCTGCGGGTCGCATCGATCTGAAAACGGCGTCCGACCGGCACCGCGGCCAGTTCGAGCCGGCGCAGCCCGCGCGAGAACACCGCCGCAACGATCCCGATCACGTGGATCGCACCGGTTTCACCCACGGTCACGGCCATCTGCGCCATCGAGATACCCTGGACGCGGGCCCTGCGCGTGGCGGGCACTTCTTTGGTGATGAACAGGCGCGCAGCCTCCCAGACCTTCGGGTCGGCCGGTGCGTCGGGGAGCAGCACGTCCCCCGGGATCGGGTCGAGCAGGCCGAGCGGCGCGGCGCGTAACATGTAGGCGTAGACCCCGCATTTGGCCGTGGTCGGCATCAGCCGAACGCCGCCGAGGATCTGTCCGAATTCGTGGATCACCACCCATTTGGCGAAGGGTGTGGCGGACTGGTCGAATTCCATGTCATCGACGGTGGGGAATCCCCAGGTCAGGTGGATGATGAAGACGCGCTTGCGCGCCTCCGTGAAGCTGACAGGCGGGTCGCCATATTGGCTCATCGTTCGGAACGAAATCGTCGGGGCGTGAGCCCGGCCGGTCGCCGGCGCTTTTTCGGCAAGATCGGATGGCGCGACTCGCGCGCAGATCGCCCAAGCGGGGGGCAAGCGGCCGAGCGCCGGGGAGCCGGTCGGTCGCCCGGTACGGCGCTTCGTCGCGCGGGCCCGGCTGGGGAAACGGGCCGACTGCGCCGGCCGCAGGTGTCAGGCGAGCGGTTCGCTGGCGCCCTGGTCCCATCCCGGGGGGTCGTCGTTGCGGCGATTGGGCGCCAGAAGGCGTTTCGAGGCGCCGAGCAGATCGCCGAGGCCGGGGCTCTGCGATTCGACGCTTTCGATCGCCAGCGACAACGACGCCAACATGCTTGCCTTGGTGGTGTTGCCCAGCGGGATCTGGTCGCCCACGAACAGGGCCGACGGCATTCGACCAAGCGTCGGATGCACGACCCGGTGTTTCTTGTTCAGCGCCTTCTGCATCGCGTTGCGACGGCCCTGAAGGCGCCGATCCGGCACACACAGGAACAGCCCGTTGCCCCGGTAGCTGAGAATGCCGCCCACGCTCAGCAGCGTCGCGCGCACCTCCTGGGCCACGGTGTGGATCAGCGCCCGAAACTCCTCGGCGGTGAACTCGGCATGGATCTGCTCGACCCCGCCGATCTTGACCGCGATGGCCGATATCCGGTACAGGCGCCGGTTCAGCAGTTGCCGGACGTAGTTCTCGAATTCGGCGTAGTCGACCGCGCCTTCCACTTCGGGCAGCGAGATCGGGTCTTCGAGCCGTCGCGCCCCGGAAGGACCCGCAGGCACGTCGGTTTCATCCGGGCCCGCCTTGCCCAAGGTCTGGGCCTTGGCCGCAGCGGCCTCCTGGGCGGCATGAATGCGGATCTGGAGATCGTAGAAATCGAACGGCTTGGTGACATAGTCGGTCGCCCCGGCGGCAAAGGCCCGGTCGACGTGGTCCTTGTCCTCCATCGCCGTGAGCATGATGATCGGCGTGTACTGGTATTCCGGTCGTTCGCGGATGAACTGGATCAGCGTGATCCCGTCCACGCCGGGCATCTGGATATCGACCAGGAAGCACTCGAAGGCCGTATCTGAGGTTTCGATCGCATCCAGCGCGTCGCGCGCCGAGATCTCGGAGCGGACGTCGTGCCGGGCCGACAGGCTCAGGTATTGCGAGACAAGTTCAAGGATGGCCGGATCGTCATCAATCACCAGGACTTTCATTCCGCCCCCCATGGGTTGGGTCGTTGTCAGCCACCAGTTCTAGGAGTCGATTGCGACTTCGCTCTGCCAAACCCGGGACAAAACTAGGGACATTCTGGGTCGCGGCCCGGAAATGAGTGCCCAATTGGTAAGCAATCCGACAACTGCATGCCGATTGCGCAGCTGCGGGCGAATCGGTCGCGGCCCTGCGGGGCTGTTGGCGACCAGGTGCCGGAAACCCCATGGAATCACTCGGACACCCCCGGGAGGGCCGGGAGCCACCTTGGATCGACGAACGGTCCGCTGGGGTGCCGGTGCGGTGGACATCGCCTCGATCGGCGACAGCGTTGCCCGGGCAGTCGGTTTTCTGCGGCCACAGGACCATCCGCGGCCGGTTCCCGCGCACCGCGCCTGTCGCAGCGCTCAGGCGCGGCCGCCACTCACCCCTGTCAGCTGCGAATCAGGTCCGAGAGGACGCGGCTGCGCCACGGCCAGATCCAGTCGGTCGCGTAGTTGCGCAGCGCCGTCTGGCGTGCGGCGCGGCCCAGTGCCCGGGCCCGGGTGCGGTCGTCCAGCAGGGTCTCCACCGCCCCGGCCAGCGCGTCGATGTCGCTATGATCGACGAGCAGAGCGTCTTCGCCCTGGGTCGCGGCCTCGCGCACCGGCGGGGTGTCGGAGGCGACCAATGGACAACCGGTGCTCATCGCCTCGATCATCGACCACGAAAGAACGAAGGGCACGCTGAGGTAGACATGGACATGGGTCGCCTGAAGCAGCGCCCGGTAGTCCTGTCCGGGGAGCAGCCCGGTCCAATGGATCCGGGATTCATCGAGGTCGAGTTCGTCCAGCATCGCCTCTTTCCAGCTGCGGCCATCGCGGCGCCTGGGCCCATAGGCGATACGATCCTTGCCGGCGATGATCGCGTGGAGCTTCGGCCGCCGGGCCTGGAGCCTGGCCAGCGCCCGCATGAACTCGGGGAATCCGCGATGCGGTTCCATCCCGCGCGTGGCGTAGCTCACGATTTCGGCGTCGCCGGGGAGTGCTGCGAGCCCATTCGGCAGGACGGGGCTGTCGGTGGGGGCATGGAACCTGGTGTCGATGCCGTCGTGCATGACGCGCATGTCCTGGCGCAGCTTCGGCGGAAACTGGCGGGCCTGGAACTCGGTCGGGCAGAACACCAGGTCGGCCTCGGCGAGGTCGAGCAGGGTCGGGGTATTGCGCGCCAACGCCTGGGCCCGGGCGTCTTCGTCGGGCTGTGTCGTCGGGACAAGCAGGGCGTCGACAGGCGGATGGCGATAGTACCATTCGACATAGGGGACGTATTTGCAGGTGGGCCAGACCGCCTTGGCGAAGGTGCCCGACCCCCAGCCGGAATGGGCCACGACGACGTCCGGTTGGAGCCCCTGCTTGCGCGCATTGATCGCGGCATTGGCGAAAGCCTGGCCGTTGATCATCGCGTTCTCGACGTCGTAGGCGAAGCGGTGGACGCCCTTGGTCGGTTCGCGGTGCGGCTTCATGTGTACCATGCTGCAGCCGGGCGGCGGGGTCGCCGTGGTGGCCGCGGTGATGAAGGCGACCTCCCAGCCATGCCGCGCGAGATAGGCGCCGAAGGCGCCGAACTGCGCCGGGAAATTCTGGTGGGCGAAGAGGATCTGCATGGGCGGCCGACAAGTTGCTGAGCGTTACCCGAGGCCTAGCACGAATGGCTCGAGACGGCCAAAACAATGCATCCCGGCCAAGGCCGGACCGCGACGCGTCACGCCGCTTCGACCGCCTGTCGAATGATCTGCCATTCTTCCTCGACCGTCCCCGGATGCCGGGGGCGGCCGGCGCGGCGGTACCAATACCCGGCATTCGCGTCGTCGCCCTCGATCCGGTGAACCAGCGCGTGAATCCAGTCGTAGAGGGGGGCGCCCTCGTGGTCCTGGCAGATCTGGTGCGCCGCTGCGTGGGCGGCGCCGGTGCGCAGCGCGCCTTGCGCGAGCAGATCGAGCGCTTTGGTCAGCTGTGCCTGGGTCATCGGTTTCGCCTCGCGACAGGTCCTGGCGCCGTCGGGTGACGACAGTGCCAGGATAGCACTCCGGCGCGCGATTGCCACGGGTCAAGCCGAGCGGTGGGTGGCCGGGGCCGCTCACCGGCCTCGGCAGTCCTGCGCATCGCCGGACGGCTCAGGCACAAGCCTCGAACCAGGGCCGCAGGGCGCGGCGCACGGCGCGCCTGGCGAGCGCGTCGGGATCGCCCAGATCGTCGCCGGCTTCGAGCGCTTCGCGCACCAGCGTGCCCCCGAGATACTGGCTGACGAGACCGATGTGAGGCGCCGCGGTGCGGAACCTTTCGTAGAGCGCCGTCACCGCCGCCGCCGCGTCCGGCTGCGGCCAGTAGTACCGGATCCGGTCGGCAAGCCCGTAGTGGCGCTGGCTCTGCTGCGAGGCATCGTCGCCGTGGATATGGCCGGTCCAGACGCCCGGGTCGGCCAGCATCAGCCGCTCCATCGTATCGCGCAGGGGCCGTCCGCGCCCGTCCACCTCTGCCGCCGCGAGCTCCATGCCGTAGAACGCTTCGCGCAGCGCAAAGCTCAGGCAGGGGCCGACCTTGAGGATCGCGAAACCGTCGCTGACCAGGGCTTTCAACGCCACCGCCGTCTGGTAGTCGGTGGAATGCGCCTCGTAGACGAGGCCGCCGAGATCGCTCCGCGCCGCCACCAGCGCCCTGGCGCGGTCCGGGTCGTAGAGCACCACGCTCATCTGCGCGCTTTCCACCCGCGGCTGCACGACGATGGCAATGACGCGTTCGAAAGCCTGAGCCAGCCCTGCCGCCGCAAACACCCGCTTGTGCACGGCATAGGTTTCTCGCACCGCGTCGGGCCTGGTCGGCTCGAGGTCGGTCAACTCCTGGTGCGCGCCGCCGGGCGGCGGGATCTCGGTGCCGATGATGTAGACGGCGCCGTCGCTCACTTCCTCCGCCACCCGGCAGAGGTCTGCCGCGCGCGCCGCGGTGGTTTCGTCGTCGAGAGCGACCGGTTCGCCCTTGCAGCCCATCGAACAGTCGAGATGCAGCTTGCGGATGCCGGCCTCGGCATAGGCGCGCATCATGGTCCGCGCCTCCGCCATCGCCTCTTCGGCCGGCAGATGCGTCCAGGGGTTGGGGCCGAGGTGATCGCCACCGATGATGAGACGGTCCTCGGGGAAGCCCACGGACCGGGCGATGTCTTTCGTCCGCGCGACGAAATCGGCCGGCGTCATGCCGGTATAGCCGCCCTGGTGGTTGACCTGGTTGCAGGTGCATTCGACCAGACCGTACTGCCCCTGGGCTTTCGCCTCTTCCAGCGCGGCGGCAATGACAACCGGGTGGGCGGAGCAGACCGAGACGATGCCGCGCGGGCTCCGTCCGAGGTTCAGGAGGGGATCGCTCATGTGCATTTCCTCAAACAGGATCAGAATGTTGGTCGGCGAAGGCGCGCACCGTTTCGAGGTGTTCGGCCCCCGACATCGGCCCGCGTTTCATCACCGCCAGGGCACCGGCGGCGGCGGCGAGCCGCAGGCATTCGGCCGGGCTCTCGCCGGCTTTCCAGAGCGTGACGAAGGCGCCGCCGAAGCAATCGCCAGCCCCGGTCGGGTCGATTTCCTTGGCCGGGAACGGCGGTTGGTTGAGCTTGAGCGTTCCGTCGTAGAAGGTGGCGCCCTCGCCGCCGCGCTTGTGCACCACGGCGGTCATGCCGCTGGCGAGGTGGCGGGCGATGGCATCGTCGGCATCGTCGGTGTCGACACCGAGGAAGAGCTCGTCGCCCGAGGGCAGGAACAGATCGGTGAACGAAAGCACCTGCTCGATCGCCGCCCGCAGCCCCGGCTGGGCGAGCATCTCCTTGCGCAGGTTCGGGTCGAACGACACCGTGCCGCCGCGCGCCTTGATCTCGGTGGCAGCCCGCGCGGTCATCGCGCGGATCTCGTCGGTGAACATCGAATTGCCCACCACATGCAGGTGATCGGCCGCGGCAAAGACCTTTTCGGCCTCGGGCGTCATCCGGGTGCTGCCGCTGGCCGAATAGGTGATGTTGTAGCAGAAGTCGCGGTTGCCATCGGGGCGGTAGCGCACGAAGGCGTGTCCGGTGGGCAGCACCGGGTCGGTGGCGATGGCCGATACGTCGACGCCGTCGTCGCGCAGGCGGTTGAGGTTGACCTTGCCGAAATCGTCATCGCCCACCGCCGAGACATAGGCCGCGTCGGCGCCCATCCTGGCGGCCTGGCTGATGAAGATCGTCGGCGCGCCGGACGGGAACGGCCCGGTGAATGTCATCGGCTCCAGAAAGCCGTAGCCTTTCGTATCGGCCATGACCTCCACGAGGGTTTCTCCCACTGACACGATTTTGCTCATGACGCTGTCCTGTTCGTTCGCCGGCCCGGAGCGCCGGGCCTATTGTATCATCTCGATCTTCAGGCTCCCCGCGGGCTTGTGCCCGGCCATCACCTCGGCGACCTCCTCGAGCGAAAGCTGGTGGGTGATGACCGCTTCGACCGAGGGGCCGATCGCTTTCAGCACGGCGAGAGATTCGGGGATGTTGTGGTTCAGGCTGTGGGTGCCCACCAGCGAAAGCTGGCGCCGGAAGATCTCGAAGGGCGAGACCTCGATCCGCGCATCCTGCGGGCAGACCCCGAAGAACGACGCGGTGCCGCCATTGGCCACGTAGTCGACCAGCCCGGCCGCCACCGCCGGCACCCCGGTCGCCTCGACGGCCAGGTCGAAACTCCGGCGCGTGGCCGCGAGGGCGGCGGAGCCCGCCGCGAGCCCGGTGAGCCCGTGGGCCTCGGCAAGGGCCAGCCGCTCGGTGTCGAGATCGATCATCGCGACCGTGCCGACGCCGCGCGCCTTCAGCGCCAGCCCCATCAGCAGCCCCATCGGCCCGGCGCCGAAGATGGCCGCCCGCTCGACGATCCGCCCCTCGACCGGCGACAGCCCGTTCAGCGCGCAGCCCATCGGCTCGGCCAGCGCGGCCACCGGGAAGCTTATGTCGCCGATCGGATGCACCCGGTCGGCGCGGACCAGGCTCAGCTCGGCAAAGCCGCCGTTGACCGTTACCCCGTAGGCGCCGAGGTTTTCGCACAGATGCGCCCAGCCGCGTTTGCAGGCCGGGCACTGCCCGCATTCGAGGTTCGGATCGACGACGACGCGGTCGCCGACGGCGACGCCGCGCACGTCGGCGCCGAGTTCGATCACTTCGCCGGCGAATTCATGGCCCGGCACCACCGGGTAGGCAGCGGAGCCGTAGTTCGCATGCATCACGTCGAGGTCGGTGTGGCAGAGACCGCTTGCGCGCACCCGCAACAGCACCTCGCCGGCTCCGGGTTTCGGGTCGGCCAGGGTGGCGACTTCGACCGTGTCTTTGTGCGGGAAGTTGATCGCTTTCATGTCGTTCTCCTAGTCGGCGAGATATGCTTTCATGGCCGGCTCGGGGCCGTCATTCCAGATCATGTCGAGCCATTTTGCGAAGGCGTTGGCGAAGGTCGG
>SWCD01023775.1_pt3 | contig 20541 bp, 18 predicted proteins | sample 4693011 | NCBI WGS metagenome assembly SWCD01 (sample SAMN10267278, study PRJNA491770) | bioreactor metagenome | isolation source: DHS bioreactor inoculated with marine | place: Japan: Omine Ridge, Nankai Trough | reverse complement strand
TGGGAATGACCGTCAATAAGGCTCCTTTCGACAACCTCGAGCTGCGCCAGGCGTTCCGCTATGCGGTGGACGTGGACAAAATTGTGGAGGCGGCTTTTTATGGAACCGCTGAACGGGCCAATACCGTATTGCCGCCGGCAGTCCCCAGTTACTGGGCGGATGCACCGGTCTACCGGCGAGACATAAAAAAGGCCAAAGCCCTCATGAAGGCTGCCGGCAAGGCAAATGGCTTCCAGGTCAAACTCTATATTCCCGCCCAGGATGCAGAACGCATCATGGCGGAAGTCATTAAAGCGGATGCCCAGGAGGCAGGCATTGACGTCGTTATCGAAACCAAGGAAATCGGTGCATTTAACGACGCGGCAAACAAGGGAGAAACCGATGCCTATCTCCAGTTCTACACCAGTACCATCGACCCCTATTACATCATGCAGTGGTTTGGCGGACCGGACTGGAACCCCAGCCAGTGGCGCAACCCGACATACGAGGCGTTGTTGAAAAAAGCGGTCAGCGAAATCGATCAGACCAAACGGATCAACTATTATCTGGATGCCCAGAAGCAGATCGACAACGACTGCTGGGCCATCTGGCTGACCCACGGGACGATGACCTGGATCACCCAGAAAAATGTGGATGCGGGCGCGGTCTATCCCAATGGGCGCCTGGCCCCCTGGACCATGGCAATCAAGTAGTGTCCGTCACCCTTCCATGGACGGATTTCTCGTACGTGTTCAGGTGGGCTTCCTTCCCGGTGGATGACCGGATCGGGGCCCACCGGTCAGCAAAGGACCGGACGTCATGTTGAAATACATCGTAAAACGCGTCCTGTGGGTGGTTCCTACCCTGCTTGGGGTCATGATTGTCCTTTTCAGCCTCACCTATTTTCTGCCGGGCGATCCGGCGTCGGTGATGCTGGGCCCCCGTGCCACACCCCAGTTGGTGGCAGAATTGAACCAGCGGCTGCATCTTGATCAACCGGTGTGGTCAAGACTGGGCCACTATTTATTCGGCGTCGCCAGAGGAGACCTGGGGACATCGGTCTGGTCCGGCCACCAGGTTTTCTCCCTGATCGCCGATGCCCTGCCGCATACCATTGCCCTGGCCGTATCGAGCCTGACCATTGCCGCCATCATCGGTATTTTCATGGGGGCTTTCGGCGCCTTGCGGCGAGGAACCCCGATGGGTGGCGCGGTGACGATCACGTCCCTGCTGGCCGTGGCCCTGCCAGACTTCGTGGCCGCCCTGCTGCTCATGCTGCTGTTCTGCGTAAAAATCCCCCTGATGCCGGCACTGGGCGCAGGGGATGAAGGCAGCCTCGTGGATATGGTGATTCACCTCATACTGCCGGCCACCGCGCTGGCCATCGGGTGGGTCGGGTACCTGTCCAGGCTGACCCAGGAGTCCATGCTGCAGGTTCTCGATGCCGACTATATTCGAACGGCACGGGCTTTTGCCATCAGCCGGCGGCTCATTTCCTTCCAATACGCCCTTAAAAATGCGGTCATCCCCACCATCACCGTTATCGGTCTGGGTGTGGGCAAGCTGCTGGGCGGGGCGGTCTTTGCCGAAATTATCTTCAGCCGTCCCGGTTTGGGCAAACTGATCGTCGATGCCGTTTACGCCAGGGATATGCCGGTTGTCCAGGGAGGCATTCTCGTGGCTACCGTGCTCTTTGTCTTTTCCAACCTGCTGGCAGACATATCATATGCCTTCGTAGATCCGAGAATCCAATATGACTGACAAGGAGCCGGTGATGGCTGAGCCGCAACAAGCGAACGAAGCGATCCATTCGGTTCCCAGGGGCCGAATCAAACTCAAGCGCAGCTGGACCGGCCAGCTAATCCAGTCCATGCGCGGCGCGGTCAAAAGCAGTGGGGGCCGATGGGGCGCCATTTTCATCACGGTCATGATCGGCTGTGCCCTGGCGGCGCCGCTCATCGCGCCCTATGACCCGGATAAACAGGATATCGTGCATCGTTTCTCGGGGCCGACGGCAGATCACCTGCTCGGCACCGATTACCTGGGACGGGATCTTCTTTCCCGCATCATATACGGCTGCCGCATCGCCGTGCTGGTGGCCTTTGGTTCCGTGTCTCTTTCCGCCCTGTTCGGGGTATTTTTAGGCGTGGCCGCCGGTTATCTCGAAGGTAAAAAATTCGATTACATCGCCATCCTCGTATTTGACGTGGTGCGGTCCTTTCCACAGATCATCCTGGCGCTGGCCATCGTTGCCGTACTGGGGCCATCCCTGTTCAATGTCGTGGTGGCGCTGGCGGTTACCGCATTTCCTTTTTACGGCAGGGTTGCCCGCGCCCAGACCCTGACAGTCAAGGCCTCTGATTATGTGCTGGCGGCTGAGGCCATGGGGCTGTCACGATTCAAAATCATCTTTCGCCACATCACCCCCAACATCCTGGCACCGGTCATCATCTGTATGGGAATGGATATGGCCACCATGATTATCTGGGAATCAGGATTAAGTTTTTTAGGGCTGGGCGTTCGTCCGCCGACGGCATCATGGGGCATCATGCTGCGCAACGGATATAAATATATCGGCACCTCCCCGTGGATGATCCTGTGGCCGGCCATGGCCATTTCCCTGGCCATGATCGCTTTTTCACTGTTCAGCGAGGGGCTGCGCATGGCCCTCGATCCGAAAGAGAGAGACCGATAATGCCTGAAGAGCCTTTGCTGGAGGTTTCCAAACTGACCATCGACTACCAGCTGGCCAAACAGCGGATGCGTGCCCTCGACCGGATCAGCTTCACCTTGGATCGAGGGGAAGTACTGGGGGTCGCCGGGGAAAGCGGCTGTGGGAAATCAACCCTGGCCCTGGCCGTGATGGGGCTTTTGCCCCGTATCGCCGCCGTTCATCGCGGTGAGATTCTCTTCGACGGACAGGACCTGCTCAAGATTGGAGAAGATCGTCTGGACAGGGAGATCCGCGGGCAGAAGATTTCCATGATTTTCCAGAATCCGCAGAATGCGCTGAATCCGGTCTTCACCATCGAAAAACAGATGGTGGATATCCTGCGCCAGCAGGCCAAAAACAGTGGGACCGGAAAGATACCCTGTCGGGCCGAGCTTCGGGAGAAGGCCATCCAACAGCTGCGGATTACGGGCATTGCCGACCCGGGCCAGCGGATTTCCAATTATCCATTTGAGTTCTCGGGGGGGATGAAACAACGGGTCATGATCGCCATGGCCTTGTCTGCCGGGACATCCCTGTTGATTGCGGATGAACCGACGACGGCACTGGACGTGACCATCGAAGCACAGATCAACCGCCTGATTCTGGACCTGGCTGCCGGGTATGGCACATCGGTCCTGTATGTCAGCCACAACCTGGGGGTGCTGTCGGAGATTACCCAGCGGATGATGATCATGTACGCCGGTCGGATTTTTGAAATGGGACAGACCAAAGATGTGTTGGGCTCACCCCGGCATCCCTATTCCGCGGCCCTTGTAGAATCATTGCCCGGCCGCCACGCCCATGGGAAAAAACTGCTGTCCATACCGGGCTTTGTGCCCTCACTGGACCGGTTGCCGGCGGGTTGCTCCTTTCATCCGCGATGTCCGTTTGCCGAAGCCATCTGCAGCCGGAATCGACCGAAACTCTGGGAGGTCGCCCCCGGCCATTGGTCGGCATGCCTGCTGGACCAAAAAAGAGGACGGCATAAATGGAAATGGACCTGATTCGCATCAACCACCTGAAAACCTATTTTTTTCAGGGGAAGGGGCTGCTTTCCAAACTGTTCGGCCAGGGACTGCGAACCGTTCATGCGGTTGACGATGTCAGCCTGACCATCAGCAAGGGGCACACCTTCGGCCTGGTCGGTGAAAGCGGCTGCGGCAAATCCACCCTCGGGCAGACCCTCTTCCGTCTGGTGGAACCGGTCGGCGGAGAGATTTACTTCAAGGATGAGAACGTCCTTGGCATGAATTATCAGCACCTGAGACAGTTTCGGCAAAAGGCGCAGATGATCTTCCAGGACCAGTATGGCTGCCTGAATCCACGCATGACCGTGGGGCAGATCATTGCCGAACCGCTGGAACTCCAGACTGATAAATACAGTGACCGGCAGGCCATCGAGGACCGGGTGACCGAACTGCTCGAAGCCGTGGACCTGGATGCGGCGGCCGCGGTTAAATTCCCCAACGAGTTCAGTGGCGGGCAGGCCCGGCGTATCGGTGTGGCGCGCGCCATTGCGCTGAATCCGGACTTTATTGTGGCCGATGAACCCACCTCGGGGCTGGACATCTCCACCGCCGCCACGATTCTCAATTTGATGCAGGACCTTCAGGAGCGATTCGGACTGACCTATCTGTGGATTTCTCACAACCTGAACCAGGTGAAATACATGTCTGACGACATCGCCATCATGTACCTGGGCAAGATTGTGGAAACCGGGCCCACCGCCGATGTTTTTGAAAACCTGGCGCATCCCTACAGCCGGGCGTTGATTTCGGCGGTGCCTCAGGTCGCCGGTTCCGGTAGAAAGGAGCGCGTGCTGCTTGAAGGTGAAATTCCAAGCCCCATCAATCCGCCGTCGGGGTGCCGGTTCCGTACGCGCTGTCCCTCCGTGATGGATGTCTGCAGCGTCGAGGAACCTCCCTTAAGGGAAGTCGCATCCGGCCATCTGGCCGCCTGCCACCTGCTGTCGAAACCATGATCATAAATGCTGAATAGGTGTCTCCCATGACGTCGATCCCCTGGAGTTCCATTGACGGTCCCTGCCTGATTCCCTCGGGCCGACCGTTTATAAAAATGCATGGCTTGCGCAATGATTTTGTCATTGTCGATGCCCGACTCACGCCATTCGATCCGTCCGTTGCGGAAATCCGGCGCATCTGCGACCGCAGGGAAGGGGTGGGCGCGGATGAGCTGCTGATCGTCAAGCCGCCATCGTCGTCAGACGCTGAGAACAAAATCGCGGCGACGGTCAGGATCATCAACCCCGATGGCCGTGAGGTGGAGGCCTGCGGCAATGCCTCCCGCTGCATCGGGTGGCTGCTGATGAAAGAGCGAGGTCTGGATTCCGTCTCCTTCCGGACCCTGGGCGGAAGGCTCGATTGCCGGTTGAAAGGAGAGAAAAAGGTGTCCGTCGGCATGGGACGGCTTCGAACGGCCTGGCATGAGATTCCCCTTTCAACAGCGATGGACAGCCTTCACCTCGATATCGGTGTCGGACCATTGCAGGATCCCGTCGGCATGAACATCGGCAATCCCCACGCGGTTTTTTTTGTGGACGACATCGACCGCATCGACCTGGAAACCTATGGCGCCGAACTCCAACAGGCGCCGCTCTTTCCCCAGGAGGCCAATGTCGGTGTGGCCCAGATGGTCGATGCGCGCACGATGAAACTGGCGGTCTGGGAGCGACCCGGGGCGCTGACCACGGCCTGTGGGTCGGGCGCATGCGCGGCTGTCGGGGCGGCGCTTCGCCGTGGGCTCACCGATCAGCGAACGGTGCGTGTCATCATGCCGGCCGGCAGTATGGACATTGAAATAGATAAAAATGATCAGGCGACCATGACCGGCGCGGTAGACATCTGCTACGCCGGATCTCTGCCGCTGCCGTTATTTTGACCAACAAAAAATAATAAAAAAAAAGGAGTCCACGATCCAATGAATGCAAGTGAACGCATGGCCGCTGCAATTGCCTTGAAACCGGTGGATCGCATTCCCAATGCACCATTTCAGGAAGCCCCCGTATGCCGCTATTTTGGGCGGACCTTTCGCTCGGCGCTGCTCGAAGACCAGGACATGGCGGATTGCCACATGAAGTCCCTCGATGCCTTCCACTTTGACTGGGTGATGGTCGGCATGGGCCTCATCGGTGGCATCATCCCCGACGCCATGGGCTGCACGGTGAGCTGGCCGGACGATGTCTTCCCGGTCATCGAAAAGACCACGGTATTCTCCCTCGCGGATGTGGATCGGGTGGCCCGGTCCAATGTCCACACCGGGCGGATGGACCGGTTTCTCAAGGGTATTTCAATTCTGAAAGAGCGCCTGGAGGGCGAGGTGCCGATTGCCTGTGAGTACATCTCCCCATTCACCATTGCCACGCGGCTTCGCGGCACCAATGAGATCATGCTGGACATGTATAAAAACCCGGACCTGGTCAGAGCGCTACAGGAAGTGCTGGTGCCCCTTGATATAGAAATCGGCAGGGCATTAATCGACGCCGGCGTTGAGTATATTTTCTACGGTGCGGATATGGAGTGCCCGGTCCTGATGTCGCCCCGGCATTACCGCGAATTTGTCCACACCCCAACCACACAGACCGTCAACGCCCTGTCCAAGATGGGTGCCCGGGTCCTGCCCCACATGTGCGGCGCCATCGTCAAAACCGGTATTGTGGACATGCTGCTGGAGATGGATATGCACGGTATCATGCCGGGCAACCTGACCCAGTCGACGGTCCTGGATATCCGCGAGCTGAAGGAAAAGGTTGGTGATCGCACGGCGATCTTCGGCAACCTCAATCCCAACGGGCCACTGCTGATCGGCACCCCTGAGGAGGTCGAAAAAGACACCCTCGCGCACCTCGAAAAGGCCCGGGGGATGAGCGGATATCTGTTCTCGACGGCTGGAACGACGTCCCCCAATACCCCCCGGGCCAATTTTGAAGCCATGAACAAGGCGGTGTTGAATTTTAGCTGAAATGACCCGTCATGAGCGGTACCGATTGGGCTTGCTCAGCCGGTTTGACCGTTGGAGAATATGACCATGATGAACAGAGCCCTCATAAATTTCGACACGTCCACCCTGGATCAAATTCATCTGCGTTCACTGGAACTGCTTCAGGATTGCGGAATCCGATTTCCGAGTGAAAAAACCCTTGAGGTATTCAAAAGCAGGGGCTTTCGAATCGACGGACAAACCGTCTATTTTGAAGAAAAGGATATTGTCACCGCATTGGAAACCGTTCCCGGACAATTTGCCATCAAGGCGCGCGACCCTGAAAAAAATATCTGCATCGGTGGCGGTGATTACCTGATGGCGCCGGGTTACGGCCCGCCTTTTATCATCGACACCACCGGTGAGAAACGCAATGCCACCGTCGAGGATGTCCACAATTTCTGCAAGCTGGTCCAGACGTCAACCTGCCTGGATTTCAACAGCTCGATCGTTGTCCAACCCAACGACGTGCCCGCGGAAACGGCCCATCTGGATATTCTTCTGGGCACGATGCTGCTGACGGACAAACCGATCATGGGCAGTACCGCATCCGAAATCGCGGCACGGGATTCATTGCAATTGGCCTGCAAAATATGGGGAGACATCAGCGATCCGGTAATGATTTCACTGGTTGATTCACTCTCGCCGCTTCAATATTCCGATGAATCCATCGAAGCGCTGATGGTGTATGCCGAAGCCGGTCAACCCGTCATTGTTCACTCGTCCTGTTCCCTGGGATCCACCGGCCCCATTACCATCGCCGGTTCTCTGGTCGTCTCCAATGCCACCACACTGGCGGGAATCTGCCTCTCCCAGCTGCTCAATCCAGGCACCCCGGTTGTATACGGATTGGGGGGCAGTCCCACGGAAATGAGAACCGGCGGGTATGTCAACGCATCCCCGGAGGATGCCAAGCATACCGCCATCGTCACCGCGCTGGGTCGTTATTACGGCATTCCCTGCAGGAGTCAGGGCGCCTTGACGGAGTCCTTCAGCCTTGACTACCAGGCGGGGATGGAATCGGCGATGATGATGACCACCGCGGCGTTGTCCGGTGTGGATGTCAGTCTGCACACCTGCGGGACCTATGGTTCCATGCTGGCGATGAGCTACGAAAAATTCATTGCCGATGAAGATCTTTGCGGGGCGCTTAAACGGCTGATGAAGCCCGTTGAATTGTCGGAAGACGCCTTTGCCATGGACCTGATCAAGGCCCTGGGAACTTCGGGGAACTACCTGATGCAGGGCCACACCATGCAGCGCTGTCGAACCGAGTTTTTCGAACCGGTCCTGAACACCCGATCGATCCACACCAAATGGCAGCAGATGGAGCTGCGTGAAATGGATAAACGGGCAGGCAAAATCCTGGCGGACCGACTTTCCGCATACGAAAAACCGGACATCGATCCCATGCTTGAACGGGATCTTGTAAAGTTTGTGGATCAGCGCAAAGTTGATCGATAGAACGAAAAATTATCATAAGCGCATGAAAACGAGATAAAAAAAGGAGTTCTTCAATGACCGTAAAAGAGATTTTCGACGCAGTCATCGCATTTGACGAAGCGACGGTAACGGCCAAGACCCAGGCGGAAATCGACGCCGGCACGGACATCGGTGCGATCCTGAACGACGGGCTGATCAGCGCCATGGACGAGGTGGGCGAGCGCTTTTCGGCCGGCGAACTGTTCGTGCCCGAGATGCTCATGGCCGCCCAGGCCATGAAGGCCGGCCTGAAACTGCTCAAGCCCCACCTGGCCGAGGGCCAGGGCCAGAGCAAGGGTGTGGTGGTCATCGGCACAGTCAAGGGCGACCTGCACGACATCGGCAAGAACCTGGTCTCCATGATGATGGAAGGGGCCGGCTTCGAGGTGGTGGACCTGGGGGTGGACGTGGACAGCGAGGCCTTCGTCAAGACGGCGGCGGAGAAGAAGGCCGACGTGATCGCCCTGTCGGCGCTGCTGACCACGACCATGCCGTCCATGGAGAGCACGGTCAAGGCGGTCAAGGAGGCGGGCATGGCCACGCGTACGATCATCGGCGGCGCCCCGGTGACCCAGGCGTTTGCCGACCAGATCGGGGCCGACGGCTACAGCGCCGACGCCCCGGGGCCGGCCAAGCTGTCAAGCAGCTGGTGGCCTGAAATGGAGGACCGGTGATGGACCCATCAATGTCTCCCATTGCTGCGGATGGTGTTGAGATCTATGTGATCGTCGACAATTATGTGGATGGCGGGCTGCCTGCCTCCGATGGTGTGCAGCGATATGCATTGGGGCATGACGGTAAGCTCCCGATCAATTCTTATCTGGCCGAGCATGCGATCAGTTTGATGGTAACCGCTTTCGTTGGGGATAAATCCCACCGTATTATTCTGGATGCCGGATGCAGTCCGGAAGCGCTGCCCCATAATCTTGATTTCGGCAATGTGGACCTGGATGGGGTAATCGACGTGGTGATCAGCCACGGTCATGAAGATCACATGGGGGCGTTGCCGCAACTATTATCAAAAATGCCAAACATGGCTAAGGTCTATGCCCACCCGGCCGCGTTCCACTCACCCCGTTATTACCTCGCCGATTCCGGTGAATTGCTTGAGGAACCGGTATTTGAGAGGGGATGGATTACATCCGCAAATGCCGAATTAATCGAGACGCCCGTTCCGACGCGTATCGGAAAGGGCCTGTTTTTAATCACCGGGGAAATTCCGCGTAAAAATGATTTCGAAAAAGCCCTTCCCGGATCATTGATGGAAGTAGATGGAAAACTGGTACCGGACAATATTGCTGACGATCAGGCCGTCGTCGTTGTCCTGAAGAACCATGGCCTGGTGGTTCTCACCGGTTGTGCCCATGCCGGGATCATTAACACGGTGGACCATGCGCGCCGGCTGACGGGCATCGATCGGGTGTATGCCGTCATGGGCGGTTTCCATCTGTCCGGTGAACCCTTTCGCCATGCATTGCAACCGACGCTGGAGGAATTTGGAAAGATGGACCCAACGGTTCTTGTGCCCATGCATTGCACGGGAATCGAGGCGAAAGCACTTTTATACAGTCATATGCCGGATCGGATAAAGATCAGTGGCGTGGGAACCACGTCCCGACCTGACCTGACCTGACCTGACCTGGCCTGGCAGGGAATTCCATCCTCGTGATGGATTCACCTGTCAGGGCGCTGTCGGCCGATTATCTCTTGATGGACGCGTAACCCGCAAAGCCGTCATCCCTTCTTGCCCAGCCCTTTAACATAACTCTCCAGCTTGAGGCCGCTGACCGCCGCTTTGATGAATGACCAGATCCCCGGCGAGTAGATGTGGGTGGTCAATTCGGTGAACAGCTCGAATTTACGCCGGGTGTAGGGGAACCAGTTGGCCTCCATTTTACCGCTGTTTTTATCCACCAGGATCGATTTGATGTTGGCGAAGCAGTAGAAACCGAATTCTCCTTTGTACCGACCGATGCCGCTTTTCTTGGCGCCACCGAAGGGCAGGGCGTGGTTGCCTTCGGTGAGCATGACGTTGTTGATGGAGACATTGCCCGTCACGAGGGCCCGGGCCACCCGGTCGGCGCGCGCAAGATCCGCCGACCAGACGCTGGCGGACAGTCCGAATTCATCGCCGTTGGCCCGCCGGATGACTTCGGCTTCATCATGAAAGGCAAAGATGGGCAGCACCGGGCCGAAAGTCTCCTCGCAGTTGAGCTGCATTTCATCCGTGCTGCCTTCCACCACGATCGGCGGGATGGCCGCCGATTGGCCGTCCCAACTCCCACCGGTAAGCAGCGTGGCCCCTTTCTCCCGGGCATCCTGGATTTGCCTGGCGATCACCTCGACCTGGCCCGCTGTGGTCATGGGGCCCACATCCGAGCCGCCGTCGCTGTCCGTGCCCTGGGTCATCTTACCGGTTTCACGCACCACGATGGCTTTGAACGCCTCGTAGATGCTTTCCTGGACATAGAGCTTTTCCACAGAGGTGCAGGATTGGCCCGTATTGGTGAAGGCGCCCCAGACGGCACCGGCCGCGGCCCGCTCGAGATTGGCGTCTTCGAAGACGATCATGGGGTCCTTGCCGCCCATTTCCAGTTCCACCGGAATCAGGTGTTCTGCCGCCTGCGCCATGATCTGGTGTCCGGCGCGCTGGCTGCCGATGAAAAAGATCTTGTCCGGGCGACGGTCGATAAGCTGGCGGCCCAGTTCGCTTCCGGGACCGTATACCACCTGCACCCACGCGGGGTCGAAGCCGGCTGCATCGAGCAGTTCCTCCACCAGTCCCTTGAGGGGTGTGGCGCTGGAGGGCTTGTAAATAATTGCGTTGCCCACCACGAAGGAGAGGGTGATGGGAACGATGGCCTGATAGAAGGGGTAGTTCCAGGGAGAGATGATCAGCGTGGTGCCCATGGGTTCGAAGTAGATTTTTGATTTTTTGCCCATCAGGGCAAACGGGGTGGGGACCTTGCGGTCCGCGAGCATCTTGACGGCATTTTTTTCCAGATAGTCCAGGTGATCCAGGGTACCGAAAATTTCAGCTGTCAGGGCATCGGTTCGTGATTTGCCGGCATCCGCCTGGATCCGATCAAGGATGTCCGCCTGCCGGTCGATGATAATTGCTTTCAGCCGGGTGATGAATTCAAGCCGCTTTTTCACCCCCCAGGAGAGAATATCAGGCTGCGCCTGCCGGGCGCGGTCCACTATTCTCGAGATGTCTGACGCATCAGGGTGGTCGTAGGCGATAGCTGGTTGCCCGGCATCCTTGGGCGCATCATCATGGGACATCGCCAACTTGGCATCCCACCCGATGATGTCGAAGACCTTATCTCCCACGTACGCCTCGCCGGTCAGGTTGGAGTAGTAAAGACTCATGACCACGCCCTTGATGCCGACCTCGATGGTCCTTAACGTGCTTCCCAGAAAACCGGGGAAGCGGTCATTTTTGGCGCAGGTGGTCATCAGCAGGCGGATCATCCATCTGGGAGCATACCGGAACATGCCCAGGAGCATCCGTAACCCGCCGAGGTCATCGCCGGTCAGGTAAGCCGCCATGCGGTCCACATGGTCGATGCAGCCGGTTCGCGAAAAGGAGGGCAAGACATCTGTGCCGGGAACCATCACATCACCGGCCCGGCTAAGTCCAAGAAGTTGATTCCTGCTGAAATACTTTGATATTTTCATCGCTTGCCATCCTTTATCAGTTGTGCCGCCGCCTTTTTGGAAAGGGCCATGATGGTCAGTGAGGGGTTGATGCCCGGGGCGTTGGGGAAAATGCTGGAGTCCGCGCAATAGATGTATTTATTGCCGTTAATGCGCAAACTCCGGCTTTTTCCCCAACGCCCCGGGCACGGTCCCATGCCGCACCCGCCCATCAGGTGCAGGCCGATGCCCATGCTGCCGTGGATCACTTCCTTTGCTCCGGTGGTTTGAAAAATCTCATCGATGACTGCCAGCCCTTTGTGGTAGCGGTCCAGATCTTCCCGGTTCTGGCCCTTGACGATAATGGCTTTGCCCCGGCGGTTGACCTTGATGCGCCCGGGTTGGGTGTCGCGGGTGCACACCTCGATGCAGGCGAAATGGGACAGCCGTTCCATGGCCCGCTGATGCTGCCGGCCGAACCCGCTGAGCAGCAATGCGATGGCCGCCGGACCGGCGTAGACGTTTTCCAGTTTGAACCCGTTTTTCCTGAAGCCTGCATCGTCTGACTTGAAGGCCTGAAATGCGCCCAGGTGGGACAGGACCGGCTGGTCGTAGACGCCGAAATTCATGTACTGGGGGTGGCAGAAAAAATTGTGGCCCACGGCGGGCAGTTTTTTGCCGAAGCCTGAATTGAGCAGCAAGCGGGAATTGCCCACGGCACCGGAGGCCATGACCAGGTTGCGGGCCCGATAGGTGCAGAGGCTGCCGTCTGGTCGGTTGCAGGTGACGCTGACTTCATCGGCCGTGGTATCGATTTTCACGGCTTCGGTCTCCGCCCGCAGTTCGAGTCCCAGCGCCAGGGCCTTTTTCAGAACCGTTTCCGGGGTGCTCTGCTTGCTGCCGATGCGGCAGCCGTTGAGGCATTCGATGCAGCAGTTTCCCGCTTCGTAGTTACAGTCCTTCTGCGCCCGCCGAAGGGGGGCCAGCTGGTATCCCAGGCGCTGGAAGCCCTGCTCGAAGACGTCCGCGTTGCGGTTGCGGTATTCGGCGGGGATGGTCTGGATGGCAATTTCCGCCTCGGCTTTTTCATACCAGGGTGCCATGGTTTCACCATTGAAGAAATCCACGCCGGAATCACTGCGCCAGCTGTCAAAGGCATCCTCGTCGAAGCGGTCGACCAGGGCCTGGTTGACCACCGATCCGCCGCCCACCACTTTGGGCCGCAAAAACACCAGCCGGGCGTCCGTACCCAGTTCCAGGCCGCCCGACCAATAGAGCTGGGCCGTTCCGTCCAGGTCATTGCGCGGATAGGTGTGGCGGCGATATTGCCTGCCCGCTTCGATCATCAGGCAATCGGCGCCTGCACGGCACAATTCATGGGCGATGAAGGGGCCCGATATCCCTGCGCCGACAATGATATAGTCGTGGGTCCTGGGGGGGTGAGTGGTCACGATGGTCCTCCTGGAGTAATTAAAGGGTTCAAGGATGATACATCAAAGAAAGGCATATCCCTGTCCCCGGTAGGTTTCCACCTTGTCGACAATCTGGCCGTTTTTGACCAGCAGCAGGTGGTTGAACCGTTCGCACAGTTCGCCGGCTTTGGCGTGCTGGAAGAAGACCGGGTCGCCGATCTCCATGGCGGGTACACCGGCGGGCAGTTTCAAGGGCGTCTGCACTTCGCCGGCGCCTTCCATGCCGAGATAGGTCAGCCCCGGGGGCATAATCGGCCAGGGCAGTTTGCGCGGGCCGACTTCGCCGGAGGCCACATAGCCGCCGCCCAGGCAGGTGATCAGATGGGGTGACGGCCTGCGAACCACCTGAAGGGCGAAAAAAGCCGACGGCTGAAAAGTGACCTCGTGGAAATACCGGAACAGCCCCGGGGCAAAGAAAGCCGACCCGGCGGTGACTTCGGTGACGGCGCTGTCCATGGCCGTGGCCTTCAGGCTGCCGCTGCCGCCGCCGTTAACCACTTCGATGGCGCAGCCCGCCTGTTCAAGGGCCTGAATGATGGCTTTCCGTCGCGCCATCAACTCCGCCATGGAGCGTTGCTTCACCCTTCGCAGGACAGCGTTTTTCAGCCGCTGGCCGGGAACGTTGTCGTTGACCGAGGCAATCTGCGCCTCGTAGCCCATGACGGCGGTGATGCGCACGCCTTCAAGATCAGCCGCCCGGCGGGCCAGACGCACGGCCTGATCCGCCTCACGCAGCGGACTTCGGCGGACCCCCAGGTGAATGGATCGGCCCACCGGGCGGTATGACATATCGATCTCCAGGCAGGCATCGAGGATCACCCCCGATTGCCGACCGGCCTGTGCCAGGCATTTCAACTGGGCAAGGGAATCGACCACCAATGCGATCCGGGTTCCTCGGGCGGCGAGGTCGGCCATCAGGTCCATGTCAGAGTGCTGAACGGTGGGATAGGCCACGATAATGTCGTCGAAGCCCTGGCCTGCCAGGTAGGCCCCTTCCTCCACGGTAAAAGCGAGAATCCCCTTGAAAGCGGGGCCGCCTTTGTTGAACACCCGTCGAATCAGGTCCGGGCAGCGGATCGATTTAGAGGCCACCCGGATCGTTTTGCCACTTTTTTTCTGGGTGTCGGCTACATAGTCGACGTTGGCGTCGAAGCGGTCAAGATCCACGAATGCCAGCGGCAGGCGCCGGCCTCTAAAAAGTTCACGATAGTAAAAATAATCACGGTCGGATTTTTCGGGCATGGTTCATACTCCCGCTAAACGGCGCGCTATCATTTACCAGACAGGTGGAAGACTTCAGGGATGAAAAAGAAAGTGACTGCTCACTCACCGATAGCACATTGAAAGTTTTCCCTGCGATTGTCAAGTGAAAAATGCCGGCCCGGCAAATGTTGAAAGACGATCTTAAGGTTGACTTCAAGCCGGTGAGTGAGTAATCATTCTCTTTTTAAAGGGGATATTCATGAAACGGATTCCCGGTATTCACGGACGGGATACTAAGGCGGCCGACAACTTATGGAAAAATATCATAAAGTAACTTTTTCGCGGATTCCAGAGGAAAAACAGCAGCGCATCCTGGATACGGCGGTGGCTGAATTTGCCGCCAATGGCTTTCCCGGCGCCAACATCAACGTGATTGCCAAAAAGGCCGGTATCAGCATCGGGTCCATGTATAAATATTTTGCTTCCAAGGAGGATCTTTTCCTCACGGTCATCGAGCGGGCCCACGGCCTGCTGGAAGGGGTGCTGGACGATATCGAAAGCACGCCGGGTGATATTTTCCAGAAAATCGAGAAGATGGTTCGGGCGGCCCAGCAATACGCCCGGGAATTCCCGGAACTGCACCAGATCTACCTGGATATGACTTCCGAGGGACTGTCCCACCTGTCCAGGAAACTGTCCGGCAAGATGGAAAGCATTTCGGCCCGGTTTTACGGTGCGTTGATCCATCGCGCAATGGCGAACGGAGAGATCGACAACCGGTTGGACGCGCGCGTGGCTGCACTGTGCATCGACAACCTGATCCTCATGCTCCAGTATTCCTACACGTCCGATTATTTTAAAGAGCGGATGAAGATATTCCTCGGTTCCGATGCACTGGCGGACGACGAGAAACTCGTCCGTGGCGTCATGGGCTTTATCAGGGGGGGGCTATTGGCGCATAACCGGTCAGTATGAGGGCTACCGGCCGGTTCGGTCAATTATTAAAAAAACATTTTTTCGGGCGGTCGCCGCTCAGGCACGTATTCCTGGTCGATTTTACCGTCGTTCCATTCCTGGGAAACGTATAGGTTGCAATAGCAGGAACCGAATTCGGCCACATCGGGCTCCCGATAGTCGCAGGGGCAGATGATATCCCGGTCATTGTCCCGGTCGCCGGAGGCCAGCCGGCAGGGGCAGACCATGTAGCCATAGCGCGCCTTGTTCACGAGCAAGGCTTCCACTAACTCCATGACCCGCTCGTGGTTGGTGCTGAAGAAATAGCCTTTGGGTTCCTGGACCTTTTTCAGTTTATTGTAAAGTTCACTGGCATCCATCACAGTCCCAGCGCCTCCTTGATTTTATCTAACTTGTAGCCGACGATGACATTGTCACCGATGATCACCGTGGGAAATGAACATCTGGGGTTGAATTTCTTCACATCGGCAAGAATGGCCTTGCGTTCATCCCCATCCAACAGGTCGACATCGATGAATTCGTATTTAACGGTGCATTCGTCCAAAAAACGTTTGGTGGATTTGCAGTGGCTGCACGTGCTCAGCGAGAACACCTTCACAGGTTTGTCAGACATGATCCTATCCTTTCCAAGAAAAAAGAGGCGCGGGTAAGTTTTCCTCCCCGGCCCGATCAACGTGGGGCCTGTCCAAAACAATGGGCACCAACTTAAATCATTGCGTTTCAGACGATCCCTATAAACAATGGTAAGCGTCCTTACATTAAAGGTCCGCTGGGGGCCGGTCAAGGGAAATCAATAAAATCGGACCACATCTTTTCCACAATTCTCATGGAAAGCACGATCCTGGTCATCGACCGCCGGCCTGCCTCTAAACACCGATCCCGATCATAATCTGACCCTAATTGTCATGTCGACCCCTTTTACAGTGAAAAAATAGTTTTAAAATTGAAACAGTGCTTGACAGTGGGTGGAATTTTATTTAATTGAAATAGTAATCATTCCTGATAAGGGTTCATCATACGCAAATGACCACACTTGATTTCATATGCCCGTTACGGTTCCACAATTAATGCAGTTTTCGAACGATTGATATCAATAACAATTCAATAACCCACACGTAATCTTTCCACGAAGGAGGGAACATGGTCGAGAAGAAGACTTTACAACCAAAAAAAGAAATTGAAATCAAGGACTTAACGATTTGCGATGCCACTCAGCAGATGCTGGTAAAGGCCCGGCTGGACGGCGTCGAGACCCATTTTGACAGGGCTGCCAACATGAAAGCCTGCCCCATCGGTGCTGATTCCGCCTGTTGCAAACACTGCTTCATGGGGCCATGCCGCATGAATACCAAGGATCCCTATGGTAAGGTTGGCGTCTGTGGTGCTACCATCGATACCATCCAGGCCCGTAACTTCGGTCGCATGGTCGCCACCGGAACGGCCTGCCACAACGACCACGGCATGGCCATGCTGGACATTTTTCGCGATGTGGTTCAGGGAAAAATTAAGGATTACCGCATCAAGGATGTCCAAAAACTGGAATCGATCTCCCAGGAGATCGGCATCGAGACCGAGGGGCGCAGTGTCGAGGACATTGCCATGGACCTGTATCATGAGTTGGAAAAGACCTACACTCAGGTGGAGGGTGAAATCCCCTTTGCCAAGCGCGTCCCGCCGAAGACGCTTGAGATGTGGCGCAAGCACGGGATCGTCCCGCGCGGCGCCATGCGCGAGATCATGGAGATGATGAGCCGCACCCACATCGGTATGGATCAGGATCCCAATAACCTCATCAAACAGATCTGCCGTACCTCCCTGGCCGACGGTTGGGGTGGGTCCATGGTCGCCACCGAGATCAGCGACATTCTTTTCGGCACACCTTCACCGGTCAGCGTTGAAGTCAATATGGGCGTGCTCAAAGAGGACCAGGTCAATATCATCGTGCATGGCCATGAACCTAACCTGTTTGAATCCATGCTGGCCTCGGTCAACGCGCCATCTCTGGTTGAGTCAGCCAAGGCGGCCGGTGCGAAGGGCATCAACCTGGTGGGTATGTGCTGCTCCGGTGCGGAAGTGATGTCGCGTCATGGTATCCCCCATGCGGGCAACTTTTCATCCACCGAGCCGGTTATCGTCACCGGTGCCGTGGATGCTATGGCAGTCGACGTCCAATGCATTCAGCAGGGTCTGGTCAAGGTCGCCGAGTGTTACGAAACCGCGTTATTCACCACCAACCCGCGTTGCCACTTAGAGGGTGCCACCCATATCGAACTGGATGAACACAATCCGATGGCGTGTACCGATGAGATCGTTGTCAAAGCCATCAGCCGATTCAAAAACCGCAAGTTTCCCATCGAGATTCCTAAAAAAGTGGGGGTCGGCGTCCACGGATTCTCCCACGAGTATATTAATTATATGCTGGGCGGTTCTTTCCGTGCATCCTACACACCGCTCAACGAGAACATCATCAACGGCCGTATCCGCGGTGTAGCCGGTGTGGTGGGTTGCACCAACCCCCGTGTAAAGCAGGATTATGTGCATGTGGAACTGGTCAAAGAGCTGATTAAAAACGACGTGCTGGTGGTTCAGACAGGCTGTTCACAGATCGCGCTGGCCAAGGCCGGCCTGACATCGCCCGAAGCCGCGGTCCTTGCCGGTGATGGCTTGCGCGAGGTATGTGAAACCGTGGGCATGCCGCCCGTACTGGGTCTGGGGTCCTGCGTGGACAACACCCGCATCCTCATCGCCTGTTCCGAAATGGTAAAAACCGGCGGTCTGGGTGACAGCATCGCCGATCTGCCGGTGGCGGGCGCCGCACCTGAATACATGAGCGAAAAGGCTATTGCCATCGGCCAGTACTTTGTGGCCTCCGGTGTGTATACCGTGTTTGGCGTTACCTTCCCGGTCACCAAGGGCACCAAGTTCGAAAAGCTGCTCTTCGAGGGGCTGGAGGAGATGGGCATGGGCAAATGGGGCTTTAACCCCGATCCCCATGAGATGGCCAAAATGATGATTGCCCATATTGACAAGAAGCGTAAAGCGCTGGGCATTGACAAGGCCAGAGACCGCGTACTCATGGATATGTCCGACCGGCGGGATATCGAAGCCGCGTAGCGGTCAATCTTATTTGAAACAAGAAAAGGGGCTCGATATCGAGCCCCTTTTTGCGTTCAATCGTGTCGTCTTGGACCGATCCGGTTCCCGGGGAAAACTACTCGTCAGCGAATAACTGGGGCTGGTCACCCAGAAACCGGTATAAGGTGGCCCGGCCGACCCCCAGTACTTTTGCTGCGCGGGCCTTGTTGCCGCCGGTTTTGGTCAGCGCCGCCCTGACCCGGTCGGCGTCCAGTTTGCGCACGGGGCCCCGCTTCGGTTTTTCGCAAACCATGTTCTTGAGTTCAAGGGGCAGGTCGTCGGGCCGGATCACTTTCCCTTTGCAGCGCACGATGGCAAACTGGACTGCGTTTTGAAGTTCGCGCACATTGCCCGGCCAGGCATAGTCCATCAGTGTGTTCAGCGCGTCCTGAGCCATGCGGACCGGCCGATTTCCTCTAATCATCGGTGCTTTTGATAGAAAGTGGTCCACTAGCAGCGGAATGTCGGATTTGCGTTCGCGGATGGGAGGAATGTGGATGGGGATGACGTTGAGCCGATAGAACAGGTCCTCGCGGAAACTTCCCTTCTTGACCTCTTTTTTCAGATCCTTGTTGGTGGCGCTGATCACGCGCACATTCACCGATGCGGTTTTCTCTCCACCAACCTTCTCAAAGGTCCCCTCCTGGAGGAATCTGAGCAGTTTTACCTGAAGCAGCTTGGGCAGTTCGGCAATTTCATCCAGAAAGATGGTGCCCTTGTCGGCCAACTCAAAACGGCCTTTCTTGTCCCGGATGGCCCCGGAAAAGGCGCCTTTCACATGGCCGAACAATTCGCTTTCGATCAGGCCCTCGGGCAGTGCACCGCAGTTGATCGGCACAAACGGGTTGCCGGCACGCTGGCTTTCGATGTGAATGGCATTGGCCACCAGTTCCTTGCCGGTGCCGGTTTCACCGAATATGTGGACGGGGTAGTCGTAACCGGAGACATCCTTGATCTGCCGGTATACGTCCACCATTTTGTCGTCGCAGCCGATAATGTTGGAAAAGCCCGTCATTTCCCTGGCTTTGACCCTCAGTTCAAACAGTCCCGTGACATCTCTGAAGGTGGCCAGCACGCCGACTTCCCTGTCCTGGTCGTCACGCATCATGGTGGCCGTCATTTCCAGCCGTCGCGGTTCCCCATCACGGGTGATGATGTTGACGGGGTACTCGGCGGTGTCGATAAAGATCGGTTGATCACCGCAAAAGGAACACCGGCTGCCGCAGAAAGGGCCGCCGAGGGCTTCATGACAATCTTTGCCGACGACATCTTCCCGTCGATACCCGGTAATTTCTTCGGCCTTTTTGTTGAAGAAAAAAATGCGGCGGTTCAGGTCGTGGGCGATGATGCCATCCTTCATATTGTCCAGAATCCGTTCCAGATTTTTTCGGTTGGACAATATGTTGTCGATGGTCAGGGCGTTCATTTTCGCTCAATATGCAATTGGAAAACAGAGATGGCGGGTATCGAAACGGAGCCCGCCCACGTTCGGGCAACCTGTGATAAGCGGGGCCAAGATAACACCAATAGTTGAAATGTTCAACCAAAATGGGAGGGAATCGACCGGGCCAACCGGGGCCGAACCTGTCGAGATCAATAGAAATGAAGCGAATCGTGCAGATGATATCAGGCTTGCCGTTGAGGCAGAATCGTCATGTCTAGTTCCGGGCGAATACCCAGCCGGGTCAGGGAAAAGTCAAACCGGACGGGGTCCTCGCTACAGATTTTTTTAAACCCGCCGGTGATTTCAAGGGCGGTGCGCAGGTCGGCCTGCCGTCTGCGGGTAAAGTCAAGACGCAGGCCGATGGTGTGCATGTGGGTATCGAGCGGAATGATCAGATCGGATGGCGACAGGCACCGCCACCCGCCGGGATCCACGGCATCCATACGGACCATCCAGCGCAGATAGAGATGGAGGCGTTTGCAGGCGCTTGTTTTGCCGGGGTC
>SWCD01012099.1_pt1 | contig 20541 bp, 18 predicted proteins | sample 4693011 | NCBI WGS metagenome assembly SWCD01 (sample SAMN10267278, study PRJNA491770) | bioreactor metagenome | isolation source: DHS bioreactor inoculated with marine | place: Japan: Omine Ridge, Nankai Trough | reverse complement strand
TCAGAACCCGATCCAGCCCGGTCCGAGGAGAGGCACGACCTTTTCAGGCGTTGCTTGTGCATTCTGGGGTCTTGTCCCCGGATCGAATGTCGAATTCTCTTCAGCCACGCTGTGAGTGGCATGACCTTCCGGGCCATTGCCGAGGCGGAGGGACTCCAAAACGGCCAGGCAGCGTATCGAATCTACGGGAGGTTGATCGAAGACTTGAGGTGGAAGCTGGAACGCTGATACGGCCCCGGCGATCACTCCCCCTCCCAAAGAGCCGCGCGAGCTGGGCCAGGCTCCTCCGGATGGTGTTTGAGGTGGATCCCCTTACCTGCCGAAGGTGCGGCGCCGAAATGAAGGTGATCGCCGTGATCACCGGCCCCGCGCTCATCGACAAGCTGCTGCGGCACGTCCGGAAGCGGAAGGCCCGCGAAAGCGCGGGCGAGGACGACAGCTACGACCCCCGGGCACCTCCGGCGGCGTAGAGCCCGGCGGGGCCGAGACGCAGGGGCCCGAGTAACGGATTCCCGACTTCCCCACTCAAGCGCGGCGCGAGCGACCGCGGACCGGGACGGTCTGTGCCGAGCCAGGCAGATTCCGGCGGAATCCGGCCGAAGCGAGCCGAAAAGCGGGCTTGTCGGGGTGGGGGATGGGTTGTAGCGTGAGTGGGGGTTCAGGTCGGCCTCCCGGGCGGTCCAGGATGCCGGATTCGCCCCGAATTCGGGGCAGGAGCGAGCCACCAGCGCCAAGGCGGTGAGGACGGCGGGAAAGAAACCCCTAACCCGTTGCTCACCAGGTCCTACCTTCAGGACTACGACGAAAAGGTCGGGACCGGGTCCCCACAGGTCCTCGCCGACCCCGTCATCGGCACGGCCGAAGCGGGCCTCAGGGCGGAAGTGGTGAATGGTGAAAACGGTCCCGAACTCGCATTCCGACTCGCGAGTCTCGTCAGCTTCGGCGAATTCACGACCAAGTTCAGGGGAACCGGGGTCGTCTCGATCGAACTTCCCGAGCTCGTCCTGACTTCGGGCACCCTGGGAGTTTCGAGCGTCGTCAACGTGGTGGAGCTCGGTCGGCTCGAGGGCGGGGAGACGCTGGCGCTGGTGGTGCGTCGGGTGGATTGAAGGGGTCACCCCGGCCCGAAGGGCGCCCTGGCGGGTTGAAGCATGCCGGCGGTCAGCATTCCGGTGAGGACGGTCGAGAGCAGGGTGGAGGGCGCCTGGCCGGCGGCGCCGGGTTTCATTCAAGGGGAAGGAAAACGGATCGAGGGGGGCGCCCGGACCCGCAAGCCCACGGGGGGCGCTGAAGGATGGTTGGGCGGGGCCTGAACAGCTCAGGTTAACGCCTACGCCTTCTCCTCCTGCTCTTCAGCACCGGGATCGGGCGGCGGGCGGTGCCGTCCTTGATGGCCTTCAGGTCGGCGATCAGGGCCTCCGGGGTCTGGGGGCGCTCGGCTCTCTGCTTCGCCAGCATCCGGCGGATCAGCTGGGACATCTGCGGGGAGACGGCCGGATTGGCCTCGCGGGGGTCGGGGATGGCCTCGGTCAGGTGCTTGGTCATCACCACCGCCGGGTTGGGGCCCTTGAAGGGGACCTCTCCGGTCACCATGTGATAGAGGGTGGCGCCGAGGGAGTAGATGTCGGTGCGGATGTCGATGTCGATGTCGCCGCGGGCCTGCTCCGGGGAGATGTAGTCCGGAGTGCCCATGGTCTGGCCCTCCTGGGTGTCCCCGCCCTCCTCCTCCACCTCCTTGGCCAGGCCGAGGTCGCAGAGCTTCGCGGTGCCGCTCGGGGTCAGGATGATGTTCGCCGGCTTCACGTCGCGGTGCACGAAGCCGCTCTGGTTGGCGTGGGCCAGGGCGCCGGCGACCTGGAGGAGGATGGTGACCGCGCGCTTCTCGTCCATGGCGCCGCCGCGCTGGAGGAGGTCCGCGACGGTGGGGCCCTCGGCGTACTCCATGACGAAGTACTTGTACTTGCCGGTGTCGCCCACATCGATGGCGCTGATGATGTTGGTGTGGTTCAGCCGGGCGGCGGCCTGGGCCTCGCGGAGGAAGCGGCGGACGTAGTCCTGGTTCTTCGAAAGCCGGGGAGAGAGGACCTTGATGGCCACCATCCGGTCGAGCGAGACCTGGCGGGCGAGGAAGACGGCGCCCATCGAGCCCCTCCCCAGTCGCTCGAGGAGCTCGTAGCCCGCCAGTATGCGCTTACCTTCGGTCACATCGGCTCCGAACGAAGAACCGGGGCGTTCACTCGCCCCGCTGCCGGGCGGCGATCTTATTGCGGTATCCGAGGCCCCGCAAAAGTTTCAGCGCAACACTGTGCATCTCCCGCGCCTTTGCGCGGTCGTGATCCTCGTAGCCCGCCAGGTGCAGGATGCCATGGACGATGTAGAAGAGAAGTTCCGCGTAGGGGGCCACGCCGCGCTCGGTCGCCTCGCTGAGGGCGCGCTCCGCCGAGACCACCACCTCGCCCTCCCCGGCGTCCAGGGGGAAAGCCAGCACATCGGTGGGATAGTCGTGCGAAAGGTACTTCCGGTTCAGTTCGTGGATCATCCGGTCGGTCACCAGTGCCACGGAAAGCTCCCCGCGGTAGCCGGCGGCCGCGGCCAGGGTCTCGATCTCACCCACCAGCCGGTCCTCGTCGATCGTAAGGGTGCTCTGGTCGTTCGTTAAGAAGACCTTCATCAGATCGCCGCCGGATCGGAGCGCTGGGGGCCCACGCTCGGGGAATGCACGATCTCCGGATAGCGCGGGCGCTTGTGGAAGATGCCGGCCAGGACGCGGATGAACGAATCCTCGATCCGGCGCACCTCCTTCAAGCTCAGGCCGCACTCGTCGAGCTGGCCGTCCGCGAGCTTCTTTTCGGAGATCCGCCGGATCGTGTTCTCGATGCGGGCCGGGTTCGGCTCGGAAAGCGAGCGTGTGGCGGCCTCCACCGAGTCGGCCAGCATGACGATGCCCGCTTCCCGGCTCTGGGGTTTCGGCCCCTCGTAGCGGAAGGCGGATTCCTCCACGCGTTCCCGCTCACGCGCCCGGCGGACCGCCTTGTCATAGAAGAACTCCACCAGCGTCGTGCCGTGATGCTGCTCGATGATCTCCAGGATCGGCCGCGGCAGGTCGTGGTGACGGGCGAGTTCCACGCCGTCCTTCACGTGGGACTTGATGATCAGGGTGGACATGGTCGGCGACAGGGGCTTGTGGTGGGTGCCGGGGATGACCTCGTTCTCGCCGTAGTACTCCGGCTTCATCATCTTGCCGATGTCGTGGTAGTAGCCGCCCACCCTGGCCAGCAGGGGATTCGCGCCGATCGCCTCCGCCGCCTCCTCGGCGAGCATGCCGACGATGAAGGAGTGGTTGTAGGTGCCGGGCGCCGCGATCAGGAGCCGCCGGAGCACGGTCTGCTGGGCGATGTTCGACAACTCGAGCAGACTGATGTCGGTGGAAATCCCGAAGAGGTACTCCAGAAGCGGCAGGGAGCCGGAGACGACGAATCCCACCAGCACGCCCTGTCCCAACCCCGCCAGGAGGTGCGTCAGGAGCACCGAGCCGTCGCCCGGACGGGAATCCGGCCACAGGAGGAAGAACCCGGAGATGGCCATGAAGTGGACCACCCCGATCAACGCCCCGATCTGGATGATCCGGCTGCGCGTGCGGATCCGGCCGGTGGTCAGCACCGCCGTCAGCATCCCGGCCACGAGGACGCCGAGGGTGCGGATCACCTCCCGGCCCCCGAGCGACTGGCGGGAGACCAGGATGACCCCGGTGTAGATCAGGAGCATCCACGACAGCTCCAGGGAGATCCGGCGGTCGAAAACCACGGCCAGGATGATCGAGGCCCCGGTGATGGGCACGAGATAGGGAGGCCAATCGGCGTTCGGAGACGCCGCCAGCGCGGCACAGCCGATCACGATCAGCGCCAGGAGACAGACGAGAGCCAATCGGGACCGACGACGCAGCACCGCGCGGCGGAACGAGATCAGGTACATCCCGAAGATCGCGTTCATGAGCGCCGCCACGAGCAGCGCGCCGGCCACGCGCCGGGGATCGAGTTCGTGCACGTCCACGAGCAGCGCGGCGATCAGGAGGGTCACGCCCACGCCCATGGCGAGAAGCGTCAGCGGGTGCCGGAAAGCCGGTTGACTCGCCTCCGGGCGCTCGGCGGCGGGCGAGGAACTGCTCACGCGCTCCTGGCGACGGGAGCGGGCCTTGTGGAACCCGCCCATCCACTCCCGGAGCGGCTTCATCTAGATGACCTCGTCGATGGCCCGGCCCCGGCTCTCGTAGGCCATGACGATCTTCTGGACGAGGGGATGCCGGACGATATCCGACTTCTCGAGATAGGCGAAGCGCACGCCCTCGATGTCCGCCAGCACCTGCTGGGCGTCCACCAGACCGGAGACCTGCGCCGCGGGCAGGTCCACCTGGGTGATGTCCCCGGTGGCCACGATCATGGAGTTCCGCCCCATCCGGGTGAGGAACATCATCATCTGCTCGGGGGTCGTGTTCTGTGCCTCGTCGAGGATGATGAAGGCGTTGTCGAGAGTCCGGCCCCGCATGAACGCCAGGGGGACGATCTCGATCACGTCCTGGTCGCGGTAGCGCTGGATCTGGGTGAACTCCACGAGTTCCCCCAGGGCGTCGTAGAGGGGCCTCAGGTACGGGTTGACCTTCTCCGCCAGGTCGCCGGGCAGGAAACCGAGCTTCTCCCCCGCCTCCACCGCCGGCCGGACCAGCACGAGACGCCGAAAGTGCCCCTGCTTAAGGTACGAGACCGCCATGGCCACCGCGAGGAACGTCTTGCCCGTGCCCGCCGGACCGATCGCCAGGGTGATGCCCCGCTCGCGCATCGCCTCCACGTACTTCCGCTGCCCCTCGGATCGGGGGGCGATGGTGCCTCCGTCGAGGGCGCGGACGATCCCGCCGTCGCTGCGCTCGGTCACCGGAGCCCGATCGACGATGCGATCGATGTCCTCCTCCTTCAGGTCGCCGGTGTCCCGGACGATGACGAGGAGTTGATTGAGAAGCCGGACGGCCTCCGCCGCGGCGTCGGGGTCCCCTTCAACGGTGAGTTCGCCCTGACGCGCGAAGATCCGGACTCCGAGCGCCTCGCGGATCCGACGCACGGTGTGGTCACGCCGCCCGAGAAGGGCACGCTCCTCTTCGGCACCCGTAAGATGAATGGTCTCGCGCATGATCCTCCGGACCGGCCCCGATGCCCCGCGGCACGAGGTGTCCCGCGGGCGGCCGGCGTGGGGGCTGGATTATACCCCCAGCACCAGCACCGACAAGTAGGCCACCGGTGCGGCGAACAGGAGGCTGTCCAGGAGATCGAGGAACCCGCCGATCTCCTTCAGGATCGTTCCGGAGTCCTTGACCCCGCTGCGCCGCTTGATGAGCGACTCCACGAGATCGCCGACCTGGCCCGCGCTGCTCACAAAGAAGCCGAAGATCATCATCTCCCACCACACGAACCCCATCACCGCCCCGGCGATGGCGGCCACGACCATGGATCCCACGGTGCAGCCCGCCACACCCTCCCAGGTCTTCTTGGGGCTCACCCAGATCAACGGTGTGGAACCGATCGTCCGCCCGACGAGATAGGCGGCGGAGTCTCCGAGCTTCACCGTGAGGACCAGGATCACCGTGAGCTTCAGCCCCTTGCGGGTCGTCTCGTCTCCGAGCAGTCTCAGTTCGAGCAGGAAGGAGAGGAGGAACCAGACGAAGAGGAGGCCCAGCATGGTGGCGCCGGCGCGCTCGAAGTCCTCCCGGCCGCCCGGGTTCTTGGGCCCGTAGCGGAACATCGCGAGGACGAAGGGCAAAACGATCACGATGGAGAAGACCAGCGTCACCGTGGCGCGGGAGATCTCCGCGGAAACCCCCGCCAGTTGCAGAAGCCCGCGGGTCAGGAGGAGGACGATGATCGCCGAGAGCCCGAGGGTGGGATCCGGATCCAGGCCGATGCGCTGCAGGAGACCGTAGAACTCGTGGAGGGCCAGACCGCCGATCAGGGTCACCATCACCAGGGAGCCGAGGAAGGTGCCGAAATGGTGGTCGAGCCAGAGGACGCCCAGAAAGAAGGCGAAACCGGCGCTGGCGATGAGCACGCGCTCCTTCGTCATGGTTCGTCCTTCAGGCCGCCGAAGCGGCGTTCCCGGCCGATGAACTCCGTCAGCGCGTCGTGCAGATCCGCAACCGAGAAGTCCGGCCAGCACACCTCGGTCACCCAGAACTCCGCATACGCGATCTGCCAGAGGAGGTAGTTGGAGACCCGCATCTCCCCCCCGGTGCGGATCAGGAGATCCGGATCCGCCATCCCGGGATCGTAGAGCCGGGAGCGGATCGCATCCTCATCCACATCGTCGGGAGAAAGAGTGCCCGCCTTCACTTCCCGCGCGATCCGCCGCGCGGCGTCGGTGATCTCCGCGCGCCCACCATAAGAGAGAGCCAGCGTGAGCACCAGTCCGGTGTTGCCGGCGCTCATCTCGATGGTCTTCTCGATCTCGGCCCGGACGTCCTCGGGCAGGCGCTCCAGCTGGCCGATGGACTTGAAGGAGATGTTGTTCTCCATGATCTCCGCCCGCTCCTCGATGACGAAGTCGCGGAGCAGGCGCATCAGGAAGTCGATTTCCCGCTTCGGTCGCTTCCAGTTCTCGCTGGAGAAGGCGTAGAGGGTCAGCCGTTCGATGCCGAGCCGGGCGCACTCCGTCGTGATCCGGCGAACGGTCTCGCTGCCCACGCGGTGCCCCCGCACGCGGCGGAGGCCCTGACGACGGGCCCATCGGCCATTGCCGTCCATGATGATGGCGATGTGGGCCGGCAGCGAAGCCTTGGGGTAGGAGGATCCGGGCTCGATCATGTCCGCGTCAGTCCCTGAGAATGACCTGTTCGCGTTCCGGGCCCACGCTGACGATCCGGATCGGAACGCCAATCAGTTCCTCGAGCGCTTTCAGGTAATCCTGCGCGGTTTTCGGAAGATCCTCGAACCGGCGGGCACCGGTGATGTCCTCGGTGAAGCCGGGGAAGTCCCGGTAGACCGGCACGGCTCCCTGAAGGGTCCTGAGGTCCGCGGGGAAAGCCTCGATCCGGCGACCGGCGAAATCGTAGGCGACGGCGACCTTGATGGGGTCCACGCCCGAGAGGATGTCGAGCTTGGTGACCGCCAGATCGTCGAAACCGGAGGCCTTCGCGGCGTAGCGCACGGCGACCGCATCGAACCACCCGCATCGACGAGGGCGACCGGTGGTGGTGCCGAATTCCTTCCCGCGCTCCCGGATCAGGTCACCGTAGGCGCCCTTGTCCTCCGTGGGGAAGGGGCCCTCGCCGACGCGGGTGCAGTAGGCCTTGCTGATGCCCACGGCCCGATCGAGGTTGCGCGGCGGGATGCCGGCCCCCCCTGATAGGCCGAACGTCGAGGCGTTGGATCCGGTGACGTAGGGGTAGGTCCCGGCATCCACGTCCAGAAGGAAGCCCTGGGCGCCCTCGAACAGCACCTTTTCGCCCGCCTCGTGCGCCGCGTGAAGGACCTCCACGCCGTCCGCCACCATCGGCGCCAGGCGCTCCCGATAGCGGCAGTACGTCTCGTGGATCTCCTCGAAGTTCACCGGCGTTCCGCCGTAGACCTTCTCGATCAAGGTGTTCACGGACTCCACCCGGGCCGCCAGGCGGTCCCGGAAGAACTCGGGGTCCATGAGATCCGCGACCCGGATGCCCCGGTAGGAGACCTTGTCCGCGTAGCACGGACCGATGCCCTTCAGGGTGGTGCCGATCTTCCGCTTCGTGCTCGATTCCTTCAGGCCGTCCAGGACGCGGTGGTAGGGAAGAATCAGGTGCGTCCGGTCGGAGATGAAGAGGCGCCCTTCGGACCTCACGCCGCGCGCCTCGAGCATGTCGGCCTCGCCGAAGAGCACCTCGAGGTCCACGACGACGCCCTGCCCCACCAGGCATTTGACTTCCTTCCGAACGATGCCGGAAGGCACAAGGTGGAGCTTGAAGGTCTCCTCGCCCACGACGACGGTGTGGCCGGCGTTGGAGCCGCCCTGGAATCGCACCACCCAGGACGCTCCAGCGGCCATGAGATCGACGATTCCCGCCTTCCCCTCGTCACCCCACTGTGCTCCGACGACACAGATGTTCGGCATATCTCGGCTCTCCGGGGACCAAACGCAGCAACCTATCCCGCGTCCTATCGGGGGGTCAAGGCATTTCGCGTACCACGACCGCGCGGGCGGCTACGGCTCAGGGCTCTCGATCAACTCGCGGAACCGATCGAAGAGATACGTCGCATCGTGCGGACCGGGGCTCGCCTCGGGGTGGTACTGGACCGAGAACGCCGGGATTTCCCGATGCGCCAGGCCCTCCACCGTCCCGTCGTTCAGGTTGACGTGGGTGAGATCCACGGGTTCCCTCGCAAACACCTCGGGATCGACCACGAACCCGTGGTTCTGCGCCGTGACCTCGACCCGGCCGGTGGTCAGGTCCTTCACCGGCTGATTGCCACCCCGATGCCCGAACTTCAACTTGTAGGTCTTCGCTCCCATCGCCAGGGCCATCATCTGGTGCCCCAGGCAGATGCCGAAGAGCGGAACCCGGCCCAGAAGTCCGCGAATACACTCCACCCCATAGGTGACCGCGGCCGGATCTCCGGGCCCGTTCGAGAGAAACACCCCCGCGGGGTTTCGCTCCAGGATCTCGTCGGCGGTGACCGTGCCGGGCACCACGGTCACGTCGAAGCCGGCGTGGACGAGATTCCGCAGGATGTTCAGCTTCACGCCGTAGTCCACGGCCACGATCGGCAGCCTGGTTTCAGGAGGGGCCTTCCCCTCGCACTGCATCGGGGTGCCGAAGGGCCCGAATCCGTGCTCCCAGGTCTCAGCTCGAGTCCGCGTGACCTCCTTCACGAGGTCCCGGCCGATCATGGAGGGGATCGAGCGGGCCCGGTCCACGAGCGAGTCCGGATCGTCCGTGCCGGTGGTGGAAATCACGCCGCGCATCGCGCCCTCGGTCCGGATCCGCCGGGTCAGGGCCCGCGTGTCCACCCCCTCGATGCCGACCACGCCCGAGGCCGAAAGCCAGTCCTCGAGCCGCCCGTCCATCCGGAAGTTCGAGGGGGACCGCGACAACTCCCGCACCACGAAGCCCCGGGCCCAGATGCGGTCCGACTCCATGTCCTCGGCAACCACCCCGTAGTTCCCGATCAGCGGGTAGGTCATGGTGACGATCTGACCGCAGAACGACGGGTCCGTGAGGATCTCCTGGTAGCCGGACATGGCCGTGGTGAAGACCACTTCGCCGTCGCACTCCCCGGGAGCGCCGAAGGCGGTTCCCCGGTAGACGGTGCCGTCCTCCAGGGCGAGCAGAGCGGGAGGGCCTTTCATGGACGGTCCTTTGCGGTGACCACGAGTCGGTTGATCATTGCCGCGGCGTAGCCGCCGCCGAAACCGTTGTCGATATTCACCACGGTCACTCCCGCCACGCAGGAATTCAGCATGGTGAGCAGCGGCGCGAGGCCGCCGAACGAGGCGCCATAGCCGACGCTGGTGGGCACGGCGATCAGGGGACGAGCGACGAGACCGCCCACCACCGAGGCCAGCGCCCCCTCCATCCCCGCCACGACCACCAGGGCGTTGGCCAGACTGAGCTTCTCCTGATCCCGAAGCAGGCGATGGATGCCGGCGACGCCGCAGTCGTAGATCGTGTCGGTCGCCGCCCCGAGCGCCTCGGCCGTCACCCGGGCCTCCTCGGCCACCGGCATGTCCGCCGTCCCGGCCGAAAGGATCGCCACGCGCCCCACCGGCTCGGCCCGCTCCCGGTCCACGGTGACGGCGCGCGCCCGCTCGTGGTGCACGGAGTCCTCGGCCACCGAACGAATCGCCGCCACCGCGTCGGGCCCCGCCCGGGTGGCGAGCAGTCGTCCTCCGGACTCGAGCAGACGGGCGGCGATCGCCGCGATCTCCTCCGGGCGCTTGCCCTCGCAGAAGATCACCTCGGGAAAGCCGCTGCGCAGGGCGCGGTGCGTGTCCACCCGCGCGAAACCTAGATCGGTGAAGGGCAACCGGGAGAGGACCTCCACGGCCTTCGTAATCGGGGTCTCCCCGGACTTGACCTCTTCGAGCAGGCGCTCCAGCTTTCCGGCGTCCATCAGGCCACCCTGGATTTCGCGTCGAGGGAGAGATCGTCCCGCCGCCCGAGGGCGAGCAGACGACCGCCGAGCGCGGCCACCATGGCCGCATTGTCGGTGCAGAGCCGCTTTTCGGGGATGGTCAGCCCCACCCCGAGCCTCGCGGCCTTCGCGGTCATGCGCTCCCGCAGGCGGGCGTTCGCGGCCACTCCGCCGCCGAGGATGACATGCCTGACCCCAGTCCGCTTCACGGCGAGGAAGGTCTTTCTCACCAGCACGTCCACCACGGTCTCCTGAAACGAGGCCGCCGCGTCGGGCACGCTCACACCCGGCAGCAGTTCGGCCCTCCGTCCGCGCGAGTCCTGCCCGCGGGCGTGGTAGAGCAGCGCGGTTTTCAGTCCGGAGAAGGAGAAGTCGAGGGAGTCGGGCGCGAGATAGGGGCGCTTGAACTTGACGGCCGTCCGGTCGCCCTCACGGGCCACGGCCTCGATCGCCGGACCGCCCGGATAGCCGAGCATCAGCATCGCCGCGGCCTTGTCGAAGGCCTCACCGGCGGCGTCGTCCGTGGTGCGACCGAGTTCCTCGAAGTCCCCCACTCCGCGAACGAGAAAAAGCGTGGTGTGGCCGCCCGAGACCACGAGCGCCACGGCGGGCAGCGGGGGTTCGGGCTCGGCGAGGAACGAGGCGAAGATGTGGGCCTCGATGTGGTTGACGCCCACGAGCGGAAGATCGTGCGCCAGTGCGATGGCCTTGCCCGCCGAGACCCCCACCAGGAGCGCGCCGATCAGGCCGGGCCGATTCGTCACCGCCACGCCGTCGAGTTCCGCCGGAGCCAGTCCGGCGTCAGCGAGGGCCTTTTCCACAACCGTGGTGATGTTCTCGGTGTGAGCGCGGCAGGCGATCTCCGGAACCACCCCGCCGAAACGCCGGTGCAGAGGAACCTGCGAAGAGACCACGTCCGAAATGATCCGGCTGCCGTCCTCGACAACGGCGGCCGCGGTCTCGTCACAGGAGGTGTCGATGCCGAGAACGCGCAAGGTCCCTAATCCTCCTCCCTGGACAGGACCGCGTACTCCCGAAGCAACTGTACGGCCCGCTTCAACTGCGGATCGAGGTCGAGATTCGGCGCGGGAGGCTCGGCCACGATCATCTCCAGGCCGTGCTGGGCCGGCATGAGGTCCCGAAAGAGCGTCAGCGTCTCTTCCTTGCTGCGGGCCACCACGATATCCGGCAGGAGCCCGCCCCGGATGCCCTTGTCGTCGTTCCGCTGCAGCCACCGCCCATAGGGCGTGTAGTAGCGGGCCGTGGTGATCTGCACGGCCACGTCGAGCTCCGGCAGGCGATGGATCGACTGGACCAGAAACTTCCCATAGGTCCGCTCCCCGACCAGGACGCCCCGGCGACGATCCTGGAACGCCCCGGCCACGACCTCGGCGGCGGAGGCGGAGCCGCCGTCCACGAGCACCACGACGGGTTCCGTCGGGAGGAGGGTCGTCTCGGGACGAGCCTTGTAGATCCGCTTCGAGCCGTCGGTCCGCCCCTTCGTCTGGACGATGGGACCGTCCGAGAGGAAGAGGTCGGCCAGCCCCACGGCGCCCCGCTCGAGCACGCCGCCGGTGTTCTGGCGGAGGTCCAGGACGTAGGACCGGGCCCCGAGTTCCTTCAGGTACTGGATGGCCTCCCGCGCCTGCGTGCCGGTGTTCTCCTGGAACGAGTTGACCCGGAAGTACCCGATCCCCTGCTCCTGATCGATGATGCGGGACCCCACGACGGAGTCGATCTTGACCTCCGAGCGGATGAGTTCCCGGTCGATCTTCTCCTCGCCCCGAAGGAGGGTCAGGGTCACCGGCTGCCCGGGGTGGCCGCGGATGAGGTGCGTGAGATCCCCGACCTCCTTGCCGGTCGTCGGCACGCCGTCCACGGCCAGGATGTGGTCACCGATCGCGACACCGGCCCGTTCCGCCGGGTCGCCCCGCCGAATGCCGGTGATCACGATATCCTCCCCCGTCACGCCGACAGTGATGCCGATCCCGCCGAACTGCCCGCGGGTGTCGACCTCCATGGCCTGACGCTCATCCGGGTCGTAGAACGCGCAGTAGGGATCGAGGGCCCGGACGTAGCTCTTCATGGCGATGAAGAACAGCTCCCGGCCCCGCTCATCGGAGATCTCATCGACGTAGTCGGCACCGACCAGCAGGCGAACCCGCTCCTCGATGGAATCGTTCCAGTAGGTCCGATTCTCCCGGGCATACATCGTCCGCGCCGTCAGCAGACCGACCAGAGTCGACCCGAGAACAAGGGGAGTGACCCACATGAACAGGAATCTGAGTCGCATGACACCTCCAGAACGGCGATTGTAGCCTTGGCCCGCCCGGCGGACCAGATCGGGGGGCGGCAAACCAAGTTCATTGGCAGATAGGCCGGCCCCGCTTAGAATCCCCCCCGGGGTTCAGCCGGCTGTCAGCCGAGGGAGTTGCCGTGGATCTGAGAATTGAGATCAAGAGCGAGATCGAGGGCCAGGACAAGACCTGGGATCTCGAATTCACCCAGGACCTGATCACGATCGGTCGACACTCCCGCAACGACGTCCAGATCCCGGACATGCAGGTCTCCGCCGACCACGCCCGCATCGTCGTGGAGGGTGATTCGGCCTACCTCGTCGACCTCGGATCCGGCACCGGAACACTGGTGGACGGCGTCGAAGTCGGCCCGAGTTCCAAGACCCTCCTCAATCACAGCTCCGAGGTCCGCATCGCCGGCTACGTGCTCCACATCGGGCGCGCCGAGCACCAACTCGACGAGACCACCTCCGAGCGAACCGCCATGGTGGCCATGAACATGGTCCGGGAGGTCCTCGGCAGCTTCGCCGAAACCCCCGAGCCGCCCTACTTCGAGGTGATCAACGACGAGGAGGAGGGGAATCGACTCGTGATCGAGGAGGAAAACCGGGAGTACCGCGCCGGTCGCGACAGCGCCGGCGACCTCGTGATCCGTCACTGGTCCATCTCCCGCAAGCACCTCATGATCCGCCGCGTCGGCACCAGCACCACCGTCAGCGACATGGGCTCCAAGAACGGCTGCCTGCTGAACGGAGACCGCCTGGAGGGCTCCAAGCAGGTGAAGGACGGCGACGTGGTCTCCGTCGGACACACCGAGCTCAAGTACCACGACCCGGCCTCGAGCCTGCTCGACAGCCTGGACGGCACCCCCACCCCGATCTCGGACCTGAAGGACCTCGGCCTGGACCTCGACTCCCTCCGCGAGGAGCGAAAGCCCGCAGAGAAGACCCCGCCCCCCGCGGCCCGAAGCCCCGAAGCCCCTCCCGCCGCCGCCTCGACCTCGTCGAAGGAGCCGACCGGGCCTGTCTCCGCGCCGATGCAGAGGAAGACGGAGGAGTCCTCCTTCATGGATTATCTGCCGCTGGTGGCCGGGATCGGGTTGTTGCTGGGGGCGATTGCTGCCGCGTACTTTTTGTTTTTTCGGGGATGACCCCGGCCTTTGAAGAGACGCCCTCCCTAGTGAGGGCGTCCGGTCGCCCCCCCCCCGATCTGTTTGTCTTTCCTGATTCAATTCAGAAGGAAGACAAAGGATCGGAGGGGGGCGATCGAACGCTGGCCAACAATCCGGCAGGCCCCCCTGGATCCGGGTGTCCTTCATTGATTCAAATCAAGAAAGACAAACAGATCCAGGCTCTAGGTCACCTTGGCTTCAGACCCTGATTCCTCCGAATCCTCGGAGGATGCGGGGTCTTCAGCCCGACCATAGCCATACCCATACCCGTAGCCATACCCATACCCATACCCCGGAGTCCCGAGCCGGGTGTTGTTCAGCACCGCTCCGGTGGCCGTGACGCCCACGGCGGAGAGGGACTCCTTGGCGCGCTGGATGAGGCGCCAGGAGGTCTTGCCGACGGAGATGACGAGGAAGATGCCCTCGACGAGGGGGGCCAGGAGGTTGGCGTCGGTGACCGCCACGAGAGGGGGCGTGTCGATGATGATCTTCGAGTACCGGCCCTTGGCCTCCTCGAGGATCTCACCCATGCGGTGGCCGCCGAGGAGTTCCGCGGGGTTGGGGGGCGGGGGGCCGGAGGTGATCACCCGGAGCCCTTCCACGCGGCTCTGCTGGGCGACTTCCTCCAGGGTGGCCTTGCCGACGAGGAGGTTGGTCAGCCCCACCTTGTTGTCGACGCCGAGGGCGGTGTGGACGCGGGCCTTGCGGAGGTCGGCGTCGATCAGCAGGACTTCACCGCGACCGGCCTGGGCCATGGTCACGGCGAGGTTCACGGCCACGGTGGTCTTGCCCTCCCCCGGCCCGGCCGAGGTGAGCATCAACGTGCGGATCTCCTCGTCCTTCCGGGAGAACAGGATCGCGGTGCGGATGGAGCGGAAGGCCTCGGCGACGCCGGATCGAGGCTTCTCCAGCACCGCGGTGTCCTGGCACTTGAACTCCTTCACGCTGATCGAGGGGATGTAGCCCAGGTGGGGCACGTTGACGAAACGCTCGAAGTCGGCCTTCGTCTTGATGGTGTCGTCGAGGAACTCCAAGAGGAAGGCCGCGCCGAAGGAGAGGAACAGGGAGGAGAGCACGGTCATGGCCAGGATCAGCCCCGTGTTCGGCTGGGTCTGCTTGGCATCGCGGAGCCGGGCCCGCCGCTCCATGCGGATGTTCTGGATATTCACGCCTCCGGAGGAGCTGCCTCCGGCCTTCTGCTTGTCGAGTTCCGTGAGGAGTTCGAGGCGTCGGTCCTGGGAGTCGAGTTCCTCCTGCAAGAGGGTCTTGCGTCCCCAGAGCGTCTCCAGTTCGGCGTACTTCTCGTTCCGCTCGGCGGCTTCCTCGCGCTTCTCAGCGAGGCTCGCCTCGAGGAGCTTGATGGTCTCGTCGATTCTCCGGCCCGCCTCGAAGTAGCGCAGGATCCCGGCCTCCACCTGGATCCCGAGTTCCCGCTTCGCCTGTGAGAGCTTCGCCATCACGCGCTGGTACTGGGGGTTTTCCGGGGTCAGGTCGGAAGGCAGATCGAAGCGTTCCTGCTCGATGGCCCGCACCCGCGCCCGGAGGAGAGCCACGGTTTCGTCCCGGGCCAGGACGGGATGGCCGAGAATGTCGAGGTTCTCGGAGAGGAAGAGGTGCGGGCTCACGCCTCCGTCCCGGGAGATCTCGACGCCCTCCACCTCGCCCCCCGTTTCCTTCTCGGGCCGGATCAACCGGACGCCCTCTTCGGCGAGCACATTCTCGAAGCTCTCCTGCTCGGCATTCCGGGCGATGCGCTCCGTGTTGAGCGCGTTGATCCGGGAGGCCACGACATCGGCATCCTCCTGGGCAGCGTTCTTTCGGTCGCCGACGGAGAGGCCGGGATTCTCCTCGCGGAAGGCATCGTACTCCTCGGAGGCGGCCTTGATCTTCACCTCCAGATCCTCCCGATCGCTCCTCAGATCCCGAAGCTCCTTCTCCAGGATCTCCTCCCGCTCCTCGCGGGAGACGTCGCGGTAGAGCTCGCTGTAGAGGTTGGTCATGAAGACCGCCAGCGCCCGGTCCCCGGCCTGGAAGCTCAATTCCATGAGGTAGGTGCCCGGCACCGGGTTGGCCTTCACCCCCGCGAGGAAGGAGTCCGGATCCAGCCCGAAGATGCCGAGAACGACCTGCTCGCGAACCGACGCCACCGCCTCGCAGGCGGCGGCGGTGTCATCGTCCGCCTCCCGGCTCTCGATGAGGTCGAACACCTCTGCCCCCGCGGCTCCGTCGATCTGCGCGAAGGTCTCGGCATCCAGGTGCGTGCCGATGCGCTCGGCGACCGCCGCTCCGGCGCCCGCCGGGTCCGCCCGCCACGGAACGGCGAGCCGGTCGAGCAGCAACCAGGAGGCCCGGTCCAGCACCATGTCCGCCCAGTCGAGCTGGGTGCGGAGGAGGTTGTACTGGGTGTTGTAGAAGATCTGGTCCTCTTCGAAGGAAAGCGGCGCGTCCGCGGTGGCTCGCCCGCCTCCCTTGCGGATGATCTTCAGCTTCGCCCTGGCCTCGAAAACCGGGAGTTGCCGGTTGTGGTAGAAGTACCCCGCCGCGAGAACGACCACCGATACGATGATGATGAGGAGCCAGTGCTTTCGCACCACTCCCAGGTAGTGGTCGACCAGCGCGCTGCGGTTCACTAGATGAACCTCTCGTCGACCCAGATCCGGTCCCCGGGCTCGAGCTTGTGGTCCGGCGCTTCGCCGTCGAGTACCGCCTTCAGGTCCACCACGTAGGCGTCGCCCTCGGACTTCGCACCGGACCGGAGCACGCGGATGTTCGTCATCTTGGCGAAGGTCTTGAAGCCACCCGCGAGGGTGATCAGGCGGGTCAGTGTCAACCCCTGACTCCAGGAGTACTCGCCGGGCCGCTCCACATGACCGAAGACGAAGACCGAGAGGCTCTCGGTGGAATCGACGGTGATGGTGTCTCCGGGCTGGAGCAGGATGTCGAGGCCCCCACCTCCCGCGGAGAGGATCTCGGTCACGTCGATCGGCGGGAGGTTCAGCCGCCTTCCGGTCTTCGGATCGACGCGCATCACGCGCACCCGGTCCTTGGCCGCGTCCGAGGTGAACCAGCCGGCCATGGTCAGGGCCTGCACCAGCGAAATCCGGCGTTCATCGGGCAGGCGATAGTCCTTCGGCCCGGCCACGGCGCCGGCCACGTAGATCACCTTGGGCGCGTACTCGACGACGGTCAGGGTGACATAGGGAGGATTGACGATCCGGGAGTAGAGACCGGTCAGGTCCTTCTCCAGTTCGGGCAGGTGTCGCCCGGCGGCCGCGATCACCGCGACCTTCGGGTTGCCGTTCTCGTCCGCGGTATCCAGACCGTAGAGAGGAATCTTCCCGCTGGGCGGGATCTTCCGCTCGACGGTCAGCTCGGGGTGGCCCTGCACGGTGATGTGGAGGACGTCGCCGGAGTACAGGGCGTACTCGGCATTCTGGTCGCCGAGGATCTCACGCAACTCATCGGGGTCCGGGGCGTTCGTGGGCGGCGTACTCTCGCCGCCCGCCTCGGGGGTCAGGGTGGGCGGCGGCGAGGAGCACCCCGCGGCCAGAATCAGGACGAAGGTCAGGAGCAGGAGGAATCGCATGATGGCGGACATTCTATCCGTGCTCCAGAGCGTCGGGCAAAGACCGCTCGCCTCAATTAAGACTCAGGCCCGGTTCGCCGGACTCAGAACCAGATCATGAACCCCAGAGAGAAGATGTTCTGGTAGAAGTCCCCGTCCGACCTGAGGGTCACGGAGTCGAGGCCGCCACCGGAGTTCGGCTCAACGAAGGTGACGGCGATCTCGTCCGAGCTTCGCTGGTTCCTGAAGAGGTACCGGGCGTACAGATCCACCTGCGGAACGAGGTGGTAGGTGAGGCCGGCGCCGATCTCGAAGAGCTTCCGGTACGGACCGTCGGAGGGATCGTGCCAGGAGTACGAGACCGCCATGTCGACGTCGAGCTTCTTCGGAATGATCTCGTCGAAGACGGTGAACATCACGTAGGTGTCGACCCGGTAGTTCGAGATCGCGGACCAGCCCACATCACGTCCGGTCTCGAGCTGGAACATCGTCTTGCGGTGCTCCCAGGGAGTGAAGGCCACGCGACCGAGCCAGACGGGGTCGGTGAAGTCGTCGGTGTCCGGGTTCTCACGGAACTCCGACTCGTCCTGCGCGTTGGTGAACGTGAAGCCACCCGTGTCCTGGGAGTCCCAGTACTTGATGCCGCCGTCGACATAGAACCGAAGCCGCTTGGAGAAGAGAGGCCCTTCGAACCCGACGCGACCTTCCCAGATCTTGGCGTCGTTCAGCACGCCCTTGTCGTAGCTCAGGTCCGAGTACTTGCCCTTCAGGAAGAGCCGGCCCTGGGGCTGGAAGCTGGGGTTCATGCCGACCTCACCCTTCACGGTGTGCATGTCGTGGTCGGCCTGCTCGTAGAACTCATCGTCGAACCGGACCCAGTCGTACTCGTAGCCCACCCGGGCGTCGAACATGTTTCCGCGCCAGCCGGCGACGACATCGGCGTGGGCCTCCTTCCAGCGCAGTTCACTGTCCTGACGGCTCACTTCCGGAATGATCGGAATACCGAGGAGGGCCGGACCGAGGGGGCGCTCGAGAAGGTCGAGCGGGTTCGAGACGTGGCTGTAATCCGCGGCCACCTCGTAGAAGAACCCGTAGGGCTTTCCGCCGCTCGTCTTCGTCAGGTCGCTCAGGAACCCGAAGATGGACGTGCTGACGTCGTAGTTGATGGAGCTGACCTCGGTGTTGTCGAGGTAGTTCTGGAAGTCCACCGAGAGATCGAGAATGGTGACCTCGGCCCGCCGGAAGAACTTCGTGTAGTTCTCGTTCACCGGCAGGAGGAACATCAGCCCGATGCGGCTGCTGATGATCCAGTCGTCCTCGCGGCCCCGGGTCTCCGGCTCATTGTGGTCGTTCATCCAGATGTTGTCATCGTAGATGAGCTTCTCGGTGAGACTGGGCCGGAACCGGATCTTCCCGAAGATCAGGTTGTCGTCCAGGTAGTCGGATGTCCGGCTGACGAAATCGTCAATCGCGTGAGCGGCTCCGTCCTGCGCGAGAGCCGGCGTGGCCAGCCCCGCGAAAAGGACCACAGCCGTCAGAATCGCAATCGTTCGCCCCATGCTAACCCCCATGTTTTCCTCTTGGTCGAGCTTTGGACCCGACCGCTCGATCCTTGAACGCTGCGACTACTCCAGGCCGAAAAAGTTGCTCACCGCGAGCAATGCGAACTCGCTGGTCAGCGAGATGGCCCGATCGACGATTTCGAAATCGATCTCGACGAAACCGAATTCGATTTCGCCGGTCGAGTTGTTGATGCGAGCAAAGGTTCCGGGCCCCAGGGATCCGGTCTGCCCGGGCCGGTCGTCCACCACCGTGGCGATGCCGATCTTGCCGCCCTGCCAGGAGGAGGCGTCGCTTCCGACGTTCGTCCACGCTCCGGCTTCCACCTGCTCCAGCCGGCCCATGGTGGCCTTCGGCACGGAAAGGGTGAGTTCCAGCTTGCCGGCGGTGTCGGCGATGATCTGCACGTTTCCGGTGTTGGTCTGGTGGGTGTGGAAGAGCAGCGAGCCGCCCTCCGGCAGCTTGCCGAGTTCCACGGCCTGACGCTCACCGAGGAGCACGTGGTAGATCCCGTAGGAGACCAGGCCCTTCCCCTCGTTGATCTTGTAGAAGCCGCGGGTGGGGTCGATCGTCTCGACGTAGAACTTGGCCTTCCCGTCCGCGGGCCCCGTCAGCCAGCCGGCCGGAAGCGCGATGCTCGACTTCGAGCCGATCTCGCCGCGAGCGAAGCCCTTCAGCAGGAAGAACAGCTCGGTCTCCCCGTCCGGCTCCTTGATCTCGAGAACGGAGTTCTTGGCGAGCTTGAACGTGTCTCCCGCGGCGGAAGTCACGGTCGCGGGCCCCTGCACCCGGTCGCCCGCCGAAAGAGCCGCCGGCACCTGGTCCGTCGCCGCTCCATTCAGGAGGCCACCCTCACCGACAGAAGTCAACTCGGCAGCCGCGGCCGAGGTGGCCAGCACACCGAGAATCAACGCGAAAGCTGCAAGGTGCTTGAACATGGGTGCCTCCGGATGGCTCAAGCCATCACTCCAATGCCCTGAGGTCGTCTCGGGATGAACGGCAAACTATCCCATACAACCATTGAAAGCAACTCTTTAGGTCTTCGGCAGATCAAGGCGAAAGCTCCAGTTCAGAGCCCTCGCTCCGCACGCGGGGCGGCAATGGAAAACAAAGCGAAAACCAATGCCAGTGCTCCGAGTGCGAGCCCGGGCGCGAGGGTCTCGACGCCAAGGTTCTCGAGAGCCCAGATCCTGACAAATCCCTCGCCCGCGGGGTAGGGGAGCAGGAGCATCGTGAGGATCGGAGCAACCAACCCGGCGAGCAGGGGGCCGGGGATGCGCTTTCGGCGCCCCCACCCCACCGCGTAGAAGACAAAGACCAGGAACGCCGCGATCGGATAGACGTAGACGAGCGGGGGGGACTCACCGCCGATGAGCATCGCCGCCGCGCCGCTCGCGGCCAGGATCAGGGCCACGACCAGCGAGCGGAGCCAGAACGCCCCTTCCCCCACCTTCGGGAAGAGGAAGAAGACGAGCAGGCTCCCCACGCCCAGGCCGGCCCCGGTCAGGAGCCCCAGCAGGGAGTGCGCGGAGCAGAGCGCGAACGCCGCCCCACCACCCGCCAGGCCGCCCGCGAGGTAGAGAAGCAGGGCGGGATGGAACTGCCGCCCGTGGCGGAGACGCTCCCCGGCGCCCGAACCAGGCTTGGAGTAGCGCAACAGGTTGTCGGCCACCTCCGCCGCCCGCGCCGGCCGGGCGACGCGGTTCTTGTCGAGCATGTCCAGCACCAGACGCTCGAGCCCCGGGGGGACCGGGATGTCCGGCACCAGCTTGTGGAGGGGAACGACGGGCTCCGTCAGGTGCT
>SWCD01018527.1_pt3 | contig 20547 bp, 10 predicted proteins | sample 4693011 | NCBI WGS metagenome assembly SWCD01 (sample SAMN10267278, study PRJNA491770) | bioreactor metagenome | isolation source: DHS bioreactor inoculated with marine | place: Japan: Omine Ridge, Nankai Trough | reverse complement strand
GCCTTTCTGATGTTCACGATAATGTCTTGTTACGGTGCCATGTGCGGCTTCAGCTTCAATGGTTTTCCCATCTGGGGCCATCAGCACGGAGGTCATTAAACCAAGCGAACCAAATCCCTGTGCCAGTGTATCTGACTGCACATCACCATCATAGTTTTTACATGCCCATACAAAACCACCATCCCATTTTAAAGCGGCAGCTACCATATCGTCAATTAAGCGGTGTTCATAAATAAGTCCTTTAGCATTAAACTTATTTTTATAATCCGCTTGATAGATTTCTTCAAATATATCTTTGAACCTTCCGTCATATTTTTTCAGGATGGTATTTTTTGTTGACATATACAATGGCCATTCTTTTTCCAGGGCCATATTAAAACATGCGTGTGCAAATCCCCTTATTGATTCATCCGTATTGTACATCGCCATGGCTACACCGTCTCCTTCAAAGTCATGCACTTTATAGGTTTCTTCAGGACCGTTTTCGGGCTTAAAAGTGATCGTAAGGGTTCCTTTTCCTTTAGTTAAAAAGTCGGTAGCACGATACTGATCGCCAAAAGCATGACGACCAATAACAATGGGTTTCTTCCAGCCCGGAACCAATCGGGGGATATTTTTAATAAGGATAGGCTCGCGAAATACCGTTCCACCTAAAATATTCCTTATGGTACCATTGGGGGACCGCCACATTTGTTTTAAATCAAATTCTTCAACTCTTAGTTCATCAGGTGTGATGGTAGCACATTTGATACCTACATTGTATTTCTGAATAGCGTGGGCTGCATCAATTGTGATCTGGTCATCGGTTTCATCTCTTTTCTCCATTCCCAGGTCGTAATACTTTATATCAATATCAAGGTAAGGCAGTATGAGTTTATCTTTTATCATTGCCCAGATAATCCGGGTCATTTCATCACCGTCCAGTTCTACAACGGGGTTTGCTACGCGAATTTTTTCCATATTCTTATTTTCTCTTAATTAATTGTGGTAATCAATAATTTAGTAAGGATTGCAAAGGTAAGAAATATCAAGGTTTTTTTATCAGATTTCACAAAACATATTTACATAATTGTATATTTAAAAAATCATTTTAAAAACTTTATTAAGATTTACCGGAGAAAACCGACATTCACCGACCAAAATATGCCGCTCGCCGAATAAGTGTTTACACGCCTGCTCCCTGTCCATATATTTGCTTCAAATTCATCTTTAAATACACTTAAATGGAAAATTCAAATAAACTCTACCGTTCAAATACCGAAAAAATAATAGGAGGTGTTTCCGGTGGTTTGGCCGACTACCTCAACATCGATGTAGTTATTATCCGTATTATTTTTGTATTGCTTGCCTTATTTGGCGGTGGCGGGGTGCTTATTTACATAATCCTTTGGATTGCTATTCCGGCCCAAAGCATCTACAATAACACCATGAAGCGCATGACTGATTCAGAAACTGTGCTGGATGAAGAAGCAACCCAAGTGAAACAACCGAACAAACAATCCAACACGGCACTAGGCGCTGGTATCGCGCTAATAATCGTCGGTTTATTATTTCTTGCCGACAGGCTGATGCCTTTTTATAACTTGATCGATTTCTGGCCTGTTATTTTGATTGCTGTCGGTGTCATCATCATTAAACCTGATCTTTTTAAATCATCTAAAAAACTTGAATCATGAAATTCAGAAACATTTTCTGGGGAGTAATCCTCATCGTAATCGGTGTACTATTCATACTGCAAAATTTACATGTTGTTGACTTCGAATGGGTAAGACTATGGAGACTTTGGCCTGTATTGTTAGTGCTCTGGGGTATTTCTATTCTGCCTGCAAATAACTGGATCAAATCAGGATTGCTGGTGATTGTGCTGGGCGGCTCATTGTATTTTATGCTGGACCAGACTATTGATTGGCGTTCTGATCGTATCTATAGCAGGGATTATAATTATGATTATGAATACGACGACAACAAAACAGTTATTAACCAGGATTTTGATATTCCTTTTGAGGATAGTTTATCCATGGCATATTTAGATTTTGAAGCTGCTGCCGGATCTTTCTATCTGAGTGATACAACCAGCCAGTTACTGTCTTTTACAAAAAAAGGAAAAGGTGGAAAATTCACTTACGCCGTTAAAAGATCTGAAGAAAAAGCCAGTATTTACATTGAAAGAGAAGATGGGGATTTGCGTTTTAACGATGAAAATAAAGGCGCAAAAATTAAGCTTGCATTAAATGCAGAACCAGTTTGGGATGTTAACCTTGACGTAGGTGCTGCTAAACTTGATTTCGATCTTTCGAAATTTAAAGTGAAAAAACTGGACCTTGATGGTGGTGCAGCTTCTTTTGAGATTAAACTGGGTGACAGATATGAAAAATCTTATGTCAATATTGATGCCGGCGCTTCTGAAATCATCATCAAAGTGCCCGCAACTTCAGGGTGCGATTTGAATTTGAGCACGGTACTTTCAGGCAGAACCATTTCGGGTTTTGAAAAAGTGGATCACGGGCATTACAGGACTGATAATTTTGATTCTGCTCAAAATAAAATATACATTAAGGTAGACGCAGCCGTATCAAGCTATACTATAACCAGGTATTAAACCTGTCAATATAATCTCTCTATTTTACATCTAAGCCACAATTTTGTGGCTTTTTTTGTATTCCTACAAGTGTATTAGTTTGGCTATGGAAGATGAGTTTCCTGATATTATTTTGATATAATACATCCCTGAATTTAATTCACTCCCATCAGAATCACGACCATCCCATCAGGTCGCAAAAACCCGGTCCTTTTCCATATCCGAAGGTAATCTTTTAGTGTACATCACCTGTCCAAAGTTGTTGAATACCTGCAATAGGTTTGGCCCGGGTTCTGGCAACCTGAATTGAATAATTATATGGTCAGTAAATGGGTTTGGAAATGCTGTTATGGATAAATTTCCTTTTGCAATATCATCAAACTCATTAATTCCAATAGAACTTTCGTGCAATCCAAAAAAATCAGTTATAAAATACAAATAGTCTTCTGCTTTATACGAAGTATCTGTACTCCCCAATGAGCCATATTCAATAATTGACGCGACTGTTTTATAGTTACCGCTCATATTTGCCACCACACAAGCGGAATCATTCCTGGTAAAATTAAGAATGGGAAACGCTCCATCCTTTGGTGAGAAATAGTAATTACAATAAGGTTCGGCATGATTAAAAAACAGACTTTGCTGAGTAATGGAATCATTTTGACTTGTGTAAACGCTATCTATTATAAAAAACTGATTCCCTGAAATGTCAACATTAAACGCATCGTGAACCGGGGAAGGCTGTTGTGACCATGTAACCCTGCCTTCCATATATATATTACCGCCTTCGTTAAGAAATTCATTCAGTTTTAAGCCCTCATTATAGGTAATTTCATGGTATGAATAATGCGTTCCCAGAAAAACAAAAACAGATTTATGTTTCGATAAATCATCAGGTACGCGCGAGCTCGTGGAATAGACCAGATTTAATTTCTCCAGATCATTCTGAACTTTTAATAAGGAAACATGGTTTGGATCCATGTCAATTAATAAAACAGAATTTTGCCCAACCTGTATTTCAAAATCGTTTTGTTCAATTAATGCATCATCTATATAATATTGAAGTTTACATGGAATAATTGAACCCGGCGAAACCATTGCATCCGCTTTTATTTTAAAGTTTACAACTGTATTTTCATTGGGGCGTAATCCGTTGATATTTATTGTATTATTGCCAACTACTTCGATCGTGCCACTTTCGCAAACGAACCTGGCGTGTATTGTATTTGCGATTGAGTGACCTGAGTTATCTATTTGCAATAGTATGTTTTTTGAAAGGCCGGGTTCTATCCAGTCATCTCCATTCCAGTATATATTATTTACATGAAGTACCGGTGCATTTGCAGTAATGGAAGTATTCAAATACCAATTCTTTTGCAAGCTACTCATTGAACATTTCAATTCTAACAGATGCTGGTCTGGTATCAAATTTTCTATTTTCATTACGAGTGAGCTGTCAACCTCTTTGGTTTCACCAGCTAATAACGTAGCTACAATCAATTGCTCTTCTAAAGGTAATATGTAAGGATCATCCATATCGTAACTCAGCATCACATTCTCAAGTGTTTGCGAAGAAATATTTTTTACAGAAACATGAATTGCAGCCACTTCACCGGCATCCATTTTATTATCATCACCTGATTGTATTTCATACGTAAGCATCAGTCCCGTAGAAAGCTGAAATTGCTTCACGTCTGTTATTTCCTGGTTATCGGTCACCGCCACTCTGAATTGAGAAATAGATTCATTGTTTTTAATTTCAGCTTCAAATTCACCGTTTGTAGTTAATGAAAGCATATTTTCGCCGGACGAAAAAGAAGTATAGCAATAGCTTTTGCCGGTTAAGTTCGTTGCATAATTCAAAGAGTTGTTTCGCACGTAATTCACCATATCTCCTTTTGAAATACCGGGGGTCCAGATTATGTTGTCGGATATTTCCGTACAATTGTAATAGGTGATGATTTTACCGGTCGGTAACAGCTTTAACGCGAAAATAAAAGGTGATTCATTTTCGTATTCTGCATGGGTTGTTTCCCAGCTTATCAGCACATAATCCTGTTCTGACTTAACCATTACCTGATGCCCCTCTTGCGGTTTTAATTGCAGGTCTGTCATAAAAGGAGCTATCATTTTATGCTCTGTCAGCATGGTTGATTCCCCGATAAAATATGGATATGGAAGGCTTGTATTTTCAAATGTTACAAAACCATCAATGTGGATATAAATTTGATGCATTGTGTCGCCGTAAAAGGGAAATGAAAAAGGCAAATCAAACATCACTGCATCCGTGTTATTATCAGAAAAAACGACTTCTTCACCGTCATTTAAAGGAAATGGCGCTTCGTTTAAACTTATTTGATAATCTGTCAATAGTGACCAAGTATAAGGTGGCAATCCGCCTGCCGCTTCAAATTGAAAAGTATAGGGCAGGTCCGGTTCGATAACCGGTAACGCTTCCGTTTGTATATGAACTTTTTCAAATTGTGTTTGAGCGACACCCGAAATAGATGTAATGCTGTTGTTCAATATAGACTTTGGGGTATTTAAAATGACTGTTTCCTGACCGCTATTAAAATCAAAAATAGCTGCATGCAGAATTTGTCCGGAACCGACATCATCCGGATCTTTTTCAACAATCTGAACAAAGTATTTCGCATAATTACCAGGATCAACTTCTCCCAATAAAGGGGTAATATCCAGCACTAATTCAAGTTCATCAGCATTACTGATGGTATCAACGCCTTGCAATGTATGATTTCCGCCCTGAAAGTTAAATATGGGAAAATCGATAAGCTTTTCAGGATATGTGAGTATTGTGTCAGCAGTTACTCCGGCAAGTATTTTTAATTTATTGCGGGAATTATGCTTTAGTTTTATTTTAAGTCCTAATAATGGTTGATAATCTGGTTTGACTTTGAGCACATGAACAGATTGATTCCAGATACCACCATCCCCAAACGCCTGTGCCAATGAATTATACATCAGGTAACAGAAACCTGAATCTGCCCAGGCAACACTATGGCTGTTTGCAAATAGGAAACCACCAATTTCCCAATCCTTCGCATCAACAATTCCATCATCATTGATGTCGATATGGTTTGTAAACTGTCCATCGTTATTGTAATCATACCTAATTGAATCGTTATAACCTACTATGGTCATCGCGTGCGTAGCCGGATAAAACCATTCGGTCACTACCGTCTTTCCAGCTTCTGGACTGTTTGCAGGTAAGGACTTCATATTATAAGGGCTTGCCGCGTAAAAGCTTGCCACACCCCCAATTTCAGCCCCTTCAAGATGGTCATATATCCAGTATTTTAAAGTCTCAATGCCCTCGGCAGTACTTACATCTATGAAATATACTTCTTCAATTCTGTTATGCATACTGTTTAGATAGGCTTCATAACCCGACATCCACCATCTATTTCCTCCGTTATACATTCCGCCATAATCTTCGATGCTAGGATTTCCCACTTTTTTTAATATCTCGAAACTGTGAAAATAACTCACACCATACCAGCCTTCACCCCCATTCATAAAATTCCAGGTGAACTGTGGCGTATATTGGTTTGATTCAGTGTTTGCAGGCAACCCCCTGGCCCTGTTTATTTCATATGTATAGTTGTATCCAATACCAGCAGATTGGCCACAGTTCGGGTAATATTCCTGGGTAAAAATAGGCCTGAAATAAGGTAATTCTGCATTATTTAGAGATGGAGGCAAATCTCGCCCATCTCTTTCCTGGTAATTTTCGGGCAATTTTATTTCAGGAATAGATAATGCAAATATAGAATCCCGTATGGTTAATGGGTAAATTTGCTCAGCAGAATCAGAACGTCCAACTATATCAGTTACATTTTGCCCTGTTAAGCTTATACCCATGCTTGAAAGAAGGAACACATAAAGTGCTTTGGTTGCGATTTTTCTCATAAAATATTTCAGTACAATCGCAATAAAAGTACAAAAAAGCCTGGTACAGGCAAATATTAAGAAAGGTTGATGCGTTCACTAAACTTTTTTTAATTACTTTGCAACATCATTACAAGAATCGGCATTTTATGAAATTACAGCAACCATTTATTATCAGTCTACTATTGTTATTCCTGGTTTTTCCTGCATTTATTTCAGCACAGGAATCAACTATAAGGGGCTTCATATATGAAGAAGAATCGGGTGAACCCGCCATTTTTTCAAATGTTTACCTAAAAGGCACTACTTATGGCGCTTCTACAGATAACAACGGTTATTTTTTAGTTTCCAGGATACCGCCAGGAACCTATAGTTTAATGGTAACCTATTTAGGCTACGACACAATTCAAATACCTGTGCAATTGGAAGCTGATGAGGTATTTACACAAAATTTTTTGTTGAAAAAATCGTCAGTGAATCTGGAGACGGTAACAATAAATGCCGAAAGGATTGAAGCCCGCACCGAAACAAAAACTTCGGTAGTTAAAATTACACCTAAAGAGATAAGACAGATACCTTCTGTTGGTGGTCAGGCTGATTTTGCACAGTATCTCCAGGTAGTACCGGGTGTCATCTTCACAGGCGACCAGTGAGGGCAGTTCTATGTGCGTGGCGGTTCGCCTATTCAGAACAAAGTGATACTTGATGGCATGACGGTATATAATCCGTTTCACTCAATTGGTTTGTTTTCCGTATTTGAAACCGACCTTATCCGTAGTGCAGATGTCTACACGGGCGGCTATAATGCGGATCAGGGCGGGCGGATATCATCCGTAATGGATATCACTTATAAGGATGGTAACAAAAAACGATTTTCTGGTTTAGTAGGCGCTTCAACATTTGGAGCCAATGCCCTGATCGAAGGGCCAATTTCAAAACAAAAATCTCCCGAAAGCGGCAGCGCTTCATTTATTTTATCATATAAAACTTCTTATCTCGAGCAAAGTTCAAAAGTACTCTACTCCTATATTGATGAAGATGGCCTGCCATTTAACTATTCCGATTTTTACGGAAAAGTATCTATAAATGCGGGCAATGGTAGTAAGGTGAGCTTTTTTGGATTCAGTTTTAACGACCAGGTAAATAACTACAAGGCCATTTCAAATTATGGCTGGAACTCGTATGGTGGGGGTGCTAACTTTGTTGTAATACCAGGAAAATCACCCGTTCTGATCGAAGGTATTTTTGCTTATTCGCAATATGAAAGTAGCATCAGTTCTGCTGCGCTTAATAATAAAAGGAGTTTAATAAATGGTTTTAACGGAGGGTTGGACTTTACCTATTTCCTCGGTAAAAACAGCCTGAAATATGGCGTTAACGTGGAAGGTTACCGTACTGAGTACGAGTACAATCTGATCACCGGCGGTAAAAAAAACAACCTGACCGAAAACACTACCCAATTGGGATTGTATGCAAAATATAAAGCGATTATTGGGAAATTCATCATTGAGCCAGGCTTTCGCCTGCAATGGTACGCCTCCCTTTCAGAAATCTCACCTGAACCCCGCCTGGCTATTAAATTTAATGCAACCGATAAATTCAGGCTCAAGTTTGCAGGGGGCATGTACTCACAGAACTTTATCGCAGCTACCTCCGACCGGGATGTAGTAAACCTGTTTTATGGTTTCTTGTCAGGACCTGAGAATTTACCACAGACTTTTGATGGGGATGATGTGAGCAGCAAACTTCAAAAATCTGATCATTTGATACTAGGTGCTGAGTTAGATATTGGAAAATATCTGAATCTTAACATAGAAGGTTACTATAAATATTTTCCGCAGCTTACAAACCATAACCGTTTCAAATTATTTAATGAAACGGATGCCCCTCCGGGTACACCTGATGTGCAAAAAAAGGACTTCATCGTTGAAAAAGGAGATGCGTATGGTGTAGACCTATCCTTGCAATACGATTACAAAAAAATATATGTTTGGTTCGTGTATTCATTGGGATTTGTGAACCGCCAGTATGAAAATACTGCAGGTGAAATGGTCAGCTACACACCGCATTTCGACCGGCGACACAATATGAATTTTATCTTATCCTATGTGACAGGGCCTAAAAAACAATGGGAATTCAGTGTTAGGTGGAACTTTGGTACCGGTTTTCCTTTTACACAGGTACAGGGTTTTTATGAGCACCTCACATTTCCGGGTGGTGTAAACAACGATTATGTGATTGAGAACGGACAATTAGGACTTATCTACGCTGAACTTTTTGGTGGCAGGCTGCCCACTTATCACAGACTCGATATTGACGTGAAAAAGAATTTTTACCTGGGCGCCAATACCAAACTCGTGTTGGACCTCAGTATAATCAATGTATACAACCGCGAAAATGTGTTTTATGTCGACCTGGTAACCAATGAAATTGTGTACCAGCTTCCTTTTATGCCAAGTGCAGGTTTAAGTCTTTATTTCTAATTATATTCAACCTTAAAAATATGAACAGGCTATCTTCTAATTTAATGTGGATCGTCATACTGCTAACCTTTATTGGGTTTGCCGGATGCGATCAAAAAAGTAAAATATCTATGAACGAACCAATTGCCAAAAAGATCGATACCGTATTTAACGAGCATGGCATACAACGTGTGGATCCTTATTACTGGCTGAACCAGCGAGAAGATCCGGAGGTAATTGCTTACCTGAATGCAGAAAATGATTACACTAAAGAGTTGTTAAAAGACACTGAGAAGTTACAGGAAAAAATCTTTGATGAGATTGTCGGACGCATAAAACAAACGGACATGTCGGTACCTCACACAGTTGATGGGTATGAGTATTATGTACGTTATGAAGAAGGTGGTGAATACCCCATTTATTGCCGGAAAAAACTTGCTGAAAATGCCGGTGAGGAAGTGATGTTAAATGGCAATATGATGGCCGAAGGATATTCATTCTTCCAGATAGGCGGCTGGAAAGTAAGTTTTAATAATGAATTATTAGCTTATAGTGTGGATACGGTCAGCCGGAGAAAGTACACCATCCATTTTAAAAATATTCAAACCGATGAAGTGTTTGAAGATGCCATTGCCAACACATCGGGAAATATGGCCTGGGCCAATGATAACAAAACGCTGTATTATGCCACCAAAGATGAAACGCTTAGATCATACAAAATATTTAAGCACGAACTGGGAACGCCTGTGGAAAACGACCAGCTAGTATATCATGAAGAAGATCCAACCTTCAGCACGTTTGTGTATAAAACCGAATCAAATAAATATCTCGTAATCGGTTCCCGAAGCACTTTATCAGCCGAATATAGAATTTTAAATGCAAATAATACAGATCCTGAAGCGAAATTCAGGGTATTCCAGGAAAGGCAAAAAGATTTGGAATATGGCATTTCGCATCAGGAAGGACGTTTTTTGGTGCATACAAATTTTGAAGCCAAGAATTTCAGACTGATGGAAACCGGCGAAGAATTAACAGCAATCGAAAACTGGAAAGAAATTATTCCCAACCGTGACGATGTACTATTGGAAGGAATTGATGTATTTGAAACTTATTTTGTTGCCAGTGAGCGAAAAAACGGTTTGCCTGAATTCCGTATCATCGATCAGCAGAATGAGAATGACTTCTATTTGAATTTTGAAGAAGACGATTATTTCGCTTATACATCTGGCAATAAAGATTATACATCACGGAAATTACGTTACAATTATACCTCGCTCAAAACACCTACAACAGTATATGATTATAATATTGAAACCCGGGAACAGGAACTTTTAAAACAATACGAGGTGCTGGGCGATTACAATCCTGACGATTACGTAACCGAACGACTGTATGCCTCAGCCCGTGATGGCGTGAAAGTACCAATCTCAATCATTTATAAAAAAGGCTTTAAAAAAGATGGCAACCAACCATTGCTACTATATGGCTATGGTTCATATGGATACAGCATGGAATCTTCATTCCGATCATCAAGACTTAGCTTAATTGACCGCGGCTTTGCTTTCGCTATTGCTCATGTGCGGGGTGGCGAAGAAATGGGTCGTTACTGGTATGAAGATGGCAAATTACTCAAAAAGAAAAACACCTTTTTTGACTTTATCGACTGCGGCGAATTTCTAACACAAGAGGGCTATACATCTACTGAAAAAATGTTTGCTATGGGTGGCAGCGCCGGTGGTTTACTGGTTGGTGCTGTTATCAATTACCGTCCTGACTTGTTTAAAGGGGTCATTGCTGCCGTTCCTTTTGTGGATGTAGTTACGACCATGCTGGATGAAAGCATCCCCCTGACGACAGGTGAATACGACGAATGGGGCAACCCAAATAACAAAGCATATTATGACTATATGTTATCCTATTCGCCTTACGACAATGTGAAAGAAATGGATTATCCGGCACTGCTTGTAACAACCGGATTGCACGACAGCCAGGTACAATATTGGGAACCTGCTAAATGGGTAGCGAAGCTAAGGGATATGCGTACCAATGATAATTTGCTGCTGCTATGGACCAATATGGAATTTGGACACGGGGGTGCTTCAGGGCGCTTTGAAGCCTATAAAGAAACCGCAATGGAAGATACCTTCATGCTGAAATTACTTGGGATAAACGAATAGGACCTTATTTAGAAGTATCCGGCATTTCATCGGAAACTTCTAATTTGAATCCAATACCATGCACATTAGTGATTTTGATGTTGGGATCGGAACTCAGATATTTTCTCAGTTTGGTAATAAAAACGTCCATACTGCGACCAATAAAATAGTCGTTTTCGCCCCATATCTTTTCCAGTGCTTCTTCTCGTGGCAGCAAACTATTTTTGTTGACACACAGCAGTTTAAGCAAGCTTGATTCTTTCCGTGTCAGTTTTTTCTCTTCTTCATCACTTTTCAATAGTAAATTGTTGCTGTCAAATTCAAATTTGCCAATTGTAAAAACTTCTTCGGTACTTGAATTCAGTGATTTTACAGCAGAACACCTGCGTAAAATAGCTTTTATCCTCAAACTCAATTCTTCTGTGCTAAAAGGCTTTGTGATATAATCATCACAACCATATTGAAAACCCTGGATCCGATCTTCTTTCAGATTTTTCGCAGTTAAAAAAATAATTGGAATATCTTCCCTTTTTACCCTGATTTCTTTTGCCAGTGTAAACCCATCTTTTTTAGGCATCATCACATCCAGAATGGCCAGATCATACATTTCTTTATTGAAAAGGTGAAGACCTAATTCACCATCTTTTGCATGATCTACCGCATAACCAATCATTTCCAGATAGTCTATTAGTACCATACTTAAATTTGGATCGTCTTCAACAAACAATATCCGAGCCTTATTTTTTTCTTCTTTCATTTCCTTTGGCTTTTAAATGGTAAAAAAATATTAAATGAAGAACCTGTTCCCAGCTGGCTATTTAAACCAATACGTCCGTTATGATGGTCAACAACTGTTTTTACATAATAAAGGCCCAGTCCAAACCCCCTGGCCTCATGAATATTTCCCGTAGGTACACGATACAGTTTTTTAAAAATATGTTTCTGGTACTCTTTTCTGATACCTATTCCGTTATCCTCTACCCGAATCATTATGCCACCGGGCACATTCCATGTGCGTATTTTTATCTGAGGATTTACAGGTGAGTATTTTATTGCATTGTCAACAAGGTTCGAAAAAATATTTTGTAAATGTTCCCTATCACCAATTATAAAATGTTCCTTTGCTTCGAGCGCAACCTTCATTTCAATAATATTTTCTTTGATCTTGATATCGAAGCTTCCAAGCACATTGCTAATGATATGGTGTATATCTACTTTAAGTGAGCGATAACTCAAATTGCCGGTTTCCAACGCAGCTATTTGTAACACTTGTTCTACCTGATCCTGTAGCCTGTGGTTTTCATCAAGTATTACATTCGCATATTTCTGAATTTTCCCGGGTTCATTTTCAATTTCGGGCCTTAACAACATTTCTGCTGCTAATGATGAAGTTGCAATCGGTGTTTTAAATTCATGTGTTAGATTATTGATGAAGTCACTTTTAACTTCGGAAAGCTTCTTTTGACGCATGATTGTATAGATTACGTACACGAAATTTATCAACAGAACAATCAGGAAGATTACCGATAGCACCACCCATACATTCAGTTGTTCTAAAATCATGTACTTCTTGCCCGGAAAGTAAACTGAAATATAGTAATCTCCAGGTGTATAAATACTGGCAACAGAAAACTGGAATTTTGATTCAAGCAGATCTTCTTCGGCATCTTGAAAATCGCCGGTCAGAAACTTGCCAGTCGATTTGCTATATAATACATACTTATAGCTGTCTTTGATGTCAAGTAATTCTAATTCTTCACGTATAAGAGAGTCAAGCAATACAGGCTCTATAAAGTCCATAACTTCAAGTCTGAATTTTCTGCATTTTAACTTTCCTAATTCATCATTGAATAAAGAATCATTCTTATGGTCAAGGAACCTGTTCAAAACACTTTTCATAGAGATTCTCACACTATTATCAAACTGTTCTTCTTTTAGTTCGAAAGCCTTTCCCACCCAAAATAATTGTGTTAGCACAATCCCAACCAGTGATGCTGATGCTAAAATGATAATAAGCATAATCGCTTTCTTCTTCATATTGTTATAATCATTTCAAATTTAGCCTTTGCAAAGCAGCAGGCTGTAGTAATTAACAAATACTTAACAGTTTTTAACATGCGATTAACACTATTCCAGTTTTTTAGGTTCTACTTTTGTTTTACAAAGTAATATTAACCATTTAGAGAAAGGTAGAAAAGATGAGAAAAAAAGTATTAGCATTAAGTTTAAGCATATTATTTTTTGGTGGAATAACCACTTCCACTTTGGCAATGGTCACTGAATCCACCAATACAACTGTCCGTGTTGATAACGACAAAGATAAGGACAAGAAGTCCAAAAAGTCAAAAGAAGATTGTAAAAGCGCTAAATCATGCTGCGATTACAAGAAATCTGACAAGTCATGCGATGACAAGAAAAAAGATAAAGACGACAAGTAATAACTTTTTCATTAATTAATTTGGTTTGGCCCTCTCAATGGAAATTGAGGGGGCTTTTTTTTCAACCAATTATTGAATGATGAGTTTTTCAACTTTTGACCTTCCTTCTATTTCTACCTTTAATAAATAAACGCCAGGTTTTAAGCCCGATATATTTGTTTGTACCTGATGCAAACCTCTACTAACTACCGTACTTTCGATTTTCTTTATCCATGCTCCGGTAAGGTCAAGTAGTTCAATGTCAACCAATTTGTTCTCACTTTCACTCGACAGCACAATATACAATTCCGAGCTAGCCGGATTTGGATATAGATGCAGTTTGAAAGGGTCGGCGGATGTTTCATGATCCTCAATACCAACAAATGCAGGGGTAGTCAGCTTTTTACTTGTATATAACCTGTATTCACCTGCCTGAAGCATGATCTTCTCGTTTACATCGCTTACTTGAAGGGAATCGCCGGTCCAGTAATCGTACCAGGTTCCGGTAAAATAGAATTCGGGTTCAATTTCTGCTTCACCTGTATGAAAATTACCAAGCACCACAACAGACATATCGGGACTTGTTAATTTTATTTTTTTCATGGCCCAACGTACATCCAATTCAAAATCGGTAGTTTCAAAAACATCGAAATTCTTTTTCAAATCAATTAATGATGCATAGGTATACCATAAATTCCGGCGATGCCAATTATCCATATAATCCCATCTTGAAGGTTTTTCACATAATCTGCAATCATTTGCATCTGGATCCCAAGGGTTATAATTGATTGTATAATCATAGCCTCTTTCACCAAATTGCCATATCATTTTTGGCCCCGGAATCGTAAAAAAGAAATTAGCTGCCAAAGCCTGGCGTTTTAATGCCGTGTTCAATTCAGTTATATCATAGTCTCCACTCGAATTCCCATAGATTAAATTTTTGTACATAAGCCTCTCCTCATCGTGGCTTTCCATATAGCCCACCAGGTTGGGTTGATTCCAGTTACGTTTCTGGTAAGATATTCCTGAAAAATCTGATTTGCCATTTTCATTATATCCCATGGCAGCCTCGTTATAACTTTCATTCAGATTGCCCCACATCATAATGCCATAATCTGCCAATTCTTTCTCTTCACTGTTATTTGCAAGGTGCTCAAAAATAACAAACGCATTTGGCTTGCGTTTCCAAATTTCATCTGTCATGCGCTTTAAAAGCCTCACCCGGTCAGCATCATAATTACTACCCCAGGGATCCTCCGGACCATGAATGGTATTACTAAAGCCCTTGGTAAAGTCAAATCTGAACCCATCTATTTTGTATTCACTCATCCAATAGCTGTTGATACTATCAACCAAAGCTTGCGTTTCAAGGCTTTCATGGTTGAAATCGTAGCCCCAATTAGCATCGGCATACGGAAAGTTACTTTCCTGATTATACCAAGGACTATTGGCTGCAGGCCGGTTATTTTCATAGTCGTAATACATTTGCACAAAAGGAGCACCATAAGAATGGTTCAGTACCATATCCATAAAAACGGCCATCCCCCTGCTATGGCATTCGTCAATGAATGCTTTCAGGGTATTTCGGGGACCATAATATTTGTCGGGTGCAAAATAGAAATTCGGGTTGTAACCCCAACTGGAATTTCCTTCAAACTCATTAAATGGCATCAACTCGACGGCATTCACACCCAGCCTGTCAAGGTAATCAAGGGTGTCAATTAAAGTATTGTAATCATGTTTTTCAATGAAATCTCTTATGAGTAATTCGTAAATTACTAGGTCCTCTTTCTTTGGTGGTAAAAAATTTTCAGCCTGCCACTGGAAAGCTTCCTGCGCAGTTTGAAATACACTTGCCATAAAATCTGTTTTACCTTGGGGATATACAGGCAAGTTTGGGTAGGTTTCGGGGCTGATGAGATGATCATTCCACGGGTCACTTACTTGTTCGCAATACATATCACCTAAGAGGAGCCTGAGATCACCATCAATAAAATATTGAAATATATATTGCCTTTGAGGTTCCAGTCCGCTAATTTCAACCCAATACCTGTTTCCATCTGGCGTTTGCTTCATGTAAATGTCATCTGACAATTCCCAGTTGCTATGGTCTCCCCAGGCAAATACATATTCCTTTTCGGGCGCATATAAGCACAGCATAACCGTTGTGTCATTTATGTAATTGATACCATCCCTGATACCATTGGGCAATGCTTCGATGATAGGTTCGGACCGTACATAATAATAAAAGGAATCGGCTACCATTTCGGTAGCATTTTTGGCGACAGCCCTAACCCATCTTGCTTCAGTGGTAGTCACCGGAATATCATATTGAAAAGAATTGCCCGTATCAGCAAATACCATCTCATCATCTATGTATAAAAAACTGGAATCAGCCAGGTTGGTGCTCCATTCAACATGTACAGTGTCTTCCAACTGAACAATAACAGCAACGGCTTCAGGCAACATGATTACTACCGCCAGTTCCAGTTCATATACATTGTAAAAAATATCGGGCGAGGTTTGTAATTGCGAATCCGAACTTCGGAAGACAAATGACATCTCGGTAATAGTTGAAGATTGTTCAACATTGTAAAACTGCCGGATAGTGGGTGAAATTTCTAATTTATACAAATCATTACCTATGTTCGTTAACCTGGGTTGTGAACTATTCACATTCCAATTTCCGATTACATTTTGCCATTGCAGACCATCAACTGTAACCCCTGTATGCGCATACACACTACCTGTATACGCTTCAAGTGCGGTACCAGTAGCATCAAAATAAATGGTAGCTGGTTCATCGGCTGTTGGAAATGGTGGGTCGGCTGTAATTATCTGTGATTGAGTTAAATAACCGGAAATTAGAAATGTGAAGAGAAAGAGTATTTTATAAAGCATATTAATTTGGTTTAAGGCTGCAAAAGTAACTGAATACTTGCAATAAATAAAAAACTGCCCCGGAGACGGGGCAGTTTTAATTATTATTAAGAAATTAAATATTATTGAACAATCAGCTTTTTAACAGCACGTTTGCCGTCATCAGCTAAAATGTTTACGAAGTAAATACCATGTGTCAGGTTGCTCATGTTGAACTGTACCAGATTACCTCCATTAAAGCTTTCGGTAATTTGAGTAATTACCCTGCCCTGGATATCAGTTACCAATACCTGCACATCACCCTGGAATACGTCACCAATTGACCTCAGGTTTACATGTCCGGTTGTCGGATTCGGATACAATGAGATATTGGCATTGTACAATACGTTTTCATTTATACCATCAACAAAGAAGAATGGTCCACCTGCAAGTTGCATGTCGCCTAAATCTCCTGTATTGCTCCAGTTGCTTCCTGTTCCATACCATACGGTTTGGTAATCACGTCCCACATTGTTGTCACTATCATTATTACCAAGGCTAAAGCCCATTACACGGCCTCTACCTGGTGCAAAGTCAAAATTACTCCATGCAAGTCTTAATTCAACAATGTAACCATCAGTTGTGGTTTTATAAATCGCGTCAAAATCTGTGATTGGCACACCATCCGCTTTTACCCAGAGGGTATCTTCAGGATTCGCATCAACTATGAGCTGTGTATCGAAATCAGCATCATAAGCACCATCCTTGTCATTGTTGCCATCGATATACATTTCAACAGCATCATTGTCCCATGGATTACCTGTAAACTCAACAACCGCGTCAACTACTTTCGCACCAATATATAAACTTGATGCATCCCATTTAGCGCCCCAGGTGACAGTGTTGTTATTCGGGCCTGTACCTGCAACTAAAACATCACTACCATATTCTAGGTTGTATTCTGCCAGGTCACCATCAATCGTTGGAGCTGTTTCGGTATATTGCGCCATAGCGATTCCTTCATCCGGAACTACCCCGGCTGCATCGAAATTATATTCACCGCTGATACAATCAAATGAAATCCTGTATTTATCAGCAGTTGCAGGAATCATAGCTCCGCCAATAGTGGCAACACCTGCAGGGAATGCATCAGAACTCCATTCTACAGTTGATTGCATATCTTTTCTGAATACCACATCCTGTGCATCAAAAAGTTCATACGTACCTACATAATATGTTGGCATATCAGTTGGGTTTCTTAACACCACGTCACCGATAGTTGAATTATACACGCTGATACATCCGCATGATAAAACGCCAAAATTAAGATCACCAAATGAAGAAGTATTTTCATAGTTCTCCAAACCGCCATTCCAGCCAAGTGTATAGGCTACGCCATCGCCATCATCATCATTCACAAACAAGTCGAAGCCCATTTGAGCGCCTTCTTCAGGTGTTACACCCAGTTTGTCTAATGGAATACCCACTTCGGCATTGTATCCGCTGCCTGGAACGATAGAGAACCCAAGCAGGATATCTTCAGCTGTTAAGTCAGCAGGTCCCTGCAAGATGGTTATACCTCCGGCACCAAATGTAGCGTGCAGATCAAAGTCGTCATATGCACCACCTGATTTGTTACCATCAATAAAGATTTCACCGGCATCACCTAAGAACGGAACAGCATCTAAAACCCTGACACCAACAAATAAATAGGCACCTTCTTTAGCGTCACCACTTTTGTAGGTTACGCCAAAATCAACTGTATTTAAATCATCCGTTGCTTCGCCGTCAATAACCCTTGATACATTCTGATCTATATTCCAGTCAGCTTCATTCAAGTTACCATCAACGGTCATGTCAAATACTTTGGGCGCAATCACAGAATTTCCGAGACGCTCAAAGCAATAATCACCTGACAGGCAATTGAAAGTAATATTGTATTTGCCCCCTGAAACGGCAATTAATTTTGTTACATCATGGACACCTGTCTGGCATAGAGATGTACCACCCCAGATATTATCATTACCAATGGGCTGTCCGTCGACCATCTTGAAGAACAAGGTCGTTGCAGAAGTGAAATTGTAAGCCAAAGTAAATGTATTAGGTGATTCAGGATCACGGTTCATATAAGTTGGAAAACCGCTTGCTTCCCACTCGTTAAAATCACCAATAATTGATATCTCACCACAAGCTTCATTATTCGCTGTAAAAGTGTAAGCTTTGGTTGAATAATCGAAAGTTACATCGTATGTGCCTGCAGCAACAGGAATATTTGCACCATTGTCAGCACCTGTGCCAGTCGGGAAATCTGCAGAACCCCAGTTAGCACTCCAGTCTTTATTTTCACGGAATTTCGATTCAGCTGTTTCAAACCAATCGCGGGTTAATGTGAACATATTTGGGTTTATCGGATCCCTTTTCATCATCACATCACCGTTCCAGTCGTTGAAAGCACCAATCATACTAATAGGACCACTTGTTGTTTCGAATGAATATTCGCCAGTAGCGCAATTAAATGTGACATAGTAGTCTGTTGAAATACCTGTTTCGTCTAAAGGAACAGGAATGTTGTCGCCATCAAGCACACCTGTACCTGTTGGGAAATCAGCAGAACCCCAGTTTGTACCCCAATCAGAATTGGCACGGAATTTTAACTCAACAACACCGTCCGGAGGATCGCTTGTATCCATTTCATCATTAAGACTTAAAACAACCGTCCATAAATCAGGATTCATTGGATCTCTCATCATCCAATAATCTGCTGCCCAACCATTGAACTCACCTATAAGGCCTACCATGCCGCAAGTTGAAGTGAATGTATATTCACCTGTAGCACAGTTAAATTCTACTTTATAGTTTCCAATAGGAACCGGAATATTGTCACCATCAACTATACCTGTACCAGTTGGAAAATCAGCGCTTCCCCAGTTAACGGCCCAATCAGCATTTTGACGGAATTTTAATTCCACAATACCATCAGGAGGATCGCTTGTATCCATATCCTCAGTAAGATAAATATATCCCGTCCAGCTATCAGGATTCATTGGGTCTCTCATTAATGCATGATCTCCAGCCCAACCATTAAATTCTCCGATCATACTCACAACACCGCAAGTCGCAGTAAAATTGTAAGCACCTGTTTCGCAATTAAAAGAAACAAGATAGTTACCAGGAGGTACGGGGATATTGTCGCCATCGAGAACAGCTACACCGCTTGGAAAATCAGCGGCACCCCAGTTATTTGTCCAATCTTTGTTGGCACGAAATTTCATCGTAATAACGCCATCAACCGGATCGACGTCATCCGCTTCGGTTACGGTGAGAAAAGTTGTAAATTCTGCCGGGTTATTGGCATCACGTGTCATCATGTGATCATCAGCCCAACCATTAAACTCACCAATTAAACTAACCTGACCGCATTGGCTCATCACATTAAGTGACACGAATACAGCCAGCATTGCTAATAGTAAAACTCTCTTCATGTTATAAAGGTTTAAATGAATAATTGATTTTTTTGTTCGTGCTAAGATAACGATTTTTTGTCTGGTTACATAATAACTGATGGTGCGGATTAAAAAAAAACTTTGCACGCTATAACATATGGTGTAAAAGGCTGATGCAAACGATTGTGTTAAATAATTGTTAAGCAAAACTAAATCAGAACCTTAAAATACATGAAATTACGCAACCTCCAGCGTTTGTAATATATTCAACTGGTTTTGTACAACTTACGTTTATTTCAATGAAATAATAATAACCATTCATGATTGATAATACAGTAGTCAATGATATAGTTTATGAACCCAATTATCACATGTATTATTTTTGTATTTAATTTAGTAACTTCGTAACAAATAATAAATCAAAAACCAATAAAATCAACTTTTATGCTTGAAAATTTACGTTTTATCAGAGCATTCCTGTTTGTTTTCCTTATGTTCGGCTTACTACAATTGCAAGCGCAACAGAGGACTGTAACAGGTACAGTGACAGATGCAGAGACCGGTGAAACTTTAATTGGTGTCAATGTTACATTTGGCAGCGATATGGGCCAAGGTACGGTAACTGACATTGATGGCAAGTATCAGCTTAACGTTCCTGATACTTTAAGTTCACTCAGGTTTTCCTATGTAGGTTATGCCACACAACTTATACCGATTAATTCG
>SWCD01004578.1_pt1 | contig 20548 bp, 17 predicted proteins | sample 4693011 | NCBI WGS metagenome assembly SWCD01 (sample SAMN10267278, study PRJNA491770) | bioreactor metagenome | isolation source: DHS bioreactor inoculated with marine | place: Japan: Omine Ridge, Nankai Trough | reverse complement strand
ACCGATCCGGCTTGCGAGGCGAGGTTGATGATCCGGCCGCCGCCCTGGGCGATCATCACCTTGCCCACGGCCTGGGCAACGATGAAGCTGCCGGTGAGATTGATGTCGATGGTCCGGGTCCAGGCCGCCAGAGAGATGTCCTCGGCCGGCGCGAGGTCGACGATGCCGGCGCTGTTGACCAGGATGTCGATGCGCCCGAACGCGGCCTTCACCCTGTCGACCGCTGCCTGCACCGAAGCAGGATCCGCGACGTCGCAGGCTACCGCGACGGCACCATTCGGCAGCGCCGCCGCCTTGGCCTCGGCCGCGTCGGCCTTCAGGTCGACCACCGCGACGCGCACGCCTTTCTCGGCATAGGCGTCGGCGATCGCCGCGCCGATGCCCGAGGCCGCGCCGGTCACAAACGCGGTTTTTCCAGTCAGGGGGAAATCGTAGTCGAGTCTTTCAGGCCCGGTCGCCATGGCTGTTCTCCTTGCGTGTCAAATCCGGTATCCCGCCCGGCCCAAGAAGCCGGACCGCACAGGAAAATGGCTGCACCTGCTGCCGCAGCTGGATCGGAGGGCAACGTCTTGAAGCCTCATCGGGATCCATGGCAGGTCGAAGCCCGGCTCGGCAGCGTCGATCCCGAACTTCATAGCCCCCGCACAGGGCGCGTATGCCGGCCGGCGTGACGCTCTGGAAATCCCGTCTCCGAGGGCCGCTCAACCATCGTGCGTCCAGCAGATGTCCGGCCAAGGCTTCCTCCCATTCTTACTGCGACTCCGAGCGTCGCGCCGGTGGCCGCTGCCGTATCATGACCCGCGGCCCGCTCTCAAGAAACGGTCTTCTGAGGGAGCGATCTGAAAAGTGGCTCAGAATTGCATCATCCTGTCGATCAGATCTCCTGAGGACCCGTTGACGGTCGGGCTCCGCCGCAGTCTGACTGAAGCGTGGCGAAGGTGAGACCAGCGCCGGGCAGTGAGTTCGAGACCAAACATTCGCGCAATTATTATGGAGACGGCCAGACATGCGAGACCAGTTCGACCAGCACAGACAAAACAGCGCCGCCAAATCCGGTGCCGGAACTGTCGGTCGATCGTGGAATACGGCCTTTAGGCACCGTCTTGCGCTTCGGTCGGAATCTCTCGCTCTTGAAGCGGGGTCTTGGACAAAACCAAAAACGCCAGCGAACAGCACGCCAATCGAAACATGGCCGCCAGAAGGTGAGTCGTATTGAAAACGGATGTCCGAGTGGAGGGAAATAAATGAAGAAGCTGATGAACGCGCCGACGGACTATGTTGACGAGGCTCTGGACGGATTGACGATGGCCGATCCCACGCTCGTGCGCGACGGAGCGGCGGGCCGGGTCATTCGTCGTGCTGCCGGAATGCGAAACGACAAAGTTGGCCTGGTATCGGGCGGTGGTTTTGGCCACCTGCCGCTTTTCACCGGTTACGTAGGGACCGGACTGCTCGATTCGTGCTCGATCGGCAATGTATTTGAAGGACCGGGCATCGCCAGCTGCGTCGATGCCATCAAGTTGGCAAACGGCGGGCGCGGCGTCTTGCTGCTTTACGGAAACTACGGCGGCGACCGGATGAACTTCGACATGGCGGGTGAAATGCTTGCCGAAGAGGGCGTCGAGACCAAAACGGTACTCGGAACGGACGATATCGCCAGCGCGAAACCGGAAGAAAGCGAAAAGCGCCGCGGAGTTGCTGGCATCGTCTATGCCTACAAGGCCGCCGGCGCCAAAGCGGAAGAAGGGGCTCCCCTCGATGAGGTCGCCCGTATCGCGGCCAAAACCGTCGACGCAACCCGCACATTGGGTCTGGCGCTTGGGTCGTGCCAGGTTCCGACGGCAAAAGAACCCTCATTTTCGCTTGCCGACGACGAGATGGAGATGGGAATGGGCATTCATGGTGAGCCCGGGATATGGCGTGATAAACTGAAGCCCGCGGACGAGATCGCTGACGAAATGGTTCGGCGACTCCTCGCAGATCGACCGACGAATGCGGGCGAAAAGGTATTCATACTCGTCAACAGTCTTGGTGCGACCCCACTTGACGAACTGTTTATCTTGTATCGGCGGGTTGGTACGCGTCTGAAGAGGAAGGCCTCACGGTTGTCAAAGCGATGGTCGGGCCATTCGTCACGTCCATGGAGATGGCGGGCACCTCGATTTCGCTTTGCTTTGTCGATGATGAACTTGAGGCGTTGCTCACAGCTCCCGCCGATTGTCCTTTCTGGAGGGTCGGCTGATGGGCTTCGACGTCAACGATCTCGCCGGTGCGGTCGGTCGTGCGCATTCGGCCATGGCGGAACTCGAACAGGTCTTGAACCAAGCGGACTCGAAGCTTGGCGACGGCGATACCGGCAGCATGCTTGCGCGGGTACTGGGGCATCTGGCAGCCGTGGACCTGGAGGAGGTGGACGATGTCGGGGGGGCGTTCAAGGCTCTTGCCTTCGCTGCCGCTGCCGCAACCGGTTCGAGCCTCGGGACGTTGCTCAGCACCGCAATGTTGGCTGTGGGGAAAGAAACTCAAGGCCGGGCCGAAGTGGATTGGCCGGCCGTAAGCGGCTTGTTCGCGATCGCCCGCGACACCATGATGGCACGCGGTCGCGCGAGCCTGGGCGACAAGACCATCCTGGACGGACTCGATGCGCTCGTGGCGGCGACAGACGGGCTCGACACAGCCCCGGCCATTGCAGACGCTTCGGTCAGTGCGACACGTGACGCGCTCGCGCACTTCATCGGTCATCCATGCCGCGTCGGACGCGTCCGCATGTTCGAAGAGAAAAGTACCCAACTTGATGATCCTGGCATGCTTGCGCTCGCCCGTTTGGCGCAAGCGGTCGCGGGGAAGTCATCTGTAACGGCCTAGTGCCGCGATCGGCCTTGCCCGACCGCCCAGAATTGCGCCGGGAGACCGGTCAGACTCGGAAGTTCGAAATCGACCACAACCCAACTGAGGAGAAAGAAATGACCAAAGGTAAGGGAATGCCGAAGATGCGCGGCCTTGAACATGTCGCCGTGACTGTTCCCAATCTGAACGAGGCCTGTGACTTCTTCGAAAACGTGCTCGGCTGCGAAGTGCTGTTTTCGGTCGGCGGATTCGGTGAGGACACCGGCATGGACATGGAGCGGCAGATCAACGTCGACCGGAAGGCCCGTTGCGTCGATTTCCGCTACGTGCGCTGCGGCAACGGCACCAACATCGAATTGTTCGAATACGAATCTCCCGACCAGAACACCGTCGAACCGCGCAACAGCGACATCGGCGGCCACCATTTCGCCTTCTACGTCGATGATATCCATGCTGCGATCAAGCACCTCAAGGACAACGGCGTACGTGTGCTCGGCGAGCCGACCGTCGTGACCGAGGGTCCGACCGCCGGTCTCACATGGATCTACTTCCTGACGCCGTGGGGCATGAACCTCGAAATCGTGAGCTGCGAGGATGGCATTGCGCATGACAAGAGCGGCAAGACCGTGCTTTGGGAGCCCAAGACGCCCGGAGAGCGTCTGGTCAATACCGACTAGACGATTGACAGGTTCCTCCGCCAGTGATCTGCTTCGAGGCATCGGAGCGGGTCGCTGTGCGTTGAGTCGGCGACCCGCCTTATTCCGTGTGCGACGCGTTTTGATAGGCCGGCGAAAGGGATGTGCCGGTGTTGACCAGAAACCGTCCCGAAGGGCGTGCGGCGATGTGAAATCAGCCTGCACGCCGCGAAAGAGAAGCCATGTTCGGAGACTTGATCGAGGTCTTGGCGGCAGCATAGCCGATAGAGAATATACTGCGATGTGACAAGACTCGACGGCTGGGGAGGGACGACGAATGCCGTATGATATCGAGAGACATGTGCAGGATGTGACGTCCGCCGTTGAATCGAAGAACGGCGCCGCATATTCGGCGATTGTAGCCTCATGGAAACGTTGCATGTTCAATTACGGCCTGAACCCCGGGGAGAAAACGTCGCGACGGAGCCGGTCAGGCACCGAGTTGCGCGAAGCGCGCCAACGCCTCGAACCTCTGCTCTTCGCGGCCGAACCGACACTCAAAAGGCTGAAAAGGGCGCTGTCCGGAAACGGGTGCTGTGTTCTTATTGCAGACAATGAAGGCACTTCCGTCACCTGGAGTGGCAGGGATGCCGAGAGGGAGAATGCAAAGCACCTTGGCCTGTCCCCGGGAATGGACTGGAGTGAACAGCATGAAGGCACCAATGGTGTCGGAACCTGTCTCGTCGAAAGGCGGGCGTTGACTGTCCATCAGAAAGACCACTTTCTCGCGCGTGACATCGAGTTGACCTGTAGTGTCGCCCCGATCTTCGATCACGAGGGTCAGGTGATTGCGGCGCTCGATATCGCGTATTACCGGAAAGATGCCTCCGAGGCATTTGTCATGTTGCTGGCATTCACGGCCAGAGAGGCTGCGAGCGAGATCGAAGCCGCCAATTTCGCCAATGTCTTTGGAGATTCGCGCATCATTGCCGTTTCGGATGATACCCGCACCTGCGCCGGGCTTCTCGCCGTGGACGAGGATGACGTCGTCCTCGGAGCGACGCGGAGGGCACGGTCACTGCTTGGTATCACCGACACCGCCTTGAACGATGGTATTCTCGCCATGGATCTCCGGAGCGACATGGCCAATCAGGACGACACCTTCGCTCATGCCGAGCAAGGCGTGATCCGCCGCGCGCTTTTCCGCGCCGGAAGAAATGTTTCGGCGGCGTCCAAGGATCTGGGCATCAGCCGCGCAACAATGAAGCGCAAGATGCAGCAACACAATATGCACAGACTCGACTGAGTATTTGATCGGGTCTGCTCCTCAATCCGGCTGCTGAAAAGGGATTTGGGCGGCGGCCAACATCGTGTTGCGCCATGCTTGGCTTGGCCACGGCATACCTTGCTCGGCTCACCACTGCACGCATCGCGCGATCGCGGCAAGCCCTCGCCCTGTCCTGTTCCAGTTTACCTTCGCCGAATTGACTCGATTCGCGGTCGAAGAATCGGCACCGTCGCGCCACTGGTCGATAAACAGGGCTATACCCCGGAAATACCGCTGACAGCGGTGGATGTCCGGGCGATAATCCTTTTCACCAACTCGTCGGCAATCGCACCCACCAGGCGGAAGAAACTCCGATCAAGCCTGCGCGTGACGATCCATGACAGGGCGTAGCTCAATTGGCTCATGTACGACCCATTCGGGCCAGTCAGCGACTTGGGAGGTGATGACGTTTCGTGCGCAGAGGTGCACCTTCGTTGCAGGCATTGGTGGCAGTTGGAAGCTGCTCCAGGCTGAGTGCTTGGCCACGAGATCTCGACAGATTTTTCGGTCAAGAGACACGAAACGACGAATGGGAGAGAGAATGATGAGGTTCCTTGTCAAGAACGTGGCGATCGTCGCTACCACGGCGATGATGTCACTTTTCACGCCGGCCACGGCGCAAGATAGGCCGGTGATTGGCGTCACCTTCCCGACGCTGGATACGCAGTTTTGGAGCAGGGACCTTGCCTTCCTGGAGGCAGGCGCCGAGGTACTGGGCGTCGATCTGGTCGTGCTGAACGCCAACAACAGCCCGGACCAGATGATCAAGTCGATCGAGGACCTGGTTGCCCGCGATGTCGACGGCATCATTTCCGTCGGCTACTGGTCGACCGGCCCGAGAACCATCAAACTTGCCCAGCGCAAGGATATTCCGGTCATCCTGACAGACTCCTATCCCAACTTCTCGCCTCAATCGGAAGGCTACGAGAACTATCTCGCATTCGTTGGGCCGAGTGACGAGGACGCCGGCTACTGGATCGGCCGGAAGCTCATCGAGGCGATGGAGCCCGGGCCCGATGGCATGAAGGTCATCGGTGTCGTCAACGGTACCGCCGGTACGTCGGTCGCTATCGACCGCCGGAAAGGGCTGGAACGTGCACTCAGCGAGCATGACGATGTCCGTATTGCCGGCGAAGTCGACGGCAACTTCGTCCGCGTGGACTCTCAGGACGCCTTTGAATCGCTCTACGCCGGCAACCGCGACATCACCGGCGTGTGGTGCGGCAACGACGCCGAAGCGATGGGCGTGATCGCCGCTCTCAAGAGCCAGAACAAGGTTCCCGGCGTGGACGTGCTGGTTTCGGCCATGGACCTCAACCCCGAGAATATCGAGAAGGTCAAAATCGGCGAGCAACTCTTCACGATCGGTGGTCACTGGATCCAGGGCGGTATCGGCCTTGTCATCATGTATGACTATCTGCATGATGAATCGCTGAAAATCGCGGCCGAGGACGCCACGGTGAAGCTCAAGCTGCTGCCGATGGAACAGCACCAGGTCGAGGCGTACCTTTCGCAGTATCCCGACGGTCAGCCTGCGTACGACTGGAAACTGCACTCCAGAGTCTTCACTCCGGATGGGCCGCCTGCTGCGATCGAGCTGACGTACGCTGAATAAAAGGTCGCAACAACTTCGGGTATCGGCATACCGTTCTGTGTTTGGGTATGCCGATACCCTTCCTCCAATTGATGCGGGCACGTAATGACAATCGTAGCCGAAAATCTCACAAAGCGGTTTGGACAAACCCTTGCTGCCAGCGACGTGTCGGTAAGTTTGCGCGAAGGAACCGTCCACGCAATTGTTGGTGAAAACGGCGCCGGCAAGTCCACCCTGCTGAAAATGCTGGCCGGCCAGTACCGGCCCAATAGCGGGAAAATGCTTCTTGAAGGGAAGCCGTACGCCCCCAGTTCGCTTGCCGAGGCAAACGCAAAAGGCGTTGCGCTCGTGCACCAGGAGATCACGATCAACCGCTCGCTCAGCATTGCCGAAAACATATATATCGGGCGGCTGCGCGAATATTCCGGCCGGTTCGGCGGAATCAAGCGGAAACTCATTGCCGATAATGCCCAGGAAGTGCTCGACAGCCTCGGGGTCAAGATTTCCGTCGCAACAAACATCGATCAGTTGAACCTCGGCGAATTGAAATGCATCGAGATCGCCCGGGCTATCTCGTCGTCGCCGAAGATCCTGTTGCTTGACGAGAGCACGGCCTATCTCGACCACCGCGAAGTGCAGGCCGTTCTCAAAGTCATGCAGCGGCTCAAGGCACAAGGCATGACGATCGCCTTCGTCTCGCATCACCTGCACGAAGTCCAGGCGTCCGCGGACGACATGACCATCCTCAAGGACGGGAATTTTGTCGGCTCATTTCGCAATGCAGAAATCACCCTGAACGAAATTCAGCGACTGATGGTCGGGCGTGACTTCACGGAAGACGCCTATCCCGACAAGCCGAGTCGAAAAGATGGCGAAGAACCGTCGGCTCCGGTGGTACTCAAGACCAAGGATTTGGCGGTCGGCAGGGAGTTGAAGAATTTCAGCTTTGAGGTCCGACGCGGAGAAATCCTCGGATTGGCGGGTTTGAAAGGCTCTGGAGCAGAGGCACTGTTTGCGGGGATCGCTGGCGACAAACGGCCAAGTCACGGCACCATGTGGTTTCACGACAAGAGCTACCAGCCAAAGAGCCCGAGATCGGCATGGTTGGAAGGCGTTGCACACCTCCCGGGCGACCGCGGCAACGAAGGCCTGATTTCCGCATTCAGCGTGCTCGACAATCTGACCATGTCGAGGCCGCCATCGAAAGGGCCGTTTTTTGACGGGAAGACCGCCTTGTCGCTGTCCAACTCTTTGATCAAGCAGATCGGGATCAAGACAGCGGGCGCGAACGCCTCGTGCAGCTCACTGTCAGGCGGAAACCTGCAGAAAGTCGTGGTGGGCAAGTGTCTGGCTGTCGGCCCTGATCTGTTGCTGCTCAATAACCCTACCCGCGGCGTGGATGTGGGGGCGCGGTTCGATATCTATCGTCTCATCCGACAGAAAGCGGATGAGGGGCTTGCAATCATTCTGTCATCAGAGGACATGCCCGAGCTTCTCGGGATGGCCGAACGCCTGATCGTTCTCCGGCAGGGTGGAATTGCGCATGAATTCCCTTCCATGGACGGTGTCAAAGAGCACGACGTGGTAAGGTATATGACATGACCAATCAGGGTGGACAAACCGAAATGGCAAACGTATCCAATATAACCGCCAAGATGACCAAGGCGATCAAGGGGGGCAACGGAGACACCACCGGGATTGACGTATTTCGACGCTACTTTCCGTTGTTGTTCCTAATCATACTCACGGCGGTCTTCTCCGCATTTTCTCCGCGATTCTTGTCGCTCGACAACGCGATGACGATTATGGGACAGGGAACCGTTCTGCTCGTGGCGGCGCTTGGCATGACCTTCATCATCATGGCCGGGTCCATCGATATCTCGGTGGGGTCGATCGTTGCCCTGGCAGCGCTGACGGCGGCGCTGACGGTGGAAACGCTCGGCGCATGGGCCATTCTCCCGGCGATCGCCGTCGGGACCCTGTGTGGCCTTGGAAACGGGTTGATGTTGGCCTATGGCAAGATCCCGTCGTTCATAGCGACCATCGGCGCGATGGTCGTCTATCGCGGCATGGTCCTGTATTTCACGCGCGGTGCGCCCGTCGAGATCCTGGACAACGACTTCCTGGATGTCTACTCCGGTTATTCCTGGGGCTTCTCGCATTCCGTGATGATCGGTATTTTTCTCACTGTGGTGGCATGGGTCATCATTGAGTATACCGTATTCGGTCGCGAGGTGCGTGCCGTCGGCGGCGGCGAGCGTGTGGCGATCCTCACCGGCATTTCGGTCACGCGGGTCAAAGTGTCGATGTATGTGTTGCTGGGTGCGCTGTGCGGTATCGCCGGCCTGCTTCAGGGTGCGCGAACGATGGCGGCTTCCGCGCAGCTCGCACAAGGGCTCGAGCTCGACGTCATCGCTGCGGTTGTTGTCGGGGGAACGCCTTTGACCGGCGGGGTCGGGAGCATCGTGAACACCGTGCTCGGCGTGATCATCATCACCATGTTGTCGAACGGCATGAACATGACGGGCGTCGATCCCTATCTGCAGAATATCGTGAAGGGGTTCGTGCTGATCACGGCTGTGTTCATCACGATCGACCGCAAGAAGATCGGGATCATCAAGTGAAGTTGCCCGATTGCACGCCAAGGGCAGCTGCCTGCCTTCCATGGGAATGATCCCGATGTAACCCTCTCGCGTTGGCGCGTCGCCTCCATCGATATCGTGACGCGCCAGCAGGCCAGGACATGACAATGAGGTACAGTATGAGCCAGGTTCCCAATTTGACGATGAATGACGGCCACCGGATTCCGCAGCTTGGCTTCGGCATCTGGCAGGTGCCAAACGACATTGCTGCCGAGGCGGTCGAAAACGCCCTCCGGGTCGGCTACCGCCTTATCGACGGCGCCTATCTGTATATGAACGAGGAAGGTCTCGGCGAAGGGCTGCGGGCTTCGGGCGTACCGCGCGAGGACGTATTCGTTACCACCAAGGTGTGGAACAATGAACACGGACGCGACAAGGCGCGCGCCTCGGTCGAGCGTAGCCTGAAGACCATCGGCGTCGACCAGCTCGACCTCGTTCTGATCCATTGGCCGGTGCCCGACCAGGATCTTTTTGTCGAGACCTGGGAAGCCTTCATCAAGATGCGGGAAGAGGGCTTGATGCGCTCGATCGGCGTGTCGAACTTCAACGCCGACCATCTGGACCGGATCATCGAAGCCAGCGGGGTAGTGCCAGCGCTCAACCAGATCGAGGTGAACCCGGAGCTGCAACAGCCCAGGATGCGCGCCGCCAACGCCAGCAGTGGGGTCGTGACCCAGGCCTGGACACCGCTAGGCAACGCCCGTTCCTTTGCGGCGAAGCCGATCACCGAGGCCGCAGCGCGCACTGGCAAGAGCCCGGCGCAGGTCATTCTGCGTTGGCATATTCAACTCGGCCACGCCGTGATCTCGCGGTCGGTCAAGCCCGCGAGGCAAGTCGAAAACCTCGACATCTTCGACTTCGAATTGACCGATGCAGAGATGGCGGCCATCGCCACGCTGGACGTCGGAGAGCGGACCGGACCGGATCCGTCGGTCTTCAAGTTCATGTCGTGATGCATTTCACAGTTGATGCTGTGGGAACCTGGATCGTGGCGGCGCAACGGGGCGAGGAATCTGCCTTGAGGGAGCACCTCGCGGCAATGGAAAGGACGAACGCCCAATCGACCCGCAACCAGTGCCGACGGTCGCCGCGAAGGAGGACTGGGCCGTGAACCTGCCCGCCTTCCGATTTGCCACCGCCACCGAAATCCGTTTTGGCCGGGGCGAGGCGCGGCGGGCTGTGCCCGATCTTGCGCGGCTGGGGCAACGCGTCTTGCTGGCGCATGGCGCGACAGCGACGCGTGCCGACTGGTTGCATGATGCTTTGACGGCGGAAGGGTGCATGCTCTCGACCTTCTCCGTACCGGGTGAGCCCGACGTCGCATTGATCGCGGCCGGGGTGGCCGCGGCACGGGAGTCGGGCGTGCAAGCGGTCATCGCCATCGGCGGTGGCGCGGTGATCGACGCTGCCAAGGCCATTGCCGCGCTGGTGCCGGCCACCCGGCCGATGCTGGACCACCTGGAAGTGGTAGGGCTGGGCTTGCCTCTCGATGCGGCTTCGCTTCCCTTCGCCGCGCTGCCCACGACCGCGGGAACAGGCGCAGAAGTGACCAGAAACGCCGTGATCTCGGTGCCCGAGGCCCGGCGCAAGGTGTCGCTGCGGGATGCGCGCATGTTGCCGCGGATAGCCGTCATCGACCCGTCCTTGATGGACGGCACCCCGCGGCGGGTCACGCTCGCGTCCGGCCTCGATGCCATCACCCAGGTGATCGAGCCGTATCTTTCCAACCGCGCCAACCCGATGACCGACGCGCTCTGCCTTCCAGTGATCGAGAGCGGGTTGCGTGCACTCCGAATGCTGATGCAGCACGAAGCCGAAGATGCGCGCGACGCCATGGCCTGGACCAGCCTTTGCGGCGGTATGGCGCTGGCCAATGCCGGTCTTGGCGTCGTTCATGCTCTGGCCGGGCCCCTTGGCGGTCTGTCCGGTGCCTCTCACGGCGCGATCTGCGGCGCCTTGCTGCCACATGGTCTGGCCGCCAACGACACCCATGCCACGGGCGACGCGGCCCGCCGCATCGACCGGGTCAGGCATTGCCTTGCCGAGGCCCTGTCGGCAAGCCCGCGCGACGCTTTTGCGGCGCTGGACGAATGGTCGCGAAACGCCGGCCTGCCCGGGCTGGGCGCACAGGGTGTTACCGAAGAGCACTGCGCGAGGGCCGCTGCGATGGCGGTCAACTCATCGTCAATGATAGCCAACCCGGTGCCCCTGGACGAGGCCGCGCTGACAGAGATCATGAAGCGCGCGCGTTAGATGTGAGGTGCCCCTAGATCCCTTGACGCTCTGCTTGGGAAATTGGGAACCAAGGAGAGACACCGATGTCAGCGCAAATTCGGTTCAACGACGAGTTCAAGAAGGATGCGGTCAACCAGGTTGTCGACCGGGGCTATCTGGTGGCAGAGGTTGCCGAACGGCTTGGGGCGAGCACGAAGTCGATCTAGAACACGCCTTGAGCATCGCTGAGCGCATCGAGATCCGAAGGTTAGGCGAACGGCCCCAGCCATGCGCCTGCCGAAACCGGTCACACGACACCCATGTGTTTGATGCCGGCAATGCGCCCTATGACATTTTTGCTGCCGCAGAATCGGCCGCGAGGGGTTGAGAGCCGAGCGCCGATCAGATGAGCCCCTGTCTCAAGGGGGCCTGAAACCCGTTGACTTCCGATCGGAATAATAGTTAGTTCGGTAACTAGACGAACTAATAGGACGATACGGTGAGTGACCCTTCAAACATATCACGCAGGATAACACTGAGTTCAGTCGTGCAGGCCATCACAACTTATGGGCCGATCTCACGTGCCAGCGTCGCGAAGATGACCGGGCTTTCAAAGCAGACTGTCTCGGAAGTCGTGGCATCGCTTGAGATCGATGGTTGGGTCCAGACGGTCGGTCGAACAGAAGGCAATGTTGGGCGCCGGGCGGTTGTGTACGAAATCGTCCCGGAGGCGGCGTTGGTCGCCAGCGTCGACCTTGGTGGGACAAAGGTCCGCGTTGCGCTGTGCGATCTTGCAGGCGCGGTCGTTTCGGAAATCACCGAGCCAACGGTGCAAACCGGCGGCGCGGCCGTGGTCGCTCAGATCGGGCGCATGATCCTCGACTCCGCGGCCAAACAGGGGATCGGTTCGGAAAAGGTGCGTGTCGCCGTTGTCGGCGTGCCCGGAGTGCTCGATCCCCAGACCGGCAATATCAACCTCGCCCCAAATATTTTCGGGATCGACAGCATCGATTTTCCGGTTCTCTTGCAGGAGCGCCTCGGGATCGAGGTTCTCGTGGAGAACGACGTCAACTTGGCAGCGTTGGGTGAGCACTGGATGACCCATCAAGGCGACAAGGACGACCTGGTTTTCCTGTCGATCGGTACGGGAATTGGTGCCGGTCTGGTGATCGGCGGACGTTTGGTGCGGGGCGCGACCGGTGCGGCGGGCGAAATCGGCTATCTGCCTTTTGGCGCCGATCCGTTCGAACCCGAAAGCCTGAAGGTCGGTGCTCTGGAACGCATGACCGCGACCAGCGCGATCATCGGCCACTACAGGGACCTCACCGGCGAACAGAAAACTGTGCCCGAAGTATTCGAGGCGGCGTTGGCCGGTGATGGGCGCGCGACAGAAGTGTTGGAGCGCGCGGCACGCTACATCGCGCGGGCAATCGCCGCGCTCGCGGCCGTCGTTGATCCCGCCTGCGTTGTCATCGGTGGCTCGATCGGCGCGCGGGACGAACTCATCAAGATGATCGAACCGGAAATCCAGAAGTGTTTCCCGCGGCCGGTCCCGGTTGAGACCTCCGTTCTTGGCAATCACGCCGCCCTCGCGGGCGGGACGTCGATCGCGCTGTCCCGGCTGCATATCGCCTTGTTCTCGGGCGGGCTTCCGGGGGCAGAAATCGTCGTGCCGCCGCCAGAACTGGAAAACTACCAGGAGAACGTGGCATGACCCACGGCGACTTGCTTTCGAAACTCGAAGCCGCTCAGGACACCCGCGCAGATATCGAGCTGCTGCGCCAGGCGATTGGCCACGAAAGCGTCACCGGCAACGAAGCCGATTTCGCAACCTTCCTGACGTCGGAAATGAAATCCATGGGCCTCAATCCGGGTTCTGGCGACTTTCTCCCTGGCCGTCCGAACACCTGGGGCGCGCGGACGGGGGCCGGCGACGGCCCAAACCTGATGTTCGTGGGTCATTCGGACACGGTGCATGTACGTGGTTGGTCACAGAACTGGAAAGGGTCCAGGCGCGAAGATCCGTTCTCGGCGCCGGTGATTGATGGAGAGATCTGGGGCCGCGGCGCCTGCGATCTGAAAGCTGGCATTTGTGCCGCCTTAGCCGCCTTGCGCTTGCTCGATGCGGCGGGGGTGCGACTGGCGGGTGACGTGACCTTTGCCTTCATTGGCGATGAGGAGAGCGGAGAGCCGGGAACCGGTGTCAGTGCCGGTGCCAAGGATCTGGTCAAACGGATTTCAGCCGGCGAAATCGCCATACCCGATTTCGCTGTCTACGTCGAGCCGACCAGGCTGGATGTCTACACCTCTCAAATCGGCTTTTTCATCGCGGATGTCACCATCACCGGGAAATCTGCATATTTCGGAACCCCGTTGGACGGTGTCGATGCGCTGAAGGCCACCCATGCGATCCTGTCCGCGATCTGGCAACATGACGAGGGTCTTTCGAATGGCCCGCAGCACCCGTTCGTCGGCGCATCCGGCATACTGGTAACCGCGATCAACGGCGGCGGCTATATCGCGGTGCCCGGCGAGTGCAGCCTTTCGCTCATCAGAAAGCTTCGCCCCGGCGAGGATCTAGACGACGCGGTGTCCCGGTTCGAGGCGGCCCTGAACGACGTCGACCTGGCCGACGGTATTTCGGTCGACATCGCCTATCCCGCGGGGCGCGATCATCGATTTGGCGGATCTCCCGTCGAGATCGACCCGGACCACCCCGCTGCCCGATCGCTGGCAGACTGCGTCACCGAAGCGCGCGGCAAACGCAACGCGATCGGCGGCGCGCCCTACTGGTCCGAAAACCCCTTCCTTGTGAACCAAATCGGCTGTCCGGCGGTCTACTGCGCGCCGGGCGACATCAGTGTTGCCCATACATTCGAAGAGCGGGTCAACGCCAACGAGTATCTCGCGGCTATCAGAGCATTCGCACTTTTCATGGTGCGTTTTTGCGGAACGACGACGGAACCCAAGAATTCAACGGGAGGAAACCAATGAAACACCTGGTTAGAAACTTCATGTCCGGGGCCGCGTTGGCGCTGGCGGCACTACCAGCCATCGCGCAGACTGTCGGTCCGCAAGGTGAAACCGCAACCCCCTCTTCGGCGATTGTGGTCCCTGACGCGAGCGCCGATGATGTCCGCTCGGGCGGGTACACAGCCGCGCTATTGTGGCATGATCAATCGGATTTCGTGAACGCCGTGACGGCGGGTGCGACCGACGAGTTCGCCCGCTTCGGGATCGAGGTCGTGGCGACAACAAGCGCCGGTTTCGACGCCGCAAAACAGCGCAGCGACATCGAAACGGCGCTCGCCAAAGAGCCGAGCATCATCCTGTCGCTGCCTCTCGATCCAGTGACATCAGCCGCGGCTTTCGAGGAGGCCAAGGCAGATGGCGTGAAACTGGTGTTCCTGTCCAACTTGCCGGCAGGCTATCAGCACCCTGCGGATTACGCGGCGATTGTCACCGATGATCTGTTTCAGATGGGCAAACAGGCCGCGGATGCGCTTGCCGCGGCAATGGGCGGCGAAGGCACCGTCGGCTGGGTCTATCATGATGCGGACTACTATGTGACCAATCAGCGCGACAATGCGTTCAAGACGACGATCGAGAACGACTATCCGAATATCTCGATTGTCGCCGAGCAGGGTATCAGCGATCCGGCGCGGGCCGAAGAGATTGCCAACGCGATGCTGCTTCGCAACCCGGACATTGGCGGCATCTACGTGACCTGGGCCGGCCCGGCGGAAGGCGTTCTGGCCGCACTTCGTGCCAATGGCAACGCCACCACCAAGATCGTGACGCTGGACCTGTCGGAGCCGATTGCGCTGGACATGGTGAGCGGCGGAAACGTGGCTGCCATCGTTGCCGACGAGGCCTATGAGCTGGGCCGCGCCATGGCGGCTGCGGCAATTCTCGATTTGCTCGATCAGGAGGTTCCGCCCTTCGTGGTCGCGCCCGCCGTGACCGTGACCGCAGACAACGTCGCCGAAGGCTGGATGCAGTCCCTGCACATCGACGCGCCGGACAGCGTGACCGCCAAATAGGCTCGGTGAAGAAATGACCCGGCGAGACGCTTGAAGTCTCGCCGGGTCACCATCGCCTCGACCGAAGACATTCCGCGGCACAGGGCCGCAAGCCGGGGCACAAAAAAAGGAGCGAACCCAAATGAAGGCACTATCCTTTTCCTTGGCACTCGTCGCAGCGACCTTTGTCGGAACGGCGGCGTCAGCGGATGCGCCAAAGACCGTCGGCCCGAATGGAGAAGCGCCGACGCCGGTGGCCGCGTTGACCTTGAGCGACAGCGAGGTCGACCAGATCTCGCAGGGCGGGTACACGGCCGCGCTGGTCTGGCACGAGCTCTATGACTGGTCCAATGCCGTCGCCCAGGGGGTGAAGGACGAATTCTCCCGCCTGGGCATCGAAGTGGTCGCCGAAACCGACGCCGGGTTCGACACCAGTCGGCAGAAATCGGACGTCGAGACGGTGATGGCGCGCAACCCGTCGATCATCATTTCGCTGCCGATCGACCCGCCGACCGCTGCCACCGTCTATGGCATTGCGCGCGACGCGGGTGTCCAGCTTGTGTTTATCGACAACGCGGTGGACGGGTTCACCCACGGCGAAGACTACGTCACGGTAGTGTCCGCGGATCTGTTCCAGATCGGGCACAAGGCCGCCGTGGCGCTGGCAGAGGCCATGGGGGGCGAGGGCCAGGTCGGCTACATGTACCATGACGCCGATTTTCCGGTCACAAACCAGCGCGACCAGGCGTTCAAATGGACGATCGAGAACGAGTATCCGGGCATCGAGATCGTGACCGAGGCTGGGATGACAGATCCCGCAAACGCAGAGGACATCGCGCGCGGCATGCTGGCGCGGAACCCCGACATCGACGGCATCTACACGCCGTGGGCCGAACCGGCTCTTGGCGTTATCTCCGTCTTGCGTCAGCAAGGTAACGAGGGCACGAAAGTGGTGACAATCGATCTGAACGAGCCAGCGGCCCTGGATATGGTCAACGGTGGCAACATCGCCGGCATCGTCGCCGACGAGACCTACAATATCGGGGTGTACGCCGCGCGTGCGGCCGCCGCCGGGCTCCTGGGCAGAGACGTCGAGCCGTTCCTCGTCGTCGATGCGCTCTCGATCGGTCCGGACAGTGTCGCGGAGGGGTGGATGCAGTCCTTCCATACCGAGCCGCCGGAATCCCTGCGCTGATACGCCAACAGTGGAAGCAAGCTCGTTTGCTTCCACGCCCCTGACGATGGGTGACACGATGTCCAAAACGAAAACCAGAACGGTCGATCTGGCCGGTTTCGATTTCCAGCAGTTGGTTGTCTATGTCGGGTTTCTGGCGATCTTCCTGTTCTTTGCCCTGACGCTCTACGACGACGGCTTTCTGACCCAGCGCAACCTGTCGAACATCGTGCTGCAGACGGCGCCGGCAACGATCATGGCAATCGGCCTGGTGTTCGCCTTGTCCGCCGGCGAGATCGACCTGAGTTTCGGCTCGATTGTCGCCGTGTCTGCCCTTTCTGCCGCGGTGGTGATGCAGAGCTTCGGCATGGTGGCCGGCGTGATCGCGGGCCTGGGGGCCGGCATCCTGATCGGCGCCTTGAACGGGGCTTTGGTTGCCTATCTCAAGCTCCCGTCGTTCCTGGTCACCCTGGCGACCATGGGCCTGTTTGCCGGCATTGCCCGGTCGATGACCGATCTGCGCTCGATCCCGGTGACCAACGATACCTTCACCGGCATATTCGGGTCCGGAAAGCTGTTCTCGGTCCCCTCGCTTGTCTACTGGACGATCATCGGGATCGCGATCGGCCACCTTGTCTATCGCCACAGCAAATTCGGCGCCCATGTGCTGGCCACCGGCGACAACCCGCGCGCGGCCCAGGTTTCCGGCATCAAGGTGCCGCGCATTCGTTTTTTCGTCCTGACAATCTGCGGCGCCACGGCCGGTCTCGCCGGCCTTCTCTACGCCGGACGCCTGCAAGCGGCGAAGTACACGCTCGGCGAAAGCGACCTGATGACGGTCATCGCCGCGGTCATCGTCGGCGGCACCGCCTTGAATGGCGGCAAGGGCTCGGTGATCGGCGCGCTGGTGGGGTCCCTGATGATGGGGATGCTGAACAACGGGTTGATCCTGATGAACCTCAAGGTTTCAGACCAGATGATTGTCCGGGGCCTGATCATTCTCCTGGCTGTTGCGGTGTCACTCCGCGACAGCAGCCGATAAACGAGGACGCAAACCATGTTCCTTGATGTACTGATCCGCCGAAACCCGCGCTTTATCGAGGCCGCCATGGCCTTGCACCGGTCGGGCGCGATTCCCGCTAACTCCTACGTTCTGGATCTCGACGCGGTCGAAACCAACGCGAAATCCTTCACCACCACGGCAAAGGCGCTCGGCCTCAAGACCTTTGCCATGACCAAACAGGTCGGGCGGCACTCCGGGTTTTGCCAGGCGGTCATGCGCGGCGGGATCGACCGGTCGGTCGCGGTGGACATGGACTGTGCCGTCGCGTGCCATCGCGCCGGATTGAAGACCGGGCATCTTGGCCACCTGGTGCAGGTGCCGCGCCGGGATGCCGACTTCGCAGCGGCAAAACTGCAACCTGACTACTGGACGGTATTCAGCCACGACAAGGCCGGTGAGGCCGCGACCGCCTCACACAAGGCCGGCCGGGTGCAGAACCTGCTGGCCCGCATCCAGACCAGGGGCGACACATTCTATCGGGGGCACGAAGGTGGTTTCTCGGCGACAGATATCTGCGCGGTGGCGGATCAGATCGACGCTCTGGATGGCGCCGCCTTTGCGGGCATTACCACCTTCCCGGCGCTGTTGTTCGACCAGGAAAGCCGCAAGGTGATCCCGACACCGAACTTGAGCACCCTCGCGCAGGCCCGCGAAGCGCTGGCGGCGGCTGGACGGACAGATATCGAGGTCAACGCGCCGGGCACCAATTCGGCCATCGTCCTGGACGCCTTGGCCGAGGCTGGCGCGACCCAGGTCGAACCTGGCAATGCGCTGCACGGAACCACGCCGCTTCATGCGGTCGAGGATCTTCCCGAGGATCCGGCCGTTCTCTATCTCACCGAGGTATCACACCATCACGCCGGCAACGCATTCTGCTTCGGCGGCGGCCTCTATGTCGATCCGGTGTTCCCGAAATACGAGGTCCAGGCCATCGTGTCCGGGGAGCCCACGAGTTCTCGCCAGGCCTTGGCCAGCGTCGAGATCCCCGACTATTCCGCGATCGACTACTACGGGATGATCGACGCCACCGGCCCCACAAAGCCAAAAACTGGCGATACGGTCGTATTCGGGTTCAGAGGTCAGGCGTTTGTCACCCGTGCCAGTATCGTTGGTGTCTCCGGTGTTTCGACGGGTAGCCCGCGCGTCACAGCCATCGAAAACATCTTCGGCGAGGCCACCGGGTGGCCGGAAAGGGCACTGTCATGAAGTCCGAACAAAGCGTTCTGTCGCTGAGAAACATCCACAAGGCGTTCGGTGGAATTGTCGCAATCCAGGATTTTTCACTCGACCTCTATGCGGGGGAGATCGTGGCCTTGGTCGGGGATAACGGCGCCGGCAAATCGACCCTGATCAAGATGGTCTCCGGCGTCTATTTCCCCACTTCCGGAGAAATCTTCCTGGACGGGGAACCCACCTCCTTCAGCGATGCAAGCTCGGCGCGGAGCAAGGGCATCGAGGTCGTTTATCAGGATCTTGCCCTGGCCGACCAACAGCCCGTGTTCATGAACATGTTCCTCGGGCGGGAACTGACGAAACCGCCGTTCGGCCTGCTGGACAAGGCCCGCATGCGCCGCGAATCCCAAGCCCTGGTCGACGAGCTTGATGTCCGGATCCCGTCGGCAAGCTCGACGATCCGGGATCTGAGCGGTGGGCAGCGCCAGGGCATCGCGATTGCCCGCGCAACCTCCTGGGCCAGCAAGCTGATCCTGCTGGACGAGCCGACCGCCGCACTTGGCGTTGCCGAAACGGCGCGGGTGGAGGAATTGATCGCAAGTCTCAGGGAGAAGAACCTGGCGATCCTGGTGATCAGCCACAGCCTCGATCAGGTCTTCCGCCTCTCGGATCGGATCTGTGTTCTACGCCGAGGCGAGCAGATCGGAATTCGTGAGACCGCCAAGACCGACAAGAACGAAATCGTCTCGATGATCACCGGAGTTGCCTGATTTGGACAACGCAGTCGAGACCGTGATGGCGCAGGAGATTGGCGAGATCCCCGAGGTTCTCACCGTCAAGTCAAAGACGGTCTGGCGCAATTCTTGAGCGCCGGGCGACGCGTCGCCCTGTCAATGGTGCTGCACCGCCGCGAGGCAGTCACCGCTTGGCCGAGATGTCGCAGCAATAATCGCTGCAGTCGGATCAGGCGGCTTTTTCCGCACATGCGACATCGAATGCGGGGGCGACGAATGACCAAAAACGAAACTGGGCGTTCAGCTTGAGGCGAACGGCCGCTTCGGGAAAACCACGTTGCGGCGCCGCGGAGCCAAGGCGCCCTTCGCGACGGCGCCGTTTTCGGGCCCAAAGATCGGTGCTGCAGTCACCCATGCTGCACTGTCCCGAGTTACCAAGATTCGCTTCTCAGAATTGCTGCGGGCTTTGCGGGCGGCTGGAATGAAGGGCACCACCGCGGCGTCGCGAAGGTTGGTCGAATGGAAGACCAGCGTCGAACCACCAAACGCGAACTCAGCCAATTCGAATTCAGATCCAGACCGCACTGGGGCCGGCGGCGTTTCCGTATGCGAGTGCCTGGGAAATGGAATCGACCTGATCGTCGTGGCGACCCGCGGGAAAGGCCAGAATCTCCGCCTCAAGAGCTGACAGCCACGGAGCGGATTTGGGGAAGAGCACCCTCTGGGACTCGAACTTCGGCGTTTGGATGTGGGCTCGGGTCTCTCTGGATTGTAACCTGGCCGGACTGGTGGGACACCGATGTTGTCATGATAACCGTTCTCGCAGGGCTTCGTAAGGCGTCTGTCCGTTGTGAGCGCCATGCGGCCGCGCGAAGTTGTAGAAGCGCTCTCATTTATCCAGTTTTTCTTCGAGATCTACGTCGCCCTTGTATGTGAGCAGCTGATAGAATTCCTGCTGATCTGAGCGGTGCGATCGCTCCACCTTGCCATTCAGTTGCGGCGTGCCGCGTCTGATGTAGGCATGTCGGATACCCTTGTCCTCGACATGCCAATGGAACTTCGCCTGGAACTCGTGGCCATAGCACGTCGGGAAGATGCGCTGCTGAGAGGTTATGGCCACGCG
>SWCD01011921.1_pt1 | contig 20555 bp, 13 predicted proteins | sample 4693011 | NCBI WGS metagenome assembly SWCD01 (sample SAMN10267278, study PRJNA491770) | bioreactor metagenome | isolation source: DHS bioreactor inoculated with marine | place: Japan: Omine Ridge, Nankai Trough | reverse complement strand
TTTTTTTGCAAGTTCATACCCGTTAAAGGAAGCTAATCCCGGATAATTTACAAAATCAATCTTAGGATGATTTTCAAGAAATTCAGCTATTCTCATTGCAGAATTAATTTGTTGTTTTTGTCTTAGATGCAATGATGGCAAACCATAAGTTAAAATTGCCCACGCACTTTTTGTGTTTAATACGGCTCCAAAATCTTTTCTATAAAGTAAGAGCAAATCACGAAATTCATTTCTTCCGATCGCAACTCCGCCCATATCGGTCCCAAATCCTCCAATACCTTTTGTTAAACTGTGAACAACAAAATCTGCTCCCAATTCAATAGGCCGCTGGCAAAATGGAGTGGCAAAAGTATTATCGACCACAATTCTTATCTTATGCTCCGCATCTCTTTCTTTGTTTACTTCTTTGATCATGTCACTTAAAGCGGGAATATCAATTATATCAAGATTAGGGTTAGCAGGAGTTTCAAAATAGATCACTTTTGTATTCTGAGTAATAGTTTTAAGTAAAGTCTGTAAGTTAGTTAAATTAATAGGTTTAACCCCAATGTTGTATTTTGGATACCAGTTATTAAAGAGTGAAATTGTGCATCCATAAAGAGTTGTGTGAGTAATAATTTCATCACCCGATTTTGTTAGAATACCGAGAACTGCTGAGATTGCTCCCATTCCGCTAGAAAAAGAAACAGCCATTTCTCCTTTTTCAATGTAGGCTAAATTCTCTTCAAGCATATCTTTGTTTGGTTCACCAAGTCTGTCATAAATAAAAATTGGTGTTTCTTTCCCATGCTTTTCTGTTTGTGCAAACTGTAAAAAACCGGCTGCTCCCCTTTCAACTGAATCTAAACGAAATGTTGTTGAAGATGAAATTGGCGCTGTTACATGATGTGAATAGTCCCACTTATTGGAAACGTTTTTACCATAAATGAGATGTGTGGACATAGAATATTTTGAATCATCTACTTCCTCATTCACATTTTTAGTTTTTTTCTCATCCATTTGAGTCTCTCCCTTTTACACTTAATTTATTTTATAGCGTTATCTATGTCATTTATTAAATCTTCAACATCTTCTATACCAACTGAGAGACGAATTAAACTATCGGTCAAGCCCATCTTTTCACGATCTTTTTTGGGAACGGAAGCATGTGTCATTGATGCAGGATGACAGACCAGACTTTCTACACCGCCTAGACTTTCTGCAAGTGTAAATACTTTAACTTTTTTTGCGAAGTCGTAAGCTTTTTTAGTACTACCGAAATCGACAGAAACCATTCCTCCAAAACCGCTCATTTGTTTTTTTGCGAGTTCATGCTGAGGATGATCCGTCAAGCCGGGGTAGTATACTTTTTTTGCGTATTTTTTTGTGGTTAAATACTCTGCAATTTTCTGGGCATTTTCATTATGCTGTTTCATTCTAACTGCAAGAGTTTTTGTTGCACGCATAATAAGCCAACAATCAAAAGGTGAAGGCACTGCCCCCGCAGCATTTTGGATGAATCTCATTTTCTCCTGAACTTTAGCATTATTTGTTAAGATTATTCCGCCAATAACATCACTGTGACCATTTAAGTATTTTGTTGAACTGTGCAAAACAATATCTGCTCCCAAAGTAAGAGGATTTTGAAAGTATGGACTCATAAATGTATTATCAACTATACTCATCAATTTATGCTTCCTGCAAATTTCAGCAATTGCTGTTATTTCGGTTAAGTTAAGCATCGGGTTTGTCGGAGTTTCAATAAAAACAAGTTTGGTGTTTTTCTTAATTGCTTTTTCAACATTTTTAGGATTCCTTGCATCGACCCAAGAAAATTTTAGTCCGAAGTTAGTCATTATCATTTCGAACAGTCTGTAAGTGCCGCCATAAACATTATCCGAAACAATAATATGATCCCCGGCTTTCACTAAGTTCATAAGCGCCTGTGTTGCCGCCAATCCGGATGCAAAAGCAATTCCGTACTTTCCTTTTTCTAAGGCGGCAATATTATTTTCCATTGATGCACGTGTTAAATTATGTGTCCTACCATATTCATACCCTTTGTGCTTGCCAATCTCTTCCTGCACATATGTTGATGTTAAATATGGCGGAACTATTACTGCTCCCGTTGTTTCATCCGGAGTTTGTCCTGCATGAATTGCGTCAGTTGCAAAGCCCATAAATATCTCCAATTTTTTATTTAATTTTTATCACTGTCAAAATCAATAATATCATACCTTGTAATTAAATCAGTAATTCTGCCAAAGTCACTTACTAAAATTGCATTTTGATTTTTTAAAACATGCTTCACTTCTTCAATAGATGTTTTAGCATCTATCGTCGGAAAGCAGTCTTCCATTACATCTTTAACATTACTTTCCAAAATGTTTGAATCTTCCACAAGCCGTGACATTATTTTGACTTCACTTATACATCCTACAGGTTTTAAATGTTCATTGAACACCGGAAGCTGCGAGTAGCCTTTTTCGTTAATTATCTTCATAGCTTCTTTAACCGTAAAGTCATCATGCACATAAGCAATATCTTCAATTCCTCTTAACTTTTTCCTGTCAGAAACATCACGTAATATTTTAATTTTTACATCAAGCATCCTGTTTTCCTTTAACCACTCAACATTGTGCGCTTTGGATAAATATCTTTCACCTGTATCACATACAAAAAATACGAGTACATCATTTTCCGTTAAATCTTCCGCAACTTTAAGTGCAACGTTCACAATCGTTCCTGTGCTGCCTCCGCAGAATATTCCTTCTTCTTTAGTCAGTCTTCTTGCTGCAGCAAATGATTCTCTATCACTAATATTTATAATTTTATCGATGTATTGGAAGTGAACATTTTCCGGCAGGCAATCTTGTCCAATTCCTTCAACTAGATAAGGAGTTCCTTTAATTATTTCACCGGAATCTTTGTAAGTTTTAAATATTGATCCAAGCGGGTCGGCACCGATAATTTGTATATCGGGATTCTTTTCTTTTAAAAAACGCCCTGTTCCGCTGATTGTACCGCCTGTGCCAATGCTTGAAACTAGATGAGTAATTTTTCCATCAGTTTGTTTCCAAATTTCAGGTCCCGTTGTTTGATAGTGTACTTCCGGGTTTGCCGGATTTGAATACTGGTAAGCAAATATTGAATTTGGAGTTTCCGAGTGAATTCGTTTCGCTACATTTACATAATAATCAGGATGATCCGGTTCAACGGCATTTGAAACAACTATAACTTCCGAACCTAGAGCTTTTAGATAATTTATTTTTTCTGAACTTACTTTATCTGTTACAACAAAAATTGATTTATAATCCTTCACAGCGGCAGAAAGTGCTAACCCGATTCCCGTGTTGCCGCTTGTTGCTTCTATAATTGTCCCGCCCGGTTTCAGTTTCCCTGATCTCTCAGCATCTTCAACCATAGACAAACCAATTCTATCTTTTACACTTCCGCCGGGGTTTGCTGATTCAAGCTTAGCAAATATCTGCGGTTTCAATCCTGCATTTATTTTATTTATTCTAATTAAGGGTGTATTTCCAATCTGATCGAGTATACTATTTTTATATTCCAAAGAAATTTTCTCCAATTAATTTTGATACTAAAATAATTATAAACTATTAAAGATGTTAGGTCATCTTTTGACGCAAAATAACTCTCTGAGTTTGAATTTATTATCAATAATTATTTTTAATAAGAAACTCAAATCTAATTCCAGTTGTATATTATTTTTAGAATAAAACTTTTACTCATCTGAGGTGAGGCATGAAAGATTATTTTCAAAAGATTGATTCAGGTATAAAGAAAAACCTACTACTAATAATTTTCTTTGGAATAGCGATGGGATTTCTTGAGGCAATTATTGTAGTCTATTTACGTGAATTATATTATCAAAATGGTTTTAATTTTCCTCTCGAATTAATTCCCGAGGCAATTCTTTTTGCAGAGATAGTTCGTGAACTTTGCACAATGATAATGCTAATAACAATTGCATTGCTGGCGGGTAGAAACAAACTTGAAATATTTTCATACTTTCTCTTCAGCTTTGCTATTTGGGATATTTTCTACTACATAGCTCTAAAATTATTTTTAAACTGGCCTGAATCATTTTTAACGTGGGACATTCTATTTCTAATTCCGGTAACATGGATAAGTCCGGTATTGGCTCCAATAATTTGCTCTGTCCTTATGATAATTCTTGCCCTTTGCATTTTATACTTTTCAGGAAATAAAGATTTTATAATTAAGAAAATTGAATGGATTATGATATGGTCAAGCGCCTTAATCATTTTTATTTCTTTCATTTGGGATTTTCAAAAATTATTGCTGCCGAATTTTGTGCCCGATCGTTTTCAATGGGAAATTTTTTCTGTTGGGATTTTATTAGTAATTGCAGCAATTATACTAATGATAAAAAGAAGCAGATTTGCAGAATGAAACTCAAAAACACATTTCGATAAACCTGCCTTCCGCAGGCAGGCTCAATGTGACAAATATTATTATTTTTCACACATTCTATTTAAGTAAGCGATGATGATATATTTCCATTTAACGGAAATGATACTGTAAAAGTTGAGCCTTCATGTTTTTTACTGGTTACATTTATTTCAGCTTTATTCATTTCACAATATTTTTTTACAAGGGCAAGACCAAGACCATTACCTTCAAATTTACGAGTATACCCTCCTTCCTCCTGAGAAAATGACGTAAATAAATTCGGCAAATATTCCTTTGACATTCCAATTCCTGTATCCGAAACAGAAATTGTCAAATTCTCATTATTTTCATTTTTAAAAATAATTTCAATTTTTCCTTTCGGAGTGTACTTAATTGCATTGTCAATCAAATTTGCAAAAATTTGAAAAACTGTATATTCATCCGCTATTATTTTAGTGTTTTCGTCAATTCCGGTAATAGTAAATTCTAATCCTTTCTCAATTGCCTGCCTGTAATATTCTGTTTTCAATTTTGTAATAACATCTTTAAACACATCAACAGATTTTGGTTTGTACTCATATGTATCTGTCTGCAGTTCCGACATATTAAGTATTAAGTCAATGGTTCTGATTATTCTTATTCCAGCCGAGTTCATCCCAATAAAACCATAACGTAATTCTTCACTTGCATACTTTGCCAGTTGTTCCCTCATAAGATTGGAAAAACTTAATATTGTATTAACCGGAGTGCGGATTTCGTGCGACATTTGTGCAAGAAATTCAGTTTTAATTTTTTCCGATTTCTCAATTCTTTCTATTGCGTTATTTAATTCATTTTCTACTTTCTCTCTTCTCTCAATATCTTCCAATAAAGATTTATTTGCTTCATTCAATTCTGAAGTTCTCACTTTGACTAGCTCTTCTAGATCTTCCTGATATTTGAGAAGTATTTTTTCTGTTTCTTTTTTCTCATTTATATCTCGCATGGTCCCGATCATTCTAATCTGATTTGAGTTCTTATCTTTTAGGACAACTCCATTATTCTCAAAATAAATATACTTACCGTTTTTTAATCGTGATCGATATTCTCCTTTGTACCTGCCGGAATTCTCCAGTGCCTCCTTTAATAGTTTAAATTGTAAAACTTTATCATCGGGGTGAATAAATTCCATGCAGTCATCAAACTTAAATTCACTGAATTCAGATTCCGTATAGCCTGTAATTCTTTCTATTGCACCGCCCCAGGTAATTTCGCCTGTTTCAACAAAATATTCATAAATCAATTGTCCGGTTTGCTCGGTAACAACTCTATATTTTTCCTCACCTTTTCTTATTATTTTTTTCGATTTTTCTCTCGACTTGAAATAAATATAAAGGAAGACTAAAATCAGCATTCCTACTACTGCAGTAATAATTATTAAATTTAATACAAAGCTTCTGTTAATAGCCAAGACTTCGTTTTTAGCTACAGTAACAGAAATAGACCAAAAAGTATTCCCTAAATCAACAGGGTAAAACACCGCAAACATTTCCGTATACTGAGATGAAGGATCTTCGTCAAATCTATAAGAGTATTGTGATCTCCCTTGCTCTCCTTTAAGCATTTCCGCAACCATTTTTTCCATTCCAGGATTTTCCCTCATTGCAGGAAAAATTGATTTGCCGATATGTTTTTCAAGATTACAGTATAGTTCAATTCCGCTTTCACTAATTACAGTTGCATATCCTGACTCACCAATTTTTATCACTTTTAAAAATTTTTCAGCTATGTAATCAAATCGAATAACTAAAGATATACACCCATTATATTCGGTTCCCTTTAATACAGGATATGCAAAGACAATTGCCCTATAACCCTGCACTGTTAAAAGAACATCGCTGACAGTTGGTTTTTGCGTTTTAATTATTTCTGCATTGTGCTTTTGGAAAGAAACATCTCTTCCAACTACTCCATCAACAAGCGGATAAGTACCGATAATTATTCCATCTTTCGAAATTCGAGTAATGGCTTCAATTTCGGATTGATGGGTTTCATAAAAATTTTTTAGTTCATTTTGTAACTCCTTATCATTTAATATTATCTGTTTGCTTTTTGATAAGAAGCTTAAAGAATTTTTATAATTATCGAAAAATGATTCTATACTTTTGGATGCTTGCTTAGCATAAATTTCCTGCTTTACCAATAATTGTTCAATTACTTGATCTTCAACTTCATTATGTAAATTAATTATTAAGTATCCGCTTGAGAGCAGCAGAATAAAAAGTAAAGAAATTAGAATATATTTTTTCATTCCTAAATTTTTCCCATAATAATAATATGGCTCCTAATCATTAAAATTTTTAAACACTTTTAGCCAATATTTAAGTAAGTCTGAACAGCCTTAACACTATATTAATTTCAAGTATAAATTTATTGATATGAACTTAATAATGCACCATTATTTTAAAATAGTTTATATCCTTTTAATGAAGATTATTAAAAATAAAACAATCATATATCTTGTAATGATGTTTCATAATACTAATCGTATTATTTTTTTAAAACTTGAGAAGGATATAAAATAAATATATTTTGTACTGTGAAATTTTTATTTACTACACTAATTAACAAATTATAACTCAAATATCTTTATCATGAAAAATATAATAGATAAATTAAAAGACAAAAAGGTTTTAGTCGCCGATGGTGCAATGGGTTCATTGCTAATGCAGAAGGGATTAAAAACCGGTGAATGCCCTGAATTACTAAACTTAACGAATCCTGATATATTAGCTGAAATTGCAACGGAATACTTAAACGCCGGAGCAGACATCATTCAGACAAACTCATTCGGCGGTTCAATTTTAAAATTAAACGATTTTGATCTTGGAGATAATTCGCGAGAGATAAATGAAGACGCAGCAAGAATTGTTAGTGAAGTTTTGAATGGAAAAGCTTATGTGTCGGGATCTGTTGGACCAACAGGAAAAATGCTCGAGCCTTTCGGTGATACGACACCTGGAGAGATGCTGGATGGTTTTAAAATTCAAGTAAGCGGATTGATTAGCGGAGGAGCTGATTTAATTTGTATTGAGACAATGACGGATATTAACGAAGCTTTGTTAGCTATTGAAGCATCCAAACTTGTTGATTCGAGTATACCGATAATGGCGACAATGACATTTAACAAAACAGGTGACGAATATTTTACAATGATGGGAGTAAGCATTGAAGCAGCAGTGGAGGGATTGAGCAATGCAGGCGCTGATATTCTTGGTTCAAATTGCGGGAATGGAATTGATAAGATGATTGAGATCGCAAAAAAATATAAGTCACTTACGGATAAGCCAATTATAATTCAATCTAATGCCGGATTACCGGAGATAAAAGATGGGAAATTATTTTATCCCGAAACTCCGCAATATTTTGCAGAGAGAGCTAATGAGATGTTTAAAATTGGAATATCAATTGTTGGAGGCTGCTGCGGTACTACTCCTGAATATATAAAAACTATAAGAGGATATGCTAATTTATTTAATCAAGATCGTTAGTTTTATCTTACTCGATTAATCTTCTCTTATACGCATGTAACAATTTTCCATTGTACATATTTTGCATGTATATTCTCCCCTTTTCATTCCCTTCCCATAACCAATAATCCCACTAACTGATTTTATGGGTAACATTAGTGCAGAATCTGTCAGACTGATATCACAAAATTTTTCAGGAAGAAGTGAAAATAATTTATGCTGTTCAATTACATTCCAATCGCAATAACCTGGACTATACCTATTTGAAAACTCAACTTGTCCAAGCTCATCAATTTTATTTATTTTGGATTCAAGCAAATCAACTGCAGCTTCTACAATTTCAGAACCAAGCACATCGGCAATAAATACTTTTAACATTTCATCTTCTTTCATAAATTGTTTGCCCCAATTATCAAATCTAGAACCAAGTGTGCAAACGAAAATTATTATACCTTCAGATTTTTTAAGTTGATTTGTAATTATTTTTTCAGTATTAAATTCAACTTCATCGAATAACATTTTCTGTTTGCCTATACAAACACATCCATGAATAATTCTATATCCGCCTTGAATTTCAATCAAACTGGATAATTCCTTCAACATATTATCAACTAGATCAATAATATAATCAGGTGGATCAGTTTGCCCATATCCAAGCGCCCTATAAATTACAGTTCGCTTAATCTTAAGTTCAGAAAAATCTATTTTATATTGATAAATGTTATTCATAATGAATTGCAAGTTATAAAATATTAATAATTGAAATGTAATATAATCTTTGCTCTCCTTTCTAATCAATTTGGTAAATAAAAAAAAAGGCGTGTAAAATTACACGCCTTTTCGATAACTAATAAATAACTTTACTATTTCAATAATATAAATTTCTTTGTACTTGTAAACGTCCCTGCTTCAATTGAATAAAAATAAACTCCGCTGGCAAGTGATTTTCCATCAAATGTAATTGAATGTGTTCCGGCGGTTTTAACTTCATTCAATAATGTTGAAACTTCTTTACCCAACACATTGTAAATTTTTAACAATACTTTTTCTTCTCCCGGTATCGAGAATAGAATGTTAGTAGTTGGGTTAAATGGATTCGGAAAATTTTGATGGAGTTTAAATTCACTTGGGAATAACTGCATATTTGCGAATTCCTTCTTGATAAAGTTTTCATCACCGACCAAAAGTTTTAGTTTTTTACTTTTACTATTTGCAGATGCATTAAAGAAATATTCCTTATTCGTTCGGATATTTTGAGTTGTTTTAAGTAGATCATCCACCAACCACACTTCAAAATTTTCGGGCACTTCATTTACCTTATCAAAACTTATTTCAACTTTATCAACAATATTTGTTTCAACTTCAAAATCCCATGTCTCACCTTCAACCAAAGTTGGACGCACATCCACACAATAGGATTTACTAATTTGCTCCCATTCAGAATGAGGAAAATTTACCGAAACAAATTCGCCAATTCTCGGAGGTTCGGGTCTATCAAATTCATCAAAGCCAATTTGTGCATCAGTTTTTACTCCGGCAATATTATCATTGTCCAAGGCATCTTGACAAGCCGCAATGATATCAATACTCCAATCAAATCCAGCTGTTGAAGCAACCAAATTTTTATTCATGACTGGTGCAGTTAATTGCGGATCAACAGAAAGTGTTGTTGCATCATTTGAAAATACTGCATATCCATCAAACGGCTGTAATGCACCGGTATAATTACCCCACACTCCGGTATAACTTCTTATGTCAAGTGTTCCGCTGTTTCCTAAAGTTAGTTTACTTTGCGGAACTGGAAAATTAAATGGGTTGCCAATAAACGTCCATCCTGCATTTAATGAAATAGTAAATGGAGTGTTAGTTAAATTTGAAGTAGCAGGACCGGTATCGATAGTTTTTCCTGCATCTTTCACAATTAACCAAAATGCTTTACCCGGATCCATAGCTCCAGAGTTAGGAAATTCTGAATATGTCTGATTAGACTGCAATCCAAATAATCTCCATGAATTAACATCATAAGCACCTAAATCATCAGTTAATACTGAAGCAGGAGTTCGAGAATCAGCCGCTAATGGTATTGAAACAAGACGATAAGCATTTTGCGAATTCCCGGAAGGTTGAGCTGTAGTCCTCTGAAGCCCTTCACCGGCAATACTAACTCTTACGGCAACCACACCTTGATTTGGAAGTCTTGAAGTATTACCAGCATCATCCGAAGCTTCAATAAAATATTCAGCACCTGCTAACTGTACAACATTTGCAGGTATAGCGCTATTAAACATGTCACCAGTTGGAATCATTACTAAACTAGTAAAAGCTCCACCGCCGCCACTTCTAAAAAAAATATTTGCAGATGTTACTCCAACGTTATCAGTAATTTCAGCCTGAACTAAAATAATTTGATTTACAGGTGACGAAGTAACTGCGGTATGAGTAATATTAGGCGAAACATTATCTATGTCAGGAGTAGTCAATAATGTGGGTACAAATCCGGCAGACAAAATGTTCGTTCCCCCTATTAAAAATCCTGTTGGTGAAGGCTGGCCAATTGTGGAATTAAGTGAATATGTGCCGCCTTGAATTACACCCCCTGCACCGCTTTGCACAGAAGAGCTTATACTCTGCTGGCTGTAAGCAGTGTTAAAAACAAATAATATGAGCGAGCATTGCATCAATAAATGCATCAAAACACGTTTCATTTTATTCTCCTTAATTAATTTTTTTATTTCTCGTCGCTCAAAACATTTCTAATTCGATTAATTAAAATCTCAATTATCATCTTCTACTCAGTTGGATTAACAGTATTTGGATTGCTAATGGTAGTAGGTGAATTTGAAGAAGTGACGGCTATATTACCATAGGCAGTTGGAAAAAACTGAGCTGTTAATACAGGCCAATAAATACGAGCTGTTCCATTTGCGCCAAATTTTCTTGCTTCCAACCGAAATGTATATTCAGCAGGTCCATCTACAATATATGTCCTTTGTGCACTGCAATCGAAATAGTGTATGCCTGAACTAGTAAATTCATTAAATAGAACATACGAGTAAATGTTTTGTTGATCCGAACCTGCTGCAGTAGTATCAATCTGCATTCGAATTCCATTAGTCAAGGTGGTGCCATTAAGTTCTACCATACCTCTTCCTGTAAGAAAAATATAGCCTGATTGAGGTACTGTAATGGTTACTGTAACTAAATCAGTATGTTCTGTATCGGTCAATGTTATGGAGCTCCCGGGAGTGTGTCCATGTGCTAAACCAGGTTCATCTTGAATCATATCCTTAGACACTGAATTTGCTTCATCGGTATTAACATATCTTCCATCAGTAAATGCTGTATTTAACGAAACGGCATTTGCGGCAACATTAATCCCTGTTCCGGCACCAACATCAAGTGTCACATCACCTGTATCTCCTCCGCCGGCTAATCCATCTCCGGCAGCAACTGCTGTAATATCTCCACCGCCGGTGCCACCGGTTGAAGCAATTGTAATCACGTTACCTGCTTCAGTAATGCTAACATTTGAACCTGCCGCAAGAGTTACATCATCTTCAAGATTGTTCAAACTTGTAACAACTTCACCTGGTTTAACTTCCTCTGCCATTTGAGCTGATAGTGCATACGCCGTACTCGTGAATTGATATCTTGGAGATAACGGTGTTCCGCCGACACTTACTTCTAAAAATCTATCGCCATCTGATGTAAACAAATTTGCCGGGAAGGCAGTTGCGCTGCCAAGCAAAACTTGAAACACACCATTTGCAACATTTACACCGGATTGAGTTTCAGTCCATAAACTAGTACCGGCAGTTGCAACATCGAATACTGAAAAAGTGATATTAACAGCACCGGTAACAGGCGTTCCGCTGTCTATTAAATTACCCTGGTAGTTAATTAGTTGAGGCGCCTGTGCATTTACCAACATTGGGATTGCAGACAGGGCTAAAACTATACAAAACAAATTGAATTTTATTTGTTTCATAGTTCGTACTCCTTTAATTATTTATAGTTTTTTTAAGTTTCACTTTTAATTGATCTTTAATAATAATTTTTACAAGCATTAAGGTAAATCCGGCGGATTCGGTAACGATGTTGCGGGCGGAGGGTCACCACCACCGTCATCATCGCCGCCTCCGGCAGCTAATACAATAACAGCAACAAGTGCAACAACAGCCCCACCTCCAATCCACCACCAAAGACTTTTATCGCTCTTTTCTTCAGTTGCGGCAGTTGTTTTAGTATCAACTGTTTTTACCGGCTGTGCTCTTTCTGCAATTTGTTCCTCAACAATATCAACAAATGAAGGCGGATCTTGATCAGGATCCGGAGTGTAGTTTGGAACAACATCTAAAAGTTTTCCAACAGCGTTTCGAGCTTCACCTAAATAATCTTTGGCAATGTAGGTTAGTCCTAATAATCGGTAAGCCTGTTTTTTGGTTTCATTACTAATACCTTCCTTATTCAGGCACTGAGTTATTAAATCAATAGCCTCATCAAACTTGCCGGTCTCCATTTTCTTTTGAGCAGTTTTTAACTCCTCCTCGCATTCGTTTTGTGATTGGGCAAAGATTGTTCCGAAATTCTCACCCACAGGAGTTAAAACTAACAGCAAAATTAGGATCCCAACAAATCCTATGTTTGAGATTTTTTCAATTTGATGGAGCATACATTCCTCCATAAATAAGTTAATGATAGAAATATTTATTTAATTCTAATCTAAAAACATTTACTAATTTTTTAATTCTTTTTTAAATCGAAGTGAACAGGTGTTTCTTTTATATCGTTTTCAATTACTAATTTCTTCTCCCCACTCATCAAACTATATCCATCTTTCTCAACCGAAATCGTGTGATTACCCATTCTAAGCTTTACAAGTTTTGGCGTATATTTACCAGATAAATTTCCATCAATAATAATCTGCGCATTAATAGGAGTTGATGTCACAATAACCTCATATTCCCGATTAAAATCAACAACATATTCGTTTGTTTTTCCGTCGGCAATTTCAATTTGTTTTTCCCAACTGCCTAATGTGGGGTGAGTCGCTTTGATATTATATTTACCCACACTTAAATTTTCTGATATTTGGGCTATCGAGTTTTCACTTATTTCTTTATTGTTGATTGAAACTGAACCGTAGGGGCGCACTAATATTTTAAATAATCCTGTTGATAATTTTAAATTGGCTATTAAATTAGTCTGCGCTTTATGGATAACATTTATTGTAGTATCAAGATCTTGATAACCTTCTCTAGTAAATTTTAAGTTATATCTACTTTCTCTCAAAGATTGATTATTTATTGGAGTAGTGCCTAACTTATTTCCATTAAGATAAACGACCGCGCCGCCCGGTTGAGATTTAATTGTTACAGTTCCCGAAGGAATTAGTGTTGCACTTATTGGAGTTAGATTATCTTTGGTGATATTCACCGTTCGCTTATAGTCTAAGTGATCAGCACCGCGAACTATAATGCTGTATCGACCTGTTCTTAAATCATTATCTTCGAAAGGTGTTTCACCAACACGCTTTCCATTTAGGTAAACCATTGAACCATTGGGGTTACTAGTAATTTTAATTCTACCGAACCCAATTGCGTTATTGTCTTCCGGCTTTTCATCAGGAAGTTCCGCAATAATTTCTTCAACTTCTTTTTTTAGATTAAATGTCAACGAGTATTCTTCATCGTTCTCAACAACAATACTTGTATCAATAGCTGTGTAACCTTCTTTGTGAATTTCTATTTGAGCTTTCCCGGCTTGTAACTCTAGTTCCACAACAGGGCTTTGACCAATGGCTTTTTGATTAATAGATATTCCAGCATTAGGAGGATTTGTGTTTATAGTTATATAACTCGGTTCAATCGTTCCATCTGAGCTAAATACTCCGAAAGAAAATAGAAGAACTATCAAAATGATTAATGATAAAGCCGCAGCCCCGTATATAAGTTTTTTATTATCACCGGAGGATGGGATACCAACGGAACCATCAGTCTTAGTTTTCGGCTTCTTCCCAAGTTCAAATTCTTCAATAGCCTCAAGCATTTCTTCCGCTTTTTGATAACGCTTTGAAGGGTCCTGTGCTATGGACTTTAATATTATTTTAGCAAGGGCTTTTGGAATATTAGAATTAAACTTTACCGGCGAAGGAATTTTACCATCAACAATCTGTTTTTGAATCGTAAATTCAGTATCAGTTTTTTCAAATGGTCTTCTTCCGGCAAGCATTTCATAAATAGTCATTCCAACAGAATATATATCACTTCTTACATCTACATTTTTTAATCCCTTAACCTGTTCCGGCGACATATAGTATAATGTGCCTGCACGCATATGTGTAACGGTACTTTCAGGACTATGCTTTTTCATAACCTTCGCAAGTCCGAAGTCCATTATTTTTACCTTACCGGCCTTGCTTACCAGTATATTGCTTGGTTTTATATCTCTATGAATTACACCCGCATTGTGTGCATAGCCAATTGCACTCAGCAGCTGTTTGGCAATTACAATTGTTTCCTCAAATGAAAATGCTCCTTGTTCCTTTACCCATTCGGAAAGGGTTTTTGAGTCAACAAATTCCATCACCATAAAAAATCCTAACTCAGTTTCGCGAAGGGCATGTACGGTAACAATATTAGGATTAGTCAATTTTGCCATTGCCTTCGCTTCAGTTTTAAACCTGCGCAAAAAGCCCTCATCGCGGGCAAGGAATGGATCAATAACTTTAATTGCCACTTCCTTTTCCAATGCTTTGTCTTCAGCTTTATAGACTACTCCCATGCCGCCTTGACCAAGAATTTCAAGGATATGGTAGTTATCAATAGTTTGACCAATAAGTGATTTCATCGAAAGTAACTCAGGATTAAATTTTTATTCGTTTAAATTATCAACTGCCGGAGCAATATTAAAATTAGTAAACTCCACATCTGTATTTGCATCGGCATACAAGCCAATTTTTCCAAGGATGAAGGAATCATTATAGAATGCTTTTAACAGTTTATCGTTATTATAAATCATTATCCATGCGCCTAAATATTTAACGCTTAATGAATAGGTATCCGTATTGCCCATTGTTTCTGAATCATAAGGAATTGTAATCAATTCTTTTTTGGTTCCATCTGTAACTTCGCAAAGCACAAATCTTTTCTTTGGTTCTACGGTGAAGAGGAAATATTTTTCTACGCTTGTTACTTTATTCCAATTATACCCAATGATAATACCTGCACTGCTTGAAGACAGATTCTTAAATATTGCTTTAACACTGACAACCACGTCTTTAAGAACATATGTATTTACAACTTTTTTTGATCTCGAATTTGCCTTAAAACCAATGTCATTTCCATTCAAACTAAAATCTTCACGAAGTAAATCTTCTAGATTCCAAAATGAATTTTTTGGCAAATTATATTTTGGATTGACAGGCGGGGTCTTTTTTTCTTCAACTTTTATTTCCGGCTTTGCTACCGGCTTTTTTGTTTCTACAATTTTTTTCTCTTTTACTTCTTCAATTTTCGGCTTGTTCGATTCTGCAATTAGTGAGCTTCTGCAAGATGCAATTAAGTTTTCAATATTCTTGTCCTCAGGCTGAAGCTGCTGAGCTTTGCGGTAGTATTCAAGAGCTTCGAATAATTTACCTATACGTTTTTCGTTATTACCCTTTTCAATATACTTTTGTGCAATGTTGTAAAGTCCATTCAATGATGAGAGATGCATTGGATAATCTTTTAAAATCGCTTTGTAGGTTGAAGACGAATTCTCAAAGTCAGAAACATTAAAATAGCGTTCTGCTTCAGCAAGCATTAATCCTAATTCAGAATTACTATCTGAGTTTTCTTTTGGGGTGTCTATATCAAAAATTTGCTCTTGTTTAGTAACCGGTTCATTTGATGATTTAAATATGTTAGCAATATCATCAAAAAATAATACCCCTAAAATTATTAATGCGGTTAAAGAAAATATTATTAGAAAATATTTTATCCATTTTTTGTTTACAACTTTTTCGGCCTCGTAAACATTGGCAGGTTTAATTACTTCTTCATCTTCCAATTTTATTACTTGAACAGTTACATTATCCTTGCCGCCTCTTTCGTTTGCCATATTAATCAAAATACTGGTAGCGATTTCCGGTGAGCTTTCAGAAACAACTTTTTTAATTTCCTCAGCTGTAACTTTTGCAAGTCCGTCTGTACATAAAACAAATATATTTCCTACATGAAGAGAAATATTCTTTATAATATCTATTTCAACATTTTCCTCAATTCCTATTGCGCGGTTCAAAACTGATTTGTTGGGATGCTGTTTCGCTTCCTCTTTATTTATAATTCCTTTTTTCTGCATCTCAGCAACAAGTGTGTGATCACTTGTTAACTGCTCAATTTTTCCTTGATAGATTCTGTAAATTCTACTGTCGCCAACGTGAGCAATTGTTGCCTTGTTTTGGTGAAGAATAATTGCCGAAGCGGTGGTTCCCATTTTTTGAAATTGCTGATCACCCAGATAACGGTTAAATATTTTTGTGTTTGCCGTTTGAAAAGCAAGTTTAATATTTTCCGCAATTGATCTAGTGTTATCTCCAAAATAAATTTGTTGGATTGCATCTACAGCTAAATTGCTTGCATCCTTACCCTTTGCATGCCCGCCCATTCCATCAGCAACAACAAATAATAATCCTTGCGGATTATTTAAATCGTTCGAATCTACAGGAAATTTGCCGAAGCAATCCTGGTTCTCTTCGCGGACCATACCTTTATCGCTATTACCGTAGTAGTTAATTCTCAAACCGGAAATTTCCTTTTATTTTTAGATGACTTCATTAATTATTCATTTCACTTATAGCGCTGCCAAGCGGGTTGTCAAAATCAAACCCAAACAGTTTAGGGTTCTCACCAATAACCGCTGCGGAAAAAATGTAAAAGACATAATTATATGTTTCATTTGGAATTTTCTTTTTATAAGAGGATAGCAGCTGCCAAAAATTTCTATCCTTAGGATTGCCGGGCATTTTTAGAATAAGGTCGCGCACATTGTGCTCGCCCCAATTGTATGAAGCCATTACCAGTAGTCCCGATGCTTGCGCTTCCGTATTATATATATCGCTCAAATACTTTGCTGCTGCCGTTGTTGCTTTATCAAAAACAAATCTATCATCCCGTGGATCATATTTTTTAAGCTTTACCATTGGTCCCAATCTTAATCCATACTTAATTGCTGTTTTAGGAATGAACTGCCAAATTCCTTTTGCATATCCATAACGGGTTTCTGGTCCGACTATGTCCTTAATAAAATTGCTCTCTTGCAGCGCCAAATAAAAGAAATGCGGAGGCAACTGTTCAGCTAACATTTTTTCTGCAATTATTTTATCATACCTATTTTTATGGGCACGATCAATTGCAGTTTTTAATCTTGTACTTGATTTCCACTTTTCAATATATACTTTAACTTCATCAATAAAACTTTCAGGTATATTTAATTCGCACTCGCCAAAATTGCGAGCCATGTTTACGATAATCTGTTCTTCCTCATCCATGTCGTAAATATCGAGAATGTTGATGTACTCATCATACTTCTTTTCCATTTCTTTGCGCGTGTTTTTTAACTGGTTTACACTTGCAATTAATTCTTTGTCCCCTGTTTTGGTAAGCGCTTCATTTAATCTTGAGATTTCTAACTCAATAGATTTCATATCATAAAATATTGCTTCAGCAAGCTCTAACTGTTTGCTTGTATTTATATGCTGATAGATTGCATAAGCGCCAATCAGTAAAGCAATAACCGCAATTCCAATTATGGAATAAATATATTTTGATGAGTGCTTTTTTTTTACAACTTCGTAAGCCTGGCGAATCATCATTGTATGTTCGCCAACCTCACTACCGGGACGATTATCGAAATAATGATCAATGTAGCCCGACACCGATTGATCATTAGGAGTCTTACTGGTTTGATTGACTGATTTTTGTTTGAAACTAAAACTTAGGCGGGGACCATTTTCACCAAGTTGAACCTGAAGTCCTTCTATAAGTTCAACTCTATCAATTTTTTTATTATTGGCAAAGGTTCCGTTTGCGCTCTCTAAATCTGCTAACCACCATTTATCATTTAACCAATAAATCTCAACATGACTACGGCTAACAATTCCGTCAGTTAATTTTACTTCACACTCTTCATCACGACCGATTCGAAATGGTTTTTCTAAAACAAATTCTTTTCCTACAGAATTACCGCTCTCAACTTTAATAATAATTGAAAAGGTATTATCAATATTCAGGTTATTTTGTTCAGTCATTTTTTGATAATATTTTCAATGGTTCAGGAATAACAGGATTTATTTTTCAATGATGGATATAGTCACAATTAATTTTGATGACTGATTATTTTAGCAGGAGCATCTTATTGGTTTGAACAAATTTTTCAGTAATTAATTTATAAAAATACAATCCGCTAGAGACTTCATTTCCAAATTTATTTTTTCCATCCCAAATAACCGAATAAGCACCTGCAGATTTTTCTTCGTCATTTATAAGAGTTGAAATTTCCTTTCCAAGAAGATCATAAATAATTAATTTCACATTACTGTCATCAGCAATACTGTACTTGATTGTTGTTGTTGGGTTGAACGGATTTGGATAGTTTTGCAACAAGTAATAGTCACGCGGTTCTAAATTAATTTCTTCATTATTGTTTTCAGCAAATGTTTTTGTTCCAATTATTAATCTGTAATTACTATGTGACGTTCCGTTGATAGCAGCACTTCCTTCAGTAATTCTGAGTGACTTTTGGTTGTTTACATCAAGTAGCCAAACATTAAAATCACTTGGTAAATTTGATAAATTTTCAAATGTCAGATTTCCAAATTCACTACTATTCGAACTAGATATTTCCAAATCCCAATATCCTCCTTCACTATTAACAGGAATGAAATTTCCGGAATATTTTTTTTCATTTTGCACAATGCTCAATTTCATTCTATCAATCGGTGAAGGTGCATCTCTAAAATCAAATTGGTCTGCACCGGTTTTTGATTGCTTGATCATTCCAACAAAATTTTGTGTGTCAGATTTTCTAGTTTCAGCATCTTCCAATTTAAGCTGAATAATAAACTCGCCTTGGCTCTTATCAATATTCTCGAATATTGATTTCTCACCGGATCTGTTTTCGATTGGCAGAAATTCTAGAAAAACCGGTTCACTAATTGGATTATCAATAAAATATCCAACCCACGGTTCAAGCACTGATTGCCCTGGTTCATATTCTTCAGAGCTGCTGTTCCATCTGTTAATACTATTTATTCCTATTGTTGCGTTGGTTATTACATCTCCCCACGATATCGGGAATGGAAATGGATTACCTATTTGATTCCATCCCGGATCAAGGATAATTGTAAACGGTTTGCTTGTAGATACTGCTTGAGCAAAATCAATATCAAATCCGCTTCCACCTCTTTGAATAAACCAAAAACCAACTCCAGGATCTGCGCTAATTGAATTAGCGGGAAACTCATTATAGTTACTAATCAACTCATTCCATCTAAATATTCTCCAATTTTGCGGCGACAGTGGTCCGTAATCATCAGTGAAAACATCATTAAAATCTCCGAATATATTTACAGGAAAGCTTAGCATTTCATACGTTTCGCTTACTATTTCCATCGGAAATTCAACATTCACATTCCTACCGGAGATGAGTATAAGATCATCGATATAAATGCTGCCTCGGTTTAGGGCATCAATTTCTCCTAGCACATCTATCTGTAAATTAAGCTGTATGTAATTTTGTGGAAATCCATCTAAATTAAACCATTCAAAAAATCTAATGTTATTCCAAAAACCGGGAACAATTCTGTGGCGACCAGGTTTTGTTACTTTCACAATTCTATTTGTATTTTTATCCAATACCTCAATAGAAAGATCAACCCAAAGGTTTGTATCCGCGTTCATGTTTTGAGCAATTAGAATGTCGAATCCTTGTGCAGTAAACCACAGTGGACTATTAGATAGATCCGGTGATCGTAAATTCATAATCCAAGTATTGCCTTCAATACCCTGAATACTAAGATCGCTGAACGCGGAAAACGATAGTGCACCCTGACCATTATTCGGATCATCAAATATATTTGAATTTGAACTGTTGACAGAATCTGTCCACGTGAGCTGTGAAAAATTTGATGGTAATGGTCCGAAACCAAACAAATCATAGGGCCCGCTCAATGTCCATTCGCTCACTGATGCGTCATTAAACTCAAAATTTCCAACCCCAGTTTGTGCGTTGACCAATTTGGTTTGAAGAAAAAATGAAATCAGTATGATCAATAAAAACTTTAGCGTCACAGATTTGTATAATGTACCAGCAATTGATGCCAAACAACTAATTTTATTTTTCCTGCTCATAATATTTTCTGATTTATTAATCATATTTATCAACATCATTCTTAAAATTATTAATTAAAATTTTAGATTAATCCCAATACCGGTGTCAATTCCATTTATTGTACTGCCTTCCTTGCTGCCTAATATATATTTAACATGCAGAGGAATTTCAAACTGGTTGGTTACTTCGAAAAAGAAAATAACGCCGGGACTGAAAGAAGAATAGCCGGAATAAAGTTTTAAAGTTTCCTCAAAAAAACTT
>SWCD01011267.1_pt1 | contig 20582 bp, 15 predicted proteins | sample 4693011 | NCBI WGS metagenome assembly SWCD01 (sample SAMN10267278, study PRJNA491770) | bioreactor metagenome | isolation source: DHS bioreactor inoculated with marine | place: Japan: Omine Ridge, Nankai Trough | reverse complement strand
ACCTTTACCGCGCGACAAGACCGGGATGCGATGCGCGCGGAGGTATCGCGCCTCTCGCCGGGTGATCTGGCAGGCTACGACCGCTTCGTCAGGGACAGCGAGGCGCGCTATTGGTTCGGTTTCGAGGATTTGGGGCGGCGGTCCATGCACCGGCTGGTCGATCTGATCAAGGTCTTGCCGAAGTTCGCTTGGTTGCGGGCGGATCGGTCGGTTTATGCCCACGCGGCAGGCCGCATGAAGGATGAGCGCCTGCGCATGGCGCTGTCGTTTCATCCGCTCTTCATCGGCGGTGATCCCTTCAATGTCACGTCGATGTATGCGCTTGTGAGCCATCTAGAGGCGGCGTTTGGCGTGCACTATGCCATCGGTGGCGTCGATGCCATCGCCCGCGCCATGGTCCGGGTGATTGAGGGGCAGGGCGGGATGATCCGGCAAGGGGTCGAGGTCGATGAAATCGTGATCAGGGACGGGCGTGCAAAAGGCGTGCGCCTGACCGGGGGCGAGGGGATCAGCGGCGATATCGTGATCTCTAATGCGGATGCGGGCCATACCTATGATCACCTCTTGCGCAATCACACGAAACGGCGTTGGACCACGGCGCGGCTCAAGCGGTCGCGCTGGTCTATGAGTCTGTTCGTCTGGTATTTTGGGACAAAAGGCACGCGCGGCATGTGGCCGGATGCAGGCCATCACACCATTCTGAACGGTCCCCGATACAAGGGGCTGGTGCGCGACATTTTTCGGCGCGGCGTTCTGGCCGATGACATGAGCCTTTATGTGCATCGCCCCTCCGTGACCGATCCGGGCGTGGCACCCGAGGGGGGCGATACGTTTTATGCGCTCAGCCCTGTGCCACATCTCGGCCATTCAAATCCGGTGGATTGGGCGGCCGAAGCCGAGCCCTATCGCCAAAAGGTGCAAAAGGTGCTGGAGGATCAGTTGCTTCCGGGCCTTGGGGCGCATTTGACCGCCTCCGAAGTGTTCACGCCCGAAACCTTCCGCGACCGATATCTTAGCCCGCATGGCGCGGGTTTCTCGATCGAACCGCGCATTCTGCAAAGCGCTTGGTTCCGTCCCCATAATGTCAGCGAGGAACTGCGCGGCCTCTACCTGGTAGGGGCGGGCACACATCCGGGGGCAGGTCTGCCGGGGGTGATTTCCAGCGCCGAAGTTCTGGCACAACTGGTGCCGGATGCGGTGCCGGTCGGGGTGATGCAATGATCGCGCCGCAAGATCTGGCGCATTGCACCGAGGCGATCCGCCACGGGTCGCGTTCGTTCAATGCCGCCTCTAAATTGCTGCCACGCAGCGTGCGCGATCCGGCGCTGGCGCTTTATGCCTTTTGCCGTCTGGCCGATGATGCGGTGGATGAGAACCGCGAAAAGGCGGCGGCGGTGCTGGCACTGCATGAACGCCTAGATTTGGCCTATGCCGGGCGACCCCGCAATGCGCCGGCTGACCGCGCCTTTGCCGCGATCATCGAGGGTTTCGACATGCCCCGCGCCCTGCCCGAGGCGTTGCTGGAAGGGCTGGCGTGGGATGCCGAAGGTCGCCGCTACGAGACGCTGTCAGAGTTGCGCAGTTATTCGGCGCGCGTGGCCTCTGCGGTGGGGGCGATGATGTGCGTGCTCATGCGGGTGCGCGCGCGCGACGCGTTGGCACGGGCCTGCGATCTGGGCGTGGCTATGCAACTGACCAATATCGCTCGCGATGTGGGCGAGGATGCGCGCGAGGGGCGGCTATACCTGCCATTGGAGTGGTTGTCCGAGGCCGGGATGACGCCTGATAGTTTCTTGCGCGCACCTGCCCCTGATGCTGAGGTGCGTCGCATGGTGCGCCGCTTGCTGATGGAGGCGGACAGGCTCTATGCCCGATCAGAACCGGGGATTGCGGCGCTGCCGCTATCGGCGCGGCCCGGTATTTTTGCCGCGCGCTATATCTATGCCGGCATTGGCGCGCAGGTGCGCCGCGCTGGCCATGACAGTATAACGCGCCGGGCGCGCACCAATGGCTCGCAAAAACTTGGCTGGCTGATGCTGGCCGTTTTACGGGCGGGGGGGAGCGTGATCCTGCCCCGCTCGCCCGTGATCTTTGCTCGGTCGCTGCCTGAGACGGAATTTCTGGTGCGTGCCGCAGCACAAGACGCGCCGCGCGCCACCGATTGGAGCGATACGCTCTATGAGGCGCTTGCCCGTCTCAAGGCACAGGATATGGCACGCGAGTCAGGCTTGAGCCGGGATGCCGGGCGGGTTAGAGAGACCGCATGATATGGATCACCTTCGGGATTTTTCTGGCGGCTTGTTTCGCGGCAGGCTCGACCGGCGGGCTCTTTCCGCCGGGGGAATGGTATGAGCGGCTGAAAAAGCCGTGGTGGACACCGCCCAACTGGTTGTTTCCAGTGGCCTGGACAACGCTTTATATTTGCATGGCGGCTGCGGGGGCGCGGGTGGCAGTAAGCCCCGACAATGGTATTGCAATGGCGCTCTGGTCCTTGCAAATCGCTCTCAACGGTCTCTGGACCCCGGTGTTTTTCGGGCTTCAGCGCATGAAATTGGGGTTGGTCGTGCTGTGCTCGCTTTGGGCCTCTGTTGCGGTAACACTGGTTGCACTCTGGACTGTGGACTGGATCGCGGGGCTGCTTTTCGTGCCCTATCTCACTTGGGTGAGCGTGGCCGGTATGCTTAACCTTGCCGTACTGCGGCTCAATCCGGATGCGGCGCGGTAAGGTGCTGCGCGCACCCCGAACCTGCTCTGCACAGAAAATCCCTATCCTCTCACGGTGAAATTGCTCTAGGCTCTCACAAAAAAGGGAGGAGGGGCACCATGCCGCAGAACGAGGTCAAGCCGCTGGGCGTGCCGCAAATGGGTGACGTCCGGCTGGATATGCTGGCAGAGGCGCTGCGCCGCGGTTGGGCGGATATGCGCCGAGCGCCGGGCTTTGCGGTAATTTTTGCCGGGGTCTATGTGGTGATCGGGCTGGTTCTTGCGTGGATCACATGGATCACGGGAAAGAGTTATTGGCTGATCTTTGCCGCTGTGGGCTTCCCCCTGGTGGGGCCATTTGCGGCTGTGGGGCTCTATGAGGTGAGCCATCGATTGAGCACGGGCCGAGCGCTTGTGGCCTCGGAAATCTTTGGCGTGATCGCGCATCAGAGGCGGCGGCAATTGCCTTCGATCTGTGCCATCATCATCATGGTGTTCCTGTTCTGGTTCTTTATTGCGCATATGATCTTTGCGCTCTTTATGGGGCTGTCGACCATGACCAATGTCTCAAGTTCGTTGGAGGTTTATTTCACGCCAGAGGGGCTGAGCATGTTGACGGTGGGGACAGGCGTTGGCGCGATCTTTGCGCTGTTGCTCTATAGCCTGACGGTGGTGTCGCTGCCCTTGTTGCTGGACCGGGAGGTCGATTTCGTCACTGCGATGCTGACAAGCCTCCGGGTGGTGATCGAAAACCCGGTGCCGATGCTGGTCTGGGCGGCTCTGGTGGCGGGACTGACGTTTCTGGCGATGCTGCCTGCGTTTCTGGGGCTATTTTTTGCGCTGCCGCTTTTGGGGCATGCAACATGGCATCTCTATACGCTGATTTGCGAGGCGGGGGGCGCTGCCCCCCGGACCCCCCGGAGTATTTGAGCCAAAAAGAAGCAGGAGGCGCTATGCCTCTCGCCCGTGGGCGATCAGGCGGGCGTGCAGATGTGCGGCCTCAAACGCGCCGGCCTCAAGTGCGAAGATATAGGCATGGGTGAGAAAAAAGCAGGCGGCGTCAAGGGTTTCGGCCCGGTCTGCCGCCTGCGTATAGAGCGAGATCAGCGCTGCCCGGTCGCCCGTTTCATGGGCGCGGATCATCGCGCTGTCGAGATCGGTCATTCCGCTGCGCGGCTCATGGCGCGATGTGCCTCGACGCGGTCTGCCACCCAGGCGTGAAAACAATGCGTGGGGCTGTCCATCACCGGAGAGAAACGCCCACCGTCGAAATAGGTCGCGTGGCGGCCACGCTGCATGCCTTCGACCACAAAGATATCCTCTTCGAACACGGTTTTCCAAAGCTGGGTATTGCGGAGGCGCAGCCCGCCATCGGCATTGGGAACCGAGTAATAGAGGTGGATATGTTCGACCGTGCGCTCTGGCCCCTTGGGTTCCAGTATGATGACAAAGGCGTGGTCGCGATGGACGCCCAAGAGAACATTGGGGTAGGCCGCGACATATTCGGCCTGTTCGTTCCATTTCGCGCCCACTTCGGCGAAGTCCGGGAATTTTGCGCCGGTCTCATTGGTCAGTTGGCGATAGACCATGGTGCCCTGACCGGAATATGCGCCGGGCTTTTCGATGTGGTAGTGATCTTCGAGCCGGGAATAGCTGTTGAGGCCGGGGTGGACCCACGGCAGGTGATAGCTCTCGCAATAGTTCTCGACCGCCAGTTTCCAGTTGGTTTTCACCTCAAGCGTAAAGCGGCTGTCGGCACCGCCATGGTAGACCGGCAGATCAAATTCGCGCCAGCGTGCGATGAGATCAGCCATCGCATCCTCAAACGCGGGGGCATCGCCCGAGACATTGATCCAGACCACATCGCGCCAGATATGGCTGCGTATTTCGGTCAGGCCCAGGTCGTCGCGCTTGATGCTCTCGTGGGTGTTGTGTCCCGGTCCGCCGACATGCGGGGTCGAGACGAGCGCGCCCTTGGTCGAATAGCACCACGAATGATAAGGGCAGCGGATGGCCCCCTCGATCTTGCGCGGTTCCTCGACGAGGATCATGCCTCGGTGGCGGCATATGTTCTGAAACACGCGCACCTGACCGTCCTTGTCACGCAGGAGCAAGAGCGGCATGCCAAGGAATTCGAGCGGTTTGGCATCACCCGGTTCCGGCACATCGGCCCCCACGGCAAGCCCGGCCCATTGGTTGAAAAGCAGCGCGTGCTTTTCTTCCTCAAACACGCCGGGATCGATGTAATGGGCATTGGGCAGGCCGTTGGCCTGATCAACGGATGTGCGGACATTCGAAAGATCGGTCAGCGCGGGCATTTTGGCGTCTCCGGATGTTAGGACTGGCGCATATTGCGCCAGTGCCCCGCACCCACACGCGCCTGTCTGCGACGCGGCGCGTCAATCCCGCGACAAGCCTGTGACCGTGGCCCCGATCAGAGGCCGCGCGGCAGGGCCGCGACGCCTGTGCGTGCCATTTCCACAAGGCCAAGCGGACGCATCAATTCGGCGAAGGCGTCGATTTTCTCGGGCGCGCCGGTGATCTCGAACACAAAGCTTGTGAGCGTGCTGTCTACGGCATTTGCGCGGAAGATGTCGGCCAAGCGCAACGCCTCGACGCGCTTGTCGCCGGTGCCTTCGACCTTCAGCAGTGCCAATTCGCGCTCGACGCTGGCCCCTTCGACGGTGAGGTCATTGACCTTGTGGACCGGCACGATGCGGCCCAACTGTGCCTTGATCTGTTCGATCACCTGCGGCGTGCCTGTGGTCACGATGGTGATGCGGCTGGTGTGGCCGGTGTGATCCACCTCGGCCACGGTGAGGCTGTCGATATTGTAGCCGCGCCCCGAGAAGAGGCCGATGACGCGGGCGAGAACACCGGGTTCGTTATCGACCAGCACCGCCAAAGTATGGGTTTCCTGCACATCCGAAAAGGTTGGGCGCAGGTTATAGGCGGAATGTTTGGACGAGCCTTTTTTGATTTGCAGAGCGGACATTATGCGGATTCCTTGTTGATCTGGCGTGGCTGGTGGTGGGGTGAGCCCCGCGTCACACCAGAACCGCGCCGCCCTCTTTGATGGCGTCCTTGGTGCTTGCCTCACCCAGCAGCATCTTGTTGTGCGGCTCGCCGGACGGGATCATCGGGAAGCAGTTTTCGTGCTTTTCCACGAGGCAATCAAAGATCACCGGCCCGTCATGGTTCAGCATCTCCATGATCGCGTCATCGAGATCGGCAGGGTCCGAGCAGAGAATCCCCTTGGCGCCAAAAGCCTCGGCCAGCTTTACGAAATCAGGTAGGGATTCCGACCAGCTTGACGAATAGCGCTCTCCATGCAGCAATTGCTGCCACTGGCGGACCATGCCCAAACGCTCGTTGTTGAGGATGAACTGCTTGACCGGCAGGTGATATTGCATCGCCGTGCCCATTTCCTGCATGTTCATCAGCCAAGACGCCTCGCCTGCGACATTGATCACGAGCGCCTCGGGATGGGCGATCTGCACCCCGATGGAGGCCGGAAAGCCATAGCCCATGGTGCCAAGCCCGCCCGAGGTCATCCAACGGTTTGGATCGTTGAAGCCCAGATACTGCGCCGCCCACATCTGATGCTGTCCCACCTCGGTGCAGATATAGCGGTCATGATCCTTGGTCAGCGCTTCGAGCCGGGCAAGGGCGTGTTGCGGTTTGATGGTCTTGCCCTTTTGGGTGAACTTGAGGCAATCGACCTTTTTCCACTCGTTGATGCGCTCCCACCACTTGGCGATGCCTTCACGGTTGAGTTTGGAGCCGCGCGCCTTCCAGACCTCAATCACATCGGCCAAAACATTGGCGATGTCGCCGACGATGGGGATATCAGCGCGAATCACCTTGTTGATCGACGAGGGGTCGATGTCGATATGGGCCTTGATGCTGTCGGGGCTGAACGCGTCGAGACGCCCGGTGATGCGGTCGTCAAACCGCGCGCCGATGTTGATCATGAGGTCACAGCCATGCATGGCCATGTTCGCCTCGTAGAGCCCGTGCATACCGAGCATGCCGATCCAGTTTGTGCCATTGGCGGGATAGGCCCCTAGGCCCATGAGAGTTGAAGTGGTGGGAATGCCCGTTGCCGCAACCAATTCGCGCAAGAGGCGTGTGGCCTCTGGTCCAGAGTTGATGACGCCGCCGCCGGTGTAAAAGATCGGGCGCTTGGCCTTTTCAAGCGCAGCCACCAGATCGGTGATACCTTCTATGTCGCCTTTGACTTGCGGTTGGTAATGCGAGACGCGCGCTTGCTTGGGGGCCGTATAGGTAGCCGAAGCGAATTGCACATCTTTGGGAATGTCGACCAGAACTGGACCGGGGCGCCCGGTCGTGGCGACATGAAAGGCCTGATGCAGCGTATCGGCCAAGCGCGCGGTGTCGCTCACCAGCCAATTGTGCTTGGTGCAGGGGCGGGTGATGCCCACGGTATCGGCCTCTTGAAAGGCGTCATTGCCGATCATGAAGGTAGGCACCTGACCCGTCAGAACCACCAGCGGAATTGAATCCATCAGGGCATCGGTGAGACCCGTGACCGCGTTGGTCGCACCGGGGCCGGAGGTGACAAGGACCACGCCCGGTTTGCCGGTCGAGCGCGCATAGCCTTCGGCCGCATGGACGGCGGCCTGTTCGTGGCGCACGAGGATGTGGCGAATGTCATTCTGCTGAAAGATCTCATCGTAGATAGGTAGCACGGCACCGCCGGGATACCCGAATACGACATCCACGCCCTGATCCTTGAGGGCCTGGACCACCATTCTCGCTCCGGTCATCTGACGTGTCATGTGCTCGTGCTCCGTATATGACGTCAACTCAGTTCGCATAAAAAAGCCCCCGGTTTTTCCGGGGGCGCATGGGGGACCCTACGGGTGTCCGTTACCGGCCCATGCGCCAATGACCTACAATGAATACTAGTGTGTCCACGTGGGCGACTCCGTTCTGCGTGGCGCGGACATTAGGTGCGGGGGCAGGGGGCGTCAAGCCGATTTGGTGGATAAAATGTCGCAAAACGGGATGAAATCTTTGCATTTATTGCGCAAAAGGGGCTTTGGATGTGCGTTTCCCGTTTTGCGTGCCTCCGGGGACCCCGTTTTTGCGGGAATCGCCCCGTGATGCCGGGGCTGCGCGCGGCTTTCATCTGGCCGAAAATACCTCGGGGGTTTGGGGGCTGGCCCCCAATCTGGTCGCTCGGATCAGAGCCGGACGCCCGTGCCCTGCAACACGCCATGTTCCAGCGCATAGCGGGTAAGCCCCGCGGTCGAGGCGATGCCGAGTTTGCGCTTGATGTTCTTGCGATGGGTCTCGACCGTCCGCACGGAAATATCGAGCGCTTGCGCCACGTCTTTATTGGATTTGCCTTGGGCCAGTTGCAGCAGGATCGTCTGTTCGCGGTTGGTGAGTTGTTCACGCTCGGGGTTCTCATAAGGCGCGAGCGAGCCCTTGGCCCCGGTGCAGAGATAGCGTTGACCGCTCATCACCGCGTCGATGGCGCGCTTGATCTCATCCGTCGGCACGTCCTTGAGCACATAGCCCGCCGCGCCATGGCTGAGCGCCGAAGAGATATATTCGGGGCTGTCATGCATGCTGAGGATAAGGATGCGGGTGTCGGGGCATTTTTCAAGGATGATTTCAGCCGTGGTCAGCCCGCCCAACCCCGGCATGTTGAGGTCGAGCAGGATCACATCGGGGGCAAGCGCTTCGACCCGGTCGATGATGGCCTGACCGTTGCCCAGCGTGGCCAGGATTTCCACGTCATCATAGCTTTCGAGAATGGACTGGATGCCTTCGGCCACCATCGGGTGGTCGTCCACGATCACGATCCGGATGGGTTTGGGGCTCATGCGCGGGCCTTTTCCTTGGGGTTTGGCCGCTCTTGTGGCGGCAAAAGGTGGGTGAGCGGCACGGTGGCCTCGATCGTTGTGCCGGTCTTGCCCGAGATCACGGTGAGGGTCCCGTCGAGTTGTTCGACCCGTTCCTGCATATTGCGCAGGCCAAGCCCGCCACCGGGCGTGCCCGAAGGTTTGGCGCGGTCGAGGCCACAACCGTTATCAGCGATACGCAAGGTCGCGCCGCGCGCATGGCCGCGCACATCAACGGTGACGCGGGTGGCACCAGAGTGACGCTCGATATTGGTAAAGGCCTCTTGCGCCACGCGGTAGAGCGCGATCTTGGCCTCGTCATCCAGCCGGTTGCGAAACACCACTGTACTGAACTCGGTCACAATGCCGGTGCGTTTGCCAAATTCTTCGGCCAGCGTCTTGAGCGCGGGGCCGAGGCCCAGATCATCAAGGACGCCGGGACGCAGGTCACGGCTGATGCGGCGCACCTCCTGGATGGCACCCGAGAGGTGCGTGATGCCGCGCTCCAGCGTATCGGCGGCGCGTGCGTCCCCCGCCGCCAATCGTCGCTTGGCAGTGTCGAGGGCGTAGCGGACGCCGACGAGGATTTGGCTGATGCCGTCATGCAGCTCGCGTGCGACGCGGCCGCGTTCCTCTTCTTGCGCGTCAAACACGCGTTGGGTCAGTTTCTTGAGCTTGGCGTCGGCAAGGCGGCGCTCGCGGATATTGATGAACAGGCCCGAGACGAACACGAGCAATAGCGCCGCCAGCATCGCCGCGCCGATGTAAAAGAAGGTGCGTTCCACCCGCGCCTCGACCTGGCGGCGCGAGGCGGTAACAGTGGCCACAACATCGTCGATGAAAACACCGGTGCCAACAGCCCAGCGCCAATCCTGAAGCCCGATCACATATGTCACCATCTGCGCGCGCTCGCCGGTTGAAGGCTTGGGCCACTCATAGCTGTGATAGCCGCCGCCGCTGCGCGCAAGGCGGATCAATTCATCTGTGATGGGTTGGCCGCCATCATCCTCAAGCCCCGTCCAGTTGCGGCCAATGAGTTCGGTGCGGCGCGGGCTGACGAGATTGGTGCCGTCATAGTCGAACACAAAGAAATAGCCGTCCTGTCCGTAGAGCATGCCCGCGAGGATCTGGGTGACCTGTTCCATCGCGGTTTCGTCATTGGGGGCCGCACGCCCATAGATGTTCACAAAGGCGGTGCGGGCGATGGAGAGGTAATTCTTGAGTTCGGCGCGCTTGGCCTCGATCAGTTGCGCCTCGAGCGTTTCGATCTCGCGTTCCGCCAATTGGCGCGACTGCAGCGTGACCACGACCGAAATCGCCACTGCCGTGAGGATCAGCGGCAGGGTGGCGACCAGAAAGAGCTTTTGGCCGTAATTCAGCCGGATGCGAGCTAGCAAGCGTTGCATGGATCAGCGATAGGGCCAAATGCGCGGCATTTCCAGCGTCTCGTGTTTCAATGCTCGGGCGGGTGCCAATCGGCGGGCGGTACATCCCGCCGACGCAGGCGTAGTGCCAGGCCCAAGGCCACACCGACCCCGATGGCGACCGTAAGGTCGGCCAGCACGGTGAGAATGAGGGTGAGCAAGAGCAGAACCCGATCCGAGGGGTGGTCGGCCATATAGCTGCGCCATTTGTGCGGCTCAGACATATTCCACGCGATCAGCATCAAGAGACCGGCAAGGGCGGGCATGGCAAAATAGCCTGCGAGCGGGGCCGCGAGCAGCATCACCAGCAGGATCACGAGCGCATGAACCATACCCGCCACCGGCGTGCGCCCGCCTGCGCGCACATTGGTAGCGGTGCGGGCAATTGCGCCCGTGGCTGGCAACCCGCCAAAGAGCGCCGAGCCGATATTGGCCACGCCATTGCCGATCACCTCGGCGTTGGGTTGGGATTTGTCGCCGATCATCCGGTCTGCAACGGCCGCAGAGAGCAGCGATTCCACTCCCGCCAGAAAGGCGATAATGAGGGCAGATGGCAGCAGGTCGATCATCCGCTCAAGGCTGAGGTCGGGTATGCTGGGCATGTTGGGCGTGTTGGGCAGAGGGCCAAAACGCGACAAGAGTGTATCAACCGGCAGATGCCAAAGCGCCACGGCGGCGGAGGTGAGGCCCACGGCCACGATCAGGCCCGGATAACGGGGGGCTGCGCGGCGCAGAACCACGATAAGCACCATGGTTGCCAGGCCGATCACCAGCGCTTGCGGGTTGAACGTGTCTCGGGCGTGCCAGAGCGCCTCTATCTTCTCAAGAAATTCAGCCGGCAGGCTTTCGGTGTTGAGGCCGAGAAAGTCTTTGATTTGGCTGGTGGCGATAATGATGGCGATGCCAATTGTGAAGCCGTTGATCACCGCCTCGGGGATATGTCGCACGAGGCTGCCTGCGCGCAATCTGCCTGCGACCACAAGGATCACGCCGGCCATAAGTGTGGCGATGATCAGCCCATCTTGACCGTGTTCAGCGATGACGCCGTAAACCACGACGATAAAGGCGCCTGTGGGACCACCGATTTGCACCCGGCTGCCGCCCAAGGCCGAAATGAGAAAGCCCGCGATGATCGCCGTTGTCAGCCCCGAGGCTGGGTCTGCGCCCGACGCAATGGCGATAGCGATGCTGAGCGGCAGCGCCACCATGGCCACGCTGATACCTGCGAAGAGGTCCGCACGAAACAGGGCGCCGGTGTAGCCCGGGAGGGTGGAAAAGATTTTGGGTGTCATGCGCGAATCTCAACACCCGCGCCGATCCGGTTTCAAGCACAAAGCGCGGGCTGCGTGCACAATTGCATGCAAAGACCTGTCTAGACCCCGAAAATCATCACGAAAAGTTTGCACCTCGCCCCGGTTTCTACGCAGTAGTCGGTATTTGCAGATGCAGAACCCGTCGTTAAGGTCTGCCCACTACACAGGATCCGGGTGCTGTCAGAGAGGTGGCGGCACTGTCACAATAATGGGGAGGAAACCACATGGATCGTCGCTCTTTTCTGAAAAACACCGCTTTGGGCGGCGGGGCCGCTGTTGCCGCGTCGACGCTGGCGGCACCGCTCTATGCGCAGGGCGTGCGCAATCTGACCATGGTCACGACATGGGGTCGGGGCCTTGCGGGTGTGTTTGACGCCGCACAGCGCGCTGCCGACAACATCAACGGCATGGCCGATGGCAGCATCGTGATCGACGTCAAGGGTGCCGGTGAACTGGTGGGCGCGTTCGAGGTGTTCGACGCCGTGACCGCCGGTCAGGCTGATATGTATCACGGGGCCGACTATTATTTCGTCGGTCAGCACCCTGCCTATGCGTTCTTTACATCGGTGCCCTTCGGCATGACCGCGCAGGAACTGGTGAATTGGTACTACCACGACGGCGGTGCTGCGTTCCATGACGAATTGGGCCAGATCTTTGGCCTCAAGTCTTTCCTTGCGGGTAACACGGGCGCGCAGGCCGGTGGCTGGTTCTCGAAAGAGATCAACGGACCCGAGGATTTCAACGGTCTCAAATTCCGCATGCCGGGTCTGGGCGGCAAGGCGCTGGGCAAACTGGGCGCATCGGTTCAGAACATTCCGGGTGCCGAAGTCTATCAGGCGCTGGCGTCTGGCGCGATCGATGGCACCGAGTGGATCGGTCCCTGGGCCGATGAAAAGGCCGGGTTCCAGGAGATCACCAAGTTCTATTACACCGCCGGTTTCCACGAACCGGGTGCGGGTCTGTCGATCGGCATGAACCGCGAAGTGTTCGAGAGCCTGACCCCTGCCCAGCAGAAGATGGTCGAGATCGGCTGCGCCGAAGCGCATCAGTGGAATCTGGCGCAGTTCCTGTCCAACAACTCGTCCGCGTTGCAGCGTTTGCAGTCCAACGGCGTCAAGACGCTGGAATTCCCGGATTCCGTCTGGGATGCCTTCGGTCAGGCATCGGATGCCGTGCATCAAGAGAACATGGGCGACGAAATCTACAAGCGCGTCTATGACAGCTACATGGCGTCGCTGAAATCGTCTTCGGCTTGGATCAACAAGTCGGACGGTGCCTACACCGCGCAACGCGACCGCGTTCTGGGCTGATCCCCGGCGAATGGTTTGATTGGCAGGTCCCGTATGCCGGGGCCTGCCGCTACCGAATGACGGGCCGCGCGGGCCCGCAGCACCGCGCGTGAGGGGGACAGGATGCTGGACGCAATTCTCTGGATTTTCCAGAATATCGGCATGGCCTTTTACAATCTGGCCTATGCCCTCAGCCATCCCGCAAGCTGGCTGAATTGGTCCGACAAAGAGGCGATCATGCGGGTCGTTTATTATGGCGGCTCGGTTGAATTCTTTTTTGTGGTCTTCACGGTGTTTCTGGTGCTTACCGCCGTGGGCATCTGGAAAAACGAATTCATGTGGGGCTGTGTGCGCGGGTTGGAGGGAATGGCCAACACGGTCGGCCGTTTTGCTGCTTGGGCCGGGCTGATCATGGTGATCCAACAGATACTAATTGTATTTATTCAGCGTATCTTTGCCCGTCCCGATATGGTGTTCGGCATCGGTATTCCGCTACAGTTCGACATCAGTTGGTATTCCGAAGAACTCAAGCTCTACAACGCGCTGATCGTCACGTCTGCGCTACATACACCTTTGTCCAAGGCGGGCATGTGCGGGTGGACCTGATCTATGCGCCGGTGAGCCATGCCACCAAAAAGATCATCGACATGGCGGGCAGCCTGATTTTCATGATGCCGATGGCGGTGTTGACGTGGATGTATGGCTGGTTCTTCATGTGGCGGCACCTGATCGTGCCGAACCCTTCGGCCAGCGAACCGCTGGAACGTCTTTTGATGAAGTCCCGCGCGTTGCGCTGGAATGTGGAAACCATCGGGTTCAGCCCCAACGGGTTCAACGGGTACTTTCTGTTCAAGGTGTTGCTAGTGCTCTTTGCAGGCATGGTGTTCCTGCATGCCATGGCGTTTTTCTGGCGCTCTTATCTGGAATTCAAGGAAGGCCCCGACAGTCTGGGCAAATACCTCGACCGCGACACGCTGGGCGAGGGTGAAGAAGCCTTTGAAGGCACACATTAAAGGGGCAGGGACCAATGCTATTCGGACTGGACGGCGTCGAGATCGGGCTGATCATCGTATTCTTGTGCCTCTTTGGGGGTATTCTATCGGGCTTTCCCGTGGCCTTTGCCATTGGCGGCGCGGGGGTTGTGGCATTTGGCATTATTGCCGGGTTGGACAGCGCGGGGCTGCTCATCCATCAGGCGATCGACACAACGAGCGAAGCCTATAATTCCGTTCTGGCGAGCGGTGTGCGGCCCGATGCCATTTCGATCTTTCGCTATCCGGATTTGCCGCGCGCGGCGCAGCCGGTATTCCCGCTGGGCTGGGAGGTGGCGCTGGATCGCAATGTGTCCTTTCTTGTGAACCGCATCAACGAGCGGGTCCTGGCGGGCGCGTCGATCGAGACGCTGCTGGCGGTTCTGATGTTCGTGATGATGGGGATCACCCTGGAGCGCTCCAAGATCGCCAATGATCTCTTGACCACCATGGCGCGGGTTTTTGGCCCGCTGCCGGGCGGTCTGGCGGTGTCGGTCGTGGTGGTTGGAACCTTCCTTGCGGCCTCGACAGGGATCGTGGGGGCCACGGTGGTCACGATGGGTCTATTGAGCCTGCCCACGATGCTGCGCGCCGGCTATAGTCCGCAACTGGCGACCGGCGTCATCGCGGCCTCGGGCACGCTAGGCCAGATCATTCCGCCCTCGATTGTGATCGTGCTCTTGGGGACTTTGGCGGGCGATCTCTATTCCGTGGCGCAGGAAAACCGGGCGCTGGCGGTGGGGTGCTCGGACGCACTGACCTATTTGGGAGAGCCGGCGGTGGTGTCGGTGGGCACGCTCTTTCAGGCGGCGCTGTTGCCGGGCGTGATGCTGGCGTTGCTCTATGGGCTTTATGCATTCGGGTATGCCTTGGTGAACCCGTCCAAGGCCCCGGCTGTGCAGATCGCCGGGGGCGGGCGCGGTGAGGTGATCACCCGTGGTGAGGGGTTCACGTGGTTTCTGGGTGTCCCGATTGCGCTGATTGCCGGAGTGATGTTGCTCTCGACCTTGGGTATGGTCGGTAGTCAAAACCTGATCGTGGACAGCTTCAGCGATCAGGGTAAATCCGCGTCATTGCGCACCAATGTAAGCGCCGAATGTCAGGCGGCCATGATCGAGTTGCACGGGCAGTCGAAATGGGATGCGGCCGTGGCTGAACAACAGACGATTGACGCAGCAGGTGGCGTCACCGCGAGTGTGCGCCTGACGCCAGAAGAGATTGATGCGTTGCGCCTGCAAAAAGAGGCAGACGCAGCCCCGATCGGCACTGGTGTGGCCACGCTGATGGTGATGCTGGGCATGACGCTGGCCGTGGCGCGGGGCGTTTCCCCGTCCGCAAATCCGGCGCCGCTCTTGATCGGGGCGCTTGGGATCGTGTTGGGGCTATTGGTTGATATTACGCTCATCCGTCCTTCAACCTCGTCTGGGGTGACGGTCTTGCTCTTGGCCATACCTCTGGCCATGGCCTGCTATGGCTGCGCCCACGGCGCAGCGCGGATGGCCAAGAACGAACTGATCCGCGTGGTCTTTCCGCCCCTCGTGCTGATTGTCGCGGTCCTGGGGTCGATCCTGGGCGGGATAACCAACCCGACCCCGGCGGCGGCACTGGGCGCTGGTGGGGCCATAATGCTCGCGGCCTATCGCAAGCTGCGCGATCAGGATCGGTCCCCCAAGATTATCATCCTGGCCACGCTGGCGGTGGTGCTGTCGATTCTGATCGGCATCAACTTTGATCTTCGGATCAATCAGGACGGGGTCAGCTTTGAATCCTGGGTTGCGTTCTTCTTTGCCTATGCCGCCTATCTTTACGCTGTTTTTGGCCTCTTGTTTGCGTGTTGGGTGCTTTATTCCGGTGGGGTACTGACGCCCGTGGTGCGTGAAACGGCAAAGGTCACGAGCATGGTGTTTACCATCCTGATCGGCTCGCAGCTCTTGAACCTTGTGGTCATCAGTTTTGGGGGCGAGCATTACATCCAGGAATTCCTCAAGAGCTTTGACAATGAGCTCAAGGTTTTCCTGATTGTGATGCTGGTGCTTTTCGTGCTGGGTTTCGTGCTCGATTTCCTAGAGATCATCTATATCGTGATCCCCATCGTGGGCCCGGTGATCTATGGCGGAACGTTTGATCCGAAATGGGTGACGATCATGATCGCGGTCAATCTTCAGACCTCGTTTCTGACGCCGCCTTTTGGTTTCGCGCTGTTCTACCTGCGCGGGGTGGCCCCCAAAGAGGTTACAACCGGCCATATCTATCGCGGCGTGATCCCTTTCGTGCTGATCCAGCTTGGGGCACTTGGCCTTTTGTGGTTCGTCCCATCGATTGTCACGATTGTGCCCGCCTTGATGGCAAACTGAGGCTGCGCCGTGCCCTGCGGAGATGATCCGTAGGCCCCAGCACCGGATGTGCATAGGTCTGGCCGCCCCTGGTTTGGGGCGGCTTTGACCTTTTTCGGTACAGGCACAAAGGATCGGATAAACAGTCGAAATTTTGCCTTGTAACTCTCCCACAGGGGCGGCTATACGCGTCAACGGAGCTGTGGCCGAGTGGTCGAAGGCGCTCCCCTGCTAAGGGAGTAGGCCCGGAAGGGTCTCGTGGGTTCGAATCCCATCGGCTCCGCCACATTCAAATGCTGAATCCGACCATAGGCCCCGATCGGGGGCTTTTTTCTTTCTGTTTCAAAGAGCGTTGGCAGAACCATCCGCCCTTCGGAGACTGGACGACTGCACGAGATTGGCCCGGGGGGCCTCCTCGCTGGCTCACGTTCGGAACGCTGGACGTGAGCCGTGCCGGTTGTGACACGCGCCGAGAAGTGCCTTGCGACCTGCCGCACGAAACGCGCTCGTGTGGCCAGTTTCCGGAGATTCTCGCGTATACTCGGGTGGCATGCGGTGCTGCGCTAGACCACCAATGGCTGTGGTCACGAGAAAGGCTTGCTCTAGCGCGGCAAATCCGCGCCGCGTATCGGTGGTAGCAGGTCGCCTCGAACCAGCCGGGTCAGTGTCCATGAGATCGGTGGCAGTATGCTTGCCGGGAAAAGGAGTGTGTCGCGTAGCCAGGGCAGAACACGGCTTTCACTCTGATAGAGCGGAGTGAACACCCGGCTGGCAAGCTGATAAAGACCCACATGCCGGTGGCGGGAAGCCGCGTAGCGCTGCAAGGCGGTCGTGGGCGGTTCCTGCTCAAGCCAATGGGCCAAGGCAAAGGCGTCGAGCAGGGCCATGTTGGCCCCTTGGCCCAACTGTGGGCTCGCGCGATGCGCGGCATCTCCGATAAAGGCTATGCCGGGCCCAATCGGGCGTCTCAGGGTGCCGTGGCTATAGCGGGCCATTGTCATTCGCTCGGGTGCGTCAATCTGGTCAACAAACGGGGCCAATGCCGGCCACAGGTCGCAGGCTTCGGCTTTCCAGGCCTCAAGACCCCGGTCGAGCCATTCGGCGTGCCCATCATGGGGCAAAAGCCAAAACAGCGCGGCCTTGGGGATGTCATCGCCGGGAATGCGCCCGACGGGTAATATGCCGGTCATGCGATCGGCCTGCCGATAGCGTTGGGTCAGCATGCCAGAGGGCAGAGCGCCGTCAACCCAATCCACGGTTCCCCAAATTGCGCCAAAAGCCAGAGGGCGGGCGGCAAGCGGTGAAAGCAATGAGCCGGCACCGGAGGAATCTATGATGAGATCAAACACCTCCGACCGCTCACCGTTTTCGAAGTGAAGCCGACCGTCCTTTTGCGCGATGACCTTGCGATCCGCATGCAGGGTTGGCCCGCTTGTCATCGCCGCCTTGAACAGCAGGTCGAACACAGCGGCCCGGTGTATTCCGAGCCCGGGTTGTGCGCCGTAGTGCGTGTCAAGCACGCGCCGTCCGCTGCGCGCGGAATGTCCAAGCAGCCTTGATATCGGGGCGCCCATGTCTCGCGCCACGTCTCCAAGCCCCATGTGATCGAGAACCGCCAGCCCGACGGGTTGCAGCATGAGCCCAGAGCCGACAGGCGCCGGCTCTGAGAATTGATCAAAGATGGAGACGGAATGATTTTGTCGGCGCAGCAATAGTGTGCATGCCAAACCGCCAATGCCCGCACCGACGACTGCGATCCGCATAAAGCTTTCTCCTGAATGTCAGGGGTATCAATCATTGAAAAGTTAAAGTATCAATGACTTAACACCAAAAGTTCACCTGTCGTGACATCTCTGCTACCCAGTTCCAGCTTGGTACGCCGTATGGCGGCTGGGCAAGCGTCAAGGACGTTGGTTGCAATGGCCATGGTCTTGATCGGGGTGCCTGGTGTGAAAACCCCCTTGTCCAGAGTAAGCCAGATCGGGTCATGCAACAGCGCTACGCACCCGTGGAAATCGGCGGAATTTTCCCACCCGGTCGGCTCACGCGCCGCTTGATTTCACGGTTTCGTGATGTCTATGCTTTTGCACAGGATCAACCCGCATAGCACCTGGGGCTTTCGTCAGTGATTTCACATAATCCTTCGCTCTGCGTTCTTTGCGCGCAGGCTTGAAGGGGACGGCGTTGGGTGAGCGGCGGTTGATTGGTGGAGTGTGTAGGTCCGACTTGGCTCAGTCATTGAGCTTTCCGGACAAGATTTCTGAAAACTACCCAATTATTGAAAATGGAGCCATGAATGTTTCCCGACTCATTTGACGTGACAAGCCTCGATGATCTGACCGCACTGAATGGTCAATTGCTGACGGCACTGACCTTTCTCAACGATCAGGATCTGAGCAATGCATTTGCTGTTGATCCCGAGACCATCACGGTCGGCGAATACCTTGCCCTGCTCGACGCGGCAGAGGCGAGCCTACTGTCCACGGACTTCAGTTTTCTCCTTGGCGTGATCCCAACGATCAGGGCGCAACTCTCGACCATCCTGACACCGGACCTCGTGCCGGACGGGCTGAGCGTGCAGCAGGTCATTGATCAGTCGATTGGTATTCTGGAAGATATCGCCGCGGGCGATGTCAGCATCCTGACCGTCGGCTTTGATGCGATCCGGACCGTGTTGGAGGGCGTGCCCTCGGATACCCTGCTGCTGGATGCTTTCGATTTTACGGGGCCTGGCAACCCCGATATCGTCGACGCTTTCCTTGACCTCTTGCCACAGTTTTCGACTGATGCCTTTCCGGGATGGGTCTCTGGTGATCCGCATCTCAAGACCCTGGATGGGGTGGATTACGATTTTCAGGCGGCGGGTGAGTTCGTTCTGTTGCAATCCACCGATGCGCAGGGCTTTGCCTTGCAGGCGCGGATGGTACCTGTGGGCGAGAATGTCAGCGTCAATCAGGCGATTGCCACCAATCTCGATGGCACGCCGGTGATGATCGACGCGGCGGATGCGGAACCGCTGCACGTGAATGGCGTGGCGGTTGCTCTGGCGGATGGATCGGCGCTTGATGTGGGCGAGGGGCGCATTTACCGGCGCGGAGATGTTTACACCATTGTCTATCCCGGCGCGGATGGTGTGATCGGCAATGGCGACAGTCAGGTTGTCGTGCGGGTACGGGATGATCGCCTCGACCTCGACGTGCGTCTGAACGCCGAGCTGCTCGGATCGCTTGAGGGGCTGCTTGGCGATGGCGATGGAAACCCCGACAATGACATCGCGCGGGCTGATGGCACTGTGCTCGCACGGCCCTTGGTCTTCTCGGAGCTTTATGGCGCTTATCGCGACGATTGGCGGGTCAGCAATCTTGGGGACAGCCTCTTTACTTACGACGCAGGTGAGAGCCCGGATGGGTTCTTTCAATCGGATTTTCCCGGTGCGATTGTCTCGCTGGACACGCTTGATCCCGGAGTTCTTGCTGCTGCGCGCGATGCAGCGCTTGCCGCGGGATTGCAAGAGGGCAGCGCGGCCTTCGACAATGCGGTATTGGATTTTGCCCTCACCAATGACGAGAGTTTCCTGACCTCGGCGCTTGAGGTGCCTCTGGCCAGTGTCGGCACCGAATTGGCCGATACATTGATTGGCAACGCAGGCGATGACGTGCTGCGCGGTCTGGGGGGCGATGATGGTGTGTTCGGTCAGTCTGGCAATGATATTCTCGACGGAGGAGATGGGAATGACTCGATTGCCGGGGCGGATGGCAATGATCTGATCTCCGGGGGGACCGGCAACGACAACATCGGCGGCGGCCTGGGGAATGACACCATCGACGGTGGCGATGGGGATGACATCATCGGCGGTGGCTTTGGCGCGGACAGCATCACGGGCGGCGCGGGTAATGACGTGGTGGCAGGCGGCGCCGATAATGACACGCTCTCGGGCGGCGACGGCAATGACAGCATGTCGGGCAGTTTCGGCAATGACCTGATCGACGCGGGCGCGGGCAATGACGACATCGGCGGCGGCACCGGGCGCGACACGATTGATGCAGGGGCCGGTAACGATAGCGTCGGTGGCGGCGAAGGCGATGACGATATCTTTGGCGGCGATGGCAATGATTTCCTTGCGGGCGGTGGCCGGGATGACCTGATCGACGGCGGCACGGGCAATGACACGATCAATGGCGGGGCCGGGAACGATGTGATCACCGGCGGCAGCGGCGCGGATCAATTCGTCTTCTCGTCCTTCTTTGACGGTGAGGCCGATGTGATCACCGATTTCGAGGATGGCATCGACAGCTTCTTCATCCGCCGCGTAGACCCGGATACGGGCGAGACCAATATCACCAACGGCGGCAACGGCCTTGCCGGGTTCGTGGCGGCGATGAACATCATCGACACGGAGGCTGGCGCGCAGATGAGTGTGAATGGCAATACGATCCTCGTCGAGGGCATTGCGGCGGTGCAGCTGACCGTGGATGATTTCCAGTTCCTGTGAGACCTTTTGAACCCGCCAGCGCAGCCTGGCGGGTTCTTTCTGCAACGGTGGTGGGGGGCAGTTTGAAAGGTGTGCCGTCGGAAATCACGTTCCGCTCCAGAAAAAATCTTGGAAAATTGAG
>SWCD01022833.1_pt1 | contig 20587 bp, 18 predicted proteins | sample 4693011 | NCBI WGS metagenome assembly SWCD01 (sample SAMN10267278, study PRJNA491770) | bioreactor metagenome | isolation source: DHS bioreactor inoculated with marine | place: Japan: Omine Ridge, Nankai Trough | reverse complement strand
GAGACGGTGAAACCCGGATCAGTTGACTGGACCGACGGTTCGCCGCAGGCCCCGCATATCACCCTGATGATCTTTGCGCGCGGCATCAACATCCATCTGCACACGCGTATCTACTTCGCAGACGAGATGGATGCCAATGCATCCGACCCGGTACTGGGTGCCATTGCAGACGGCCGTGAGACCCTGCTGGCAACACCCGATGCCGGTTCCAACAACAGCTACCGGTTTGATGTTTCGCTTCAGGGCGACGCTGAAACCGTGTTCTTCGACATTTAAGGAAGCCCATGTCCGATCCCTGCATCATCTGCGTTGCCATTACCGGGTCCGTGCCGACCAAGGCGGCAAATCCCGCTGTACCGATCACCATCACCGAACAGATCGAGAGCACCCATGAAGCTTTCGAGACCGGGGCCTCCATCGCCCACTGCCATGTGCGCAATGATGATGAAACACCGACCTCCGACCCCGACAAGTTCGCCCTGTTGGGCGAAGGTCTGCGCAAGCACTGCCCCGGCATGATCATCCAGTACTCTACCGGCGGGCGCTCCGGCGCAGGCCATGAGCGTGGTGGCATGTTGCCGCTGAAGCCGGACATGGCCTCCCTGACCGTCGGCTCCAATAATTTCCCGACCCGGGTGTATGAGAATTCGCCTGACCTGGTGGACTGGCTGGCAGGTGAAATGTTGACCTATGGAATCAAACCGGAGATCGAAGCCTTTGATCTCAGTCATATTTTCCAGGCTGTGAAGATGGCAGAGGATGGCCGCATCAAGGCTCCCTTGTACGTGCAGTTCGTGATGGGCGTGAAGAACGCCATGCCCGTCGACAAGGATGTCTTTGATTTTTACGTCAAGACGCTGAACCGCCTGGCACCCGACGCCCAATGGTGCGGTGCCGGTATCGCGCAGAACCAGATTGTCCTCAATGAATGGTGCATTGCAGCCGGCGGCCATGTGCGTACCGGGCTCGAGGACAATGTGCGCCTGGACCGCGATACGCTCGCGCCGTCCAACGCTGCGCTGGTGAAACGAGCTGCTGACCTGTGCGACAGGCACGAGCGGCCCGTCGCCAGCTGGCAGCAGGCACGTGACCTGCTGCAACTTCCCCTGGCCGCGTAAGGAAACCTGCACATGTCCCACGTCTTTCCAAGGCACACGAAATCGAACCTGGCCACTGCGGTTGCCGGCGACGGCCCCTATATCATCGATGCCGACGGCAAGCGCTACCTGGATGCCTGCGGCGGCGCAGCGGTATCATGCCTGGGTCACTCCAACGAGGTTGTCCGAGAGGCGGTAAAAGCGCAACTTGATCAACTGGCCTGGGCGCATACCAGCTTCTTCACGTCGGAGCCTGCGGAACAACTGGCCGACATGCTGATCGAGCGGGCGCCAAAGGGCATCGACCGGGTGTACTTCGTATCCGGTGGATCGGAAGCCACCGAAGCTTCGATGAAACTGGCCAGGCAATATTTTCTGGAAAAGGGCGAACCGAACCGGCGGCACGTCATTGCGCGCTGGCAAAGCTATCACGGCAATACGCTGGGCGCGCTGGCAGCCGGCGGCAATCGCTGGCGCCGCAAGCAGTTCGAACCTTTCCTGACCACTGCCATGCATCACATTGATGCCTGCTACTTCTGGCGCTGGGCGCAAGCCGGGGAAACGCCTCAAGCCTATGGCCTGCGCATGGCCAATCAACTCGAAGAAAAAATTCTTGAACTTGGCGAAGACAGCGTTGCGGCGTTTATTGCCGAACCTGTCGTGGGTGCCACGCTTGGTGCAGTTGCAGCGGAGGCCGGTTACTTCAAGCGCATCCGCGAAATCTGCGACAAGTACGGCGTGCTGTTGATCCTGGATGAGGTGATGTGCGGCATGGGCCGGTGTGGCACCCTGTTCGCGTCAGAACAGGAAGGCATTGCGCCGGACATGGTGTGCATCGCCAAGGGCCTTGGTGCCGGCATTCAACCCATAGGCGCAATGCTGTGTTCCGGCGAAATCTATTCAGCTATCGAGCACGGCTCGGGATTCTTCCAGCACGGCCATACCTATCTTGGTCACCCTGCGGCGTGCGCCGCAGGCGTGGCGGTATTGCAGGAAGTCGAGCGGCATGACCTGCTGGCCAATGTCAACGCAATGGGCGCAAAGCTGATGACGGCGCTGGAGGCACGGTTCGGCCAGCACGCCCATGTCGGGGATATCCGCGGCCGGGGTCTGTTTCTCGGTGTTGAACTGGTCCAGGACAAGGACACCAAGGCACCGTTTGACCCGGCGCTCAGACTTCATGCCGATATCAAGAAGCGGGCGATGGCCGCAGGTCTGATGGTTTATCCAATGGGCGGCACGGTTGACGGGCTGGCTGGCGATCACGTCCTGATCGCACCGCCCTACATAATCGACGAGAGCCATGTAGCGGAAATCATCGACAAGCTCGACACCGCGATCAACGGTGCCCTGAATGCCAGCAAGGCCGCATAGAAGTCATGTCAGACACAACCACACTCACCCAACTGGGTCATGACGCTGCCCTGCCCGCCTCGCCGGACCAGGCCACAATGGAGCGCGTGGCGTCGCCACATCGCGATACCGACTACCTGGTGCGGTTTGCGGTTCCTGAATTCACCTCCATCTGCCCGGTTACCGGTCAGCCGGATTTTGCGCACCTGGTGATCGACTACGTGCCACAGAAATGGATCGTCGAATCCAAGTCGCTCAAGCTTTACCTCGGCTCATTCCGCAACCACGGTGCCTTCCACGAAGACTGCACGGTGCGCGTCGGTCGCGACATCGTGGCTCTGCTCAAACCAAAATGGCTGCGGATTGGCGGATATTGGTACCCGCGTGGCGGCATTCCGATCGACGTATTCTGGCAAAGTGGTGAACCGCCCAAAGGCCTCTGGCTGCCGGACCAGGGTGTCGCGCCTTATCGCGGCCGGGGATAATTGTTGTCCTGCTCCCGTGTTTCGGGTGGCGGCGCAATACTGGTCGTGGCAACAGTGCCATGATGACCACAAGAAATATCAATCAGACAATGGGTATGGGCGAATGGGCGATGCTGATCGCGCTGTCGCTGATCTGGGCCGGCTCATTCTACACTGTCGGCATAGCAGTTAAGGAACTGCCGTCCCTGACGATCGTGGTATCCAGAGTGGTGCTGGGCGCACTGGGCCTGTGGGTATTTGTATGGTTTGCCGACATAAAGGTCCCGACAGACAGACGCGTCTGGATTGCCTTTTTTGGCATGGGTCTTTTGAACAACGCGATTCCGTTTACACTCATCGTGTGGGGGCAGCACCATATTGCCTCAGGCCTGGCCTCCATCATCAATGCAACCACCCCCTTGTTCACCGTGCTTGTGGCCCATGCCCTGATCAATGATGAACGTGCCAATCCGGGCAAGCTGCTCGGCGTCTTTGTCGGCATTGCCGGGGTGGCCTGGATGATCGGTGGCGCTGCCATTGCGGGACTTGGACATGCGGCCTTTGCCCAACTGGCCATAGTCGGCGCAGCGATATCCTACGCCTTCGCCAGTGTTTTCGGCCGCCGCTTCCGCGCCATGGGCGTTGAACCTGTCGCCACCGCGACCGGTCAGGTCACCTGTTCAAGCCTCATGCTGGTGCCGGTCATGCTGCTGATTGACCGGCCGTGGACGCTGCCTGTACCGGGGCTCGATACCCTGATTGCCATACTGGCCCTGGCGCTGGTGTGCACGTCGCTGGCCTACATCCTGTATTTCAGGATCCTGCAATCAGCCGGCGCGACCAATCTCGCTTTGGTGACATTCATCATTCCGCCGGGCGCCATACTGCTCGGCATATTGTTTCTCGGTGAAATATTGCAGACACGCCATATCATCGGCATGGCCCTGATTGCCGTTGGCCTTGTACTGATCGATGGCAGATTGGCGGGCAAACTGAAAACGCGGCACTCCTGAAGAATACCGCGTCAAACACCGAGAGGATTTTGGCGACTACAGCGCGTCGCTCAAAAGCGAATGCGGCTTTAAACTTTGCAGAGCTAGTCGCGCGCCACTCTGCGGCCGACCCGGGCCGTGTAGACCTCACGCTTGTTGATGGCCTTGAACATCATGGTCTCGCCATTCTTGCTGTTGGTGGCTACGAACCAGTCACCGTTCTGGGTAATGGCGCCGCACTTGTACTCACCGCGTGTCCATGAACGCCATGAGATGCAAAGCTCTTCATCCTTGATAACCCAAAGCCCACTGTCTTCCTTGCCGAAAGCCCGGCCCAGCATTGTGCCGTCTTCCTTTGCCGCAATCAGCAACCGGTATCCGCCGGCAACACGTGCCTCGTAGTGGCCCGGGAAGAGGCCTTCCAGTGCATCTGGCTCCAGGGAAAGCACATCATCGACCGGAACAACGGCATCAGGCTGTCCAGCCTGCGCGGCACCTGCAAGACAAAGCGCGAGCATGGATGCGGCAAAAGTGACAATCAGCTGTTTCATGGAAAACCCCTTGGAGAACTAACTTTATCAGGTACGACAGAGGACAGATTCGGGTTTCCCCATGCACACCTCTGCAACAAATGCGGTGAGATCAGTATCTGACTGTATGGTAACCATTGGATTAACATATTGATCAAAAGCCACAATATCATGCATATTTCGTGTCACAATTGCGGCTTCGCGGCTTGGTTAACCCGCCAGAGGATCAAGTGGCCAGCCTGTCTGTTTTTTGCGTTAATCCGGCAAATTTTCATGCAAGCGCTCAGTTTTTTGGCACCCGATTGACGCGTGCGATCACTGCGTGGTGAGAAAACCTTCTTGTGCTGTTGTGAACCAGTGGTGTTCCGGTTGGCCGAAAAAGGCTTGGTGGGGCACCCCAAGCTGGCTAGACTCCTTGAGCGGCGGACATGATGATCCGCTTCATGACTATCCAATCAGAGGGATTAGATATGGATATTACCTCACTTATCATACAGGCCGTTGGCGGCGCTATTGGCGGAACAGCCGGCGGCAAGCTTATCAGCGGCGGTGATATGGGCCAGGTCGGCAACCTGATTGCAGGCGCGGTTGGCGGCATTGGCGGCGGCACGCTGCTAGGCGGATTGCTGGGCGCAGCCACAGGTGATGCAGCAGGCGGAATGGACATCGGAGCCATGGCCGGCCAACTCGTCGGTGGCGGTGTTGGTGGTCTCGTCGTTCAGACCATTGTTGGCATGATCAAAAACAAATTGATGGGCTGATCACCCCGTCAGAACAAGTTTGGCAGGGCATCAGGTTTGCGCACCTGATGCCCTTTTACGTTGCCTCGCCATCCGGGTCGTGTCCCTGCTGACGCAAGCCAGGTTTTATGACCTTCAGCGGTCTCGGCCTGTCAAATTTGACACCGCGCAAGATGTCTGGAAGAGCCATCCGCATAGGTCGTCACAAGCTCGTTTTCTCACCTGGGCTACCCCGGAACGGTTCAGCCGAACGTGTCGCACTGGGCAATATCACCGGTCTGGACGCCACGTTTGAACCATTCAACCCGCTGTGCGGACGTACCATGGGTAAAGCTTTCGGGCACAACATAACCCTGACTTCGCTTTTGCAGGCGGTCATCACCGATGGCCGTTGCAGCATTGATGCCTTCTTCGATATCGCCTTGCTCCAGAATGCTCTTGTTGTCGCGTGCCCACACTCCCGCCAGACAGTCTGCCTGCAGTTCCATGCGAACCGACAAGCGGTTGGCATCGGTTTTTGACGAACGTTGACGAGCCGCGGTCACCTTGCTGGCAATACCGAGCAGGGTCTGGACATGATGACCAACCTCATGAGCGATGACATAGGCATGTGCAAAATCACCCGACGCACCAAGACGCGTACTCATGTCACGAAAGAAGCTCAGGTCGATATAAATTTTCCTGTCGAGCGGACAGTAGAACGGCCCCATCGCAGACTGGGCAGCCCCGCAGGCCGATTGTACGAAACCGGAAAACAGAACCATCCGCGGTTCCTCATACTTGCGGCCATTTTCCTGAAACACCCGTGTCCAGGTGCGCTCCGTCGTGGACAGAACCTTGCTGGCGAACTTGCCCATTTCGTCATTTGCGGCCGGTGCGCCCTGCTGCTGTTGCGTTTGGGGCACCTGCTGCTGAGTTTGCGGCGCAAAACCGCCACCACCCAGCATTTCCAGTGGATTGATGCCAAATACCAGCCACATGATACCGAGCAGGACGATGGCTCCGATCCCGATGCCGCCGCCGCCACGCCTGCCCATGGGAACACGAAACCCGCCCCGGCGGCTGCGCTGGCCACGGCGGTCTTCCACATTTGAACTTGCTTGTTCGTCATCCAGCCGCATGGCCCAATTCCTTTCTCGCACTCGCTGATCCTGCAATTGCAGTTGCGCTGCAATCCATCTTCTCATAGAGCGTTTAAGACATAAATAGAAGCATTTGATGGCAGCGTTGCGACTCCCGAGAGGTCAACAGACCGCGGCAGGGACAGTAGCTTTTTGAGCGACTGTGAAAACACGCCGGTCGAATGAACTCATGCAGGTCGCAAATGAACACGCGCAAGTATGCCGAAACTGGTCAGGCGCTCCGGGCCAGACTGTCGCTGTTTTCAACGGGATAGGTCGGGTAGAGCCCGCGACCTTCGGCAAGTTGCTGGACCAGAGCCAGCACCCCGTCAATCGCGGGTGTCGCGACCCCTGCGATGCTGCCCATTTCCTGAACCGCGGTGACCAGTGCGTCGATTTCCATCGCCTTGCCGGCTTCGAGATCCTGCAACATGGAGGTGCGATGAGCACCAACACCTGCTGCGCCATTGATCCGGCGCTCAACATCGACGCGGAAACTGGCACCCAGCTTTTCGGCCAGTGTCTGTGCCTCAAGCATCATCGACTTTGCCAGGGCGCGGGTGCCCGGCTGGGTCGCAACGACATCCAGGGTTGCCCCGGTCAGGGCCGAAATCGGATTGAAACACAGGTTACCCCACAATTTGAGCCAGATTTCAGAGCGGATGTCTTCCAGAACCGGCGCGCGAAGACCACCCTGCTCGAGCGCCTTTGACAAGGACTCACACCGTGGGGACAGTGTGCCATCGGGTTCACCGATAGAGAACTTGTCACCATAAACATGCTTGATCACTCCCGGTTCAATAATTTCGGTCGCCGGATATACCACACATCCGATGGCGCGATCCGGCCCGAACATGTTCCACTGGCGGTCGCCGCGATCGACAGCGTCCAGCCTGTTGCCTTCAAATTCACCCTTCAGCTTATGAAAATACCACCAGGGCACGCCGTTTTGACAGGTAACAACTGCCGTATCTGGCCCCAACAGCGGTGTGATGCTTTCGGCAGACTGCCAGGCCTGGTGGCTCTTGAGCGCGATGACCACATAGTCCTGTGGCCCGAGTTCTGCAGGGTCAGATGTTGCGGTTACGGGCACGGAAGTTTTCTCGCCATCCCTGATGAGGGTCAGCCCGTTTTCCTGCATGGCTTTCAGGTGGGGTCCGCGGGCAATCAGTGAAAGCTCCACACCCGGCACCTGTGCCAGAGCATGTCCCATATATCCGCCAATCGCGCCTGCACCGTAAATACATATTTTCATTGCTGAAAACCCCCGAATTAAGATTTGCACCAACTTTTGTAGCGGCGCGCTTTGGCGTGCGCAAGCATGTCATTCCACCATATGGCAGAAAGACTAACCATTATGAATTTGATGAATTCATGATTTATTCAACATATTGTAATTGAATGTTTTTTTAGTTCACCCATTACAATTATGAATGCTTATTTGTTCTAATGTGGAAAACCGTTCCACATGGTGGAACGGCTACGATATCCAGGCAGCTGTCATTCTGTGGGCCAGGTACTCCCCGGCTGCGCCACGACAACGCATGCCTGCCAGACGTGAAGAACGGGATCAAGCATCGGCTGATGAAACCGCTCCCCCCTGGACCAATGGGCAGGCCGAGGGGATGAAGCGAACCCGGAATGATGCCGGTGCAACCGTACTGTTATACCGGCGTCTCGGCTTTGGAGGGCTTGATCTTCGTCCAGATCATCTTGAGCAACGGCAGGAAGATCAGGATGATTGCGATGATCGTAATCGGACCGGCAATAGGACGGTTGAAAAAGATCGACGGATCACCGGACGAAAACAGCAATGACTGGCGCAATGTCGGTTCTGCAATCGGGCCCAGCACGATGGCCAGCACCGCTGGTGCGACCGGGTAGTCAAGCTTGCGCAGGAAGAACGCCGCAAAGCCAAAGCCAAGCATCAGCCAGACATCATGCATGTCCTGGGTAGCGGCATAGCCACCTACGACCGACAGCACGAAGATCAGGGGGGCGAGAACAGTGAACGGCATCCGCAGCATCCAGATGAACAGCGGGATGAACGCGATATTGATGACCAGTGCAAAAAAATTCGACACATAGAACGAACCGATCAATCCCCACACGAACTCGCTTTGATCGGTGAACAGGCGCGGACCGGGTGTCAGCCCCCATATCACCATGCCGCCGAGCAGAATGGCCGTGGTCGGAGATCCGGGAATGCCCAGCGTGAGCATGGGCAGCATGGCCCCGGTCGAGGCTGAATTGTTGGCAGCTTCAGGCGCTGCAACACCGCCGGGATGGCCCTGACCATACTCTTTCGGATTGCGTGCGAACATTTTCGCCACGCCATATGACATGAGCGAGCCGGGTGTTGCTCCGGCAGCCGGCAGAATACCGACAAAGAAGCCGAGAAACGAACCGATAGCCGTGCCCTTCCAGCCGCGCCGCATACCTTCCTTACTGTCGGAAATAATGCTCTTCAACGACATCTTCGCGTCGGTGGAGGTTATCTTGCCGCGAGTTGAATCGATGGTCCACAGCATCTCGCCGATGCCGTAGACGCCAATGGCCAATACCAGGAAGTTGACGCCATGCAGGAAGCCGGTGATTTCAAAGAACACCAGCCGCGGCGCACCGGAAATCTCATCATATCCAACGGCTGCAAACACCAGGCCGAGACAGATAGAGAAGATGGTTTTAGGTATGTCATCGCCGCCAAGTCCAACAAAGGTGGCAAACGCCATCAGCATCAGCGCGAAAATTTCCGGCGGCCCGAAGCTCAAGGCGACTGTGGCGAGCGGTGGGGCAAATGCCGTGAAAAGAATATTGGATACGGTGCCGCCGATGAACGAGGCAATCGCTGCGGTTACCAATGCAAGACTTGCCCTGCCCTTCAGCGCCAGCGGTCTGCCGTCAAAAGTGGTGGCCACCGCCGTTGAAGCACCTGGTATGCCCAGTGTTATCGAACTGATCGCCCCACCATACATCGCGCCATAATAAATCGCTGCCAGAAAGATGATGGCCGAGGCCGGGGGCACCAGAAAGGTAATCGGCAACAGTATGGCGACACCATTAACCGAACCTAGCCCCGGCATTGCACCGATAAACAGGCCCAGCGTTACACCGATGACAATCAGCATCAGGTTGACCGGCTGAACCGAGAGCCACAAGCCGTCACCGAGATGTCCAAGAATTTCCATCATTTGAATTTATGTCCCTCGCTGGCGGCAACCACAGCTGGCGTGCGCGATCAGTAGATGATTGTGTTCAGTGCGTTGAAAACGGGTTCGAGAAACTTCATGCCCTTCGGCAAAGTGATGCGCATGAGTGCTTCGAAGAAAAAGAAGAAACTGACCGGAATGAGCGTCGCAATCGTCATGGTCATTGCCCATGTGTGACGTCCGAGAATCCGGAGATAGTAAATCAGAAAAACAAACATCGCCCCGTACATGGAAATGATGTTTATCAGCGCAATAAAACCTGTAATTCCCCCACCGACCAGCAGCAGCATCTTCTTGCCATAGCCGTCGAGAAACACATCATCCGACTGGGATGGTGGCGAGGTGCGGCGCACCCAGTTCAAGGCGATGAAGCCGGTGCAGATCAACATGACGGCCGACAGCCAGAATGGCCATGCACCGCCGCCTGGACCTTCACCCTTGATGTACCCGATATCGAGTTCAGTGCTTTTCCACATCAGATAGACAGAGAAAAGCGCAAGAATTCCGGCTGTAATTATTTCTGCGCGCCGCATGGCGTTTGCTCTCCTGTATCTTCCACCAGCAGGATACAGCTACCCTGTCGCGAAGATGACATTCACGTTGAGGAGCCGGAGCAAGAGCCGGTCAAACCGGCCGACCACTTGCTCCGGACTAGTTAATGTGGAGTCCTGGGTTTACTCGCCCATTTCCTTCAGCAGTTCTTCATGCCGCTTGACCTGGGTCGTCCAGTATTCCTTCTGCTTGGCAGCGTCCATGACCAGAGGCTCAAGGCTTTCCGATTTCATGTATGACTGCCACTCTTCGGAATCATAGATTTTCTGGAACAGGTCGCGGTAGTAGGCGGCAGCATCATCCGACATGCCCGGTGCGCCGACAACAGCACGCTGGTTGTAGTAGGAGAAATCCTTGCCCAGTTCCTTGACCGTGCGGGTATCAGGCAGGTTCGGCAAGCGCTCGTCAGAGAACGAGATCAACGGAACAACGTCGCCTGAATCATAGAAACCGCGAGCTTCTGACGGATTGTTGACCGACGCCATGATCTGCTGACCAGCAAGATCTTTTGCAACAGCACCACCGCCCTTGTAGGGGATGTACTTGATCTTCACGTCAAAGTTCTTCTCCATCCAGGCGACGACGATGGAGTCTTCCTGACCCTTGCCAGTGCCGCCCATGATATAGTTGCCATCTTCGGCCTTGACCTTTTCCAGCCACTGCTCGAACGTTGTGATACCTGAATCCTTGTGTACCCAAAGTACAAACGGATCCACGCCCATCATGGTAACTGGCGTAAAGGTCTGGATGTCGATGCCCAGGTTTGGCTGGCGGATCGGAGTGGTGAAAAACGAGTTCAAGGTCACCAGAATGGTATGATCCGGGTCGCTTGCACCCTTCAGAGCGATCAAGGCTTCTGCGCCTGAACCGCCACCCTTGTTGTTTGGCACCAGAGGCCGCACTGTCAGTTTCTTCTTTTCAGCTACAGACTGAATGAAGCGAGCAATCTGGTCAGCACCACCACCGGCACCGGCCATGATTACGAAATCGATTGGCTTGTTTGGCTCCCATGCATGTGCAGGGGTGGTCGCGGTGACGACGGAAGCCATCATCCCGGTTGCAAACATAAGGCCAAGTGCAATTCTTCTAGTAAGTTTCATTCCATTTTCTCCCTTTGGGGTCGTTGAATACAACAGCTAAACTACGTGTTGCTGCAAATTTGAAACCCTGGTCACCAGACTGCCTTTTCTGTCGCAGGCTTAACTCTGGCATCTATCCACATCGTGGAACCATCTGATATACAAGTCAAAATCAAGAAATCTTGGCGTGTGGTATACCAGATGACGGTTAGATCGTATCAGATTGACGGTGGGCATCAAGCGAAACCGGACAGCTTGTCGCAGATTTCTCGATGTTTTTCCGCCCAGTGGTTACTCCTTTCGTTTCAGGCTTCAAGATCATGTTGATTTTGGGCTGATTCAAACAACTGTCATCGCCTTGATCGGTTTCGAAACTGTTTTAATGCGCCATCAACACAGGCATATCTGCATGGTCGACAACATATTGCGTGGCACCTCCGAACACCAATTCGCGACCGCGGCTTGATCCATATGCACCCATCACAAGACAATCCGCGCCAGCCAGGCCGGCACCGTCCATCAATGTCTTGCCAATAGAGCTTTCAGCCGCAATTTCCAGATGCTGGGCCTTCAGGTCGTGATCACTCAAATAACTGAGTACGTGGGCGCCGGTGAGTTCCAGTTGTTCACCGGCCACGCTCAAAATTGAAATGGTTTTTGCCTCAACCAGAATCGGCATCGCTAGAGCCAGGACACGGGCTGCCTCGCGAGAGCCATTCCAGGCAACTGCAACATGCTCCCCGATCCGTTTGGGCGGTGCAACCGGCGGGCACATCATAACCAGAGAGCCGGTGTTTACCAATGCGGCTTCCAGTGTGTTTCGGCCAATCGCGCGATCCCGATCGGGGCGTGCCACCACAACAACATCAGCGAGCCGTCCACGCGAGGACACAATGCTGGCCTGCTTGCCGCGCTCAACGCGCCAGGTTGCACTCTGCTTGTTCCTGGGGTGGGCCTGACCCGGTTCAATCACTGTCAGTTTTCGAGCGGCCGCGAGTTGTTCAAACATTTCGGCAACGCGCTGTTCTTCGGCAGTCGCCAGCTCATCGCCTGATTGAGTAATCTGATCGCGCAGGATAGAGGGAACCGAAACACCAAACGGGATAAGGTCTTTCGGGCTGGGCCTGCAATGAATCACCTCGATATGCGCGGCCTTGCCGGCAAGTGCCAGAGCATGGTCAAGGACATTTTCACCCTTGCCATCCATACGGATCGGAACCAGTAGTCTGCGAACTGCCATAATCGGTTTCCTCTTTCCCGGCTCGAAGCCTGGAAGTTAACTGCCCAATATTGAGCCGGTGCCAACACCTGCCTGCTCGGCCCATTCGTGAGCCGCCAGCTTTTCACCACCGGCAGGACGAACGCGCTTGACGCAAATTCGCCCGCCAACGAGCTGCACCACGACACCTTCATCCGAAACACTGACGACTTTAGACGAAACGCCGTCACCGGCCACGCGTTTGCAGTCGTAAATCTGCACTTCGGCTCCGTTCAGCGTCGTCCATGCACCCGGACTGGGGTTGGTACCGCGAATAAGATCGTAAACCTGTTTTACCGGCTTGTTCCAGTCAATCATGGCGTGCTTCTTGGTGCAGCGACGTTCGTAAGTTGCGTCGGCCTCATCCGGCACAATGCGCGGTGGCTTGCCGGTGCGGAACAGATCGCAGACTTCCAGAACGCTTTCGATGGCTGACGGATAAATCTTCTTGAAGTAGAGGTTGATGACGGTATCGTCCGGCCCGATCTCGCATTCCCATTGCAAGAGACTGTCGCCTTCATCGAGGCCATCTGATGGGTAAAACCAGCTATAGCCTGACTTCGTGGAGCCCATGACAATCGGCCAATTCACAGCGCTGGGGCCGCGGTGAAGCGGTAACAACGATGGATGGAAACATATGGAGCCCAATCTCGGCGTATCGCGGGCAGCTTCAGGTACGAAGACATTGACGAAGGCCATAACCATCAGGTCGCCATTGCAGGAAGCCAGCGTGTCCAGGGCTTCCTGAGCATCGAAATCTGCAGGCTGATGCACCGGCAGGCCGTTTTCCAGCGCAAACGTCTTGATCGGGTCGACAGGCTTACCCTCCCGGTCGGGCTCGCAGTACACGGCAACAACCTCGTCCCTGCCCGCTTCAAGAATTTTCGCAAGCGCGTCCTTGCCGAATGCCTGCTGGCCCATCACGATAATTCGCATTGGGTCGCCGGGTTTTTGCCAGTTTTCTGCCATCAGTGTTACTCCCGATTTTCTTTTTATTCTGCTGCCTGTTTCATCTCGCCGATGGCGCCGGAAGCCCTGATCTGATCAATCTCGTCCGCGGAGTACCCCAGCACCTGGGTCAGGATTTCCTCGGTGTGTTCGCCCAGCAACGGTGAGCGTTTCACATCAGCAGGAGAATCCGACAATTTTACCGGCATGCCCACAGTGAGGTAACTGCCGCGTTCAGGATGATCGACTTCAACCACGGTTTGAGTTTCGCGCAACGATGGTTCTTCCGCGATTTCCTTCATCGACAGAATCGGACCGACAGGAATGTCCTGCGGATTGCAGATTTCCATGACCTCGAACTTGGTCTTGGTCTTGGTCCATTGTTCGATACGCTCGAAAATCTGTTCCAGCTTGTCCAGACGAGCAGGTGGCGTTGCGTAACCCGGGTCGGTTTTCCAGTCCGGCTCACCAATGGTGTCACAGACCTTTTCCCATACCGCTGCCTGAGTGATGAAATACGTATAGGCATTGGGATCTGTTTCCCAACCCTTGCACTTGAGAATGGCGCCCGGCTGGCCGCCGCCGGAATCATTGCCCGCACGCGGCGTCGCATCGCCAAATTCAATACCCTTGCCGAACTGTGTGTATTCGTTCAACGGGCCATGCGCCAGGCGCTGCTGGTCACGCAGTTTGACCCGGCACAAATTCAGCACACTGTCCTGCATGGCAGCGAGCACGCGCTGACCTTTGCCGGAATGAGTACGCTGATAAAGCGCCGACACAATGCCAAATGCCAGATGAAGACCCGTGCCTGAGTCACCGATCTGAGCGCCAGTAACCAATGGCGGCCCGTCAAGAAAACCTGTCGTTGACGCCGAGCCACCTGCACACTGGGCTACATTTTCATAGACCTTGCAGTCTTCATACGGGCCGGGACCAAAGCCCTTGACCGACGCATAGATCATCTTCGGATTCAGTTCCTGAATCCGCTCCCACGTCAATCCCATCCTGTCAAGCGCACCGGGAGCAAAGTTTTCCACCAGCACATCGCAGGTTTTCACCAGTCGCTCCAGCACATCCTTGCCCTGCTCGTTCTTGGAGTTGAGCGTAATGGAGCGCTTGTTGTGGTTCAGCATGGTGAAATACAGCGAGTCGGCATTCGGGATATCACGCAACTGGCCACGCGTCGCATCGCCCACACCGGGACGCTCGACCTTGATCACGTCTGCGCCAAGCCACGCGAGCAGCTGGGTACAGGTCGGGCCTGACTGCACGTGCGTGAAATCGAGAACCTTTACGCCTTTGAGTGCTTGCATCTTTATCTCCCATTTACCCCGACTGTGATGCGGGGCTTTTTGTTATGCTCTGATAGACGTTCCGGGCCACATCCAGGCCGGTCTGACGACAGTTCCTACTTTTTCTTGACCACGCTCTGCGGGTTCAAATTGCCGATGCGGCCTGACTCTGTCCCGGCTTCAGGATCAATAATGGCATTGACCAGAGTTGGCTTCCCACTGGCAATGGCGGCGCGGACTGCACGTTCAAGATCATCGGGGCTACGGGCCACGACGCCTTCTCCACCAAAAGCCTGCATCATCATGTCGTATTTTGCTTCCGGCACGAACACCGTGGTACCAGGGTCGCGACCCGTCGGGTCCATATCGGTTCCCCGGTAGATGCCGGAATTGTTGAAGATCACGATACACACCGGCAAATTGTACCGGCAGATGGTTTCAACCTCCATACCGGAGAAGCCGAAGGCGCTGTCGCCCTCGACGCACACTACCGGCTGGCCGGTTTCCACTGCGGCGGCAATAGCAGTGCCCATGCCGATTCCCATAACGCCCCAGGTACCCACATCCAGCCGTTTGCGCGGCTTGTACATGTCGATTATCGAACGGGCAAAATCTAGTGTGTTGGCGCCTTCGTTCACGAGAATGGCATCCGGATTGTCAGCAAAAATCCGCTTCAGCCGGCCGAGTGCGCCATGAAAGTCCATGGGCACAGCATTTGACATAAGCTTGCCGCTCATCTTTTCAACGTTCGCTGCAGCCTTCGCGCTGATGGAAGCCGTCCATTCCTCATCAGGCTTCTTCCAGCCATCCATGCCGTTCAGCAGCGCTGTCAGACAGCTTTCAATATCACCTACGAGCGGTGCATCGATGGGCTGATTTGAGTCCATTTCCTTCGGATCGATGTCGATCTGGATGAACTTCTTGGTGAATGGCTCACCCCACTGCTTGCCCTTGCCGTGGCTCAGCAACCAGTTGAGGCGTGCGCCAATCAGCATCACGCAATCACTGTCCTTGAGCACCAGGGAGCGGGCTGCACCGGCATATTGCGGGTGATCATCCGGCAAGAGCCCCTTGGCCATCGACATGGCGATATAGGGGATGCCCGAAGTTTCAACGAATTGCTTCACAAGATCGTCGCACTGGGCATAAGAAGCGCCCTTGCCCAGGATGATCAGCGGCTTCTTTGCCGACTTCAAAACACCAATTGCCCGGTCAATCGCCACCGGCGAAGGAAACTGCGCAGGCGCCGGATCGACGACTTTAACGAGTGACTTCTCGCCGTGCAGTGCGTCCATTGTCTGGCCCATCAGGCTTGCCGGCACATCCAGGTAGACGCCGCCCGGGCGGCCCGACGAGGCCGCACGGATTGCACGGGCCACCCCAACGCCGATGTCCTCTGCATTCAGTATACGATAAGCCGCCTTGCACAGCGGCTTGGCGATGGCCAACTGGTCCATCTCCTCGTAGTCGCCTTTCTGCAGATCCACAATCTCGCGTTCGGATGAACCTGAGATGAGGATCATCGGCCAGCAGTTGATCGTTGCATGGCTCAAGGCCACCAGACCGTTGAGGAAGCCTGGCGCAGACACCGTCAGACAGACCCCGGGTTTCCTGGTCAGATAGCCGGCTATCGCAGCTGCATTGCCAGCATTTGATTCATGACGGAACGAGATCACCCGCATGCCCTCAGCCTGCATCATGCGGCCAAGGTCCGTCACCGGAATGCCCGGGACATGATAGATGGTCTCGACACCGTTCAACTTAAGAGCGTCAATAATCAGATGGAACCCATCTGTCAGCTCAGCTTCCGGGTTCGCATCGTTGGCGTTTATGTTAATGGCTGCATCGGCCATGTGTCGTTCCTCCATAGCCGGTTAACCGGCATCGCTATTTTTTTCTGTGTTTGCCAGCGTTTTCCACGAGCGGCGCACGTGATCATGCAGACGCATCGTATGTTCGCGCACCAAGACCGAGGCAAGTTCGGCATTGCGGCCTTCAATTGCCTCGATGATGTTCATATGATCAACCACCGACCGGGTGATACGGTCTCCCTCAGCCATGGCGCGTTCGCGAATAGACCGCATGTGCAGGAACAGCCCCTTGGCAATGTCCAGCAGCATCGGACTGCCCGACAGTTCAAGAATGCGCAGATGGAAGGAGATATTGGCTTCGGAATACTCATGCAGATGCGCCCGCAATTCAGACTCACCCTTTTGCTTGGGCAGCGCCTTGCGCAGGGATGCAATCTCCCGGTCGCCGGCATTTTCAATAGCCAGACGCGCAGCCATGCTCTCAAGCGATGCCCACACCACAATCATGTCAAGCACTTCTTCAAGGCTCTTGCGACGGATGAATACACCGCGTCGTGGCTGAACTTCGACGAAACCTTCCTGTTCCAGCCTGGTCAGCGCTTCGCGAACCGGCGTTCTGGAAATGCCCAGCTGCTCTGCCAGTGCGCGCTCGTCAAGGCGCAGATTTGCGTCCGCATCGTACAGGTTCATGCTGCTGATGGCATCCTTGAGCACATCATAAATGTGCTCCTTGAGGCTGAAATTGATGCCGACGGGCTTAAGCTTCAGACGGGTTGCCATTTTCTACAGTGGGCCTCTTTGAACCGGGCCAGCGAGATCGAGCATCACCAAAGCCTCCAAAAGAAACCCGATGAAAATGCCAGCCCTTGCGGTCCGTGGTATACCAAGTGCCACGAACATTGCACGAGTGAGCGAGTAAGCAGAGTCGGCTTTCCACATTGTGGATGCAGATGCCGGCGTGACCGGAAAAACAGCCGTTCAGCGCGATTTTCAAGGTTCCGGTCAGGACTGGCACCGTTCACACAAAACCCCCGTCCTCCAGGGGGCTTTGGTCAAACACCCGGTGGCTGGATGTGAGCATTTCCGGGTTGGCTGAAGCCATGTTGCTGTGGCCGTGCAGGCTTTCAGTCAAACATTCATGCCGACATTGAGAACGTCATTTCTATGCATGCACCGCGCTCGCCGACGGCAGTTGCGGAAATTTCGATTTCGCACAAGCGCAGCAGGATCGCAGCCAAAGCCAATCCGTAGCCACTGGCATGGCCGGTAAGGCTGATTTCCTTCACGGGCTCCCCGCTGTGAATGCTGTCCAATATGGATTGCACGTCGGTGCGGCCGACCTCGAATTCCACAAGGACTTTCAAGGCATTGTTTTCAGCTTTTCGCCCATCCAGTTTCAACCTGCTACCAGGTCCGCCCAGTACAGCTGACGTACGCAGCAGGCTGGCAATGGCGCGCCTGGCAAGCCGGGCGTCCATGCGCACGCAACTGCCCTCGATAACGTCAAACAGAGCCTGTGCTTCAAGTTCAACATCTTCAGCAACCAGCACCGGTCGAATTTCCTCGATAGCGCCGGACATCAAGGTCCGCAACTCACGGACTTCCAGCTCAACCGGCTGTTGGTTGCGCTGCAACCGGATGATTTCCATCATCTCGTTCATGTTCAGCAGCAATGCCTTTGCAGACTCGCGAGTAAACCCAAGATAGGAATTGCGTGTCGCGGCATCAATCTCATTGCCATCGCCGGCGGACAGAATGTCGATATATCCTAGAATCACATTGAGTGGCGTGCGGAAATGATGCGCGACCTGGGACACAAATGTCGTTCTGGCCTGCTCGATTATGTTCTTTTGCTCAAGCACATCCTGCATCGCCTGTTCGCTGCGGTGTCGCGATGTGACATCTTTTATCAGGATCAGAATAGCACCCATCTCATCGCGCACATCACTGTATTGCAGTTCAAACGTGCAACCTGTCAGCCCCGCCACCTGCTTCGGACGGTCCCGTAGTTTCGGTGAGATGTCGTAGAGCGACCGGGAGATCAGTTCATCTCTGGTCCCGCCGACAAACTCCAGGCTTATCATCCCAGCCCGGCGCAGCATGTCAAAAAACCCGTCATTGCTGGTTATGATGCTACCGTCCGCGCGAAGCGATGCCACCCCCACGCCCACATGGTTCAAGGCGGTCTGCAGAAGTTCCGCTTCCGACGGTGCAGCAACAACTTGATCTTGGCTGGCAGTCATTGCCACAGGTAGATCCTCCACAGCAGAACAATTCCGGCCGCCATCTGAAACAGGTGCGCAACCGGCAAATTCCCAACACCCCGACAGTTAGCGTGTTCCATGCAAATTTAACCCTAATATCTAAAGCAATCATTGATGGCGGGTCCCGATACCGCTAATAGAGCGGGCATGGTTGATAAACTGAAAATTATGCTGGCTCAATTGAACCCGACTGTCGGCGCGGTTGCGGAAAATTCCGAACGCGTGCGCGCAGTACACGCCGACGCCGTGACCGCGGGCGCTGACCTTGTGGTGTTTACCGAACTGTTTATCTCCGGCTATCCGCCTGAAGACCTGGTACTGAAACCAGCATTCGTTGATGCCTGTCAAAAAGCTGTTGAGGCCCTTGCAGGCCTGACCGGCAATGGCGCGCCCGGCATACTCATCACCTCACCATGGGTCGAGGACGGCAAGCTCTACAACGCAGCCATCCTGCTTGAAGACGGCAAGGTAGATGCTGTGCGCTTCAAACATGACCTGCCGAATTATGGCGTATTTGATGAAAAACGAGTGTTTGATGCGGGCCCTGCACCGGGGCCGGTCAATTTTCGCGGCGTCCGTATAGGCGTGCCGATTTGTGAAGACATCTGGACCGAAGAAACCTGCGAAACGCTGGAGGAAACCGGTGCAGAACTGCTCATTGTGCCGAACGGGTCACCGTTTGAGCGCGACAAACAGGATGTCCGCCTCAACCTTGTCGTGGCACGGGTAACTGAAACCAACCTGCCGATGATTTACGTCAACCAGGTGGGGGGCCAGGACGAACTGGTGTTTGACGGCGCTTCGTTCGTACTGAATGCAGACCGCACGCTGGCATGTCAGATGCCTGAGTTTGAAGAAGCAACCCTGTTGACCGAGTGGACACGAGGCCCCGACGGCTGGGTGTGCGCCAAGGCTGCTACTGCGCGTCAATTGATGGGGTATGAGGAAATCTGGCACGCCTGCGTCCTGGGCACTCGTGATTATGTCCGCAAGAACCGCTTCGAAAGTGTCGTGCTTGGACTTTCCGGGGGGATAGATTCCGCCGTGGTTGCAGCAATGGCGGTCGACGCACTGGGCGCGGACAAGGTTCATTGCGTCATGCTGCCTTATGAATACACCTCGTCCGACAGCCTTGAAGATGCCGAGGCCTGCGCCAATGCACTGGGTGTGCGCTATGACATCGTGCCGATTTCCGAACCGGTCACGGGTTTCCTGAATTCACTCGGGCCGATGTTCGAAGGCACTACGGCAGGGGTCACGGAAGAAAACATCCAGTCACGCACAAGAGGTGCGATCTTGATGGCGATCTCCAACAAGTTCGGTGCCATGGTCCTCACCACCGGCAACAAATCGGAAATGTCGGTCGGTTACGCCACGCTCTATGGCGACATGAACGGCGGCTTCAACCCGATCAAGGACATATACAAATCAGACGTCTATGCGCTGGCAAGCTGGCGCAACCAGTCTGACGCCACCGGTCTTGAAGGACCGGCCGCGCGGGTTATCCCGGAACGCATCATCACCAAGGCACCATCCGCCGAACTCAGGCCGGATCAGACGGACCAGGACTCGTTGCCGGAATATGACGTGCTGGACGACATTCTCGACGGCCTCGTCGAGCATGAAACCTCGCTGTCGGCACTGGTTGCAAAGGGTCATGATCCGGCAGTGGTCGAGCGCATTCAGCATTTGCTCTATATTGCAGAATACAAACGCCGTCAGGCTGCACCGGGTGTGAAAATAACCCGGCGGGCGTTCGGCAAGGAGCGTCGCTACCCCATTACCAACGGCTTCCGGGACAAGGCTTGAGACATGACGGTTACAGTTCGTTTTGCACCTTCACCCACCGGCCGCATACATATCGGCAATGCCCG